>Ga0079306_1000191_pt1 | contig 69941 bp, 65 predicted proteins | sample Methanotroph_Enr_FD_79181 | JGI IMG/M metagenome (GOLD analysis project Ga0079306, IMG submission 79181) | Enriched soil microbial communities from Old Woman Creek wetland in Ohio, USA - Methanotroph_Enrichment_5 | ecosystem: Environmental > Terrestrial > Soil > Wetlands | place: USA: Ohio... | reverse complement strand
TGTTGAGTGCAAAAAAATAGCATTTTTGCACTATCTAACATCCCCTTTAGGGGCTTGGGGTAGATGCCAGTTTCAATTTGAAACTTTTTAGAATTGCTAAATACCTTTTTGGACACCCTCTTTCTTCGTTTTTACATATTTTGAATCTATGATTTACAGCCTGAGTTTTACCGGATCGTGTTTATGTTTAAAGAATATAGCGAATAAAACGGCTACAATCAATGAATAAGTTGCAAAGGTAAACCAGATTCCGGGCCATTGTAAATTTCCATTTACAGTAAAATAGCTATCAATAATATAACCACTGGTAATACTACCAAAAACAGCTCCAAACCCGTTGGTCATCATCATGAAAACGCCTTGTGCGCTAGCTCTGATTCTTGAATCGGTCTGTGTTTCCACATACAACGAACCTGAGATATTGAAGAAATCGAATGCCATACCGTAAATAATGCATGAAAGGATAATCATCCAGAGTCCGTCGGCAGGATTTCCGAGTCCGAACAACCCGAAACGTAGCACCCAGGCCAGCATACTGAATAACATTACGTTCTTAATTCCAAACCGGCGCAGAAAGAAAGGAATGGTAAGAATAAACAGTGTTTCGGACATTTGCGAAACAGACATAATGATAGCCGGATATTTTATGGCAGTCAAACCTTTGTAAGCATCAATTTTGGCAAAGTCGTGCAGAAAAGTATCGCCATATGCATTTGTCAACTGCAAAGCTGCTCCCAGCAACATGGAGAAAATAAAGAACAAAGCCATTTTCCGATCCTTAAACAACGTAAAGGCCTTTAGTCCGAGTGAATCTACCAGCGTTTTTTTCTCAACCTGCTTGTTTACATCACATTTCGGCAAGGTAAATGCATAAATTCCAAGTACAAATGCGGCAACAGAAGCTACATAAAACTGCATGGACGATGTTTCAATTTTCAATAAACTGACTGTCCACATGGCCACTATAAAGCCTATTGTTCCAAAAACCCGAATCGGCGGATACTCTTTTACAACATCCATACCAGCCTTTTTCATGGCCGAATACGAAACAGTAATTGACAATGAAATAGTTGGCATATAAAACATCATATTCACCAGCATCAACGAGAACATCTGCGTAGGATTTTCCATTTGTGGAACTAAAAACAAGCAAACAGCACCCAGTAAGTGAAATAAGCCCAATAACTTCTCGGCATTTACCCAACGATCGGCAATAACCCCAGTCAAAGCAGGCATAAACAACGAAGCAATACCCATAGTAGAGAAAATTGCTCCAAACTCAGTTCCGGACCAACCTTTGTTTTGAAACCAATAACCGCCAATTGTGATTAACCACGAACCCCAAATAAAAAACTGCAAAAAGCTCAATAGAGTTAGACGAAACTTTAATCCCATGATTTTGTGTAAGTTTAACTAAGTAATAATCGAAATATAATGTTGTATTTTCAAAAAAGAATAGAACGCGGATTAAGCGGATTTATACGGTTGATAATTGAACGGATTTATACGGTTGATAATTGAACGGATTTAAGTCATGCAAGCATGACAGATAAGACAGTAAGTGATTAAAAATCATTCCGACTTGTCGGAAAGGAAGTCCGTTTTTTATCCACTGGATCAGCGTCTATCCGCATTCTATTCTTCTATTTATTTTAATTTAATTATAGGACATTAATTCTTCCCAAATACCTAGATGTAGAATATATGCAGTTCTTTATTTCTTTTTTCTTTTAATAGCATCGCGTATATTCACAGCCAACTCATACTTTTCCTCATGTACAGCCATTTCAAGCAATTCTTCCAACGCTTCGAGCGAAAGCAAGTCCAGATCATCAGCGGTCAGGTCTTCCCCATTTACGGGCAACGTTTCCTTTTCTTCCACTTCTGCCGGTTCAATTTCAGTCCCTACAATTTCAAGAATTTCTGATTTTATGTAAATGGGACATTCCGAACGAACAGCCAAAGCCACGGCATCCGATGTGCGCGCATCAACCACCATAACTTCATCGTTCTTTTTGATATGCAGTTCCGAAAAAAACACGTCATTCACCATATCGTAAATCACCACTTTCACCAGCTCCGCTTTAAAAGTATTCAGGATACTTTTGATCAAATCATGTGTCAATGGCCTTGGCGACTTCTTATTGTTTATTTTCAGGGCAATAGATTGCGCTTCGGGCTCACCAATCATCACCGAGAAACGGCGGTTGCCGTTCACCTCGCTCAGCACAAGACCGTATGTTCCAACTACTGTCTGGTTGTACACCAACCCTGTTATCGTTAATTCTATTTCTGATTCCATCGTTTTCTGATTAACAATTAATAATCGGGTGTTAATAATTATTCATTTCTCTTGAAAATTTATTTAATACCTTTATACAAACAATATAGCCCAATTTCGACTTTGTATCATTGTTCAATTTATTTGTGAACAACGACATAAACAACTGTAGACAATTAAAACAATTGGGTTATTTTAAATGTACAGTTGATATGATTATCCCTTTTTTAACGGGGAACAAATATACTGATAATTTTAAAAGTAAAAATCATATTTTTATAAAACTTGAGAATAAAGAATCCCTAAAGACTTAAATGCTGTCATGTAAGTTTACTCCGGGTTTTGCGATATTCATTTCTTATATGTACTTTTGTTGGGAAATTTGAAAAAAGAATGTTTAAGAAATCGAATATATTAATTAAAAACAAGCGTGCCACTTTTGATTATGAAATCCTTGACAGGTTTGTAGCCGGGATTCAGTTGTATGGCACCGAAATTAAATCAATACGGGATGGAAAAGCCGGATTGAGCGATACCTATTGCACCTTTATAAACGATGAACTGTGGGTAAAAAACATGCATATATCCACTTACTTTTTTGGAACCTACAATAACCACGATGTCCGCCGCGACCGTAAACTGCTGCTTACCAAACGTGAGTTGGCCAAATTATCGAGAGGAACCAAAGAAACCGGCAACACCATAGTCCCCACCAAACTGTTTATCAACGACAAGGGGCTAGCCAAACTGGAAATAGGAATTGCCAAGGGTAAAAAGAACTACGACAAACGCCAGTCGCTCAAAGAAAAGGAGGATAAACGCTCCATCGACCGCGAAATGAAACGATAAAAAAAAGAGCTATTACTTAGCTCTTTTTTTATTACTAGATTTTGAATACAAAAATCGTTTGATTTTCTGGGAAGCCGTTTTCTCAAACGGTTCATCCATTATATCAACCCGGTTTATCTGGGAAACCCGGTTTAATTTGGAGTTAATTTCCTGTTTTAAATGTTGTGTCCATATCTTATGTTTTTCCCTTTTATCTTCAAAAACAGATTTAATATGTTCAATACTTTTCTCAAGCTCTTCAATATCAACCAAAACCTTTGCAACCAGATAACCATCTTCCTCCACCACCAATGATTCAACAATCAGTTTATGGTTATTTATAACGCTCTCAATATCTTCGGGATAAATATTTTCACCACTCGCTCCCACTATCGTACTTTTCATCCGGCCCTTAATGTACAATCGTTTTTTTGCGTCTAACCGGCCAAAATCACCGGTGCGGAACCAGCCATCTCCTGTCAGGACTTCCGACGTGGCTTCCGGATTTTTGTAATAGCCTTTCATCACATTCGGTCCTTTGGCCCAAATCTCCCCTACTCCTTTTTTATCCGGATTATTTATTTTCAGTTCTACTCCATGCACGGCAAATCCCGTGGATTGCAGTTTGGTATGGTGAACTCCCGCACCGGCCAGCAATGGAGCAGTTTCGGTAAGTCCGTAGCCGATAGCATATGGGAATCGTGCTTCTTTGAGGAAACGCTCCACGCGTGAATCGAGTTTTGCACCACCAATGCCAAAGAATTTAAGCCGCCCGCCAAAAGTCTGGTACAGTTTCTTTCCGGCAATGCTGTGAATCAACATACGGAAAACAGGGGTTTTATAAATCATCCGCTTAAACCTGTTACCGGTAAATTTGCTTTGAATCTGCGTTTTATACAGCTTCTCCATGATAAGCGGTACGGAAAGCATCATGGTCGGGCGTATTTTGGCTAATGCCGGAAGCAACGCTGCAGCAGTAGGCGGTTTTTCCAGGTAATAAATGGAAGCACCATACATAATCGGATAAATCATGCCAATAGTGTTCTCGTAGGTATGCGACAACGGAAGCAGCGACAAGAAAACATCCGAACTGGTAATGGCGTGGAAAGTATACGATTGCATAGCAACAAACGCTATGCTTTTATGTGACAAAACCACTCCTTTCGACCGCCCTGTTGTACCGGAAGTATAAATTATGGCGGCAATATCGTCTTCTTTTACGTTGAGTTTCGGAGTTTTGGTTGTCAGTTCCGGCTCTATTTTTCCACTCATCAGGCTTAAATCGTCAACCAATATCTTAGCTTCAAGCATTGGCCATTCCAGCCCTTCGACACGCGAAGCCAGGCGCTCGCTGACAAACAGTACTTTTGATTCGGAATGAATCATCACATTGTCTATTTCTTCGCGGGTAAAATCAGGCAAAACAGGTACAACAACCAATCCTTTGGAAACAATGGCAAAATAGGCAACCACCCAATTCGGCATGTTATGGCTTAGCAATGCCACTTTATCGCCCTGCTTCAGGCCAAGCGAAAATAGCATTTCCGACACCTCTTCCATCTTTTTACCCAACACGGCATAAGTCATCGGGCTTCCATCCACAAACGAGACGGAAGGCATGCTGGCAAAATGCTTAACGGAATAATCAATGATGGACTTTAAGGTAAGCGGCTTGGGTTCAATTTTTTTACTCATTATCCTTTACGTATAAATAATGTATTTTTCTATGGTTGCACGAAACCGAAAGTTCATGCCCGTTTTATGTATAACAATTTTCTGTTCAAAAAAGGACGTAAAGATAAAACTAAAAAATTAAAAAAAGCGACTCAACATGTTATTAAACGAAAGCAGGCAGATTTTTAATCCGCCTGCTTTACAAAACTCTTACTAATTGTCTCTTACCTATTCCCACTTACTTATACAGCAAAAATATGCACGGCCTTTTGGCCAAATCCGGAAGCTGGGTTTTCCATTCTTTGATGGTTTTGGTTTTTATCATTTCCGTTTCTAATGTAATATCCACGGCAATGCATAACCGGGTGGAAGGCTGGCAGGTTTTCAGGATTTCCTCCAGCATTTTCATATTGCGATAGGGGGTTTCGATAAAAATCTGCGACTGGTTTTCGGAATAAACGCGCGATTCGAGTTTCTTCAATGCTTTGGAACGTTCGTCCGGCTGAATAGGCAAATACCCCACAAAAGCAAAGCTCTGCCCGTTGAAACCGGAAGCCATGAGCGAAAGCAAAATGGACGAAGGACCGACCAGTGGCACAACCGTAAAATTATTCCGTTGGGCAATAGCCACCACATCGGCACCCGGATCGGCAATGGCCGGACAACCAGCCTCGGACAATACACCCATATCGTGCCCGGCAAACATAGGCTTCAGGAAACCGCTCAGTTCTTCCGGCGAGGTATGCTGGTTTAAAACAAAAAAAGTGAGCGTATCAATCTCAATGGCAGGGTTTGCTTTTTTCAGGAAACGACGGGCCGTACGAACATCTTCCACTATAAAATACTTCAAATCGGTTACTATCTGTGTATTTGCTGCCGGTAGAATGCTGTCGAAAGACGTTTCGCCAAGCGAAGTCGGTATTAAATATAGTTTTGCCATTGGTTAATAGATTAATAAATTAATGTGCTGTTGTGATAAGGAGATAAAAGGCATTGGAACGATGTGATAATATGATAATCAATAAATTAGTAAACAAATTCGCTAAGGTGTCTCCCATTCCTCAATTAGCGCATTACCATATCAACACATTATTGCTCGCTTACCAGCTGCTCCAGTTCCTCGCTGAGAATTTCCCATTCATATACTTTTTGCTCCATTTCGCGTTGTTTCTTCTGATAGAGCACAATATATTCGTTATCCGAAGCTTTTTCTGGCAATTGGAGCATTTTGTCCATTTCGGCCAATTCGGTTTCGAAGGCCGACACTTGTTTTTCAACATCCTCCACTGCCCTTTCGGCTTTTTTAATTTTACGGCTTAGTTCCTTGCGGGCTTCGTAGCTGAGCTTGTTTTCCGAAACTGGTTTATCAACTGCAGCCGTGGCCGCTTTCAACGAAGTTGAAATTTCCAGCTCACGCAGGGTATCCATTTTTTTGTATTGCAGGAATTCGTAAATACCTCCCAAATGTTCGCGAATCTTTTTATTGCCGAACTCATACACTTTGGTAACCAAACCGGCCAGGAATTCACGGTCGTGCGACACCACGATAACTGTTCCGTCAAAAGCCTTGATAGCTTCTTTCAATACATCTTTGGAGCGCATGTCCAGGTGATTGGTTGGCTCATCCAGAATAAGCAAATTCACAGGTTCCAACAGCAACCGGATCATGGCCAGACGACTTCGTTCTCCTCCCGAAAGCACTTTTACCTTCTTGTCGGAAGCCTCACCACCAAACATAAATGCACCCAGGATATCGCGTATTTTAGTGCGGATATCGCCTGTTGCCACATAATCAATGGTTTCAAACACTGTACGGTTTTCGTCGAGCAACGAAGCCTGGTTTTGTGCAAAATAACCAATCTTTACGTTATGTCCCAACTTCAACATCCCGGAATAATCAATTTCGTCCATGATACACTTTACCAGCGTACTTTTTCCTTCGCCGTTTTTACCGACAAAAGCCACTTTTTCGCCCCGGTTGATAATCATTCCGATATTATCCAGAATCAAATGATCGCCGTAAGCTTTGGACAGGTGTTCCAATTCCAGCGGTATGCTTCCCGAGCGTGGTGCGGGTGGAAACTTCAGGCTCAACCGGGAGTTATCTTCCATATCCACTTCTAAACGCTCCAGTTTTTCAAGCTGTTTCACTCGCGATTGAACCTGAATAGCTTTGGTGGCCTGGTAACGGTAGCGGGCAATAAATTCCTCGGTATCGGCAATCATCTTTTGTTGATTCTCGTACGCACGAACCTGTTGCTCATGCCGTTCAACACGCAGTTGCACGTATTTGGAATAATTTACGTTGTAATCGTAAATCTTCCCCAACGAAATTTCAATGGTCCGGGTAGTTACGGCATCAATAAACGCGCGGTCGTGCGACACAAGCAGAATGGCACTGTTCGAAGTGGTCAGAAAATTTTCGAGCCATTGGATAGATTCAATATCGAGGTGGTTGGTAGGTTCATCCAACAACAACACATCCGGGCGTTGCAGCAGTATCTTTGCTAATTCGATACGCATACGCCATCCACCGCTGAATTCCGAACACTGCCGGTCGAAATCAGAGCGGACAAAGCCCAAGCCTAATAATGTCTTTTCAATCTCGGCATAGAAGTTACCATTTCCTATTATCTGAAGATGCTCATTCGCATGTGTCAGCCTTTCGATCAAGTCATGGTAATCGTCGCTTTCGTAATCGGTTCGCTCGGCCAGTTCCACATTCATCTGCTCAATCCCGGCCTGCAGCTCGGTGATATGTTCGAAGGCTTTTTCGGCTTCTTCCATCACCGTGGTACCTTCGTTATGAATCATGTGCTGGGGAAGGTAACCAATAGTAAGGTCTTTGGGAACGGTTACTTTTCCTTTGGTTGGGAGTTGTTTGCCGGAAAATATGCGGAGTAATGTTGTTTTACCGGCGCCATTTTTTCCAACCAGTGCAATTCTATCTTTCGGATTGACCAAAAAACTTATTTCATCGAAAAGTGGCGATCCACCAAATTCGACAGTAAGTTGTTCTACTGAAATCATATATATAACTTTCGGGAAAGTTCTTTTTTAAGTGAGGGGAATATAGAAATTTATTTTTTCGTTCTTACTCTCCTCAAGCCTTTTTTGTCGACAGTACGCCACAAAATATAGGTGAGAACAGAAGCAATAGAAAAAGCCGTTAATGCTAAAAAACCGATTGGCATGTCGCGCCCTAATATGCCTAATCCAATAAACGCAACAGAAACAAAGATAAGTACAAATGTTACCTGACGGTGTTTTAACCCGGTTTTCAACAACAAGTGATGAATGTGGTTCCGGTCCGGGTGAAACGGCGATACACCTTTTTTGATACGCGTAAGCATAACACGCATAGTATCAAAAAGCGGAATAGCCAAAACGCATATTGCCACAGATGGTGCCGCCGGCATATAAAAGTCATTGGAAACACGGTGATATGCATTCATTTCGCAAAATTCGAAGACAAAAAGAGTGGTCATATATCCCAACAATAAGGATCCGGAATCACCCATGAATATCTTGCGTTTGCCTCCAAAAACGTTATAAATAAAGAAAACGGTCAAAGAACCCACCATCGTGAATGCAGAAATAGAAAGATCAATTCTTCCCGTCATTTTAAAATACACAGCAAAGAAGATGCTGTACAAAACACCCAATCCCGAGGCGAGTCCATCCACCCCATCAATCAGATTCAGCGCATTGATTATAACGACAAAAACAAAAAATGAAAGCGTATAGCTTGTAAATAAGGACAACTCCTCTATTCCCATGAAACCATGCAGATGCGACAGACGTATATCAGCAACTACAATCAGGAAGAAAGCTGAAACAAGTTCGCCGAATAATTTCCAGGATGCTTTTATATCAATCAGGTCATCAACAAATCCTACAATGAGAATAATAAAAACCCCGATAACTATAAATTGAAGCTGATTAATAATGCCATAAGAGAACAAAAAAACAGTCAGAAAAAACGAAATGAAAATATTGATACCACCTACGTTTGGTATTATACCTTCATGCGAAGTTCTTTTGTTTGGTTTAACAACAAAATTTCTTTTTTTGGCAATATTGATTACCATTGGCATAAAACAGAGCCCTATAACGAAAGAAACCAGTATGGATAAAGCCGGAAATTTGTGGATAAAATCGTTCAGATAATGCATTGTATTCAAAATCATTTTTTATTACACGTCCAATCGCTCATATTGAGAATTCTTACTCAAAAACTCAGGAACAATTTTCTTCATAAGCGAAACTGTCAGGAAATTCTTACACATAAAACTATATTGGATCAATTCGTCAATCTGAGCAGATACAACTTCATAATTGTATTCCTGGACTGTGGCAATCATAATTTTAGGATTGTGAGTTTGTGTAGTTATTTCTTTTTGATTTAAGAGTTCTTCGTACAATTTTTCGCCCGGACGCAAACCTGTATATTCAATTTTAATATCCACTTCCGGAATAAAACCGGCCAGTCTTATCATTTTTTTTGCCAGATTGACAATTTTCACCGGGCTACCCATATCGAAAATAAATATTTCACCGCCTTCGCCCATTGATCCGGCTTCAAGAACCAACATGCAAGCTTCCGGAATAGTCATGAAATAGCGGATTATTTCCGGGTGGGTTACGGTTACAGGACCACCTTTTTCAATCTGATTTTTAAAATGCGGAATTACCGAACCATTAGAACCCAGCACATTGCCAAAGCGTGTTGTAATGAATTTTGTAGTCGTGTTTCCATCGCCCTTAAGCTTACGGAACAACGATTGCACATAAATTTCGGCAATGCGTTTCGAAGCTCCCATTACGTTCGTCGGATTCACGGCCTTATCAGTAGAAACCATTACAAAACGTTCGACTTTATATTTCACAGCCAGATCGGCCATAATTTTTGTGCCTTTTACGTTTACCTGAATGCTTTCCACCGGATTATCCTCCATCAACGGAACATGCTTGTAGGCTGCCGCGTGGTAAATATAGTCCGGACGAAACATCTCAACCATGTATTCCATACGTTCTTTATTACGAACGTCACCCAAAAACGTGCAAAAATTCTGATCCGGATATTGTTCTTCCAACTCCAGTTTCAAGGTATGCATGGGAGACTCAGCCTGATCTAACAATACGATCAGATTGGGGGAATACTGAACTACCTGGCGAACTATTTCGCTTCCGATAGAGCCTGCCGCCCCGGTAATTAATATTATCCTTGATTTTAGCTGTTTAACGATATTCTCCGATGTAATATCAATTTTAGGCCTTTCCAGTAAATCTTCAATCTGAATGGATTTAATCTGTTTGATGGAGGGCATATCGTTTTTCCAGATACTCATAGGTGGTGAAGTGAGTATCGACAGCTTATGATTCAGGAAGACATCCAAATCAGTATTCGGGTTGATCTGATTCATTTTGTTGGGTGAAACAATAACAGCTTTTGCTTTATTTGCAACAACCTTTCTGATAGTGTGTTCATCAAACTTATAAACCTTAACCCCCATGATTATCCGTTCGGTTGCATTTTTATCATCATCAATAAAACCGACCAGCTTATATTTATTTTCCTGGTCTGAGCGAATCATCTTGGCAATCCCAATGGCTGCCGATTGGGTACCAAAGATCATTACAGGTGTTATCTGTCCTGAGTTTTGCGTATAAAAATCATACATTGTTTTAACAACCAAACGAAGTATGAAAAGCAACAGGAATGATAAAATGGCGTAAATTATCAATCCCGAATAATAAAACAAGTGAGTGGAAGTAGAAAGGAAAACAATATAATTGCTTAATGATAATATCCCTACATTAAATGAAACTGCTAATAATAACTTTGTTGCATCTACATATCCGGAATAACGCAATACGCCGGAATAAGTGTGAAATACCCAAAAAAAGAATATCTGCAACGCAACAATTACCCCCATTCGTTGAAATACGGTAAGTGCTCTTGCATCAAGTGTATTGTTGTATAATTGGGAAGAAATATAATATGATACATAATAAGACAACAAACAAAGAAATATATCAAATAATAACACTACCCAACGGGGTATGTATTTCATATTCGACAGATGTGAAAAGACATCAGAACCCCACAAAAAAGTAAATCTTTCTTTCATATTTTAATTAAAATAGTCTGTATTGGTTTAAAAAATAGTTTGCAAAGATAAGTTTTAAATACGAAAAAAATAACTATTAAACACTTTTATAGATTTGAAACATTACAATTTTTTATAAGTATCTCATTTTATGAATAGAGAATGTTTATTTTTCATAAAAAAGAGATGCAATTGCGGATTGAAAATATAATCCATATCTTTGCAGACGTAAACAATCTCAATCAAATATCATGTCAATACATAGCGAAGACTCCAGAAGAGTTACAACCCACCGGTTGCTGGAAATGAAACAACGCGGTGAAAAAATAAGTATGTTAACTGCCTATGATTATACCATGGGAACCATTGTAGACCAGGCAGGAGTTGATATTATTTTGGTAGGCGACTCTGCATCGAATGTAATGTGCGGAAATGTCACGACCTTACCTATCACGCTTGATCAAATGATATTCCTTGCAAAATCTGTTGTCAGAGGAGTAAAACGTGCGCTCGTGGTGATTGATATGCCATTCGGGAGCTATCAGGGGAACTCGAAAGAAGCTCTTTCCTCTGCAATCCGGATAATGAAAGAAACTCACGGCGACTGCTTAAAACTGGAAGGCGGCGAAGAAATCCTCGAATCGGTAAAACGTATTTTATCTGCCGGAATACCAATTATGGGGCATTTGGGATTAATGCCTCAATCTATTAATAAATATGGTTCGTACGCAGTGCGTGCAAAAGAAGGCTCCGAAGCTGATAAACTGATCCGCGATGCACATTTACTGGAAGAAGCTGGTTGTTTTGCCATTGTGTTGGAAAAAATACCCGCAAAACTGGCTCAGCAGGTTGCTTCAGAACTCACCATTCCGGTTATCGGTATCGGAGCAGGTGGTGATGTCGATGGGCAGGTGCTAGTTCTTCACGATATGATAGGACTTACTCAAGACTTCTCCCCTCGTTTCCTGCGCCGGTACGCCAATTTGCAGGCCATAATGAATGAAGCGATTGAGCACTATGTCCAGGATGTTAAATCAGGTGATTTCCCTGGTGAAAAAGAGCAGTATTAAACCTATCGATAGAACAAAAAAAAATCCCGTCGAGCAATTTGTTCGACGGGATTTTTTTTGTTCTATTAGGATTACACTGCTTTAAAACTCATATCCAGACTTTTTACGGAGTGTGTCAAAGCACCAACAGAAATATAATCCACACCACATTCGGCATATTCTTTCAGCGTGGCAAATGTAATCCCTCCTGACGATTCAGTCTCATATTTACCACCTATAATCTCCACTGCTTTACGCGTATCTTCAGGGGTAAAATTATCGAGCATTATACGGTTAACCCCGCCTTCGGCCATTACCTGAGCTAATTCATCGAAGTTACGGACTTCAATCTCTATTTTAAGGTCTTTGCCTTTTTCTTTCAGATAGGCTTTTGAACGTTGAATGGCTTGTGCTATTCCACCCGCGAAATCCACGTGGTTATCTTTCAATAAAATCATGTCATACAACCCAATACGGTGATTGACGCCACCACCAATCTTCACGGCTTCTTTTTCTAATAAACGAAGCCCCGGAGTGGTTTTACGGGTATCAAGTACGCGGGTTTTGGTTCCCTCCAACGCTTTTACATATTCGCGGGTACGGGTGGCTACACCACTCATTCGCTGCATAATATTGAGCATCAAGCGTTCGGTTTGCAGCAACGATTGTATTTTTCCTTCTGCAACGAAAGCTACATCGCCTACTTTTACTTCGGCTCCATCGTTTATAAGGACAGTCATTTTAAGCTCCGGATCGAAAGCTTTGAATACTTCGCGGGCAACTTCGACACCGGCTAATACGCCGTCTTCTTTGATTATTAACTGAGATTTTCCAAGCGCAGTAGCCGGAATACATGATAGGGTTGTATGGTCGCCATCACCAATATCTTCGGCAAACCACAAGGAGATAAGTTGTTCGAAATCGTTAGTCATTTGAGGGTTCAATTCTGAGTTGTTGAATTTCATTTTTTCGTGTCAGAACATAAACACGATAATTTCCGGTAGATGTTTTCAGCGTACCAATGGCAAAACTGGCAGCATCTTTGTTACCTTTATGTATTAACTGAAAGCTGTTAACACGGTTTTTACGGAAAAAATCTGTGATAATTCCTGTAGCTTGCTGCTTGCTGAACACATCGTTTTTATTATCAATCACGAGTTCAACATTGGCATTCAAATACCCCGAGAGCTGACTTGCATCACCTTCATTCAGTGCAGAAATTATATCCGAAGAAACCTCAGATGACTGTGCATTGATAACAGGAACTGCCAATAACAGGCAAACACTGAGCAAAAAGAATTTAATTGTTTTCATAACTTGTATGATTTTTTGCGAAAATATTTTTTAGAGAAAAAGCGAGCATGCACCAACGGTCAACGTAATTAATACTGGGATTTACCTAAACAGATAAAATCAGGCGTGCAAGCCGACCTACCGTAGGCAGGTTCAATGTGACAATTAAAAAAACAATTTATTTACACATAAATTCTCACTAAAAAATGCCATATTTGCAATTGAATTAATAATTCAGCTGCAAAAGTACATTTTTTAATTTGTTGCAGCCAAATAATTTGATTGATTTTTATAATGACAAATAACAAGCCAGAAAGTGCTAATTCACTAAATAAATGAAAATCATACTGCTAACCGTTGGAAAATCAACAAATTCCCATCTAATAAAACTCCAGGAAGAATACCAGAACCGGTTGAAATATTATATCCCGTTTGAAATGACTGTTGTACCGGAATTAAAAAACACCAAAAACTTATCCATTAGTGAGCAACAGGAAAAAGAGGCCGACCTTATCCTTAAACAATTGGATACAAGCGATGAAGTAGTATTGCTTGACGAAAAAGGGAAGCAATTTACCTCAGTCGGCTTCTCCGAATTCATATCAAAAAAAATGCTGGCCTCGCATAAACGCATGGTTTTTGTTGTGGGTGGGCCGTATGGTTTTTCGGAACGCGTGTACCAACGGGCCAATGGGAAAGTTTCGTTATCGGCCATGACATTTTCACATCAAATGATACGGGTGATTTTTGTTGAACAACTTTACAGAGCCATGACAATCCTGAAGGGGGAACCATATCATCATGAATAAGTGACCCCAAACCCTTAAAGGGGCTTAAAGACACTACTTTTTTAAACAAGATACCAACAGAACAATTCTAACTCCAAACTCCCCTTTAGGGGTTGGGGGTCAATATCTAACTATGAAAACAAAAAAAAATAACCGCATATTAATCAGTTTGCTACTAATAAGCATTGTAGCGGGCTTGGTATGTAATTATTTTTACGAAACATCGCCCAGGCACGCTATACGTACCGGTGAATTCCAGCAACAACTCAAGGTTAAAGAAGATCGGGCTGCAAAGACTCTGGATGATGTAAAAAAAATTATCATTCATTCTTCAAAAGACTCACTTATCAATTACCTTTTTATTAATGATGATATTTCATACTATGTTTTCGAAAATAACGAACTGATTTTCTGGTCGGACAACAACCTGGACATCAGCATTATTTCTCTCCCCGACTCAACCGACTGGCATTACGTACAACTCCCCAATGCTCACTGTGTAAGCCGGCTACAAACATTTGATTCTTATAAGTTCCTGGCATTAATCAAGATAAAAAACAATTATCCATACGAAAATGACGAGCTAAAAAATAACTTTGCCAACGGCTTCAACATGGATAAAGAAGTAATGATAGTCAATGGCAAAAATACAGATAAACATGCCGTTTTTTGCTCACATGGCAGTTATTTGTTCACTTTATCCGAACCGCAAGTACCTATTTACAACGAAATGTGGTCGCAACTCGGACTTGTGGCATACTCACTGGCATTCCTGATATTTTTTATACTCTTTGCCCGCTCTCCTTATCTCTTTCACCGAAGAATAATTCCACTCAAAACATTCTTGTATATTTTCGGAAGTGTGGGATTATTAACAAGTTTATGCTTATTCTTTAATTTTCCGGCAGTACTGTTCCAGAACAAACTATTTTCACCGTTCCAATATGCTTCCAATCCATTTCTGGCATCCATCAGCCATCTGACCATTGCAACCGGCTTTATCATTTCCGGAATTTATCTCTTTTATGCTCACACCAACACTGATTCATTAAGAAATCTGAGAAGCCGCGGGATATTACTGTTGTTTTTTTGCCTCTATTTCGTATTGGTTTATTATGTTTTGAGCGGACTGATATACCACTCCAGTATTCAACTAAGCATACTGCGGTTTAATGATTTTTCGTTTATAAGTATTTGGATTCATTTTCTGATTTTGCTTTGGGGAGTTGGTTTGGCATTGGTATTCTTCAAAACACATAACTGGTTCAATATCAAACATAAGCTAAAGCAGGCAATAGTCATTGATTTATCTCTATCCGTTGTATTATTTTGTATTAGTTATCTGTTCTTTCGCGAAGATGCATTCAGGATAAGCATTTCATTTACATTGCTTTGTGCTGTATTCTATTTGCCATTCCGGTTTAAAACACAAAAAAACATTTATACGTATGTGGCTTGTTGGACGTTGTTTTTCACCGGATTTATGGTAATAAACTCATTCATTATCAATAACAATAAGAAAAGTGACAAATACAAAATTCTTGCTCAGAATATATCCATTAACGGAAATACCGACAACGACCGGATGGCCGATATTTTGCTGGAAGAACTAAATGTACAAATCAGGAAAGATAAAAGGATAGCCAAATTAATTTCGAATGCCGACTCACTGTCAGTTGCAACCAATTACCTGAATGCAAACTATTTACGTGGTTTTTGGAACAAATATGAAATGAGGTTGAACGCAGCAACAATTCACTCTGCACTTTACAATGAATACATGCAGTATATATCGAATGTAGGTACCCAGCTTAAATACACTCATTTTTACAGCGTTACGGCCAACGAAAATAATATGTCATATATTGGAGAGTTCCAGGTTAAACCGGCCGGTAGTGACACTATTGCATTTTTCATGGCATTTTACCCGCGGAGGAATTTTAAAAGTTATAGCTTCCCGAACCTGCTCATTGCTTCTGTACCCGACATACAATCAAAACTAAACATTGGCATAGCCAAATACGAACATCAACGGCTGGTATATTCTTCCGGAAAGTTTGAATATGCTATTGAAAACGACTGGATTCCAAAAGGCAAATCTGATTTTTACAGGACTATTTACAAAGGTAGAATTCATTATATATATGCCCCGAATTCCAACGTTTATATAGTAATCACCGAACAACAACCGTACGATCCGATAGCTTATTTACTTTACTTTGTATACACTTTCATGGCATTTTTTGCCATTTGCTGGCTATTTATCTGGGTTTACCAACTGACGAACCGAAAACGAAATTACAGGCTCGGGCTAACGGCTAAATTTCAATATGCTTTTATAGGATTATTGATAATCAGTTTTTTAGGAATATTTTACGTATCCGTAAACTTTATTCAACAAAAATACCAAGAAGAACAAATCGCCAACCTGGAAAACAAAAAAACATACGTCCAGAAAGCATTGCAGGACATGTACTACTGGAATCAGGATCTGAACGCCCTGAACACACAAGCACTAAATTTCGATTTGCAGGATCTGTCATACATATACCATACCGATATTCATGTGTATGATAATCATGGTATTTTAATCGGAAGTTCTCAACCGCTAATTTTCAATAAAAACCTGATAAGCAATCGTATATCGCCAATTCCGATGTTCAAATCAAATGCTAATCTGAACCAGTATGAACATATAGGAAAGTTAAATTACCTGACCGGCTACACCGATTTTTACAACGGTGACTACCTGCAAATCGGTTACATTGCTATTCCGCAGTTTTTCAGCCAGGATGAGATCCAGCGTGAAATTGAAAGTTTTATAACGGTAATTATTCATATCTACCTAATAATTATAGTTTTAGCTATTTTACTAAGCTTATTTATAGGCAAGCAACTTTCGGCACCGCTTAATATGCTGGAAAATAAGCTCAAAGAAATGCGCCTGGGTAGGCGAAATGAAAAAATCGATTATAATCTGAATGACGAAATAGGGCAACTGGTAATCCAGTACAACCGCACCGTTGATGAACTGGAGCAAAGTGCACGGCTACTGGCCAAATCGGAACGCGAATCGGCTTGGAAATCGATGGCGCGGCAGGTGGCTCACGAAATAAACAATCCGCTGACACCTATGAAGTTAAGCATCCAGCAATTACAACGCACCAAAAAGCTAAACGATAATAGGTTTGATGATTATTTTGAAAAATCGACAGCAATGTTGATTGAGCAAATTGATAATTTATCGCGGATAGCCGGCACTTTTTCCAACTTTGCCCGTATGCCCGAAGCCAAGTTTGAACGGGTAGACATTGCAGCCCGCCTATATTCTGTGGTACAGCTATTTGTAAACAATAACGAACAAATTGAGATTGAGTATAAAGGTCAGGAAAAAGATGTTTTCGTATATGCCGACCCCGAACAATTAGTTCAGGTTTTCAACAACTTACTGAAAAATGCGACCCAGGCTATTCCCGATGACCGCATAGGAGTTATTGAAGTAAATCTCTGGCAGGAAGCCGAACGGATTATGATAGAAATTACGGATAATGGTGTTGGCATTGAGAACGAACTTCACGATAAACTGTTTGTTCCGAATTTCACGACCAAAAGCAACGGAATGGGATTGGGTTTAGCCATAGCCAAAAACATCATTGAGCTTTCCAGTGGAACTATTTCCTTTACCTCTAATGTAAACGAAGGAACTGTCTTCCGGGTAATTTTACCAAAAGCTGAATAATAAAGTGACTGGAACGCCTGTTTATCAATCTTTTTATATTTACAACCATTCACAACATTGCATATTATTTTAATGCTTATCAACAATCCTAACAGCATTGAAATGTGTAACTTTGCAATCTTTTCAAATAAAATGCAAAACCGGGTCAACTTCTTGGGGTTATTTTGCGTTTCACCTATCGTAATTCACAATTGCTCGTCCAGAGCAAAATCAATAAAAGTTTTATTTATAAATGGGCAATAAAAGTAAAAACAGCACAACAGGCAAAAAGCCTAAAGGACCCAATATTTTCGGGGTACTGAAACCCTATAAACTCATGATTGGCGGATTGATTGTTTTCGCGTTGCTCAGTAACGCGGTAAACCTGGTGATTCCGAAAATTATTTCACACAGCATTGATGATTTCTCGAAAGGCTCATTCTCCTTCCAGAAAATAATCATTGAGTTTCTGACAGCCTCACTGATTATCTTTGTATTTACCTTTCTGCAGGGAATTTTGCAAACTTACGCTTCGGAGCGGGTGGCACGTGATCTACGCACCAGGCTGACCGACAAAATATCGCGCCAGAGTTTTGCATTTATCCAGGACTCAAATCCATCGAAACTGCTCACAAACCTCACGGGTGATGTAGATTCTGTAAAATTATTTGTTTCCATGGCTGTGGTTTCACTGGCTTCATCGCTGTTTATCGTTATAGGTGCCAGTGCGTTGCTGATTTCAATCAATTGGAAACTGGCGTTAAATGTATTGGTGATTATTCCCGTTATTATCGGAGCTTTCGGAGTCGTATTCGGCAAACTGGGGGTATTATTCAAAAAGAGCCGCGAAATGGTAGACCGGCTCAATAAAATTATCAACGAGAGTATCATGGGTGCCGCATTGGTACGTGTACTAAACTCCCAGATAACCGAATACAACAAATTCATGGAAGCTAACACTACTGCGTGCAACCTGAGTTTGTCCATTCTGAAACTATTTGCCACCCTTATTCCCATTGTTGTTTTTGTAGGCAATATGGCTTCACTCGCCATTCTGGCCCTGGGTGGGCATTTCGTTATCTCCGGCTCTATGTCGCTGGGTGATTTTGCTGCGTTCAGTTCGTATCTGGTCATTCTTATTTTCCCTATTATGGTTATTGGCTTTATCAGCAACTTTATCGCCCAGGCTTCAGTAGCTTACGGCCGCATCTGCGAAGTGCTGAATGCCCCGGAAACCCGCGACATAGGAACGGTAAATACTCCATTAAAAGGAAATATCGAAATGAAAAACATACTGGTGAGTTATGGTGAAAAGCCGGTTTTAAAAGACGTATCGCTTTCCATACAACCGGGAACCAGAACAGCTATTATTGGACCTACAGCTGCTGGAAAATCTCAATTATTGTTCCTGCTTACCAGCCTCATTAAGCCTCAAAGCGGCTCGATACACTTTGATGGAATTGACATTAATGATTACGACAAAGAAACTTTTCAGCATCAAATCGGCTTCGTGTTTCAGGACAGCGTGATTTTCAACATGAGCCTCCGCGAAAATATTGCTTTTAATGAACTGGTAACTGACGAATTGATGGCCAAGGCCATTGAAACAGCCGAGCTGAAAGATTTTATCAAAACATTGCCCGACGGCATGGAAACAATAGTAAGTGAACGAGGCACAAGTCTTTCGGGCGGACAAAAGCAACGCATTATGCTGGCCCGGGCATTGGCACTGAATCCAAAAATTCTGCTACTTGACGATTTTACAGCTCGTGTGGATAGCCAGACAGAGCAGAAGATTCTGAAAAATGTAGCGAAAAATTATCCAGGACTGACTTTGCTTTCGGTAACACAGAAAATAGCGTCGGTACAGCATTACAAACAAATTATCCTGTTGGAAGAGGGTGAAATTCTGGCCAGAGGAACGCACGAAGAATTGCTGGAAAGCAGTCCTGAATATGTGCAAATTTTCAATTCACAACGAAGTACAAATCATTACGAATAGACGATTTAAACCACAATAGAAAAAATAGAAAAAAGAAATCTATTGTTTCTATGGTGATTACAAAACACATTTTATGAGCTATAATCTCAACAAAAAAGGCAAAGGGGAACAACCCTTCGAAAAGGTAAGCACTAAAGTCATTCTGCAACGCTTAATGACATTGGTTGGGCGCGAACGTAAAAACCTTTACATTGCCATGGTGTTTATCTTCATCAACTCGGGGCTGAACCTTGTGGCTCCGTACCTGATGGGACACGCTATAGATAAATTCGTTATAACGCACCAATATCCGGGTTTGATAAAATACTCTATCATTCTATTATGTGTATTTTGTTTAGCCATGGTAAGTGGTTATACACAGGCCCAACTGATGGGACGTGTAGGCCAGCGTATGTTGTACAACCTGCGAAACACCGTTTTCAATAAATTACAGGAATTGCCTATCGATTTCTTCACTCAAAACAAAGCCGGCGATTTGATTTCGCGCGTCAACAACGACACCGACAAAATCAACCAGTTCTTTTCGCAATCGCTGGTGCAATTTATGAGCAGTATTTTCACCATGATCGGAGCAGGAGTTTTTTTACTATCTATCAATGTGAAACTGGCATTGGCTGCCCTCGCTCCGGCCCTTGTGCTTTGGGTATTTACACGCAGCGTATCGCCCTGGGTAAAAAGCCGCAACGCCACCAACATGAAAAGTACCGGAAGCCTGAGTGCCGAAATCCAGGAAAGCCTGAACAATTTCAAGGTAATTGTGGCCTTTAACCGTAGGGATTATTTCCGCAAAAAGTTCGACGAAGCTAATACCGAAAATTACCGCAGCGCTATAAAAGCGGGAATTGCGAATAATATTTTTACGCCTGTCTATGGTTTCTCATCCAATATCGGCCAGCTTGTTGTACTGGCATTAGGAATATACCTGATATCTGTCGGACAATTTTCGGTTGGTTTGCTTATTAGTTTTCTGGCATATATTGCACAGTTCTATAACCCGCTGCGACAAATAGCCGCATTGTGGACCAGTTTTCAGGTGGCATTGGCCGGTTGGGATCGCATTTCTCAAATATTGGTACAGGAAAATAACCTGAAGGTAATTCCAACCACCGTGAGAGAAGAAAATCCATTTCTGCTATCGTTCCGCAATGTATCATTTTCATACACTCCTGAAAAAGAAATCCTGACCAATGTTAGCTTTGACCTGGAACGTGGAAAAACCTATGCATTAGTTGGACCAACAGGAGGTGGAAAAACGACTACCGCTTCACTTATGTCCAGGCTCTACGATCCCAATGCAGGACAAATCCTGTTGAACGGTGTTGACATTCGTTCGTTGGACGCCAACACACGCACAGCTAAAATCGGCTTTATTCTGCAAGAACCGTTTCTTTTTACCGGGACAATCCGCGACAATATACTCTACGGAAACGCTTGCTTTATCAATCTCACCAACGAGGAATTAATGGACGAACTGAGACAGGTCCGACTTGACGGATTGCTTGATCGGTTCGATGGTGGACTGACTGCCGAGATAAAAGGAACCGGGGAAGAAATCAGCCTTGGTCAAAAGCAACTGATTGCCTTTATTCGTGCAGTACTTCGCCGTCCGGACTTGTTGATTCTCGACGAAGCTACTGCCAATATCGACACAGTAACCGAACAACTGCTCGATGATATTTTACACAAATTGCCGGACAGCACTACCCGCATTATCATTGCACACCGATTGAATACCATTGAAAATGCTGACGAAATATACTTTGTCAACTCAGGCGCGGTAACTAAAGCCGGCTCCATGGAAGATGCGGTAAATCTGTTATTACATGGGAAAAGAGAAAGCTAGTCGGCAGTTTATAGTTTGCAATTTATAGTTAACACAAATGAAGAAAATTCTTACCATAGCCGCCATTAGTGGCATGCTTGCAGTCATATTAGGAGCCTTTGGTGCCCATGGGTTAAAGAAAATACTAACCCCCGAAATGCTGGAAGTATTTAAAACAGGTGTTCAATATCAGTTTTACCACACTTTTGCCTTGTTGGCAGTAGGAATTCTGATGTATTTCAGCGAATCTAAATCTCTGAAATGGTCAGCAAACATGTTTATTGTTGGCATAGTTCTTTTCTCTGGCTCATTGTATGCGTTGGCAATTTCGGGAATAAAAATACTGGGAGCTATTACACCATTGGGGGGAGTAGCATTTATTGTAGGGTGGATATTGCTGGCGGTGTATGCAAGCAAACAGATACATTCAAAATAACAAAATTGCATGAGGTTAAAACCCCACGCTAAAATCGCGTGTGAATAAATTCACACGCTCCAAGTAATAAAAAAGCGGAAACCGTTAAGTCTCCGCTTTTCTTTGTTCTCAAACTCAAAACTCTGAATTTACACAAGCCCTTCAATTTTCACCATTTCATTCACATCCAAGTGATAGTCCACTTCTTTGAATCCAAAACCAAACAGGTTTTTAAACTCTTTGGCATAACCTTTCAAATCACCTAGCTGGTGGACTGTTTCGGTGGATAAATCATCCCATATACCAAATATTTCTTTCTGAACATCATCGCGCATTTCCCAATCATCAATGCGGATACGTCCGGCTTCATCAGTTGGAACTTCGCCTCCGTTAAAGAGTTTATCAGCATACAGGCGTTGAATTTGTTCGATACAACCTTCGTGAATTCCTTTCGCTTTCATCACCTTGAAAAGGACGGTGATGTAAAGCGGAATAATCGGAATAGCCGAGCTGGCCTGAGTAACGAGTGCTTTATTAACCGAAACATAGGCTTTTCCACCGATATTATTCAGTTTTTCATTAATCGAAACCGCTGTAGCTTCCAAATGATCTTTTGCACGGCCTATCGTTCCTTTGCGGTAGATAGGCTCTGTAACCGATGGTCCGATATAAGAATATGCCAGTGTAATCACATTGTCGGCCAATACGTCAGCTTTTTGCAATGCATCCAGCCACATTTCCCAATCTTCGCCACCCATAACGGCTACAGTATTTTCAATTTCGTCCTCATCGCCACATGCATCAATGGTTACTTGCGATACAACACCCGAGTGAAAATCAACTGTTTTATTGCTGTAAGCCTGTCCGATAGGCTTGAGCACCGAACGATGCGTTACACCGGTAACCGGATGCGTACGAACCGGTGAAGCCAGGCTGTAAACAATCATATCCACTTTACCAAGATCGGCTTTAATCAACTCAATGGTTTTCTCCTTTACTTCATTTGAGAAAGCATCGCCATTAATACTTTTGGCATATAAGCCGGCAGCATGAGCAGCTTTACTGAAAGCGGCAGAATTGTACCAACCCGGCGAAGCTGTTTTTTCGGGTTGAGGGGCTTTTTCAAAGAAAACTCCAATAGTGGCTGCATCCGAACCAAAAGCACTGGAAATACGGGATGCCAGGCCAAATCCAGTTGATGCACCAATAACAAGCACCTTTTTGGGACCTTCTATTTTACCTTTTGATTTTACGTAATTGATTTGCTTCAGGACACTTTGTTCGCATCCTGCAGGATGTGCGGTAAGGCTGATAAAGCCACGCATTCTTGATTTTACAATCATTTCTAAGTTTTATTAGTTAATAGACTTTTCACATTTTAAGGGAGTAGGTTCCACCCTTTTGATTTCGGGGTGCAAAAGTACGACTTTTTTAAACAACCAAAAGCAAAAAAATGTTTAGAAACAAATATTTACACACTAAAACAAACGTTAAAAGTACGATTTTCACCGACTAAAACCTTACTAAGGTGTTATATTATTATCAAATTTATGTTTATATAGATATTAAAATCATACTATTGCATCAATAATTTAACAACAAATATTATGAAGAACAAACCGGACTTAAAGCATGTAATGTTCATTTTTGGCATTTTAGCATTAATTGTTGGTGCTTTTGACCCACTGGAAGGTGCAGTAATAATAACTATTGGGATAATTTCACTTACCTGGTCCTCCTACTTAAACCACGACAGGCATTGGAGAATTTTCATGACAACATGTGCCATGATTATTTGGGGTGTAGTTTTTCTGTTTTATCTGTCATCCCTTGGTGGATTTGGTGATAATTCAACACTTTCCTGGTGGTGGGGAATTCTTATTCTGCCCTATCCTATTGGTTGGATAATTACAATGACAATACTTATTATACGGGCAATTAAAACAATTAAGCGAATAAAACAGAATATATAAAAAAATCCAGTCAGCCAAAGCTATAAAACGTTGGCTAACCAGACTTAAACACTCAGGCATTCAATAATCACGTTATCTTTTTACAATTTTTTGTGTAGAAGTTTTTCCGTTAGCAAGTTCAACAGTCACCATATAGTTACCCGGAACAATCGGACTCAAATCAATATCCGTTTCACTATTACTTACAGTTTCAGTTTTAAGGACTCGTCCCAACAAGCTACTTATAATCACCTGCTTAATTTCCTGCTCAGCTTTTATATGCAACTTGTCACGTACGGGATTTGGATATATTTCAATATTATCTGCTACAAGCATATCAGTTACATTCTCTGTAACCACTTTATTTGTAAACGCTATTTCATCCCAATAGTTGACACTTCCAACCTTTCGCGCGGTAGTAAAATCCGGAATAATAACAATCCTATTTACAGTTTTACCAATATACGGGCTGAAGTCAAAAGTCAGTTCCTCCCATTGGTTCAGTACTGTATTTGAAACTTTTCTTTCGACAGCAACCGATCCGTCGGTGTTTTCAAATTTCAACCCAAAATTACTGATAACATCTTTTTTTACCATCAATTTAACTTTGCAATTTTCGGTAGTAAATGTAAACTGGCCTATATTGCTGGTCCATACGCCGGCCCAATCGGAAGCAGTCGATTTTACAATGTATTTAGCACAACGGCCGGAATAATTTAAACCGCAGTCATCCGGATTATCGACAACGGAATACAAAGTTGGAGAACAATCGGCATTTGCAAATAATGTATTTGCCCAGTCGTATCCGTAATTATCATAATCAATTTTTTTAGCCGTATTAAAAGCCGGAGCTGTAGTAGCTGAAACCAGTATTGGAGATTCCGATACATTTCCGCTTGCATCTTTGGCTATCACTGTAAAATTATAGGTTGTACCAGGGGCTAATCCTGTCAGTGTAGTAGAAAGCCGGGTTCCTGAAGTGGCATTTGTTGTAATTATATTTCCGGTATAGCTTATATCATAATATACCGTACCTGAATTATCAAGCCCATTGAGTAATAATTCGACACTATTGTAAGTTACAGCACCTTTTGAAGCCGACAATAGACTGGGGTTAGTAGTCTCAGGAATAAACGCCGGACCGGAGAATACCTCTCCTGCAACATTTTTTTGGTATATGCGAACATAGTCAACATACATCTTTGCAGCAGTTCCATCTTTTGGCAAAGCAGTAATACTGTCGATATTTACATTGCCGGTTATTCCTGTAAAAGTACCTCCTACAGCCAGATTCAACAAAATGCCATAATTCTTTTTAAAATAATGCGCTGAGGTTCCAAGTGCATCCGTTGTATCAATTTTCATTTGAAAATAAGGAGTACGTAACGGATATTTATCTAAATCCAGATACATTTTGATATTTTTATCATCCCAAATCAACGTGTACAAATGAAAATCATCCTGTAAAGCATAAGCCGCAGTTGTATTGGTAGCATTCGATGTTAATGTTTCGCCCCAATGACACGCTGCGGTGTGATAACGGTCCGACAATCCTCTTGCAATGCCGGTGCTGCTTCCCATCTCAACTATATCCATTTCGCCACATCTGGGTGAACCTACGGTTGGAAAATCTTCGCCCAACATCCAGAATGCCGGCCAGAAACCATTTGCTGTAGGTGGAAATTTTATGCGCGCCTCAATTTTTCCGTATTTACAATAGACTTTACCACGTGTTACCAATCGTCCTGAGGTTACTAACCGGTTTCCGTAACTTTCTCTTTTTGCACTTATCACTAAACAATTAACTCCGCTTTGTTCTTTTTCGATCGATATATTTTCGCGACGGTAATACTGTAATTCCTGATTATTCCCACCCTGTACTTCAATTGTCCATTGCTTCTCGTCCAGCGCAGACTTATCGAAGTTATCTTCCCACATTAATTTGTAATCTTGTGCAGTTACAAATAATGTGGAGAGAATCAGTAAAAATATTATATGGATTAATCTTTTCATAACGGTTTTTAATCTTAATTTATCCCTAAAAAAAAAGAATTAAGACAATTTTTCAGTATTTAAATAATTATAATCATTACATTTTTTCGATTTTTACGAACGAATTACCGCCTTAGGCAGCTATTACTTTATAAATAAAAATCTGAAATGTAGAATTTGGGATATTTGCTTTCAGAGATTCATAATACGAAAAACCGGGTATATTTTTTTCACATTACGAACTTTCAAAACAGAAAAAAGTAAATAAAAAATGTAACGGAAATGATTAATAGCGCTTTATTTACTTTAATATTCACAAATCTTTAGTCACCTAGCGAATTGCTTTTAAGCAAATAAAATCTTGTTTTTTTAAACAAACATCTCTACAGTAAAAATATGAATAGAAATATATATTGATCTTTATTTATATTTGTAGTGATTACAATATACACTGTGGCAATTATTACAGCGAGGAGTAAATTGATGAGATTGCCGAATTAAAATTTCAATCCTGGCAGAACAAAAACAGCTATAAATCAGATAAACAGACAGATACACACGGCACCAACTTATATTAATGTAATTATGCATAGAGAAGTAAAATTAAACGAATGTATATGCAATTTCAAATAAGTTTTATGTAGCAATTTATATTACATCAACACCAACTAAAATACAACTCGAAAACCACTAAGGCTTCACATATATTAAATTTTAAGCTAACATCAGCCTCTATATTTAATACACATTAACCTATACAGCAGATCAATCAATTTAAATTAGCATTAATTAAACATAGAAGAGATAAAGAGTCTACAAAAAGAAATTAAAATTTAATAGAATATGACAATAAAAATTATAAATTTCAGAGTGAAATTATCGAAGAAAATGGAAACTAATCCCTTGTGTATCGCAAAAACCAAGACATTGAGCTATTTCTACTTCGTCTTTAAAGACCAAGATTTTAGCGACTCGCTATCTATTTTCATTTATCAACACAAAAAATCCATACCTACTTTTTCGAGTCATACTTGCGGAAATGCTGCTTTGCTTTATTTTATCATACAAAAACATTTACCCTTTTGAACGTTTTCCTATCTTGCGTGTATAACTTATCAAACAATTTAAAATTTACCGTCGTATGAAAACTTCAATGAAACTTATTCTCGGGTTGTTGCTTACAGCCCTTTCACTTCAGGGCTTTGCCCAAAAACCGGAACCTGTATACTCAGTTGTACGCCAGATACACGATTTCGACTGGTACGAACAGCAAGCCAAAGCATGGAAACAGGAAATAGACCGCGGCACAAAAGACAAAATGGCTTGGGTGTATTATTACAGAGCTAATCGTATGATAAGGTTTTTCAGTGCTGAAAAACTATCAAATAACACAGCTCCTTATCTCAAACCACTTGATGAAATTATCAAGATGGCTGAGAAGGCAATCCCAAACTCATTTGAACTTTACTTTTTGGAAGCTTACGAAAATGGTTGTTACACCGAAAAAGGCAGGGAAAATCTCATGAAAGCTCAAAACCTAAGACCATATGATTTGCTGATGTTGTCTGATTTGACAAATTATTACCAGATAAAGAATGATAAAGCCAATGTAGAACTTACCTGCAAAAAATGGTTGGAGAGCTCTGAAACCCCCGAAGGGCTTCTTACAAGTACATATAATAAGCTAATGTCGGTAGAGCCAAATGCGATTCTACTAGTAAATGGCGACAACGATACTTATCCTATCTGGATATTACAAAATGCAAAAAAGATCAGAACAGATGTATTAATTCTTAATGTTTCATTACTTGGAATAGATGAATATCGGGATTGGGTGTTTAAAGAAAACAATATTCCTGCTTTCAAACCGAATAATCCATGGAAAATGAGTGATGTAGCAAAGTATATTATCGAAACTATTAAAGATCGTCCGGTATATGCCTCCATCCAACTGGACGATGCATATTATAAAGACTACGCCGATAAAATGTATCTTGTCGGACTTGCATTCAAATACAGCGAGAAACCATTCGACAATTTAGCAGTGCTTCAAAATAATTTTGAAAACAAGTTTTTGCTCGACGATTTGAAAATTGATTTCAGAAACGATTATGGCAGAACTGTTGTTAATCAAAGTAATTTAAGTTATCTTGCAGTATTTTTAAAATTATATGAGCATTACATTCAATGTGGCGAAGTGCAAAAAGCACAGAGACTGAAAGTACTGGCAAAAACAGTTTCGGATAATGCAGGAAACAATGATTGGTTAAAGTATTTTGAGAAATAAACCGATGGGGTTGTTCAAAAAAGACTATAGTAAAAAGTCCGACGAGGAACTAATGTCGCTGCTCACCAAAGGTGGGCAGTCGGCATTTGATGAATTGTACAAACGCTATTCCAAACCGTTACTAAATTTTTTCTTCCGAATGCTTAATAATGACAGGGAAAAAGCAGAAGATATGCTGCACGACTTATTTTTAAAAATCATTGAAAAGCCGGAAAGTTTTGACGGGAATAAGAAATTCAACACCTGGTTTTATACATTGGCCAGTAATATGATTAAAAACGAATACCGTAGCCGGCAAATACGAAGCGAACACGAAAAGCAAACTTTGGCCAACGGCAATGAACTGTTTGAGCTGAACAGCGAGAGTTTTGACCGAAAATTATTCGACAGCCGATTACAATCTGAACTTGACAAATTTGACGTTGAGACCAAAACGATTTTCAACCTGCGATTTACGGAAGAAATGAGTATAAGACAAATAGCAGAAATCATGAATTGTCCGGAAGGTACCATCAAATCGCGTTTGTTTTACCTAACCAAACAGCTCTCGAAAAAATTATCTGTTTATAAACCCGAATTAAACTAATGAATATGGAAACAACTTCGAATACAGATTTGGATAAACTTGAAGAAATGTTGCACAACAAAATGTTTGACGAACTAAGTCCGGCAGATAAACAATGGGTGGCTAACCGGCTTTCAGAGGAAGAATATACTTCCATGTCGGCATTGTACACTGTATTAAAAGTTCAGAAACAAAGTATTGATATTGAACCACATGAATATATTAAAAATAAGCTTGATAAAGCTTTTGCCGCGAAAGCCAGTCATAAAGGTGTATTTCGGCTTAATATACCTTTGTATCAAACAGCGGCAGCTGCAATAATTTTCTTTTTCGTTGGTTCTGGAGTTAATGTTTTTCAGCCCGAACAAACGAAAGTTATACATACTACTTCGCAGGTAATAAAGTATGTCGACCGACCTGTAAAACTGATTCAGTATGTGAAAATCCCGGTACAAATTAAGGAAAAGCAGAAAGAAAAAGGAAATAAAGTAATTCAAGCGACTGATAATATTGTCAACTCGGGAATACCTGAGTTCAATTCAGAATATCTTCGTCAACAGGAAATTGCCATGACAAATATCAATCATGTATTGAATGAACAAAACGGCAGTAGCATGGGTGGTGACACTGTGTTGCAGAAAATGTTGGTAACGGTGTATTAATCGGGAGAACGGAATTCCGATTCCGTTTTGAATAAAAGAAACGGAGTTGGAACTCCGTTCACCCGAAATGAAAAAACGGACTAACCTCAATGGTAAGTCCGTTTTCTCTTTCTTTAAGCCCCTTTAGGGGTTTGGGGTTCTTAGTCTTCCAACAAAATTTCCATGATAGTGCAAGCTGCTTTCGCAACCGGGCTACCAGGGCCAAAAATTGCTGCAACACCGGCTTTGTACAGATAATCGTAATCTTGGGCTGGAATTACACCACCGGCGATAACGATAATATCTTCGCGGCCTAATGCTTTCAATTCAGCAATTACCTGTGGCACCAATGTTTTGTGACCGGCTGCCAATGAAGAAACACCCATTACGTGAACGTCGTTTTCTACAGCCTGTTTAGCTGCTTCGGCAGGAGTCTGGAACAATGGTCCCATGTCTACGTCAAAACCGCAGTCGGCATAACCGGTAGCAACTACTTTCGCACCACGGTCGTGACCATCCTGACCCATTTTTGCAATCATGATACGGGGACGACGACCTTCTTTTTTCGCAAATTTTTCAGTCAGCTCGCAAGCTTTAATGAAATTCGCATCGTTTTTAGTTTCTGATGAATACACGCCTGAAATTGTTCTGATGGTTGCTTTATAACGACCTGCAACTGCTTCGCAGGCATCTGAAATTTCACCTAAAGAAGCACGCACGCGGGCAGCTTCAACGGCAAGTTCGAGCAGGTTACCGTTTCCGGTTTTGGCACATTCGGTAATAGCAGCCAAAGCAGCCTGAACTGCAGCTTCGTCACGGTTAGCACGAAGTTCTTTCAAACGTTCGATTTGTTGGATACGAACTGCTGTGTTGTCTACTTCCAAAATATCGATTGGATCTTCTTTTTCCAAACGGTATTGGTTGATACCTACAATTACCTGGCTACCTGAATCGATACGAGCCTGAGTGCGGGCAGAAGCTTCTTCAATACGCATTTTTGGAACACCGGTTTCGATAGCCGCAGCCATACCACCCAGTTTTTCAACCTCTTCAATCAACGCCCAAGCTTTTTCAGCCAATTCGTTGGTCAATGATTCAACGTAGTAAGAACCAGCCCATGGGTCAACCTCACGGCAGATATCTGTTTCCTGTTGGATAAAGATTTGAGTATTACGGGCAATACGTGCAGAGAAGTCAGTTGGCAATGCAATAGCTTCGTCCAACGCATTGGTGTGTAGCGATTGAGTATGACCCAAAGCAGCAGCCATAGCTTCGATACAAGTACGACCAACGTTATTGAAGGGATCTTGCTCGGTCAATGACCAACCTGAAGTTTGCGAGTGTGTACGCAAAGCCAGTGATTTTGGGTTTTTAGGATTGAATTGTTTTACGATTTTTGCCCACAACATACGTGCAGCACGCATTTTGGCAATTTCCATAAAGTGGTTCATACCAATTGCCCAGAAGAATGACAAACGTGGAGCGAACGAGTCGATATCCATACCTGCATTTACTCCGGCACGAAGATATTCAAGTCCATCAGCCAATGTGTAAGCCAACTCGATATCGGCAGTTGCACCGGCTTCCTGCATGTGGTAACCCGAGATAGAGATAGAGTTGAACTTAGGCATTTTTTGAGAAGTAAACTCAAAAATATCAGCAATAATCTTCATCGAGAATTTTGGTGGGTAGATGTAAGTATTACGCACCATGAATTCTTTCAAAATATCGTTTTGGATTGTTCCTGCCATTTCTTCCAGTTTTGCACCTTGCTCCAAACCTGCATTGATGTAAAACGCAAGGATAGGAAGTACAGCACCGTTCATGGTCATAGAAACCGACATTTTGTTCAATGGAATACCATCGAACAATACTTTCATGTCTTCTACAGAACAGATTGATACACCCGCTTTACCAACGTCACCAACCACACGCTCGTGATCAGCATCGTAGCCACGGTGTGTAGCTAAGTCGAATGCTACCGAAAGACCTTTTTGACCAGCAGCAAGGTTACGACGGTAGAATGCATTTGATTCTTCGGCAGTAGAGAATCCGGCATACTGACGGATAGTCCATGGCTGCATAGCGTACATTACCGAGTAAGGTCCGCGTAAGTAAGGAGGAAGACCTGCAGCATAGTTCAAATGATCCATACCGGCAATATCTTCTTTTGTATAAACAGGCTTAACCGGAATTAACTCGGCAGTCAGCCAACTGCTATCTACCTCTGGAGCAGAAGAAGCAGCTACATTTTTAATATCAATATCTTTAAAATTCGGTTTCATATTCTTTCTTTTTAAACACGGAGGCACTAAGACACAAATTAATTAAAGTAACCGTTTATTTTACGTTTTATACCTTCTTTGATCATTGGAACATTGAAATTAATCAAATACCCAAGTTTTTTGTCGGCAAGTTTCATATAAGTAAGAAGTTGAACTTCATGAACTGGCAGTACTATTTCAACTGCTTTTAGCTCAATGATAATTTCATTTTCAACCAAAAGGTCTATAACAAATTCTTTGTTCAACGTTTTTCCTTTATAATTCAGCGGTAATTTTACTTGACTGTTTACAGTTAAGTTCCGTGACTTTAATTCTTCTATCAAGCAAAATTCATAAACAGACTCCAATAGACCAGGACCGAATTCTTTATGTACACAATATGCTGCATCCACAATTATAGTTCCGATATTATCTAATTCTGCTTTATTCATTTACTTTGTGTCTCCGGGTCTTGGTGTTTATAATAATTTTGAATTGAATTTCTGAAGCATCTCAAGAACGTTGGTTTTTACATTTACAAAATGTTCGATACCAATCGCTTTCAGATCATCTGTACAAGCAGGAGCTCCGGCAACAACCAGAATGGCTTTATCTTTCGAAGCAGCATAAGCAGCAGGTGCAAGTTCAGTATATTCGTCGTCGCTTGAGCAAAGAACTATAATGTCAGCTCCGGCTTTTTCGGCAGCAGCAACACCTTCTTCAATAGTTGAGAAACCTAAATTATCAACCACATCGTAACCTGCACAAGCAAAGAAGTTACAAGAGAACTGGGCACGAGCCAAACGCATAGCTAAGCTACCAATAGTCAACATAAACGCTTTGGGACGTTTAGCTGCACCTTCAGTTGCAAAACGCAATGCTTCAAATTCTGAAGCTCCACGAACCGGCAATAGTTTTTCTGTTCCGCTGTGAGCGCATCCGCAATCTGTTTCTTCAGTTTTTTCTACCTTAGCAGCAGCAAATTCGCTGAAGTTAGGGAACTGATTGGTTCCTAACAATACTTCGCGACGGCTTGAAACTGCTTTCAAACGAGCTGTAGCAGTAGCTTTTACAGCTTGTTGAACTGCTCCTGAAGTGATGGCAGCGTAGAACCCGCCGTTATCTTCTACCTCAAGGAAAAGTTTCCATGCCTGGGCAGCAATTTCGTTTGTCAATGTTTCAATATAATATGAACCGGCAGCAGGGTCAGCTACTTTGTCGAAGTGTGATTCTTCTTTCAAAAGCAATTGTTGGTTGCGGGCAATACGTTCTGAGAATTCGTCTGACGCTTTGTAAGTAACATCGTAAGGCAATACTGTCAATGAATTTACACCACCCAATGTAGCACTCATAGCTTCAGTTTGAGTACGAAGCATGTTTACGTTAGCATCAAATACAGTTTTGTTGAATGTAGAAGTTTCGGCATGAATGCGCATTTTAGCAGCACATTTGCAAATACCGTTTTCTGTATTTTTACAGTCTTCAACCCGGCAAGCAGGTTGATAAGCATCTACAATTTTTGCCCAAAGCAGACGGGCAGCGCGGAATTTGGCAATTTCCATAAAATAGTTGCCGCTAACTCCGAAGTTGAATTTAATTTTTTTAGCAGCCAATGAAGTGTCAACACCAGCTTCCACTAATGACGACAGGTATTCGTTACCCCAAGCCAGCGCATAACCCAGTTCCTGAGCTATGAAAGCACCTGCATTGCTCAATGTAGTTGCGTTAACAGCAATTACACGGTAGAAAGGCAATCCGGCAGCAGCTTCGATAAGCGCTTTACCTTTTGCAACGATTTCTTCTTTGGTAAGTTCTTTACCCGCTTGTAACATGCGGTTCATTGGGTCGAAACCAATAGAACCCTGCAATTTCTTCACATCATAGCCTTTAGCTTTGAAGTTCTCAATCAGGATGGTTGCTAATTGGGCAGCAGCATTTACACAAATGCGGAAGTTTAACTCAACACATTCAGCCTGAATGTTTTCGAGCAGCGTAGCAATGTAATCAGCGCTTAGCTCTTCTTTTTTCAGAATAAAGCAAAGTGAAGTTGCACCTTTACAAAGCACTTCCAGAGCCTTAGCATTAGCTTCTTTAGCCGATACTACTGTGATGTCCTGACGAACAAACCACTCGTTGTCGGCTTTGGTTCCGCGTACGAATGGGAAAACACCCGGAGCAGCATCTTTGGTTTGCAACGCTTCAATGTCTTCTGCACGATAGAAAGGCAATACATTAAAACCTTCGTTCGTTTTCCAAACGAGCTTCTTGTTGAAGTCAGCTCCTTTGAGGTCGGCTGTGATTTTATCCATCCATTGCTGTGCGCTAACCGATGGAAAATCAGCCAATAAATTCAATTTTTTTTCTGCCATAATATAGTTTGATTATCGAAATTTCTAAGAGACCGCAAAATTACTACTTTCATTTGAGTTAGAAGAATTTTTTTGCATAGAATTAGAGAAAAAATTCGGTAATTGAATCCTAAAACATTTTTGTTATTGTTTTTGTTAAACATTTGCATAATATAATATCACCCATAGTAATGATAAAGCTCAAACAAGAACAGTTTCTACCCATTACGCTCGACGAGGCCTGGCAATTCTTTGCTACACCCCGTAACCTGAACGAAGTCACCCCCGACGATATGGTTTTTGAAATCGTTTCGGACTTGCCGGACAGTATGTACGCCGGTTTGCTGATAAATTACCGGTTAAAACCCATGCTCAATATTCCAATAAACTGGTGTACAGAAATTACGCACATTAAAGAGAAAGAATATTTTGTTGATGAACAACGCAAAGGTCCTTACAGAATATGGCATCATGAACATCATTTTGAAGCCGTGGAAGGTGGTGTGCTTATGACCGACTTATTGCATTACGATATTGGCAAGTCACTATTCGGTTGGATAGCGGGCAAATTATTCGTTCATAAAAAGGTAAAAGCCATTTTTGATTACCGTTACAAAGCCCTGCAAACCTATTTCAAGAAATAAATATATATTAGGTAGTTTTTGCCAACTTCCTAAAGCTTAACACTCTGTTTAAAACAAATAGAATTATCGTTTTATTTTTTTTCTAAAATATGGTCAGTTCAAAATTGGATTGTATCTTTACTCCCTTCAACAAAAACAAAGTTTTACCAAAATGAAAAAACTCAGAAATTTATCTTTAGTACTGATAGCCGGCCTTGTACTGGTTTATATGTACATGCCGACAGTCAATTTCGGTTTTACAGGTTTCGCACTATTGCTCATGGTTTTAACCGGCATCTGGGTTGTGCTGAACAATCCGTTTTCAGTTGTTCAAAGCCAGAACAATACGCCGACCATTAAAATAGGGAAACCCGGCAAGGTTTCATTTATTTTGTTGGGAGTTTTAGCTGCCTATATTACCATTGTGCCCGCCATTACCAGTTGGGCAATGTTTCACACATCTGAATATCGCAATTTGATTGGTAAAGTGGACACAGAATCGAATCTTTCGAGCCAAATGTTGCCCATTTCCATTGACAAAATCCGTGTGGTGGATCAGTCGCTGGCACGCTTGCTGGGCGATAAAGTACTTGGCTCACAATCCGCACTGGGAAGTCAGGTGACATTGGGTACTTTTAATATCCAAAAGGTAAACAACGATTTGTACTGGGTGGCCCCACTCCTGCACTCAGGCTTTTTCAAATGGCAAAAAAACATGCAGGGAACCAACGGATACGTCATGGTAAATGCCTGCAACGAAAGGGACGTAAAACTGGTGCAGGAAATCGGTGGCAAAAAAGTATATATTAAGTACCAATCGGAAGCCTATTTCTTTAGCAACCTGCAACGCTACTTATATTTCCAAGGTTACTGGAATGTAGGTTTGACGGATTATTCGTTCGAAATAGACGATGCCGGAACACCTTACTGGGTGGTTACAAAGTACAAGAAAACAATTGGTTTCAATGGTGAAGAAGCTCAGGGCGTAGTGGTTGTAAACGCTCAGACAGGTGAAATAAAAGACTATACAATTGCCAGTACGCCTGCGTGGGTAGACCGCATCCAGCCGGGCAATTTTATCGAGAACCAGTTGAACGACTGGGGTAATTTCGTAAAAGGCTACTGGAATTTCTCCAATGAAGGGAAACTTAAAATAACCGAGAATGTATCGATGGTTTATGGTGAAGACAATAATGCTTATTGGTACACCGGGCTGACTTCGGTGGGGGCTGACGAATCGACTGTTGGGTTTATGCTCGTGAATACACGCACGAAAAAAGCCGTGTGGTACAAACAAAGCGGTGCTACCGAATACGCTGCGCAAAATTCGGCCAAAGGGAAAGTGCAGGAAAAAGGATTTTCGGCCTCCTCTCCTATTCCATATAATATAAACAACATTCCTACTTACGTTATGACGCTGAAAGACAACGGCGGACTGGTAAAAATGTATGCCATGGTGGCTATTGAAGATTACACTATTGTGGGAGTTGGCAACACGTTGCGCGAAGCATTGATGGCTTATAAAAACGCCTTTAACCAGAGTGGCAATAAAATCACCACGAAAAGCAAAACAGAGAAAAACGTTGTAAAATCAGTAATCACCAGAATAAACGGCGATGTAAAAAACGGAAATACATACTATTATTTCACGGTGAAAAACTTCCCAAAAATATTTATCGGCTCGTCACAGGTTTCAAACGACTTTCCGGTAACGAGCATCGGCGACAGCGTTACCGTAACGTTTGACAACGACAATCAGGAAGTGATTGATGTCACTACCTTTAAGAACAAAAACTTTAGTAAATAACAGTAATTCAAGTTTCAATTTCGTATATACTTTAAAACCTGTGAATTCGGCACTTTCCCGGATTCGCAGGTTTTTGTTTTTATGAATTGTCAATAAAATGTATAACATTAAACTGTTTTTCAGTTAGTTTGTTTTAAACAAACCTGAAAGGGACATAAAAGCTATTATTTACAGCAAGTTATTACAAACAAAAATAATAGTTCAAGTAATGTACACTATATTACGATTATGAAAAAAATAGTTTTAATAACAGGTGCAACCGGAGCAATTGGCAAAGCCACCGCAATGGAATTGGCTAATCAGAATTGTCATTTGATTTTGCTTGGAAGAAATTCCAGAAAACTTTCGGCTGTAAAAAATGAAATAATCCATGCAACAACTAATAATCACATTGATATGTTTGTTGCCGACCTGAGCGAGCCACAATCAATACTTAAAGCTACTGCCGAAATAAAGGGTAAGTATACTTCGCTGAATGCTCTGATTAATGTAGCTGCGATTTTCAGGAGAGACCGACTCGAAAACTCCATGGGGCTTGAATATATGTTTGCAACCAATCATTTGGGACCTTTTATTTTGACCAATGAACTGCTTGACTTATTAAAAAGCAGCAAGCCATCAAGGGTAATAACAGTTTCGGCGCCATCAACCACAAAAATCAATTTTGAGGATTTACAGGGAAAGAAAAAATTCTCAGCCGGTTTTATGGGGGCTTTCGGTGCTACCAAAATGATGAACCTGATGTTTACGTATGCACTGGCCAAACGGCTGGAAGGAACAGGAGTTACTGCAAATGTCTTTCATCCGGGATTGGTAAAATCACACTTAACCCGCGAAATGCCCGCCATACTGAATTTCATTTTCAAAAAAATTTCCAGCGAGCCCGACAAAGCCGCTAAGATGCTTTGCAAACTAGCTATTGATGAAGAATATGAAAACTCAAACGGAAGGTTTCTGACATTGGACGGAAAAGAGCTAAAACCAAACGCATACTCGCAAAACAAGGATTTACAGGAAAAACTATGGACGTTGAGCGAAGAATTAATGATTAAAGCCCATAGTGACGAGCATAAATAATTCTAAAAACCGGATATGGCAAAAACAGCAAAACTTTCGGACCGGGAACAGGTGACTGCACACATTCAGAAACTGGACCCGGACCTTGGCAATACAATTAATACCCTTCGGGGAATTATTTTAAACACCGACAAAGACATTGGCGAACGCATAAAATGGAACAATCCCAGCTTTTATTACACCGGCGAAATGAAGCCGTTCGATCCCAAAGAATACAAGCGTGAAATCATAGTTATGAACCTGTACAGAGGCCGGGTTATGCTTGTGTTTCCGAGCGGGGCTAAAGTCAATGACCAATCGGGACTTTTACAAGGCGATTATGCGGACGGACGAAGAACTATTGTCTTCGAAAACCGGAACGATATAAATGCTAAAAAAGAAAATCTACAGAGAATAATTAAACAATGGCTTCAGTTAGTTGAAAAATAATTTACACATGAACACAATACATGTGATACTATGTATTCTAAAAAATAGCTATGTGCAACTATCTTACTATGTCTAACTATGTGGTTGAAATACGATATAATTTTTTCCAACAATTCAAAACAGATAAAAACACAAAACCATGAGAAAGCTAATTTTAAAAATGTCAGTCTCAGCCGACGGGTTTGTAGGTGGTCCGAACGGGGAAATTGACTGGATATTCCGCAGCATGGGAGAAGACGTCACCGCATGGACAGTCGACACATTGTGGCAGGCAGGCGTACATATTATGGGCAGCCGCACGTTTCACGATATGGCATCATACTGGCCCACTTCTTCCGAACCATTTGCAGCGCCTATGAACGAAATTCCCAAAGTGATATTTACCAAAAAAGGATTTCTGGAACCGACCAACGAAGAGCTGACCACAAATGCATTAAAAGATGCGCGGATTAATTCCGAAGGATTATTCAATGCCTCCGACGCTGTTTCGCTTCACACCTCAAGCTGGGCGCATGCAACGGTGGCCGATGAGGACATATATGTTGAAATTATGAGGCTTAAACATCAGGAGGGTAAATTTATACTGGCACACGGGGGAGCCGGTTTTGCGCATAGCCTTATCGATTCCGGGTTAATTGACGAGTACCGCCTGTTGATTCACCCGGTAATTCTGGGAAATGGATTAGCCTTGTTCTCGGAAGTATCCTCTCCATTCGACTTGCAACTGGTCAGTTCGACTCCTTTTAAAACAGGAGTTATTGCTAATGTTTACAGGCCGGCGTAAAAGCAATTATAGAACAAAACATAATAGACGCACAAATTCAGATTAATTCTGGGTTTGTGCGTTTTTAGTTCTGTTTACTCTTTTGTAAAAAAATAATTCATTCTCTATTTACAGAATTCCAATACTTTCTCTGTTATTTGCTTTAATGCAGCATTTACATTTGAATGATTATCCAATGGTATTATTTTTTCTTCATTATTACCTGTTACAGAATTTGCGATAAGGGAATAAGGTAAATACTGATAGTCTCCTAACTGCAATAATGAATCTTGTAATGAATTTGTTTCAGAATCTTTAACGGCATCTTTCAATTTATCAATTCCCACAAAATCACTTACAATCACACACAATATCTGTTTTTCTTTATCTTTAGCAATTAATTCAATCCCCTTTTGAACTTCTTGTTCAAGAATATAATGCGATGTAAAAAAATTTGCAGACAACATATATATTATTAAATCACTTTCTTCTAATGTTGTTTGAATTTGAGTATTCCATTTTCCAATTGTGATTTCCTCGCAACTCCAGTTATCTGCTATATCAAAAGTTTGTAGAAGTTTCAAATGTTTCTTTAACTCATTTTTATATTCAACATCTTTACGTGAATAAGAAATAAATATTTTTTTCTTTTTCTTTTCTACTGGAGTATTGGGATTAGGCAGACCTACATTATATAATAAATATTCTATTGTCATACTATCACCACTTTCATTACATGTAACTCTCCTACTAGGATCATTTGCCGACCAATCTATAAGTTTATCATATAAAAAGGTAGTCGGTATATTCACATCTTTGCATTTTGCACAAGTACAAGGCACATATATTTCTGGTCGAACCCCTTTATAGCCTTCAGTTATATTCTTCAAAGCATTCATAACAAGAATAATCAAACTTCGAGCGTCTTTTCCCTTGGCTTTAATTACTATTTTTCTATTATAGAAATCTTCTTCAACCTGACATTGTGCAGTATTATTTTCAGTAGAAAAATTAACTGCATTATTCCAAACTTCATCATCCGATACAATATATCTACTTAATTCAGCACTAATCTGATTTACCAATCCTCTTGGCATAAATTCATAACGATACTCCAACCTTAAACAACGTTCATGTTGCCATTTTCTCTCGTTTGGCATTGATAGCAATCTGGCTGGAATTATATAATCTCCCTTAATATGTTTCTTTGGAAATGCAATTTTGAAAACCTCCAGCATACTTTTTAGAATCGAATGTTTTTCTTCGTAACACTTTTCACTCCAAAGCCGAATAAAATCTTCAGCAACAATATTCCCTCTTCTTGCTTGAATCTCATTATCATCAATAATTTTATACACAGCATTCATAGCCCATTCCGGTTGCAAAATGACCCAGTCTTTTAATTCATCAATTTCAGAATACCAAAGAACAACACCAATATCATGTAAAAATTTACAACAATCTGTAAAATCAGAAAGCTTAGTAAAACTGACTAAATTAGCTTCCAAACAAATGGCTTTGTATTTTTCAAATGAAATGCATGCTGTTTCTTTAGCTTCTTCTGCTAATAAAAGTCTCACTGCAACCCATGATTTAGGAACACCGCGACCATATCTTGGTAAATTTAAAATTTGATTTGATATAACATATTTTATTCGACTTAAGCCCTCATTATTATTTGGCAAATTAAGCTCATAATACGGCACTTCTAAAGTTTTTACGATATTAAAATTTGAATTGCTTAAATAGACACCTAGATCATTCCACGATATTTTATTCCCATCATGACAAGTTTGACCTAAAACAATTGGACTTTTACCTCCAAATTGATATATTGTAGGAATCCAATAATCAAAATTGTGGTTGGTTTGCCGGGTTGAAGCAAGTAATACAAAAACAGAATTCTCTGTTATAAAAAAGCGATGAACCGGATAATATACATCCTGACCACCAAAATCCCAAATATGAGCCACATGCTTTTTCCCATCTACATTTTGAAATTCCCAATCAGTTATTTCTATTCCCCTAGTTCTTGTATCTTTTGCCGGTAAATCCGAAGTATTTTTCATCAATCTTTTTTGAAGTGAAGTCTTTCCTGCACCTCCTTCTCCAACAAACGTCAATTTAGCCTCGTATATATAATCTTTCCCTTCTTGATTAATTTTTTCAAAGTACCTTTTAATAGCATCATTTCCTTCTTTTATTATTTCAATCGGGGGATTATCAATTGGATTATCAAAAAAGGCTATAACCTCAGTATCACTCGAATTATCGAGTTTCGACCATTTAATCCTTAAATTAAAATCTGTAATCCATTCAGGTATTTCAGTTATTGGATTACCTGTCAAAATTAAGTGCTTCAAACTTCCTAGTTCCTTCAATGAGGAAATATCATTAATCTTATTATCCGGGAGATATATCCTCTTCAAGGATCTCAAATTTTTAAGAACAGAAATATCCTTAATCTTATTGCTTCCAGCAAATAAATCTTTCAAATGAAATAAATTCTCAATACAACTAATATCATTAATCCTATTTCGAACACAATATAACCCTTCAAGATCTTTTAACTCTCTTAAAGTATCAATATTATTTATCAGATTATCATGAATATATAATTTCTTTATATTTGTCAAATTAGCCAAAGTACTAACATCTGAAAGCTTATTACTGCTAAGATTCAATTTTTCTATTTTTCTTAAACCAATCAATGGAGTTATATCATTGATTGCATTTAGACTTAAATCAAGAAAAATAAGTTCATTCAAAAATTCAATTGAGCCAACATTGGTTATATTATTTCGACTAACAGTCAAATGAGTTAATTGTGACATTTCTTTTAAAAAACTGATATCAACAATTAAGTTATCTGCTAAATCTAATTCTAAGATACTATCCAGTTCTATTATTCTTGAAAAATCACAATTCCGAACTTTTCTTAAAATCAACTTATTGAGTGATTTTAATCCTAAAAGTAAAGACCAAAATCTATTAAAATTATCAATTGTACAACTCCCGATGCACAAGGAAATTATTTCATGAAACTCATTTAACTCATAACCAGTCATCAAAACATCTTTTAATGAGACTTTACTCAACTTAATATCAAGTTCATTTTCTATTAGCTTTATAATTTCTAAATCAGTCATGCTTACCTATTTTATGTTATATATAAATTATAATTAATGTTAAGTTTAATTTTCACCTATTCTTTTTCCACCCCAAAGCTACTCATTCCATTTCACATTTCCAACCAATTCTTCACTTAATTAAAAGTATCTATTATATTACAATTTAAACTCATAATACCTCAGACATTACTATCCTTTCATAAATAAAACTTATTACTGATCAGTTCTGACCTAATCCCCAACCCTTCCCCCCTTCGGGGTACTTCCCTTAAAAAGGGAAGATCATCCAAGTCCGAGGAATTTGCTCATTAAAGAATATATGTTGAATGTTTGATTCTATACGTTTATAAATGCTCTTATTTTTGAAAAGCTTCGCACTTCTCGGATGTCCCCTTTCGTAAAGGGGACGAGCGTAGCGTAGGGGTTCGGAGAAGATCTGATTGAAACTCACCCTCCACCGGGTAAAATTCACCTGAATTTGAGTGATGATCACCCAACATTGGGTAAAAATCACCTGAATTCGGGTAATCATCACCCGAATTTGAGTAAAAATCACCCGAATTTGGGTGATTGAATCCCAACAACGGGTAACAATCACCCGGCGTTGGGTAATGATTACCTGAGCGAGGGTTACATTTACCCAATACGCACTATTATATATGCAAAACACCGCTCCGAAATTCCGAAGCGGCGTTTATTTTTACCTGTAAACAACCTTTTGGGTTGTTGTTATTAATTGGCTTGCACGGTTTGGCTTTGTTTTTTCGACTTAGCAATATAACGTTTTTGCAAGTCTTCGAAAACCGATTGCGAGCCCGGCACATTTACACGGCTGGCTCCCTTCACCGAGTTGTAGAAAACCAACGAAGCGTCGTATGCTTCGCTTCCCGCTATCATGGCGGTGTCTTCTACGGCACGTTGAAGTGTAGAAATTTGTTTAAGAATATTGTCCAGATCTTTTGATAGTTTCAAATCTTTCTTAGCCTCGGCCACATCCAGATAAGTAGGGACTAATGTTGGGTTATTGGAAGCATATTCCAATGAATTTTCGACAAAAGCCAATGTTTTGTCACCCATTTTATTCAACTCGCGCCTGTCCTGCCCCGTTAGGTTGAATAATAAAACATTTGCCAATGAAGTATTTACCGCATTGAGCTTTTCGGTAATATCAGCCATCAAGGCAGCTGATATTTCAGTAGAAATTAGATTTTCCTGACTCATTTAATTTAAAATTTAAAGTGTAACATTAGATATTTATTTAACCAGTCAAGGTTATTTACAGGTCGAATAATAAGTAAGAACAAAAAAGTTATCATCACTCGTTGCATCTATTAACGTTGCAAATATAATTTATTCGATTAACACAAACAAGACTTTGGATTAAAAAAATTTAGAAAAATTAGTCCTGTTTTGTAAATAGCTACACCTGACCAATTTACTGAAAATAATTTCTGAATCCTTTGCTTTAATACATATTAGTGAGTACTTTTGGAGCGGAGAAAAAACAGTAGCGGTATTGTTCATCGATCTTGCTTTCGGGAAGAAGCCACGTTTTTTGGGCGATAAAATTGAAATCAAATAAATATGAAACACGTTGTTCTAAATATAATAGGCTTACTGCTTTGCATCAACGCTTTTGCCCAACAAACTATTTACAAAACCCCTGCTTTGGAAATAGATTCCATTGCAGCTCACACCTATGTGCACAGAACGTTCCTGAGCACCAAAGAATGGGGCAAAGTACCCTGTAACGGAGCCATTTTTGTTGATAATAGCGAAGCGATAGTTTTCGACACACCACCAACCGATTCTGTTTCCGTGGAATTGATTTCGTGGATAAAGAATCATATCCGGGCCACCATCAAAGCGATTGTGGTAAATCATTCCCACGACGATTGCCTGGGCGGACTGGAAGTTTTTCACCGTGCCGGAGTTCCCTCCTACTCTTCAGGGCTAACCCGCCAACTGGCACAAAAAGACACATTAAACAAACCGGTAATTCCGCAGCATGGGTTTTCAAAAACGCTGAAACTGAAAATCGGAAAAGCCACCATCGTCAATTATTACCCCGGCGAAGGACATACCAGCGATAATATTGTCAGTTATATTCCTTTCGTAAAAGTGCTTTTCGGAGGATGCCTTATCAAGGCTTTAGGTTCGGGTAAAGGTAATCTGGCAGAGGCTAACGTAGCCACATGGCCGGAATCGGTACGCAACGTGAAACAAAAATTTCCCGAAGCCCTTATCGTAATTCCCGGACACGGACCTTATGGAGACAGGACCTTACTTGATTATACCATTAAGCTGTTCGGCAAATAAAACAGGGTCTTTCATTCCACCCCGTTGAATGTTACAATTACGCATAAAACTTTCTCCTCATTTTTAGTTCATACTCTGGCTTTAGCCAAATGTAATTATTTGATGTTGTTTGGCTAAAGCTAATTTAACTCTTATTAATTGCCGTCCCATAAATGGGACGGCAATTAATATTTACCTCCATATTAATCATATAGTTTAAAATAAACACTTGAAGCTTAGAATCCTAAATTGTCCAAAAAATTTGAACATCCTCCCACTGTTTCTGTTTCTTGAAGTATTCAAAACAAACCTATGTCAACACAAAATTACCTTCTTATTTTGTTAAATCCTGTTCATAATCTGACACAGTTTATGTGTTAGCAGACTCAACTGATTTTAACGCATAGCAATGTTCTGAATGCTTTTAAAGAATAATTGAGACGGATTTCAAAAAGTCCCGGTTATTCTGTTACTAATCAAAAAACTATTGCATTATGAAAACAGTAAGAATTCATGAATATGGGAACGCCGACGTTCTTTGTCTGGAAGAAATGCCTGTTCCAACAATTGCTGCCGATGAATTATTGATTAAGATTCATGCCGCTTCTGTAAATCCAATCGATTGGAAAATACGCGAAGGGCAGCTGAAAGATATGCATCTGCACCATCTGCCGCTCACACTGGGTTGGGATTTTTCGGGCACGGTTGAAAAAATGGGAAGTGAAGTAAAAGGTTTTAGAATTGGAGACGATGTTTACAGCCGCCCTGCTATTGACCGGGATGGCTCGTATGCAGAATATATAGAAGTGAAAGCGAATGAAGTGGCCTTAATGCCGAAATCTGTAACGTACGACGAAGCAGCTTCAGTTCCACTTGTAGGTATTACGGCCTGGGAAGCACTCATCAATAAAGCTAAAATCAAAAAAGGCCAACGGGTACTGGTTCTTGCAGCATCGGGTGGTGTTGGGTCTCTTGCTGTACAAATTGCCAAAAGCAGAGGATGTTACGTAATCGGAACCACTTCCGGTGTGAATGTTGAATTTGTAAAAAATCTGGGTGCCAATGAAGTTATTGATTATATGAGTCAGGATTTCAGCGAGAAACTCTCAGATATTGAGGTAGTACTGGATACCATTGGAGGTGTCGTTCAGGAAAAAGCATTCAAAGTAATGCGGCGTGGTGGCATTTTAGTTTCTACAGTAGGTAACCCAAGCCCGGAACTGGCAGAAAGGTATGGCGTAAGGTGCGATAGTATTTTCGTTGGGCCTAACGCACACATTCTGAATGAACTCAGAGAACTGATTGACAATGGCCAGGTAAGGCCTGTTGTAGATAAAGTATTCAGGCTTGAAGATGTAAAACAGGCTCAAAACTACAGTCAATCGGGCAAAGCACGCGGTAAGATTGTATTGGAAATTGCCAGCTGACAACTCAATTTAATCATCATATCATATGTTCCACTAAAGCCGGCGGCAATAGTCGTTGGCAGTGGACATTTTATTAAAAGAAATTACCTGCAACGTTTCATAAGACAAGGCAGGAAACAAAGAAATGGAAAAGACAAAACAAGAACTGATTGATTTATTTTTTAATGCCTATGCCAAACGGGATGTGGAAGGCATCAAACAAGTTATGTCCGAAAATGTAACCTGGACATTCTCGGGGCACAACAAGGTGGCCGGAACAAAAAAAGGGATAGACGAAGTGATTGCCTTCTTCGACCTTATGGGAGGCATAATGAGTGAATCAAAACCGTCTGTCGACAAACTCATCATAGCCGAAAACGACACTTACCTCATAGAATGCCAGCACATTAAAACAAACAGGGAGGATGGTATAAACATAGAACATGACGTGAGTGTGTTGTGGACTTTCGAAAACGGGAAAATAATTTCCGGTCGGCACTTTTTTGCAGACCCTGCATCGGTCGATGCATATTTCAATGCAGTTCCGCTTCATAACGGCAATCAGCCCATTATCGTTGAACAAACCTATAATGCATCTGTTGAAGAAGTATGGAAAGCAATAACCGACGAAAACGAAATGAAAAAATGGTATTTCGAAACAATGGAAGCTTTCAAACCGGAAGTAGGTTTCGAAACCGAATTTGATGTTGAAGCGAATGGACAACATTACCTGCACCAATGGAGGGTAACCGAAGTGGAATACGGGAAAAAGATTACCTACAACTGGAAATTTGGTGGTTATAAAGACGAATGGGCTGTAACTTTTGAACTCACGGATGAGAATGGCCTGACCAAACTAACCCTGACCAATTATGGAGTTGAAAGTTTTCCGCACGATAATCCCGACTTTTCGAGAGAAAGTGCCACCGAGGGATGGAATTATTTTATTCGTGAGCGCTTAAAGGATTTTTTAGAAAAATGAATTTAAACCTGTTCTCAGGGAAATAACTTTGCAATATCTACGACTATGAGAAAAGTGATATTATTTAACTTTATAACTCTGGATGGTTTCTTCGAAGACGAGAACCAATCGTTAGAGTGGCACAATGTGGACGATGAATTTAATAAGTTTGCCATTGAACAACTAAACACAGCTGACCTGCTGCTTTTTGGCAGAATAACTTACCAGTTAATGGCAAGTTATTGGCCCACTCCCGACTCCATTGCGGACGATCCGGTGGTAGCTCAAAAAATGAACTCGCTTCCAAAAATCGTTTTTTCAAAAACTCTTGAAAAAGCCGAATGGGAAAATACACGGTTGGTAAAAGAGAATATCAGAGAAGAAATTGAAAAACTTAAGAATCAGCCCGGCAAAGATATGTTTATATTCGGTAGCGCCGAACTGGCTTCCACTTTACGGGAAATGGGGTTGATTGATGAATATCGCATTATGGTAAATCCGGTTGTTATTGGCAGCGGCAAACCATTATTTTTAAATATAAATACTAATTTTAATCTCAAACTTCTAAGAACCACCGTATTTAAATCCGGAAACGTATTGCTTTACTACGAACCTCTGAATTTTAAAACAAACGTACAAGAAACACTTAACAATTCAAAAGCCTTATGAACAAAATTGCAGTATTGGGAACCGGTGATGTTGGTGACACGATCGGTTCAAAGCTAGTAGAACTTGGATATTCTGTAGCAATGGGTTCAAGGACCCAGAATAACGAAAAAGCCGTTGCATTTGCATCAAAACACAACGGAAAAGCCAGCGCCGGAACATTTGCGGATGCAGCAGCTTACGGCGAGCTTATTTTCAACTGTACAAAAGGGTCAGCTTCACTGGAGGCCCTAAAAATGGCAGGAGAAAATAATTTGAGAAATAAAATAATTGTGGACGTATCAAATCCACTGGATTTTTCGAAAGGAATGCCACCGTCACTCACCGTGTGCAATACAAACTCTATTGCGGAAGAAATTCAGAGTGCTTTTCCTTCGGCTAAAGTTGTAAAAGCATTAAATACAATCTGGTGCGGAATTATGGTAGATCCTGCAATAGTAAATGATGGTGATCACAATACATTTGTAAGTGGAAATGACGCACAGGCAAAAGAAATAGTAAAAAACCTGCTTGTCTCTTTCGGTTGGGACGAAAGCAATATCCTGGATCTGGGTGATATTACCACAGCCAGAGGAACCGAAATGTACCTGGCTTTATGGGTAAGAATCATGGGTGCAACAAACTCCGGAGTGTTTAATATCAAAATTGTGAAATGAGGCTGTTTCGAAGTGTTTTTTGAACGCAAATTACGCAAATTTCCACAAATTAATTGCATTGGAAATTTGCGCAATTTGCGTTCTTTCTATTTTGAATCAAAATCAATTTTTATTGCCAATTCAAAATTACTTTTCCACATTCGCCACTTTCCATCACATCAAATCCTTTCTGAAAATCGTTGATGAAAAAACGATGTGTTATAACCGGTGTCAGGTCAATGCCGGTTATAAGCATTTGCTCCATTTGGTACCAGGTTTCCCACATTTCACGACCGTAAATTCCTTTCAAAGTCAATGCCTTGAAAATAATTTTATCCCATTGAACGGTAGTCGTATTCGGCAAGATTCCCAGTAATGCAATCTTTGAACCGTTGTACATATTTTCAATCATGCTTTCGAATGCAATTGGCGAGCCGGACATTTCCAATCCTATATCAAAACCATGCATACGTAAATCGTGGATAGCACCTTCGATAGTCTCGCCTTTGGCTGGATTTACAGTAAGCGTAGCTCCCATTTTTTTAGCTATTTTCAGACGGTAATCGCTCAGGTCGCTAACCACAATATTGCGTGCTCCGGCAAAGCGGCAAATGGCCGTAGCCATAGTTCCGATAAGCCCGGCACCGGTTATCAGCACATCCTCACCAATCATCGGAAACGACAATGCAGTATGCGTGGCATTACCAAACGGATCCATAATAGCAGCAATTTCGTCAGGAATCCGATGGTCCAAATGAACCACGTTTTCAGCCGGAAGCGACAAATACTCTGCAAATGCGCCATCACGGTTTACTCCCACCCCAACAGTATTTTCGCACACATGCAGTTTCCCACGGCGGCAATTCCGGCAATGCCCACAGGCAATGTGCCCTTCACCGGTTACCCGGTCGCCAATCTGAATATTTTTTACACCACGGCCCTTATCCACAATCTCACCCACATATTCATGACCAATGGTCATTGGAGTTTTTATAGTTCTTTGCGACCAGTCGTCCCATTTGTAAATATGCAAATCGGTTCCGCAAATGGCTGTTTTCTTTATTTTAATCAAAACATCGTTAATACCAACGTGTGGCATTGGTACATCTGCCATCCATATCCCTTTTTCGGGACGTAGTTTTACGAGTGCTTTCATTTTGAGTTGATCAGTTAATTAGTGACTAGTGATTAGTTGATAAACATTTCAAAAATTCAGAAGACTACTATCATTTAATAACGTTGAATTCCTTACCCACTTTTATAAATGCAGTAATACATTTATCCAAATGTTCCCGCTCATGCGCTGCCGAAATCTGGACACGAATGCGCGCCTGGCCTTTAGGTACAACCGGAAAATAGAACCCTACTACATAAATTCCTTCATCGAGCAAACGGGCCGCCACATCCTGCGACAATTTTGCATCGTATAACATTACAGCGCAAATGGCAGATTCGGTCGGTTTGATATCAAATCCTGCAGACTTCATCTGCTCTACAAAATAAGTGGTATTGCTATGAAGTTTGTCTTGAAGTTCGTTGGTTTCATCCATCATTTCGAACATTTTAATTCCCGCGGCAGCCACCATGGGCGGAATAGAATTAGAAAACAAATACGGACGTGACCGCTGGCGCAGCATATCGATAATTTCTTTTTTACCGGTTGTAAATCCGCCAATAGCGCCACCAAAAGCTTTGCCCAATGTTCCGGTTATAATTTCAATTTTTCCACGCAGGTTATAACGCTCGGTTACTCCCCTACCCGTTGCACCTACCACACCTGCCGAGTGCGATTCGTCAACCATGATTATGGCATTATATTTTTCGGCTAGTTCATATATTTTATCAAGCGGCGCTACATTTCCATCCATCGAAAAAACGCCATCAGTAACAATCAACCGGTAACACTGATTCTGAGCCTCAATTAGCTGTTTTTCCAAATCTTCCATATCTGCATTAGCATAACGATAGCGCTGCGCTTTGCAGAGACGTACACCGTCAATAATGGAAGCGTGGTTAAGTGAATCCGAAATAATAGCATCATCTTCGGTAAGTAACGGTTCAAAAACACCGCCGTTGGCATCAAAACAGGCTGCGTACAAAATTGTATCTTCCGTCCCGAAAAAACGTGCAATCGAAGCTTCCAGTTGCTTGTGGATATCCTGGGTTCCACAAATGAAGCGTACTGATGAAACACCGTAGCCATGAGAATCCATACCTTTTTTGGCAGCTTCTATCAGTGCCGGATGATTAGACAAACCCAGATAATTGTTGGCACAAAAGTTAAGCACTTCTTTTCCATCGGCCACACGGATTACAGCGCCCTGTGGCGAAACAATAATCCGCTCTTGCTTATATAGACCGGCTTGTTCTATCTGGGCCAATTCTGCTTGCAAATACAATTTGTATCCCTTATACATATTTTGTTAATTTTCGATTTACACATTCTAATTTTCGTTGACTAAAACAGAATAAGTATTTCTGTTATCTAATGATAGCAAATGTACGGAATTATTTGTATTATTATACTAAATTAAATTGCAAAAAAAAGGACCAACTCAGATTGAGTTGGTCCGCTCTTAAAATTATCAGTAAACTATATTATTGAAACAAAACGAGATAAACAAGGTAAGATAAGGTGATGAACTTCTATTTTATTTTATGACATTTAATTTTGACTGGTAAAATAGTTTGTATATAAACGGATAAATCTGACATGCAACACAAAAACCGAAAGCGGCTTCCAGAAAAGCACAAATTCCAAAGACTCCAACCAACGATAAAGCCAACGTGTTTAATCCAAACAATACCGAAACAAGAATGGCTACATTGAAAAATAATCCTATTCTTGCAGCAAAGATCTTTGTTCCTGCATTAATAAATTTTGGTTTCAAAGAAAATATCTGTACAAACTTTTTTGAAGTAATTGCAAGTATGCTATATTGAGGTAACTCTATAGCACGGAACAGAAAATCGACTAGTAAAAAAATTATTATGAACAAATTGGCTGTGAGAATATAAGATACTAAAAGTAGAACTGTCAAAAATGCATTGCTGCGGGTAACGTGTTCATTTATTCTTTTATCGGAAATCGGGCAAATTGCATATGTTTTCATATCATTTTTGTATTAATTATTGATAATGCAAAGATATAGCTGCCAGCATTCCGCCACAATACCATCCAAAGTGTATTTTTCATACCATAAACAGGGTATGAAACGTTGATTTGCAAAATGTAAAATAAAAAATCCGTCAATCTAATCTCTCGATTTAATTGACGGATACATGGAAAACACAAATAATATTAATTTACAATTTCTCAATTTTCTTTACAACCATCCCATCTTTAGCGTAAATTACAGCTAAATAAAAACCTTTAGGCAGTGTACTAATATTCATTTTCTGCTCTCTACTTGTCAAAAGAATTTTACCGGCTAAAGAGCAAATTTGAACTGCTTTAATATCATTTCCTGCAGCATATATAGAATTAATTGCCGGATTAGGATAAACATTGTACAGTTTGCTGAATTCTACATTATCAATGGCCGTGTTGACTGGCGTCCAGGTAAGTGTAACTGCAGAGATAGGGCTAACAACTGTTGGAGTTACAGTTTGTGCAACCGGTCCTTTCGTAAAAGAAGTAGCAATATATTTGCTACTTGTACCGTAATTCTCAGAGGTCATTTCAATTTTTACAGGATATGTACCATCTGCAACTATAGCACCATTCGCCTGATCCATCGCATTCCATGTTGATGAGTACGTTGCAGTTGCAGATCTTGTTGCACCGGAAACTGCATTGACCTTGTTTCTTGCACTTTCAGAATTCCAATGGGCTAAATCATTATAATAAGAAGTATTATTACCATACATCATCAAAGTACGTAAAAATGTTCCTGAAGGATTATTAACCCATACAGCATAATAATAGGGACTGGTATAAGTAACTTTAGCCGAAACTGTTAATGTTCCTGCAGTAGCCGTTGTTGCTTGTGGCGCGGAATTTTGTGCATTTATTGTTACTACAAATACCAGAGCTAAGAGAGAGGTTAAAAGCTTTTTCATAAACTTAAATTTTTTAATGTGTTTTTGTAATTAATATAATTCTGAGTAATACTTCCAAAATGATTTTGCACAAATATACATCTTCTTGAGTGAAAATTCATTTATTGAATTAAAAAAACATCTATTTGGACGAAAATTGTACAAATTTAAATGAAATTGAATAAAAAATCCACCTTTCTGTTTCAAAGTGATTGTTTGTCGTTATAAACATTCAATTTATTGTAACAATATAAGATTTCTATCAAACAAACAGATTTTAGAATATAGCATCCACTTTTTTTTAAAACATAAACAATTTTATAATTAGTACAAAATTACACAGATCTGCGTTATAAACAAAACATATTGTATTAATAATTCTAAATTCAACATTTCCTTAACTTTCAGTAATTGAAGAATTGCATATCGTTACAAAAAAGTGTACTTTTGTATCTCTAATTTAAGCATATGATTAACGAAGGCATGGTGCTGCGCACCGAACATTTATTCAAAAAATACGGAAAGCGTACAGTGGTAAACGATGTTTCCATCAATGTAAAACAAGGGGAAATAGTAGGATTGCTGGGACCAAATGGTGCCGGGAAAACTACTACTTTTTATATGACAACCGGATTAGTGACTCCCAATTCAGGAAAAATTTTTCTAAATGACGAAGAAATTACAAAATTTCCGGTTTATCGTCGCGCTCAGAAAGGAATTGGTTATTTGGCACAGGAAGCTTCTGTTTTTCGCAAAATGACAGTAGAAGACAATATTAAATCGGTGCTTGAAATGACTAAATTCACCAAAGCTGAGCAAAAAGAAAAGCTTGAAATACTGATAGCCGAATTTAATCTGGAACACGTGCGCAAAAATATCGGCGACCGCTTGTCAGGTGGTGAGCGGCGTCGTACTGAGATTGCACGCTGCCTGGCAATTGAACCGCGCTTTATCATGCTCGACGAACCATTTGCCGGCGTTGACCCCATTGCAGTTCAGGATATTCAGGATATTGTGTGGCAATTGAAAGATAAAAATATCGGCATCCTGATTACCGACCACAACGTGGATGAAACCCTGACTATTACAGATCGTGCTTATTTGCTTTTCGAAGGCCGCATTTTATTCCAGGGAACTTCCAAAGAGCTGGCCGACAACCCGGTTGTTCGTGAAAAATACCTGGGACGCGACTTTGAATTGAAAACAAAAACAAGAATTTAGTCTCGTAAATTATTGTAATTAAGACGAACTCAACAGATTCCACAAAATGAGTAAACCGATAAGATTGCATGTTGACGAAGATATTATTCTCAAAGAAATAGGGTTGGAAGATGTTGAAGACGTTTTCTATACAATTGATTATGAGCGCACGTATCTTTCGGAGTGGTTGCCATTTGTTGAGCTTACAAAAGAGATCTCCCATACCCACACTTTTATCGACAACTATTTAAACTCTGAAATAAAAGATCTGACATTTGTTATTCATTACAAACATAAATTTGTAGGGTTGGTAGGCATGAAAGACACTGATTTCGACAACATGAAAACCGAAATCGGGTATTGGATATCAGAATTTTACCAACACAAAGGAATTATAACACGTTCGTGCAAAAGACTTATTGAATATGCATTTGATGAGCTAAAAATGAACCGCATCCAGCTAAAGGCTGCCACCGGAAATGTCAAAAGTCAGGCTGTGGCTGAGCGATTAGGATTCACTTGCGAAGGAATTGAGCGGCAAGGAGAACTTCACACCCGCGGTTTTGTTGATTTAGTTGTATTTGGCTTATTGAAGAAGGACTGGGAGGTAGGACCTGCAACTCTGTCTCAGGCCAAATAGGATAATCACTGACTCCACAAGCAAAATACCATTTCGTCACACCAGCATATTATTACATTAGTAAAATTCCATGCAAAAAGCTATACTCTCCATTTTAGGCTGTGGTTCGGCACTTCCAACTCACAAAAATTTTCCAAGCTCACAATTGCTGGAGATTCGCGACAAACAATTTCTTATTGATTGTGGAGAAGGCACGCAAATACGCCTGCGACAGATGAATATCAGGACTAACCGGCTAGGACACATTTTCATTTCGCATCTTCATGGTGACCACTGTTTTGGACTGATCGGATTGATTTCCACCTTTGGAATGCTTAACAGAACTGCCGAACTACACATTCATGCTCAAGCCGATCTGGAAAAAATGCTGCAACCGCAATTAAATTATTTTTGTGCCGATTTACCCTACAAGGTTATATTTCACGTCATAAATCCACGCAAACACCAGTTAATTTACGAAGACCGCTCTGTGAGTGTGTTCTCTATTCCCCTGAAACACCGTGTTCCGTGCTGTGGATTTTTATTTGAGGAAAAACCACGCGATCGACATATTATCCGCGAAATGATTGATTTTTACCACATTCCCATCTGGAGGATTCCTAAAATAAAACAAGGTGAGGATTTTGTGACCGAAGAAGGTGAAATAATTCCGAATGAACAGCTAACCAGGACCGGTGAGACTCCGAAAAGATTTGCATATTGCTCCGACACAGCTTATTCCGAGAAAATAATACCAATTATTGAAGGCGTGGACTGCTTGTATCACGAAGCTACTTTTATGGAAGGCGAAATGGTTCGTTGCAAACAAACCGAGCACTCTACTGCTCGTCAGGCAGCTGAAATAGCAAAAAAAGCCAACGTAAAAAAACTTATTATCGGACACTATTCAGCTCGCTACCCCAACCAGAACGATTTGCTTATGGAGGCAAAAAGTGTATTTGAAAATTCAATACTAGGCGAAGATATGAAAGCTTATGAAATATGATATTTTGAAAGCAAACTCAAGAAAAATGGAAAAGGCGGTAATTAACCGCCTTCGTTATTTATTACAGTTAAAAAATTATCTTCTGAACATACTACGAATAGTTCTCATAACTTTGAAACCCACCATTACGCCATCAACCAGACTCAGCCCTTTGCTAAATGCCCTGGAGATATACGTAGAGAATGAAGCAGGTGAAACCAAATGCTGCGCAGATACAGTAATTTGTTGTTTCTGATCTTGAATTTGCTGCTTTAATTCAGCCTTGCGTAATACTAAAGCATCTAAATCAATTTCCTGATTTTTGGGAGCCGGAGTAGGAACTATTTTCATACGTAAATAATTGTTTTTAAATGTCGTATGGAACTCGCATGACAAATTTTCATCAACTTTGGTGAACCTCTGCGTTCATGCTCGTTTCATATTTAAATGATTGTTTTTTAAAGGTCACATGTAACTCACACATGAGAAAACAGGACTCATTTCATAACCGCACTTTTATTTTTTCAAAAATAAATTCGATAAAAATCTTACCAACGGATTGATAACAATCTGTTTGCGAAACATTACAAAAAGACCTATCAAAACCACATATATACCGGAAATGATTGCAAAACTAGCAGCCAGACTACCAAGCAACGGTTGAAGCACATAAGCTAATGAAAAGAACAAGTAAAAAAGTGCTGCAATTACGAGTACGATTATCAATCCGATAATCAATAAAGCAGAAAGTATAATCGTCAGTTTTTCGACAAATTCGACTTTTATATATTCTGTCTGAAGCTCAACATACTTTCTTACATCGGTATACAATTGTTGAAAATTCGCAGCCGGTTCCTGATTATTTGCCATGGTAGAAAATTATTAATAAATCATTTCTGTTCTGTAGTCACCTGCGACTTGATTTCGTCAACCAAATCATCCATTTCTTTTTTACTTAATTTAATGCCTTTTTTTTCGAGTGCATCCACAATCTTTTTACGGGTTTCTTCGCCGCTTTCCGGAGCAAACAACAAACCCAAAACACCACCAACAATGGCTCCACCTAAAAATGCTGCAATAATACCAATTGAATTTTTCATAATTGTACAATTTTAACTTACCAGCAAATTAATTAATCCAAACTATATCCAAACCCTTTAAGTTTGATATCTTTGTTACGCCAGTCTTTTTCAACTTTTACATAAAGTTCCAAAAAAACCTTCTTGTCAAAAAACATTTCCATGTCTTTACGAGCTTCAGTTCCAACTTTTTTCAGTGACTTTCCACCATGCCCAATAAGGATTCCTTTTTGCGAATCACGCTCGGCATAAATCACTGCATTTATACGGATTAAACGATCATCTTCCTGAAATTGTTCAACTTCTACCTCAACAGAATAAGGAATTTCTTTGTCATAATTCAATAAAATCTTCTCACGGATAATTTCGGTTACAAAGAATCGTGCCGGCTTATCTGTGAGCTGGTCTTTATCAAAAAATGCAGGTGATTCCGGCAAAAGAGCTTTAATCCGGCTGAACAACGTATCTACATTAAACTTCTCAATAGCCGAAACAGGATAAATTTCCGCTTTAGGTAGCAACTCTTTCCATTTTTCAACCAATACAACGAGTTTTTCTTCGTCAATCAAATCTATTTTATTGATAATGAGCAAAAGTGGAGCCGGATTAAGTTTTACTTTTTCAACAAAGTCTTCATTCTTTTCGTACGAATCAAAAACATCTGTAACATAAAGAAGCACATCGGCATCAGTCAATGCAGAGCGGGAAAAGTTAAGCATCGATTCCTGCAAGCGGTAATTGGGTTTCAGTACACCCGGGGTATCGGAATAAACAATCTGAAAATCGTCACCATTTACGATCCCTAAAATACGATGACGTGTGGTTTGTGCCTTGGAAGTGATAATTGAAATTCGTTCTCCAACCAGCGCGTTCATCAATGTTGATTTACCTACGTTTGGATTACCTACTATATTTACAAAACCTGATTTATGCATGGTTATTCTGTTATCTGTTGTATTTTCTGCAAAGATACGATATTTTATGCAGATGTAAAATTGAAGCAGGATTTCATACTTTTTTAGTATATTTGGCGTTCTTATTTCCCCAAATAAAATTTTCAAAAAATACCAATAAATGACGTTTAGCACCAACAAAATATATGAATTAACGCGCCATCTGAAACTGGTTTTTATAGGCATTGCTGTAGGCATTGTACTGGCATCAACAATTTTCACCAATCGCCTTGCAAATTCGCTGGCTGCTGAAGAAAAGAAAAAAGTGGAGATTTGGGCTGAGGCTATCCGGCAGTCCGTCTTGCTCGACGAAGGTACTAATACCGACTTAATTGTAAAAATTATTGAAGGAAACACAACAATCCCAATTATAATGGCCGATGCAAAAAACAACGTAATTTCATCGTTGAACATCATCGAACCTAAAACACATATAGATGAATTTTACAACAATGAAATTACACGTTTAAAATCTGAAAGACCAGCCATCGAAATAAAAATTGATGAAACAACTCAGTATATTTATTATGATGATTCACTCTTTCTCAAACAATTATATTATTTCCCTTACGTTCAGCTTGGGGTAATTTTTGTATTCTTACTGGTTGCATTTTTTGCTTTTTCAGGAACAAAAAAAGCGGAGCAAAACCAGGTTTGGGTAGGACTTTCGAAAGAAACCGCACATCAACTTGGCACTCCTATTTCATCCCTGTTAGCCTGGGTCGATTTGCTCAAAATGCGCCATTCCGAAGATAAACTGATTGGGGAAATGGAAAAAGATGTAAACCGGCTGGGGATTATTGCCGAACGTTTTTCGAAAATTGGCTCAAAACCGGACCTTCAAATGGTCAGTTTGAATGAAACATTGGATAACGCCGTGCAGTACATGTCCAATCGGACTTCACAAAAAGTAGCCATCCAATGCCATTTCCCTGCCGAGGAAGCTGTATTCATCAACTTAAATGTTCCTTTATTTGAGTGGGTTATCGAAAACCTGTGTAAAAATGCCATTGATGCCATGAATGGAATCGGACGAATTGATATAAGCGTTTTTCACCGAAACGAAGAAGTGGTTGTTGATGTAAAAGATACCGGCAAAGGAATTGAAAAAGGAAAATTCAAAGTTGTTTTTACCCCCGGATTTACAACCAAAAAAAGAGGTTGGGGCTTAGGGCTTTCGCTGGCAAAACGTATAATTGAAGAGTATCACGGCGGAAAAATCTTTGTAAAACAATCGGAATTGAATACAGGAACCACTTTTCGCATCATTTTAAAAGTGATTTCGAAATAAAACACTATAAAATTCAAACCCAAAACGAGCAAAGGAAGTGAGATTAAACACTCTATATGTGCGCTTTAAGCATCGTATTTGAATAAATTTCATAAAATACAAAAGAAACTATTTTATAATAGAACATATTTTCGTACCTTTGCGCGGTTAAAAATATAAGTGAATAATGTCAAAATTCGAGCTATACAATATAGTATTAAAGGATCTGAATAATGAAGTACGCACAGTTGAGTTCGACTTGAATGATGCGTATTTCAAAAAGATTGATAGCCCAGAAGTTCAAAAAGGAAATGTAAAAGCAAAAGTCAGCGTACAAAAGAAGCTGAGCACTTTTGAACTTATGTTTACTCTTGATGGAACTATTTTCGTGCCTTGCGACCGTTGTTTGGACGAGATGGAACAATCCATTCACTATAAAGAGAAACTACAAGTCAGGTTTGGAGATAAATTTGACGAGATTGATGAAATTGTTATTGTTCCGGAATCAGATGGAGGTATCAATGTAGCCTGGTTTTTATATGAATTTATCGTTTTAAACATCCCCATGAAGCACGTACACGCAACGGGGGAATGCAATAAAACCATGGTTACCAAGCTAAAGAAACACATTACCCGTCAGAAAGGTGACGATGATGATGACGAATCAGCAATTGAATTTGACGACGATGACGATTTTTCAGTAGATGAAGTTCAGACAGACCCGCGATGGGACGGTCTACAAAATATATCAGAAAACAATTAAATAAACAACTAAGATGGCACATCCTAAGAGAAAGATTTCGAAACAACGCGCAAGAAAAAGAAGAACGCATTATAAAGCAGAAGCTCCAACATTAGCAACTTGCTCAAATTGCGGTGCAGCACATATTTATCACACTGTATGCGGCGAATGTGGCTATTACAGAGGTAAATTAGCAATCGAAAAATTGGCCACTGTTTAAAAACGGTGAGCTTGTCAATACAAACTTTACGAACAACAAATTAAGCTCTAAACAAACACTTTAGAGCTTGATTTTTATGTACTTAACACAATAATATGTCTAAAATTAATGCAGTTATTACAGGTGTTGGCGGATATGTTCCGGAATACATTCTGAATAACCAGGAACTTAGCACAATGATGGATACCAACGACGAGTGGATAACCACCCGCGTAGGAATCAAAGAACGTCGCATACTAAAAGAGCCAAATACCGGCACTTCATTTCTGGCAGCAAAAGCAATTGAAGATCTGTTCTCTAAAACAGGCACAAAACCCGAAGAAATTGATTTAGTAATTTGCGGAACTACAACTCCCGACCACATCTATCCTTCTTGCGCTTCTATGGCGGCAGAAAGAGTTGGGATTAAAAACGCACTGGCTTTTGACCTTCAGGCCGCATGCTCCGGATTTATTGTAGCACTTTCAACTGCAACAAGCTTTATTGAATCGGGTAAATATAAAAAAGTGCTGGTTATAGGAGCTGAAAAAATGTCTTCGATAACTGACTATACCGATCGCACAACAGCTCCTTTATTTGGAGATGGTGCCGGCGTAGTACTGCTTGAACCTACAACTGAAGATTATGGTGTTGTTGATTCGTTGATCTATACCGACGGTGTAGGTATGAAACATTTGCATATTAAAGCAGGTGGTTCGGCCATCCCAACCAGCAAAGAAACTGTTGAACAAGGATTGCAATATACTTATCAGGAAGGAACCAACGTTTATAAATACGCTGTCACCAATATGGCTGAAGTTTCGGCTGATATTATGGAGAAAAACGGATTAACAAACGAAGATATAGCTTGGCTGATACCTCATCAGGCTAATTTGCGAATAATCGATGCCGTCGTTAACCGCACAAAAGTGGATTATAACAAAGTGGTAATCAATATCGAGCGGTTTGGAAACACTTCTGCAGCAAGTATTCCACTCGGTATATGGGAATGGGAAAAGAAATTCAAAAAAGGCGATAACATTATTCTGACTGCTTTCGGAGCCGGTTTCACATGGGGAGCCGTTTATTTGAAATGGGGCTACAACCCAAGTTAGAATTATTTTCATAAAAAAATCCTCAATCAAAGCGGTTGAGGATTTTTTTATGAAGTCTACTCTCCTATTCTGCCAGCTCTATTTTTGTCTTCATATTCTTGATTTTCTCATTGCCAACCAACCGAAGGACTTCTTTTACCATATTTACTTTAACGGCCACGTAAGAATAATAATCCTTCACTTCCACCATTCCCAGTTCTTCCCTGGCTAACTGTCCTTTCTTGAACATAAAACCGACCACATCCATTTTACTCAACTTATCTTTCTTCCCTTTCCCAATATAAATTGTGGCCCATTCAGATTTCGGAGGTGCCGAAGTCAATAAAGGCAACGAATAAGGAGTTGGATTTGGAGTAATAAAACCGGGCAATTCTTCATTAGCTGCCAACAAAGAATAAGCTGATCCTTCAGCTTCCATGCGCGCTGTACGCCCGTTGCGATGAACGTATTCATCCAACCGAACCGGAATATCAAAATGCACCACGTTTTTTATCTCAGGTATATCCAGTCCGCGTGAAGCTAAATCGGTAGAAATAAAAACACTGCAACTACCATTACGGAACTTCGACAAGGCTCTTTCGCGGTCGGGTTGTTCCAGTTTTCCATGAAAAAACTCATTAACCAGTTTACGTTGGGTTAAATATGCACTCACCTTCTCCACAGCGTCTCGCTGATTGCAAAAAACAAGGGTCGAGTCATTGCCCAAGTGGCAAAGCAAACGGTAAAGCAAATCAAACTTATCGTTACTGTCTCCTTTGACCAAAAATGTTTTCAGTCCTTTTAAGGCATTGTCTTTTTCAGAAAAATCAAGTTTTACAGGATTGCTGATTCCTGTAAAATCAGGAATAGTCACAGCATCTGTGGCAGAAGTAAGAATTCGTTTTTGTATTGACGGAATACGGCTAATAATAGACTTCATTTGTTCGGTAAAGCCCATTTCCAGTGATTTATCAAATTCATCGAGCACTAAAGTCCGAATATCATCCACTTCCACATTTCTACGTTCAATATGATCCTGCAAACGTCCGGGTGTACCAATAAGCACGGCAGGCGGAATAGCCAGTTCGCGCTTTTCACCGTTAGACGGACGGCCACCAAAACAGGTATTTACTTTGTAACCGGTGCTCATGCTGCGCCATACCTGCTCAATTTGTTGCGCCAACTCACGTGAAGGAGCCAAAATCAGTGCTTGAACCTTTTGAATTTCGGGATTCAGGCTCATCAGCACAGGCAAAAGGTACGCGAGTGTTTTTCCGGAACCGGTAGGCGATAAGAGAATTATGTCCTGGTCTTTTTCGTTTGCTTCGAGTGTGGCCAATTGCATGGCGTTAAGTGATTCGATACCCATGCTTCTCAGCGTGTTATCAATTTGGAAGGAATTATTTTTCATGGTGCAAAGATAGTGCAAATTTAGGTGATAGTTGCTAGCGGCTATAAGTCATAACAAAAAAGCTCCCGACAAAAGGAATAATCTTCTCATCAGGCAAACAATCTATTCTTTTCTGTTGTTAATCAAAATATGAATTCCCAATCAACAATTTAGAAATCAAACGGCTTTTAGACAGCCGAGTTCTCCAATACAACAGCCTTGATTTTATCGGCTCCGACCCCATTCAGATTCCTCATCGGTTTTCGCAAAAAGAAGACATCGAAATTTCTGGTTTTCTAACGGCAACCATCTCCTGGGGTCAACGGAAAAGCATTATCAACAATGCCAAACGGCTTATGGATATGCTGGATAATACGCCTTATGAGTTTTTAATGGAAGCGGACGCATCGGACTGGAAAAGAATTAGTACGTTTGTTCACCGTACTTTCAACGGAAACGATTGCCTGTTCTTCCTGGAGTCATTGAAAAACATTTATACGAACCACAGCAGTCTGGAAGCTATTTTTACTGACGGATATGGTTCAGAACAAACAGTTTACAGCGCTTTGAAACATTTCCGAAAAGTTTTTCTGTCTATCCCGCATGATAATCACGCCACAAAACATATATCGGATGTAACAGCCAATTCTTCGGCAAAACGCCTGAATATGTTCTTGCGGTGGATGGTTCGTAGCAATGAAAATGAAGTTGATTTTGGGCTATGGAAAAACATTCCTCCATCGGCGCTTATGCTTCCGCTAGATGTACACACCGGAGATGTAGCCCGAGCTTACGGCTTGCTAAACCGCAAACAAAACGACTGGAAAGCTGTGGAAGAAATCACTGCTGTACTTCGGGAGTTTGATCCATCCGATCCGATCAAATACGATCTTGCATTATTTGGAATAGGCGTTTTTGAAAATAAACCTTCGCTTTTCAAGTAAAGAAATGACTAAACTAAGAATAAGTTTAGTCATTTCTTTTATGTTCTAAATTGTTCTAAAAGCATTTACAAAATATGAAAAGCAGAACCTTATCAGAGATTAATTGTTATAAGCCATACTGAGTTTATTTAAAATCATTCCAATTAACTAACAAGAATTCAACATAAAAAGTACCAATATGATCTTTAACGATTTTGATCCAAGGGAAGATAAAATATTTAGAATTATCGACAATAATGGTAAGGTAATAAATAAGGAATTAATGCCTGATTTGGACGATGAAACAGTTATACAGGCCTACAAACACATGCTGTTTTTTCGAACAGCCGACCAGATGGCAGTTTCTTATCAACGTCAGGGAAGGATGTACACATTTCCACCCTGCATGGGCCATGAAGCAATTCACGCGGCATCAGGAATGATCATAAGAGATCAGGACTGGCTGGCACCCGCTTTTCGCGAAGTGGGGATAATGCTTTTAAAAGGGGTGACTATGAAGGAAATATTCCTTTATTATATGGGAAATGAGGAAGGTAGCAATTATAAAAAAGCGAACCATGTACTACCCATTAGTATTTCTATTGGTTCACAATTTTTGCATGCCACAGGCATTGGTTATTCGGTAAAATATCAGAAAAAAGACGAGATTGTTTTCACGTCTATAGGCGATGGAGGAACTTCGGAAGGCGATTTCAGTGAAGCACTCAATTTTGCCGGGAATTGGAAAGTTCCGGTAATTTATACCATTCAGAATAATCAGTATGCCATTTCAGTTCCCGTACGCAATCAAACGAATTCAATCAATCTGGCCATAAAATCCTATGCTTTCGGCTTGCCAGGAATAAAAGTGGATGGAAATGATTTCTTTGCCATGTATGCCATCTACAAAGAAGCCGCAGAATATGCCAAAGCCGGGAATGGTGCAGTATTAATAGAGGCGTTGACTTACAGAAAAGCCGCACATACCACTTCAGATGATCCGACAAAATACCGTACAAAAGAGGAAGAAGTGGAATGGGATAAAACCGATCCGATTATGCGTCTGAAAAAATACATGGATCATAAAGGTATCTGGAAGGAAAACGAAGAAGAATTAATTGAAAAATACAAACTGGAAGTGGATAAACAATTTGAAGAAGCTGAAAATATGGCCCCTTATAAATTAGAAGATGTTTTTCAACATATGTATGTAGATATGCCTGAAGATTTGAAAAGGCAAAAAACGGAGTATGAGAAATTTCTAACATGGAAGGAGAGCAGAAAATGAGTGTAATGACGATAGTACAAGCTATTAATAATGCATTAGACATTAAGCTTGAAGAAGATAAAACAGTAGTAGCTTACGGACAGGATGTGGGTGTTGAAGGTGGGGTTTTCAGAGTTACGGAAGGACTACAAAAAAAGCACGGTGTACAGCGGGTTTTTGATGCACCTATTGCCGAATCGGCCATCGTAGGAACAGGACTTGGAATGGCTCTGTCCGGTTTAAGGCCCGTAGTAGAATTGCAATTTGATGGGTTTTCATATCCGGCATTTAATCAGATCATTTCCAATGTTTCGCGTATATTAAACCGTTCACGCGGCATGTACAAAGCCCCCATGGTGATCCGGTTTCCATACGGTGGAGGCATTAACGCCCTTGAACATCATTCCGAAAGTCCCGAATCATTGTATTCGCATATTCCGGGATTAAAAGTAGTGGTTCCCTCTACCCCACACGATGCAAAAGGCCTGCTCATTGCAGCTATTGAAAGCGATGATCCGGTTATTTTCATGGAGCCGAAACGAATTTACCGGGCTATTAAACAGGAAGTTGCCGACGACAAATTCTCTATCCCCATTGGCAAGGCAAAAGTTCTTACTGAAGGAACAGATGTAACTGTTGTGGCTTTTGGAGCCATGATTCGTGAATGCCAAAAAGCTATCGTTATGGCAAAAGAAGCCGGCATTTCTGTGGAATTAATTGATTTGCGTACAATTTACCCCATTGATAAAGAAACAGTTGCTGATTCAATAAAAAAAACCGGGCGAATTGTGATTGTTGCCGAAGCGCCGGAATCTTTCAGCGTAGGTGCCGAACTCATGGCCATTGCCAACGAAGAAGCATTTTTGTACCTGGAAGCACCGCCCAAACGGGTAATGGGATTTGATACAATTGTTCCGTTGGCAAAAGGTGAACCGTTTTATATGATTACGCCCGATCGGATTTTCTATGAAATTGAACGTACCGTTAAATTCTAAATTTCAGCACTATGAGATATATTTTTAATTTTCCGGATATTGGAGAAGGTCTTGAAGAAGGCACAATACTTGAATGGCACGTAGTTAAAGGTCAGGCAATTAAAGCCGGACAAGCTCTCGTCAATATGGAAACCGATAAGATTGTAACCGATATTCCGTCGCCAAAATCAGGAACCATTGTGGCACTATTCGGTAGTGTTGGCGAAACTATTCATGTTGGAAGTCCACTTGTGGAAATAGAAATTGAAGGTGTTTTTGGAGCAGAAGCCGTTGCTGAAGTAGAAGAACAGCCTAAAATTGAACCTATCGATGAAGGTGGAGCCGGTGTGGTCGGAACCATGGAATTGGCCGGAAGTAACGCGTACCTGCCAGCCAGTGACGAAGGGTCATCGAAAGAGAAAACCGAAGAAAAGCCTGTAACAAAAGCGTTGGCAACTCCGTTGGCACGAGTTATGGCAAAAGAACTGAACATAGATATCAATAAAATTATTGGCTCAGGCCCTTCCGGTAGAGTGACCAAAGAAGATATTCAGAACTATAAACAACCAAAAGGAACTGCAAAGGAAACTAAGCAAAATGACTTTGTTGTACAACCATTTTTGGCAGAATCAGATACCTACGAGACACTTTCGCAAATAAGAAAAGCCATTGCCAAAAACATGCTGAACTCCAAGCAGAGTACGGCACATATGACACTTTTTGAAGAAGTGGAAATATCGGAATTAATAAGCATTCGTGAAAAATTCAAACAAAAATTCTCCGAAAAAGATGTGAAACTGACTTATCTTCCTTTCATTGTGAAAGCAACAGTGGAGGCATTGAAGCAACACAGGCAACTTAATTCGCAAATTGACCTTGAAAACGAGCGGATGATTTATAAAAACCGATATAATATCGGAATTGCAGTCGATACGCCCGAAGGGTTGGTGGTTCCTGTTATCAAAGATGCCGACCGGCTTTCGATACTTCAGATTGCACAGAAAATAAGCGAATTATCAGAAAAAGCCAAAGATCGTAAATTATCGCTGAATGATATGAAAGACGGAACGTTTACCCTTACAAACTATGGTTCAATTGGTGGAATTTTTGCAACTCCTGTAATCAATTTTCCTCAGGCGGGAATTCTTGGTATTGGTCGAATTTTAAAGAAACCAGTGGTAAATGCAGATCAGATAGTTGTTGGAAATGTTCTGCCACTCTCGCTTTCTATCGATCACCGGATTGTAGATGGTGGCGATGCTTCCCGTTTTATTAATCGGATTATGGCTTATTTGTCCGACCCGATATTTATGCTGTTGGAATAATTATTTAGAAAAACAATTCAATATTAACACTATGGAATACGACATTATAATTATCGGTGCAGGTCCGGCTGGATATGTTGCAGCTATTCGTGCAGGCCAGCTTGGGTTAAAAACTGCCATTGTAGAAAAAATGTATATGGGTGGAATGTGCCTGAATTGGGGGTGTATTCCTACAAAATCGCTGCTTGAATGTGCAAAAATGTTTGATAAAGTGAAACATGCCGACGAATTTGGGATTGATGGAATTTTTGATCATAAGATTTCATTTAACTGGGAAAAAGCAAAAAAAAGATCGCAAAACATATCCGGCAAACTTACTGCTGGAATTAGTTATTTGATTAAGAAAAATGGTGTTAACATTATTTATGGAACTGCAAAAATTGGCAATGACCATACAATCATTGTTGATGACAAGAAAATTCACAGCAAAAACATCATTATTGCAACCGGTTCAAAACCAAAAATATCTGATCTGAAAATTGCAAATGCACCCATCATAGAAGTGGAAAATTTGTTTACACTCAAAACAATTCCTGAGAATATCATAGTCACTGGCAATCATATATCAGCCATTGAGTTGGCACAGTTCTTTAAGCTTATTGGTAAAAAAGTAACTCTGATTGCCAACAGCGACTATTTTTTGGATGGATTGGATGACTTTTTGATTTCGTACATCTTCAAAATGCTTGAAAATGCAGAGATTAAGCTGATATTAAATGCTTATCCCGAAAAATTTGAGAACGGGCAGCTAATTATTGATAATCAGAAAATTAATTGTGATTTGCTGGTTAACTGTAATTCGCGGAAAGCCATTATTCCCGAAAGCGAAACTCCTATTGAACTCACCGAACGTGGTTTTATTAAAACAACCGAGTACTTTGAAACAAATTTAAAAGGTGTTTACGCCATTGGAGATGTGAGCGGCAAGAGTTTTTTGGCACATTTAGCTTCGGCCCAAGCCATTCACGTTGTAAATTTCATAAAAGGAATCATAACGAGTTTCGACAGCACTACATATCCGATTAATATGTATACAATTCCCGAAATTTCACAAATTGGAATGACTGAAAAACGTATAAAAGAAGTCGGAATTGATTATAATGTTAATGAATTTCCACTTTCGGCAAATGGAAAAGCGCTGATCGAAGGAAATACGGAAGGTTTTATCCGGATGCTCTCCGATAAAAAATACGGACAAGTACTTGGAGTTCAGATTGTAGCCAGCAATGCCACGGATATGATTTCTGAAGCAGGTGCGTTTATGACTGTTGAGGGGACAATTTACGATATCGCCAAAACTATTCATGCACATCCAACTATTTCCGAAATATATATGGAAGCCGGTTTTGATGCAATTGACAAAGCAGCTAATTGAAAAATCATGATTGAAACCACAAGATATTGCCTTCCTGACATTCAGTTACTTGAAAACGAGAAAAATCAGTATTTAATTTGGATTCCAGACAAAATTTATGTTGTACTTGGTGCGTCAAATCATCCGGAAGAATCATTAAACATTGAGAATGTCAGAAAAGATAATATTACAGTCCTTAAAAGGCCATCCGGAGGCCAAACGGTGGTGCTCACACCTAATAATTTAATTATCTCAGCTGTGTTTTTTGAAAAAAATGAACTGAAACCCAAAGATGTCTTTTTACAAATAAATAAGCTGCTAATTTCAGGACTGGAAAATCTGGGAATTGAGCAGTTGGGAATGAAAGGAATTTCCGATATTGCCATTGGAGATAAAAAGATTTCTGGATCAGCTATTTACAGAAAAAAAAATGCTCTTCTTTATCATGCTGTTCTCAATTTGGGTGAACCGGCTGCAACATTCGAAAAATACCTGAAACATCCAACAAAAGAACCTGATTATCGCAATGGCAGATCACACGCAGAATTTGTTACTTCGCTTAGGGAAAAAGGATATCAACAAAGTTATTCTCATTTTAAGAATGTGCTATTACTTTCTTTCAAAGCGGCATTCACATGAAGAGTAATTTGTTCAAATATTAAAACAAAAAAACCGGTAGAATTGAATTCTACCGGTTTTTTTTGTTTATATTATAATTCATCGTATTAGAACCTGACACCAAGTCGCAAATCAAAATACTGGAAATGGATACGTTTAGAGTCACCTAATTTAGGATAAGATGTATAGCTGTATTGCAGTTTAGCAAAATACTTCAAGCGAGTATTTGTATTCAGGTTTGCTCCGAATTCAAATTGCGTTTGATGGCCCATTACACCTCCATCAGTTCCATCCACTTTCAAAGTATTCAATAAAAGCCCATAACCCAGAAAAGGAGTAAATGGTTTATTTACTGACAGTTCATGCCGAATCGTCCAACCATAGTTCAACATTGAAATTCTTTTTGACATACTATTATCGGGCAGCATCACTGTATAACCCATTGGAACCGACAGGTAAATTCCCGGTTTTTTGCCATTTAAACCACTCAGTTTCCAGGCATAATCTACCAGAAATCCGTAACCATTTGTAGTTGAGTTAACAAAAGGCAATGCTGAGCGGTCGATAACCGGCAAAACATACCTGTATCCACCCTCTATACTGATTTGTTTGGGCACTTTGTAAAAAGTAGAATCTTTTGGTGCGGCAAATAAACTTGACACAACTACAAATAAAGAAAAAAAGACAGATAAAAGAAAGTTTTTTTTCATTTTTATATTTTATAAAAAATAATAGTAGATCTGAATATCAGACACATAGAATTAAATACAGATAATGGATATTTATCTGTTGAAATTGTCAAAACTCTAAGTTTAATCACGAAAATAAAATTGGTGGAGGATGTGAGAATTGTACTTTTGAAAGGAAATCAGTAATATCAAAAGGACTTACAGTGGAAATTGCGCCAGACTCAAAGATAAGACTTAACAATGAACATTTTTGAACAATTTCTACAGATATCGCTTGTTGAAAATCAAATTTTGAAACAGAGAAAGTATTATACTGGTTATATTCAGCACTTTGATAATAAACAATTACTGGATCTATGCTGTCACTTTGGTTGGTTGAATTTAAGCTGGGTGTAATCAGGCAAATCAAAAACCCTAACACCATGAATATTTCAGGGATAAAAGTTGTAAAAATACCATTTTGAAACATCAACATAAAATTCAGTTAGAAATTATGAATTGAAAATCCATAATTATTTTGAGCCTCTCATGGGACTCGAACCCGCGACCTATTCATTACGAATGAATTGCTCTACCAACTGAGCTAAAGAGGCATAATCTTCACTCAATAAATTGAGCATACAAATATATACTTTTTTTTATTTTTTTTGCAGGAAAAATAAAAATACCTGCCGATTTTCAATTAAAAAACCGACAGGTATAAACATGCAAATTATTAAACAATCAAAAGAATTGTTGGCAATATAATTATTTTCAAAAGATCATCTCTTTTTTGAGATTTCTGTTGATTTGATGGCTCTCTGAACGAAATAAAGAATTAAAATAACTGTTCATAATTGATTGAGCTATTGCATGTAGTATTTCATCTTTGAGACTCTCTAGTTGATCTTTTTCAACACCTTTATTTTCAAGCCGTTGAAGTTGAATTTGATCCTTCTTCGATTTTAGCAGATTTTCAAGTTCATAACAAGCAATAGTTCTTTCACTTAACTGAAACATCCAGTTATCAATATCCTGCCTCATTTCGGATATAACCTGATGCGTATCATCACGAGTAGCATCCATGTAAATAAAATCGGTAGATAGGCTCAATCGTTTAATTTCATGTTCCAGTTCCAAATAAATCTGTTTTAATTCAAGTCTTGGCATAATAGTATAATTTTAAAGGTTAGATAAATCAACAATTCTTATGTATTTCAGGGTAAAAATTAAAACATATATTTATGCATAAATGTTCTGCAAATGAGATATTTTTAGTGCAAAAAACTATAATAAGTAAAGGTCAAAATATAATGTCGTATTTTGTCCCGAAGTTATTTAAAACAAACGACAGTCGTTCTTTGAGATTCTGAAAACAGAGATAAGCATCAAGAGGTATCCAATTATACTTG
>Ga0079306_1000190_pt1 | contig 70153 bp, 62 predicted proteins | sample Methanotroph_Enr_FD_79181 | JGI IMG/M metagenome (GOLD analysis project Ga0079306, IMG submission 79181) | Enriched soil microbial communities from Old Woman Creek wetland in Ohio, USA - Methanotroph_Enrichment_5 | ecosystem: Environmental > Terrestrial > Soil > Wetlands | place: USA: Ohio... | reverse complement strand
GTTGGCGTAGCCGTCGACGGCCCAGGTGACGGCGGTGTTGGTGGAGCCGGAGACGGAGGCCGTGAAGGCCTGGGTCGCCCCCGTCGCCAGGCTCACCATCCCCGGGCTCAGGCTCACGCTGACCGCGGGGGCCGGCGCGGGGGCCTGGACGGTGATGGCCGAGGTGTCGCTCTTGGTGGGATCGGCCTGGCTGGTGGCAGTCAGGGTGTGGGAGCCCGCGGTGGCGGGCGCGGTGTAGGTGACGCTGGCACCGGTTCCGCTGAGGGTGCCCACGGTCGCATTGCCGCCGGCGATGCCATCGACGGCCCAGGTGACGGCCGTGTTGGTGGAGCCGGAGACGGCGGCCGTGAAGGCCTGCACGGCGCCGGTGGCGACCGTGGCCGTGGCCGGGGTCAGGGACACGCTGACGACGGGGGTCGGGGCGGGGGCCTGGACGGTGACGGCCGAGGCGGCCTTCTTGGTGGAGTCGGCCTGGCTGGTGGCAGTCAGGGTGTGGGAGCCCGCGGTGCCGGGCGCGGTGTAGGTGACGCTGGCGCCGCTTCCGCTGAGGGTGCCCACGGTCGCATTGCCATTGACCACGCCGTCCACGGCCCAGGTGACGGCGGTGTTGGTGGAGCCGGAGACGGCGGCCGTGAAGGCCTGGGTGGCGCCGGTGGTGACCGTGGCCGTGGCCGGGCTCAGGGATACGCTGACCACAGGGGGCTGCGCGGCGGCCTGGATGGTGATGGCCGAGGAGACGTTCTTGGTGAGATCAGCCTGGCTGGTGGCGGTCAGGGTGTGGGAGCCTGCCGCGGCCGGCGCGGTGTAGGTGATGGTGGCGCCGGATCCGGTGATGGTGCCGACATTCCCGTCGCCATTGACGACACCATCCACGGTCCAATTCACGGCCGTGTTGGTGGAGCCCGAGACCGAGGCCGTGAAGGACTGCGTGAGGCCGGACGTCACGGTGGCCGTGGTCGGCGTCAGCACGATGCTGACATGGCTGCTGCGGACGCGGATCTTGGTGGAACCGCTCCCGGTCTTGTTCGAGGCGAGGAGGAGGTGCGTGCCTTCGGTGGAGGGCGCGGTGTAGGTGACCGTGCTGCCGCTGCCCGAGATGGTGCCGACCGTCTCGTTTCCGTTGGGGACGTTGTCCACGCTCCAGGCCAGGTCGGCGCTGGCCACCGTGGGATTCGTGACGGAGACGGTCGTGCTGGAGCCGGGGTCGAGATCCGCGGACGTGGGGGCTACCTGCAGGGCCGAAGGCGCGGCGGATGCCGTCGTCGAACTGGAATCCCCCTTTCCGCCACAGGCCATGAATCCGCAAACAACAACAGCTACCGCTACCCGTCGAAACATGGGTTCTCCTTCCATAGGCTTTCTTCCGGGGGTCCTCCCCGGGGGTTCTGGTCCCGGCTTTTGGGTCCGCCGGCATTTCGAGCTCGCACCCACAGCCCGGCAGGCCGGACGGGGGCATCGCTGGGATTTAGTATCGGCAGAAGGAGGGTTTGGATCTTGTGTTTGTTTTGACGGTGTTTTCCTGGTATCGCGAGTCACAAAGCCGTCTCGCGGAAATTCCAGCGCTCTAGATCTTTTGGAACGGCGCTGACATTGGCCGATTTTTTTTCAGCGCGATTCTCTCCAAGCGGCATGGCTCCAGGAGGCGCTCCCGGCCCATCCGGCAGGCCCGGCGGGGCCCCTCGGAACGGGGTGAGCGTCCGGGAGGGGGGTCCGGAAGGGTCCGGCGCCAGGGCGGCGGTGCTCCCCCCGGGGCCTCCGGCAGGGGCGGCCCAACCCGGGAAGCGGGGGGCGGGCGGACTCCGGGTTCCCTGCGGGCGGCGGTCCCCGGGGCCGGTGCCGCCGGGGCCTGGCCGGGCCCGGAAAGCTGCCTGGAACCGGCCATATTCAGAAGCTTGTTTTTACCTTCGGATGGATAGAATAAAAACGATCGTCCAAGGTCACCAGAAGGGGAATTCATGAGGAACCAGTTCCTGCCTTTCAGTCCGCCTTGCCTCGGGGATGAGGAGCGGGAGGAGGTGATGGACACGTTGAGATCCGACTGGATCACGACGGGGCCGAAGACCAAGGCCTTCGAAGGCAAGCTGCGGGACTACTTCGACGCCCCGGCCGTGGTGGGGCTGAACTCCTGCACCGCGGGCCTCCACGTGGGGCTCCTGGCCATGGGCATCGGACCCGGCGACGAGGTGATCGTGCCGTCCATGACCTTCTGCGCCACCGCGAACGTGGTGGAGCACGTCGGCGCCAGGCCCGTCCTCGTGGACGTGATGCCCGACACGCTGAACCTCGATCCGGAGGCTGCGGCCCGCGCCCTCACGCCGAGGACCCGGGCCATCCTCCCCGTCCACTACGCCGGGCATCCCGTGGATCTCGACGCCGTCTTCGACCTGGCCGGGCGCCACGGCCTCCAGGTGATGGAGGATGCCGCGCACGCCATCTCGGCCCGCCACCGGGGACGCCTGGTGGGCTCCCGTTCCAACCTGGCGGCCTTCAGCTTCTACGCCACCAAGAACATCACGACCTCGGAGGGGGGCTGCCTCACGGGGGAGGCCGACCTGGTCGAGAAGGCGCGCATCTACGGCCATCACGGCATGAACCGGGACGCCTGGAAGCGGTTCGACCGGAGCGGCTCCTGGTACTACGAGGTGGTGCTGCCCGGCTTCAAGTACAACATGACGGATCTCCAGGCCGCCATCGGCCTGCACCAGCTGGATCGCCTGGAGGCCTTCCAGCGGCGGCGGCGGGAGGTGGTGGCGGCCTACGGGACCCGGCTGGGCCGCCTGGCCTGCCTGCAGCTCCCCGTCGAACGCCCCGAGGTGGTGTCCAGCTGGCACCTCTATGTGATCCGCCTGAATCCCGGCCACCTCCGCATCGACCGGAACGCCTTCATCGAGGAGCTCAAGGCGCGCAACATCGGGACCTCCGTGCACTACCTGCCCGTCCATATGCACCCGCACTACCGGGACAAGTACGGCTACCAGCCCGAGGCCTGCCCCGTGGCCGCGGATGCCTTCGGCCGGATGCTGAGCCTGCCCCTCCATCCGGGGATGACGGACCAGGACGTGGCCGACGTCTGCGAGGCCATCGAGGACATCGTCCGGTTGAATCCCGCCTGACCATGACACGGACCTTCGATGCCATCGTCGCGGTCGTCGGGCTGCTCCTCCTGCTGCCCGGCCTGCTCCTGGTCGCGGCGCTCATCCGGATCGTGGACGGGGCGCCCGTCTTCTACCGGCAGGTGCGCGTGGGCCGGGGCGGACGGCCCTTCCGCATCTGGAAGTTCCGGACCATGGGGGTGGGTTCAGAGCGGACCGGATGCGCCATCACCGTGGGGAGGGACCCGCGGATCACGCGGACCGGCGTCTGGCTGCGCCGCTGGAAGCTGGATGAGCTGCCCCAGCTGATCAACGTGGTCGTCGGGGAGATGGGTTTCGTGGGCCCCCGGCCCGAGCTGCCCCGCTTCGTGGAGCTCTACACCGAGGCCCAGCGGAGGGTGCTCGACCTGCGCCCAGGCATCACGGATCCGGCGTCCATCGCCTACCGGAGCGAGAGCGACCTGCTGGCCGGCCGGGAGGACCCCGAGGGCTACTACATCGGAACGATCCTGCCCGACAAGATCCGCATCAGCCTGGAGTACGGCGCGAAGGCCAACCTCTGGCGCAACGTCAAGGTCATCCTGGCCACCCTCGGCCTGCTTCCTCCGGCGCGGGTGTAGGCCGGCCTCCTCAGGAGAGGGGCCAGCGCGGGAGGGCGGTGCCGGCCTGCACCGCCTCCAGCAGGGCAGACAGGTGCATGACCCCGATGGGGATCGGCGCCTGCTTCTCATAGCCCTGGGGGGTCCGCCGGAACAGGGTGCGGGTGTAGACCTCGTTCAGGACGAAGGTCATGGAGATCTCGCCGATGACCCAGCCCTCCGGCCCGCGCATGAAGTCGTAGGCCATGGCCGTGAACCCGTGGCGGTTGCTGATCTCCAGGGCGAGGTCGCAGGCCTCCGCGGGAAGCTCGCCGGGTTCCACCATCTCCCAGAGCCCGCTTCCGCTGGCCCGGAAATCGTCCGGGCGGTTCCTCCGGACGAACACGGACACCAGGTCGCGCCCCAGGGTGGTGATGCGCCAGTCCGAATCCGCCTCGATGAATTCCTGGACGTACAGGTAGCGGGGGCAGGCGTCCAGGTAGCGGACCTTCCGGGCCATGAGGAAGTCGCCCTTCGCCAGGCGGGGGAGGTAGTGGTACTTCTCCACCACCTTCTCCAGGAGCGTCGGCCTGCGGAAGACGCCCGCCAGCATCCGGAGGGCCTCGGCGCGGTCCCGCAACCGGACGACCCCGCTCGCCGAGGCCCCCATGTGGGTCTTGGCGATGAGCGGGTAGGTGGCGCCCTCCAGATGGGCCCGGGCTTCCGCTTCGTTGAAGCTGACGAAGGTGTCGGGCACGGGATGGCCGTGCTGCTTCAGGAAGAAGGTCTCGCGGATCTTGTCGTCGTAGAGCCACAGCATGAGGGAGTTGGGGAAGCAGGGGATGCCCATGGCCTCGATGAGCGGGAGCTTGGTCCGGAGCTCGGCCATCTCGCTCGGGTCGCCCATGGAAGGCCGCCAGACGAAGAGGTCCACCTGCCGCACCGAGTCCATCCAGCCATCGTGATCCACGGGAAGGATGCGGGGCTCCAGGCCCAGCGCGGCACAGGCCCGCTCGAACTCGCCCAGCCAGTCCGCCGGGGTCCGATGCATCCGGCCGCTCAATCCGAGGATCATGACCCCTCCGGGAGGAAGGCGGAATCGGGATGGGCGGCCTGGCGGTCGCGCTGGGCGCCGTAGGCGCCCGCGACCAGGCCCACGATGAAGTAGAAGTGCCAGTGGAAGGCGATGTTGGCGGTGGTGCAGGCGGTGAAGATGCAGGGCAGGGCCAGCGCAAAGGGGAGGCCCCCCTCCACGGCGCGGAAGCGCCAGGATTGGACGAGGAGCAGGCCGCAGACGCTCAGGAAGGGGACGAGGCCGAAGAGGCCCATCTCGACGGCGAACATGAAGAGCTGGTTGTGGGCCACGATCCCGACCTCCGGATCCCCGGTGTGAGACCGGTGGCCCAGCTCGACGCGGTAGTTCTCAGGCCCCAATCCGATGATCGGGGAGCGGAGGAACTGGTCGATGAGCACCGGGGCCATCCGGGCGCGGTCCTCGCTGCCGACCCCGGCATTCACGACGCGCTCCGACCGCTGCCCGATGATGGAGTTGGCCATGCCGACGCCGAGGAGCCCCCCCGCCACGAGGACGGAGGCCAGGACGGCCGACCGGGACCAGCCCGCCCGCCGCGTCTCGATCGCGATCAGGCTCAGGGAGCCGAGGGCGACGAACACGGCCGCGGAACGCGATCCCGTCAGGAGGAGCCCCAGCAAGGTGATGACGCCGGCCCCCGCGTACAGGATGCGGGCGAGGGTGCCGCGGCCCGCCCGGGCCTGGATGACGCGGGCCAGGGCGATCACGAAGGCGGTGGCGTAGATGACGCCGAGCACATTCGCGTTCAATTCGAAGGCGGAGATGCGCAGGGAGCCCATCACCTCGACGATGGGACGATCGGTGCCGATGCCGAGCAGGTGGAGCGTCCCCGCGAGGGTGCAACCGAACAGGTAGACGTCTCCCCCCCATTTCCGGAGGCGGTCCTCCCGCATCACGGCGGCCAGGATCCAGGCCCAGAGCATGGGCCGGATCATGTTCCGTGTGGAATCGGCCATCAGCTCCTGGAAGTTGGAGAGCAGGGATCCGTAGATGTAACGCGTGCCGTACAGGACCACCATCCACGCGAGGATGGACGAGTAGCCCCGCCGGAGGACCCGCGGCGAGATCAGGATGCAGGCCCAGAAGAACAGCTGGGTCACGCTCATCACGGAGTACTTGAGGGCCGTCCTGGGAATGAACACGTTGGTGAACGGAACCAGGGCGATGCTGATCATCGTCCCCCAGGTGATGAAGGCCCAGGTGCCCCGCAGTTCATAGGTCTGGGTCCCCTCCGCCTCCGGGCGGCGGGACAGGCCCCAGTTCCGGGTGGCGGCCCGGCCGGGCGCGCCTGGTTCGCGACTGCGGTCGGCTTCAAGCATGGTCGACGGCCCCCCGGCAGCGCCGGTCCAGCAGCCACCAGACCGAGATCGACACGCTGGTGATGGCCACCATGGAGACGCCCAGCGAGGAGGCGGCGATGCCCGGGGCCCCCATCCGCTTCATCAGGACCCAGTCGAGGACGGCGTTGAGGATGGCCTGGACGATGGCGATCGCGGCCAGGAACTGGTTGGCGCGCATGGCATTGAGGGCCCGCACCAGCAGGGTCCCGGTGATGGGGATGGGCAGCCGCAGCAGGTAGTACATCTGGATCCTCGACACCAGCTCGGTGTCCTCGGCGGAGAACCGGCCCCGCTCGTAGAGGATGGCGGTGATGAACCGGGTGAACCCGGCGAGCACGCAGGCCAGCAGGATGCTCAGGGTCCCCACGATGAGCAGGTACTTCCAGAGGGTGCGGCGGAACTCCACCCACCGCTCCTCGCTGGCCATCTGGGAGAACCGCGGCAGCACCGCCGTGCCCAGGGCGGCCATGCCCAGGCCGGCGAAGGCGGCGGGGATCTTCATCCCGTAGCTCAGGGCGCTGTTGCTGCCGGGCCCGAGCACCGAGGCCATGCCCTGGTCCACCAGCCCCATCGAGGTGATCAGGAAGGCCCCGCTGATGGTGGCCCCGTACTGCGCGAGCACGGCGCGGACATGCTCGGTCAGGCCGTGCCAGGAGGGCAGGAGGGTGTGGCCCCGGCGGGCCAGGCTGGTGCCGATGAGGGTGGCCTCCAGCGCCGCGCCCAGGAGTGTCCCGGCCACCATGGCCCCGATGCCCCAGACCTTGTAGGTGAGGGCGAGGGCCAGCAGGATCGCGAGGGGATTCAGGGCCGGGGCCATGGCCACGATGCCGAACTTCTCGTGGGCGTTGAGGACCGCGCCCCAGGTCGTGGACAGGCCCGTCGCCACCACCAGGGGCATGGACCAGTAGACGAGGCGCTGCGCCAGGGCGAGCTTCTCGGGCGAGTACCCCGAGGCGATCAGGGGCAGCCACTTGGGCGAGGTGAGCGCGACGACCAGGGCCAGGCCCAGCAGCAGCAGGAGGTTGAGGAGCAGCACCGTCGCGTAGAGCCGCCCCGCCGAGGCCTCCCCTTCCTTGGTGCGGACGCCGATGTAGGTGGGGATGAGGGCCGCGTTGAGCGAATTGGAGATGAGGCTGACGACCACCGAGGGCGCCAGCGAGGCGATGACGAAGGCGTCGAAGGCGTTGGAGGTGCCGTAGGCCGCGGCGACCACGGATTCCTTCACCACCGAGACGACCTTGACGCCCACGGCGAAGAACCCGACCGTGAGCACCGCCCGGAGCACAGTGCGGTTGGCCGCGGCGAGGGGGAGGCGGGACCAGAACCGTCGCAGCGCGACCACCACCATGTGCGGATCCACCTCTCGATGCTGCGTCCCTGGGCACCCGGAAACAGGCCCGGCGGGGTTCCGGTCCCCCTCGGAGGCGTGGCCGGCCGGCCGGTCCTGCGTGTTTTCCGTCATGGTTTCACGTTCCTTTAGCCTGTCAAGGCGAGCTTGGCGAATGACGCGCCCGAGACGCACGCGCACTCCATTTATTCCTGACTATCGACCCTCCTCCATCAGGGCAGCCGCCCGGGCGGAAGCGGTCAGGGTCTGGCCATCGGCGGCGAGGAGGCGGAGCATCCGGCTCGCGAGCGCCGTGCGGAGCGTGAGCAGACGGAGGGAGGGGCGCTCGGGCCCCCGCCGGGCGCGGAGTTCGGCGACCCAGGGACCCGGGAGGATGCGCTTGAGGGCCGCCCGCAGGGACCGGGTGGAGGGGGCCGGGAAGTCGCCCCCCCGCAGGTCGGCCCGCAGGCGGTCCCGCCAGGGGGCCGGCAGGAGGGCCTCGACGGGGCCCGCCTCGAGCTCCTCGCGGAACCACCGCACGTAGGGCTCCGACCGCAGGTAGTCGCTCCGGTCGTCGTCGGCCCCCGTGGTCGCGTAGGGGAGCGGGGGCCCCTGGGTCCTGGCGAGGCGGCGGAAGGCGGCCTTGTCCGTCCGGAGGGCATCCGGCATCCGGCGGACGAAGGCGAGCACCTCGCGGGTGAGAAGCGGGCTGGCGATCTCGACGAAGGGGGCTTTCACATCATTCAGGGCCGCGAGCCCTACGGGGATCCGGTAGCCGTGGTAGAGGCGGTCCCGGTAGGTCGCGACCGATTCGCCGGGCCGGTGCGCCAGGGCCTCGGGGAGGCGCTGGCGCCCATCGGCGATCGCCTCGGCGTCGGCCTCCCCCAGGAAGTCCCGCAGCAGCACCAGGCCCACGGAGCTCCGCGCGTGGGCCACGGTCCTCACCGGGATCCAGCCGAAGCCCTCGTCGCCCCGGATCACGCCGGCGATGCCGCGGGCCGCGAAGGAGGCCCACATCTGCAGGCCGTCCAGGTAGGGGAACAGCTGGTCTGTGGTCCCGCCGCTGGCGGCCAGGAACCGGTCCGCCACCGCCTCGGGCGCAGCCTCCGCCCGCTCCGTGAGCAGGTAGTCGTGGGCCAGGCCGAAGTGGTCCGCGAGCCGTCGGGCGAGGTAGGCGTCGTTGCCGGGCTGGGTGAGCGAGGCCGCGAGCCCCCAGGTCATCGTGGGGGGGCTCCAGCCGGCCTCCACGAGCACCGACAGGATGAACCGGCAGTCGTAGCCGCCCGACAGGGGAAGGGCCCAGGCGGCCGAGGCGAAATCGAAGCGCTTCACCGCCGCCTTGAGGATCCCCAGCAACTCCGCCTGGCTGGCCGAGGCCTCCATCGGTTCCGGGCGGAACTCGAGGGGGGCGGTCCGGAGGTCCAGGTCCCACCGCGCCCGGTCCAGCACGAGGCGGCTGTTCGGCGGCAGGCGGCGGAGGCGGCGGTCCCAGGCGTCCGTGGGACCGAGGTTCCCCGAGGAGAGGAACCAGCCGAAGGCCGCCGGATTGAGCTCCAGGCCCTCCAGGAGGCAGACCAGGGCGCGCTGGGAGGTCGAGGCGAGGAAGCGGGTGTCGGTGAGGACGTACCAGAGGGTCCGGGAACCCGCGAAGTCGCTGCAGAGTTCCACCGTGGCCCGGTCGGATCGGACGAGCGCGAAGGTGCCGTCCGGCACCGGGCTGCCCGGCAGAGGCCAGTCCCTCCAGGTGCCGGCAAAGGCCCCCAGGTGGGCCGAGGTCCCCTCCATCACGGCGGCCCCCACGGGCCCCGTGAGGCAGAGGCCCTCCTGCGGCCCCATCGCCATCCGGTGGGTCGGGGGAGGGAGGTGGGCCGGGGTGAGGCGGTCCGCCACCCGCCGGAGGTCGGATTCCGCGAGGGCCCCCCGGCCATCGCGCCAGCAGGCGAAGATCAGGTTGGACATGCGGCGCCTCCCGGGGCGGCCTTGGGGCCCACCACCCGGTGGAGGGCCTGTTCCCACAGATCGAGCACCCGCTCGCCGGAGAACCGCGCCACCACCTCCCCGGCCCGGGCGGAGAGGCGCGCGCGGGCTTCGGGATCCGACATCAGGTCGGCGAGGGCCGCGGCCAGGGCCGAGGGATCCTCCGCGGGCACCAGCCGCCCGTCGATCCCGTCCCGGACGATCTCCCGCGCCGCGCCGCCGAAGTCGGTGCAGACCACGGGGAGGCCGCAGGCCATGGCCTCCACCAGGGCGTTGGGAAACCCCTCGGCCCGGGAGGGGAGGACGAAGAGGTCGGCGTCCCGGAGGACCTCGAAGGGGCGATCCGTCAGGCCGGGCAGGCGGACGCGGTCCGAGAGGCCCAGGGTCCGGATCAGCTCCTCCAGCGCCCCCCGTTCGGGGCCCTCGCCCCAGATGTCCAGGGTCCACCCCGGCACCCGCGCCTCGGCCATGGCGAAGGCGCAGAGGAGCAGGTCGAAGCCCTTGACGGGGAAGAGGCGGCCGATGGCGACGAGCCGGAGCGGACGGCGGCACCCCGCCTCCAGGCCCGGTGGGGCGGGCGGAGCGGCGGGCGGCTCGGGCACCGGGTTGGGGATGACCATCCCCCTGTCCCGGACCCGCGGCGGGAACCAGTCCAGGACGGCCCGGGACTGGAAGACCACGGCGTCCGCGCGGGGGTAGGCCAGGTCGCGCAGGGTGTTCCAGAGCCGCCCGAGCGATCTCCGGGAGGGATCCGTGCGCTCGGAGATGACGACCGGGATCTCCAGGCCGCGCGTGGCGAGGACCGCCAGCACATTGGCCTTGTCGATGAAGGAGACCACGACCGAGGGCCGGATGGTCCGGATCTCCCGGCGGAGGGCCCGGATCCGGTGGAGGTTGTGCAGGAGGCCGGCGACCGTGGACGAACTGTCCGTCAGCAGGTCCAGGGGGCGGATCTCGATGGCCGTATCCAGCGGGTAGAACGGCGCAGCCCGGCCATCCTCCATGGTGAGGATGACCACCTCCCATCCCTTCGCCGACCAGGCGTTGGCCAGGAAGGAGAGGACCCGCTCCGCTCCCGCGGCGCGAAGGCCCCAGATGAAAAAGCAGACTTTCACGTGGTTCTTGCCTAGTGGGAGGGTGGAGTGGGAGGCCGGTTCCGGCTAGGGATAGACACGATGGGGGAGGCTTGATCTATCGGTTTTTGACATCTGGATGTATTGTAGTCGAAGTCCTGAGAGAGAAACTCATTTTGTAGGGTGGCTTCCGATCCCGTCATCCTCCCGGCCGATTCCCATTCCTTCGTGCAAGCAAGAGGGCTCCACCTGTGTTCACCGGATTCCTGCAGCGCTGGCGGTTGAAGAAGTACATCAAGCAGGGCCTCCAGATCGCCGAGGACTGCCGTCTGGTCAGCCTTCCGAATTTCGGGTCCGAGCCCTACCTGATCAGCATCGGGCGGCACGTGACCATCGCCTCTGGCGTGACCTTCATCGCCCATGACGGCGGAACCTGGGTGTTCCGCGACCAGCCGAGGTACCGCGAGGTGATCCGCTACGGACGGATCGTCATCCACGACAACTGCTTCATCGGGTACGGCTCGATCATCATGCCCGGCGTCAGCATCGGGCCGGACGCGGTGGTGGCGAGCGGCGCCGTGGTCACGCGGGACGTGCCCCCGGGCACCGTCGCCGGGGGCGTTCCGGCGCGGGTCCTGATGACGCGCGAGGAGTACGCCGAGAAGTGCCTGGCGGGCATGCCGGAGTACGACCGGGAGGCCTACCGCCGGGACAAGGTCGCCGAACTGCTGCGGGTCTTCCCGCGCCCGTGGTGAAGGGGCGAATGCCATGAGCGACTGCCGCTACCTGCTCCGGTTCGACGATATCTGCCCGACCATGAACTGGGCGGTGTGGGAGGCCATCGAGGCGCACCTCGTCCGGTGCGGCGTGAAGCCCATCCTGGCGGTGGTGCCCGACAACCGGGATCCCAAGCTGATGGTGGACCCGCCCCGGGCGGATTTCTGGGACCGGGTGCGACGCTGGCAGGCCATGGGGTACACCATCGCCCTCCACGGGTACCAGCACCGCTACGTGAACCGGAATGCGGGAATCATGGGCCTGACCCGGCAGAGCGAGTTCGCCGGGCTGCCGCGAACCGAGCAGGAGGCGAAGCTGAGGAGCGCCCTGGCGATCTTCGCGGAGCAGGGCGTCCGTGCCGATGCCTGGGTCGCCCCCTCCCATTCCTTCGATTCCGTCACGGTGGAGGTCCTGGCGGCCCTCGGCGTGACGGTGATCAGCGATGGCCTCTGGCCCTGGCCCTTCACCCGGGCCGGGGTCACCTGGATCCCCCAGCAGCTCTGGGGCTTCCAGCCCAAGGGGAACGGCATCTGGACCGTGTGCAACCACCACAACGGCTGGTCCGGGCGCCGCGTCGAGCAGTTCGGCGAGACGCTCGACAGCTACGCTTCCCGGATGACGGATGTGGCCACCGTGCTCGGCACCCATGTGGGGCGCAGGCTGTCCCTGTCCGACCGCTGGCGCGGCTTCGCGGAATTCGTCTGGACCCATCGCATCGTGGGGCCGATCTGGGATGCCCGGCGCCGCTGGCGCGAACGGCGGGCGGTGGCCGGATGATCCGGAAGACCTGCGTCCTCTTCCTGATCAACTCCCTGGGACCGGGCGGCGCGGAGCGGCAGCTGTCCCAGCTGGTGCGGGAGATGGATCCGGCGCGCTTCGACCTCCACGTGGCCGTGCTCTACGATCCCGGGACCACGAACCGGGGGGAGCTGTGGCAGGAGGTCGCCTCGGTTCCCGGGGTGACCCTCCACAGCCTCCACAAGCGGCAGGGCCCCCTGGGCTACCTCACGGCCCTCCCGCGCCTCCTGGCCTTGATCGAACGGATCGATCCGGATGTCCTGCACGGCTACCTCCAGGGCAACCTCGTCCTGCTGCCCGTGGGGCGCCTGCTGCGCAAGCCCATCGTCTGGGGCATCCGGCGCACCAGCGCCGATCTTGCCGGGATGGACCGCCTGTCGCTCGGGACGCTGCGGGCGGAGGTGTGGCTGGCGCGGTTCACGGATCTGGTCATCTTCAACTCCGAGGCGGGCCTCCGCAGCTACCGCGCCATGGGGATGCGGGCCCCCCGGATGCAGGTCATCCCCAACGGCTTCGACGTCGCCCAGTTCATGCCGGACCCGTCCAGGGGCCGGGCGCAGCGGCAGGTCTGGGGCCTGGCCGAGGATGTGCCCCTGATCGGGCATGTGGGGCGCCTGACCCCCGTGAAGGACCATCCGACGTTCCTCCGGGCCGCGGCCCGGATCGCCGGGGACTGGCCCGAGGCCCGCTTCGTCTGCGTCGGAGGCGGATCCCCCGGGTACGCGGAGACCCTGCGGCAGATGGCGGACGACCTGGGCCTGGCTGGCCGGGTCCTCTGGCCCGGGGTCTGCCGGGACATGCCCGCCGTCTACAACGCCCTGACGGCCCTGGTCCTGTCCTCGACGGACGAGGGCTTCCCCAATGTCGTGGGCGAGGCCATGGCGTGTGGCATCCCCTGTGTCACGACCCGGGCCGGCGACGCGGAGCGCCTGGTGGGCGACACGGGCCTGGCCGTGGCGCCGGGCGACGACGCGGCCCTGGCTGCGGCCCTCTCCCGCCTGCTCGGCGAGCCCGCGGTGGCCCGGGAGGCCCGGGGCCGGGCCTGCCGCGCGCGCATCTGCGCCGACTTCAGCCGCGAGGCCCTGGGGCGGAGCACGGCGGCCGCGCTGGCGGCCCTCGTCCCCGGCGCCCTGCCGCTTCCCTCACTCGCGGGAGCGTGAATGGTCGATCTCGTGTTCCTCACCGATCAGCTGGGCCGTGGCGGCGCGGAGACGCAGCTGGTGCGGATCGCCGTATCGCTGGGCAAGCGGGGCTGGAAGGTGGGGGTCATCTCCCTCTTCCCCGACGGCGATTTCGAAGAGGAACTGGCCGCGGCCGGCATTCCCCATCTGGCCTGCGAGTCCCGCCGGCAGCCCGGCAGGCCCCCGCTGATCCCCCTGCGCATGACCCTGAGACTCCTCCGGCACCTCCGGGCCCTCAAGCCCTCCGTGCTCATCACGTTCAGCTACCACTCGGATGTCATCGGCCGGGTGTGCGGGCGGCTCGCGGGGGTTCCGGTCATCATCGGATCCCTTCGCACGGCCTTCACCAAGACCTCCCTCCGGGAGAAGGTCTACCGGGTCACGGAACCCCTCATCGACCTGACCATCTCGAATTCCCAGGCGGGAGTCGACCACATGGTCTCGCGCCGGGCCCTCACCCTGCGCAAGACCATGGTGATTCCGAACGGCATGTTCACCTCGGACTTCCCCTCTTCCGCGCCCCGGGAGGAGGTGCGGGCGGAGCTCGGGATTCCCCCGGAGGCCTTCCTGTGGCTCGCGGTCGGCACCCTCAATCCGGCGAAGGACTATCCCAGCCTATTCGAGGCCGCCGGCCGTTGCGCGAGCGCCGATCCCCGGTTCCGGCTGTGCATCGCGGGGGGTGGCAATGCGCTTGCCGACTTCCGGGCAGACGTGGCGGCGCGGGGCCTGCAGGAGGTCGTCCACTTCCTCGGGAAGCGGTCGGACGTGCCGCGACTCCTGAAGGCGGCCGACGCGTTCGTGCTCTCCTCGGCCTGGGAGGGCCTTCCCAATGCCGTGATGGAGGCCCTCGCCTCGGGGCTTCCAGTCGTCGCGACGGATGTCGGCGGGATCCAGACCCTGGTCGAACCCGGCCGGTCGGGCTGGATTGTCCCCCCGCGCGACGCGGAGGCCCTGGCGATGAAGATGATGGCCATGATGGCGGTCGGGGCGGCGGAGCGGCAGAGGATGGGGGAGCTCGGTCGGGAACGCATGACGCTCCATTTCGACCAGGAGCGCATCGCGGACCAGTGGGAACGGCTGGTGCAGGACACCTCAGCCTCGTCCAGGAATCCCAGGCCCAAGCAGCCGCCCGCCTTCGTCATCTCCCTGGATTTCGAGCTGCTCTGGGGCCTGTGCGACAAGCGATCCATCGCCTCCTACGGCGACCACCTCCTGGGCGAGCGCGAGGCCATCCCCGCCATGCTCAAGCTGTTCCAGCAGTACGGCGTCAAGGCGACCTGGGCCTCGGTGGGCATGGCGCTGTTCGACCGCCGGGAGGACCTCCTCCGCAGCCTGCCGGAGCTGCTGCCCACCTATGCGAAGCAGCACCTGGACCCCTACCGGAACCTGGACGAGATCGGCGAGGACGAGCGGTCCGACCCGTACCACTTCGGCCTCTCCCTGGCGCGCCAGATCCTCGACTGCGAGGGCATGGAGCTGGGGAGCCACTCCTTCTCCCACTACTACTGCCTCGAGGCGGGGCAGACCGAGGCCCAGTTCCGCTCCGACCTGGAGGCCTCCATCGCCGCCATCCAGCGCCTGACCCAGCGTCCGGTCAGCTTCGTGTTCCCCCGGAACCAGTTCAACCCCGCCTATCTCCCCGTCTGCGCCGAGGCCGGGTTCACCTGCTTCCGGGGGAACGAGCGATCCTGGATCTACCGCGAGACGGCCGACGGGGAGCAGGCGCTGGTCCGCCGGGGGATCCGGCTGCTGGACCACTACGTGAACCTCACCGGCCCCAACGGGTTCGTCCCGCACGAGGAGGGTGGCATGATCAACTGTCCCTCCAGCCGCTTCTTCCGGCCCGTCCATCCCCTCCTCCGCCCCCTGGAGGGCATGCGCATCGGGCGCATCCAGGCCGCCATGGAGGCGGCGGCCCGGGGGGGCAAGAGCTTCCATCTCTGGTGGCACCCCCACAACTTCGGGACCCACCTCAAGGAGAACCTGGCGAACCTGGAGGCGCTGCTGCGCACCCACGTGGTCCTGCGCGACCGCTACGGGGTGGTTCCCATGACCATGCGCGGAGTGGCCGACAGGGCCCTCGCCGAATACGGCAGTCCGGCCCGGCCGCCCTTCCCCGGGCTGGCCACGGAGCGGAGCTGATGCCGGTCGCCTCCGGGAACCCGGGGCCCCAGGCCCCCCCCGAGGTGGGCGTTCGCGGGGTCCGGCGTTCCCGCTACTACCTGGGGGACGCCTTCGTGGTGGAGCATGCCCCGGAGCCCGCCGGCGGCCCCGTCTCGGCGACCGGGATCCTCCTGATGCCACCGTTCGGCTACGAGGACACCTGCGCCTACCGTCCTCTCCGGGTGCTGGCCGATGCGCTGGCCCGGGCCGGCCACATGGTGGTCCGGATCGACTGGCCCTCCCTGGGGGACAGTGCCTTCGAGCCCCTCCAGGCGGACCTGGTCGAGAGCGGAAGGGCGGTCGTGGAGCTCGCCACCCGGACCCTCCGGGAGCGGGGCTTCCCGAGGATCACAGGCATCGGCGTGCGGGGCGGGGGGCTGATCGCCCTGGCCGCCACGGGGCTGGACGAGCTGGTCCTATGGGGGGTTCCCCCGAGCGGGAAGGCCTACCTTCGCGAGGAACGGGCCTTCCATCAGACGGCGGCCAAGGCCTATGGCCGGGTGCCGGAATCCGCCGCCATCGCCCTGCCCGGAGGCGCCCTGGAGGCCGGGGGGTTCGTCTACGGCCCCCGGACGACCGCCGCGCTCCAGGCGCTTTCCGCCGAGGCCCTGGCCGGAGAGGGCCGGCTCCGGCGCGTGCTCCTGATCAGCCGCGACGGGCTCGCGGTGCCCACGGGGCTTCTCGACGCATTCCGGAGGGCCGGGACGGAGGTCTCGGTGTCCGCGGCCCACGGCCTCGCGGCCCTGCTGGAGAATTCGTACCACTCCGAACTGAAGGCCGAGATCGAGGAGGCCATCCGCGCCTGGCTGGCGGCGGACACCGGCACGGTGGTGCCCCTTCCGGGGGCCGGGGCCGCCTCCCTCCGGCTCGAGGGCGGTGTGCGCGAGCGCCCCGTGGTGTTCGAAGGAGAGGTGGGCGAGCTCTCGGGCATCCTCTGCGAGCCCCCGGCCGGGTTGGCGCCGGGGATGGGCTGGACCCTCTTCCTCAATGCCGGGGGCATCCGCCGGTCCGGCCCGAACCGCCTCTGGACCCGGGCGGCGCGCAGCCTGGCCCCGGAGGGGAGGCCCTCCCTCCGCTTCGACGTGCGGGACGTGGGGGACAGCGATGGCACGAACGTGCCACACGCCGACCTGGAGGCCATGTACAGCGAGTCCTCGATCCAGGATGCGGTGCGCGCCTATGATTGGGCCCGTTCCCAGGGCGCCGGCGGCATCGATGTGGTCGGACTCTGCTCTGGGTCGTTCCTCGGCATCCAGCTCGCGGCGCGCCGCCAGGTCCGCCGCGCCCTGCTGTTCAATGGACTGGCCTACGTCTGGAACGACGATGCGAGGGCCTCGGGGGTGACGAGCCACCTGCGGGCCTCCCTCTTCGATGCCCGCCGCTGGCGCCGGCTCCTCACCGGCCGGATCAGTGCCGTGGCGGTGGTCCGTGCGATCGCCTCCAAGACCGTGATGGTCCTGGCCGGGCTGGTCGCCGGCCATCGCGGCGCCGCCCGGAGGGACGAGGTGGAGGAGCTGCTCCGCGCCGTCGCCGATCGGGGAACCCTCATCCACCTGGTGTCGAGCGAGGGGGATCCGAGCATCCCCTACCTCGAACGCCATGTGCCTCAGGCCCGGCGTCCCGGGTGGACGGTCCTGCCCGGGGTGGACCACACGATCCGGCCGGTCTGGGCCCACGACCGCGTCATGGATTTGATTGGTGAAAAATAGATCAACATCCATGAGATGAATCTGAAGATTACCACTTGGCAGGGACCCCCTTCCTGCCTAGACTCAATCCACGTCTCAGAAAAAAGCTTGTTTCAACGTCATGTTTTTTCCATCCAGAGGTTAGAGGATCCGGATGTTCCAGGCGGAAATCAGAAATCTTGTCATCACCCACGCCCGCCTCTCGGCGGACCCGGCCACCCTGGCCGACACCTCGGACCTCTACACGGCGGGGCTCACCTCCCTGACCACGGTCAACCTGATGCTCGCCCTGGAGGACCACTTCGACATCGAGTTCCCGGACCGGATGCTGGTCCGGAGGACTTTCGAGAGCATCCAATCTCTCACAGAGGCTGTTCAGGCCTTGAAGGGCTGAGCCGGAACCCCAGGCCCCAGGAGGGCGCATGCGCCAGACCGACCTGCCATCGCACCCGAAGAGCGGCTCCGCCCTCCTCGACCAGGTCCACGATCTGGGGCGGGAGGCCCTCGCGCCCCATGCCGACGCCGTGGATCGCGAGGCGCGGTTCCCGGAGGAGGCCTTCCGGGCGCTGAGGGCTGCGAAGCTGCTTAGCTGCTACGTCCCCATCGAGTACGGGGGGATGGGCCTCCCCCTCTCCACGCTGTCGAAAATCTGCGAGACCCTCGCCGGCTACTGCGGATCCACGGCGATGATCTTCGCGATGCACCAGATCCAGGTCGCCTGCATCGTGCATCACGCCCTGTCCTCCGAATACTTTCGCGGCTATGCGCGGGAGCTGGTGGACCACCAGCGCCTCCTGGCCTCCGCCACCACCGAGATGGGCACAGGCGGGGATGTCCGCTCCAGCATCTGCGCGGTGCACGTCGCGGGGGACCGCTTCACCCTCGAGAAGCAGGCACCCGTCATCTCCTATGGCGAGGCGGCCGACGGCATCCTGGTCACCTGCCGGAGCTCCCCGGAGGCGGGCCGGAACGACCAGTCTCACGTCCTGGTGAAGAAGGATGACTGCGTGCTCACACCCCTCTCTGGCTGGGACACCCTCGGGTTCAGGGGCACCTGCAGTTCCGGGTTCACCCTCACGGCCGAAGGCCAGGCCGCCCAGATCCTGCCGGTCCCCTATCCGGAGATCCATGCGAGGACCATGCACCCGTTCTCCCACATCGTGTGGAGCTCACTGTGGCTGGGCATCGCCACGGAGGCCGTGAACCGCGCCCGCGCCTTCGTGCGGGCCGAGGCCCGCAAGACCCCCGGCACCATGCCGCCCACGGCCCTGCGGCTGGCGGAGGCAGATGCCCGGCTCTTCTCCATGCGGAGCGGTGTGCAGCAGGCCGTGGCGGACTACGCGCAGATGCTGTCCGAGGGGGCGCCGGAATCCTTCTCCTCCAATTTCGGGTTCGCCATCCGGATCAACAACCTCAAGGTGGCCTCCTCCGAGCTCCTCGTGGAGATCGTGGGCCGGGCGATGATGATCTGCGGCATCACGGGCTACCGGAACGACTCCCGGTTTTCCCTGGGACGGCAGCTGCGGGATGCCTATGGGGCCGCCCTGATGGTCAACAACGACCGCATCCTGGGCCAGAGTTCGGCCATGCAGATCCTGCAGCGGGAGGGATGAGCCATGTGCGCGCCTGTCGAGACCGACGCCTATCGGATCTACCTGGACGAGCTCACCCGGGCGGGGCTCCTGATCCCCTCCGGCGTGAAGGGGGTGTACGGCCGGAGCGGAACCTTCGAGCATGTCATCGACCGATTCGAAGATTACGCGACCCGGATGGGCCGGCACCTGGACCCGGAGGTGATGCGCTTCCCCCCGGTCTTCAACCGGGAGCACTACTCCCACATCAACCACATCCACAACTTCCCCGACCTCATGGGCTCCGTCCACAGCTTCCTGGGGGGGGATCCGGAGCACGTGGAACTGGTGCGGAAGTTCGAGCAGGGGGAGGATTGGAGCCGGGACCTGGCCGCCAGCGAGGTGATGCTTATCCCGGCCGCCTGTTATCCCCTGTACCCCACGGCCACCGGGACCCTGCCCCCGGAGGGCCGGACCGTGGACCTGAAGTCGTTCGTCTTCCGCCACGAGCCTTCGGACGATCCGGCCCGCATGCAGATCTTCCGGCAGCGGGAATACGTCCGGCTCGGCACGCCGGAGCAGGCCCTCGCCCATCGGGACGCCTGGCTTGACCGCGGCAAGGGGATGCTGGAATCCCTGGGCCTGCCGGTCGAAGCCGTCGTGGCGAACGACCCCTTCTTCGGGCGCGGAGGCCGCGTCATGAAGGCCACGCAGCGGGAGCAGACCCTGAAGTTCGAGCTGGTGGTGCCCATCTGCTCCGATGAGAAGCCCACCGCGATCACCTCCTGCAACTACCACCTCGACTATTTCGGCCACGCCTTCGACATCCGCACCGCCGACGGCCGGCCGGCCCACTCCGCCTGCATCGGCTTCGGGCTGGAGCGCATCGCCCTGGCGCTCTTCAAGGCGCATGGGCTCAAGCTCGACGCCTGGCCGAATTCGGTCCGGGGGATCCTAGGGCTCGCCTGAAGGCCTGGACGCAGCTATGCCCACCCGACTCGACATGCGACAGATCATCCCGCTCGATCCAGCCACCTACCAGCGCCACCGCATCCATGTCGGGAACCGCACCTGGGCGGAGACCAACTGCTACACGGACGTGATCATCGAGCTCCTCCACGGGCTCGGGCATGAACCCCTGGCGGGCCTCCCCTTCGCGCTGGCCATTGACTTCGAAGGGGACCAGTGGACCTTCTTCAAGTTCCCCCACGCGGATCTCCTCGACCTCTACGGGCTCGACATCCAGGAGCTCGCCCCCTGGCGGCCCCTCGTGGCGCACATCGAGGAACAGGTCGGCGCGGGGCGGCCCGTGCTGGTGGAGCTCGACTCCTGCTACCTGCCGGACACGGCGGGGATCGCCTACCGGCTGGCCCACGTGAAATCCACCGTCGCCGTGAATGAGATCGACACCGCAGGCCGCCACCTGGGCTATTTCCACAACCAGGGCTACCACCACCTCGAGGGCCTGGATTTCGTGGATGTCTTCCAGCTGGACGGCCTCGTGCACGAGCGGATGCTCCCGCCCTACATCGAGTTCGTGAAGCGGGCGCCGCGGTTCACGCCCCTCTCCGGCGCCGGGCTGGTCGAAGCCTCCCTCGCCCTGGCCTGCAGGCACGTGAGCCGCATCCCCGCCAGGAATCCCTTCCCCGCCTTCAAGGCGGCCGTCCAGCAGGATCTGGAATGGCTGCTCCGGGCGGACATCGACGCCTTCCACGCCTACTCGTTCGCCACCCTGCGGCAGTACGGCGCCTGCTTTGAACTCGCACGCACCTACCTCGACTGGCTCTCCGAGCAGGGCGTCGGGGGGCTCGCCCGGGCCACGGAGGCCTACGGCCAGATCTCCCAGGGCACCAAGGCCTTCCAGTTCCAGCTGGCCCGCGCCATGATGCGCGGGAAGGCCTTCGACTTGTCCCCGCTCGACGCCATGGCGGGGTGGTGGGAGCAGGCGGTGGACGACCTCGGCCACCGGCTCGGGGCCGGTCGATGAGCGTGCCCGTACCGGGGGAACGGGTGGACGCCCACCGGATCGATGCCCTCGAGACGGGCTGGGAGCTGGCCTCGAGCGCCCCTGGAGCCTTCGCCCGTCCCGAGGCCGCCGCGGGGGCCGGCCTCCCCTGGCGGCCCGCCGTCGTTCCCGGCACGGTTGCGGACAGCCTCGATCTGGAGCCCGCGATCCCCCGGAACCTCGACGGGGAGGACTGGTGGTACCGCTGCCCCCTTCCCGAGCGGGCCCCGGACGCCGGCAGCCGGGTGAGGCTCCGCTTCGACGGTCTGGCCACGATCGCGGAGGCCTGGCTGAACGGCACGCGCCTCTTCGGATCGCGGAACATGTTCGTGCCCAGGATCTGCGACGTCACAGACCTGCTGGGCGACCGCAATGAGCTGGTGGTCTGCTTCCGTGCGCTCGACGCGGAGCTGGCCGTCCGCCGGCCCCGCCCGCGCTGGAAGACCGCCCTCGTGGCCCACCAGAACCTCCGGTGGGTGCGGACGACCCTCCTGGGGCGCATCCCGGGCTGGACCCCGGCCCTGCCGCCCGTCGGCCCCTGGAGAGGCATCGTGGTGGAGACCATCCGCCGGGTGGACGTGGTCCACCTCGATCTCCAGGCCCGTGCCATCGGGACCGAGGGCCGCCTGACCCTCGCGGCAGAGCTCCGCCTCCTCGACGGCACCGGGATCGCGGCGGCCCACCTCCGGCTCGGGTCGATCCGGTTTCCGCTGGCCCTTGAGCCGGGTCCGGAGGGATCGGTGCGGCTTTCCGGCGTGCTCGACCTGCCCGATGCGCCCCTCTGGTGGCCGCACACCCACGGCACCCCCCATCGGATCGGCTGCGCTCTTGAGCTGGACCTGGACGGCGGCCCCGTGGTCATCGACTGCGGCCCCGTCGGGTTCAAGGCGGTCTCCGTGGACCGCCGGGACGGGGCGGTGCAGCTGGTGGTCAACGGGCGCCCCGTGTTCTGCCGCGGCGCCTGCTGGACCGTCCAGGACTTCCGGTCCCTGGCCGGGGATCCCGCGGCGCTGCGCGAGGCCCTCCTGCTGGCCCGCGATGCGGGGATCAACATGCTCCGCGTGGGCGGCACGATGGTCTACGAATCCGATCTCTTCTACAGCCTGTGCGACGAGCTGGGGATCCTGGTCTGGCAGGACTTCATGTTCGCCAACATGGACTATCCCCTTTCCGACGCGGCCTTCCATGCCGAGGTGGAGGCGGAGGTCGCCCATCAGCTCGACCGGTGGCAGCGCCATCCCTGTATTGCGGTGTTCTGCGGAGGGAGCGAGATCGAGCAGCAGGCGGCCATGCTGGGGCTGCCCCCCTCCGAATGGTCGAACGCCTTCTTCTCCGAGGAGCTCCCCCGGCTGTGCGCCGCCCGCCACGAGGGCATCCCCTACTTCCCCTCCACGCCCACGGAGGGCGTGCTGCCCTTCCATCCTTCCACGGGGATCTCCCACTACTACGGCGTCGGGGCCTACCGCCGCCCCCTCAGCGACGTGAAGCTGGCGCGCGTCAAGTTCACCGCCGAGTGCCTGGGTTTCTCGAACGTGCCGGACGGGGAGACGATGGATCTGGCCTTCGGGGAGGCCCCGCAGGTGCCCCATCACCCGCGGTGGAAGGCCGGCGTCCCCCGGGACAGCGGGGCCGGATGGGATTTCGAGGACATCCGCGACCACTACCTGAAGGCGCTCTTCGGCCTCGATCCCATCGAGCTCCGCAGCCGGGATCCGGAGCGGTATTTCGCCCTCTCCCGCGCCGCCACCGGCGAGGTGATGAAGGCCGTCTTCTCGGAATGGCGCAGGCCCGGGAGCGGATGCGGCGGGGGCCTCGTCTGGTTCTTCAAGGATTTCCTGCCCGGCGCGGGATGGGGTCTCCTCGACAGCGTGAACCGTCCCAAGGCCGCCTACTGGCACCTCCGGCGGGCCTGGGCGCCGCAGGCCCTCCTGATGACCGACGAGGGGCTGGAGGGCCTGCACCTCCATCTCTTCAATGAGACGGGTGAGGATCTGACGGCCATCCTGGAGCTGGACCTCCTCCAGGCGGGCCGGATCCCCGTGGGCCGTGGGGCGTGGCCGGTGACGATCCCCGCCTTCGGGGCCCGCACCCTCGCGGCCGACGCCCTGCTCCCCGCCTTCTCGGACCTGACCTACACCTACCGATTCGGCCCGCCCCGGCACGATGTGGTGGTCGGGCGGCTGATGTCGGCCGACGGCCTCCGCGTGCTGGGCGAGGATGTCCACCTCTCCCTGGGGTTCGATCGGTCCCTCCAGACCGCCGCGGGGCTCTCCGCCGCGCTGGAACCGGACCCCGAGGGCGGCTTCCTCGCGGTGCTCCAGGCCCCGGTGTTCCTCCAGACCGTGGCCCTCGAAAGCCGCGGGTACCTCCCCGATGACAACTACTTCCACCTTAGTCCCGGGCGGGAGAAGCGGGTGCGCTTCCGGCCGGTGCCGGGGCCCCCGGCGCCCTTCCGGATCCACCTGAGCGCCCTCAACCTCCGGGAATCGCTCACGCTCCGGCCGGAGGCCTGACCCTCAGGCTTTCCTGACCCGGGCGGAGTTTACGAATTTGCGAGGGTATCAACATTCTCATTAGCCGCAAGGCATCAAATACGAAATAATCGCTCTCGCTGAATCAGTACGCAGCAAGAAGACCAATCATCCAGCAGGGCTCTCTGGGAGTGGGACAACATGCGCATCGTCGTTGTGGGCCTCGGTTACGTAGGACTTCCGCTCGCGCTGGAATTCGCGAAGCAGTTTCCCGGCACCGTCGGCTTCGATATCCACGCGGAGAAGGTCGCCGAACTCCAGGCGGGGGTGGACCGCACCCGGGAGGTGGACCCCGAGGCCCTGCGCGCCACGACCCTGAAGATGACCGCCGACCCCGAGGACATGCGGGGCGCCGAGGTGTACGTCGTGGCGGTGCCCACGCCCATCGACAACTGGAACCGGCCGGACCTCACGCCCGTGCTCAAGGCGAGCGAGACGATCGGCAGGGTGATCGGCAAGGGCGCCATCATCGTGTACGAATCGACCGTCTTCCCCGGCGTCACGGAGGAGATCTGCGGGCCGGTCCTGGAGAAGTTCTCAGGGCTCAAGAGCGGCCAGGACTTCAAGCTCGGCTACTCCCCGGAGCGCATCAATCCCGGCGACAAGGTCCACACGGTGGACCGCATCGTGAAGGTGGTCTCCGGGCAGGATGCGGAGACCTGCCGGCTCCTCGCGGAGGTGTACGGCGCCGTCATCCCCGCGGGCATCCACCAGGCCAGCTCCATCAAGGTCGCCGAGACGGCCAAGGTGATCGAGAACACCCAGCGCGACATCAACATCGCGCTCATGAACGAGCTGGCGATCATCTGCGAGAAGGTAGGGATCCGCACGGCGGAGGTGCTGGCCGCGGCCCGCACCAAGTGGAACTTCCTGCCCTTCAGCCCCGGGCTCGTCGGCGGCCACTGCATCGGCGTGGATCCCTACTACCTCACCACCAAGGCCGAGGAGCTGGGCTACCAGCCCCAGGTCATCCTCGCGGGGCGCCGGATCAACGACAGCATGGGCGCCTACGTGGCGCAGAAGCTGGTGAAGCTGCTCATCCAGCAGGCGATCCAGGTCAAGACCGCGCGGGTCGGCATCCTCGGGCTCACCTTCAAGGAGAACGTCCACGACATCCGGAACAGCAAGATCCCGGACATCGTCGAAGAGCTGCGGCAGTTCGGGATCGACCCCATGGTCCACGATCCCCTGGCCGATCCCGAGCACACCCACGAGGAATACGGGATCCGCCTCTCCCCCTTCGACGCCTTCCGGAACCTGGACGCCGTGGTCTTCGCGGTCAACCACCAGGTGTTCCTGGCCGGCGGGGCCGGCCTCCTCCGCGCCTGCCTCAAGCCGACCTCGGTGTTCGTGGACGTGAAGTCCTGCTTCCGTCCCGAGGAGTTCCCGGAACCCATCGCCTACTGGAGCCTGTGATGAGCCTCTACCAGGCGCTCTGCGAAGACCTCCACGCCCGCCCCAAGCGGTGGCTCGTGACCGGCGTGGCCGGCTTCATCGGCTCCTCCATCCTCCAGAAGCTGCTGGAACTGGACCAGACCGTGGTCGGGCTGGACAACTTCTCCACCGGGAAGCCCTGGAACCTGGAGAACGTGCGGCAGGGCCTCCCGGCGGAGGCCTGGAAGCGCTTCACGTTCATCGAGGGGGACACCCGGGACCTGGACACCTGCCGGAGGGCCTGCGAGGGCGTCGAGGTCGTGCTGCACCAGGCGGCCTTGGGCTCCGTGCCCCGTTCCATCAAGGATCCCATCGCCAGCCACCAGTCCAACGTGAACGGCCTCCTGAACATGCTCGTGGCGGCCCGGGACGCGGGCGTGAACCGGATGGCCTACGCCTCCTCGAGCTCGGTCTATGGCGACGACGCCGGCCTGCCCAAGGTCGAATCCCGGACCGGACACCCGCTGTCGCCCTACGCCCTGACCAAGGTCATCGGCGAGCAGTACGCGGCCATGTTCGCCATGACCTACGGGTTCCGGGCCATCGGGTTCCGCTACTTCAACGTCTTCGGCCCCCGCCAGAACCCCGACGGGCCCTACGCCGCGGTGATGCCCAAGTGGCTGCACGCCCTCACGGAGGGGGAGACCTGCACCATCCACGGCGACGGGGAGACGAGCCGCGACTTCTGCTTCATCGCCAACGCCGTCCAGGCCAACCTCCTGGCGAGCGCGGCCCCGGAGACGGCCCTGGGGGAGGTGTTCAACGTCTCCTACGGCGGCACCACTCCCCTCACCCGGCTCTACTGGATGATCGTGGACCGCCTCGCCGCCCTCCAGCCGGGCTTCGTGCGCCGGGAGCCCCTCTACGGTCCTTCGCGGGAGGGCGACATCCGCCATTCCCAGGCGGACCTCAGCAAGATCAAGGCGCACCTGGGCTACGAGCCCACCCATTCCGTGGCCCAGGGTCTGGACGAGCTGGTGCCCTGGTTCGCCGCCCAGGCGGCCAGGTTGTGATGCGAATCGCCGTCCTGGGAGGCGCGGCGAGGGATCTGGTGAACTTCCGGGGCCACCTGATCTCGGAGATGGCCCGCGCCGGGCACACCGTCTACGGGATCGCGCCCGGCGGCACGCCGGAGATCGAGGCCGACCTCGCGGCCCTGGGCGCGACCTACGTGCCCATCACCCTCGATCGCACGGGCGTGAATCCGTTCCGCGATCTCGCCAGCCTGGTCCGGCTGGGGTTCCTGTTCCGTCGGCTGCGGCTGGACACCCTCCTGGCCTACGAGGCCAAGGCCATCGCCTTCGGGGTCCTCGCGGCCGGCCCCGCGGGCGTGCGCGAGCGCTTCGCCATGATCACGGGCCGGGGCACCACGCTCCAGGGCGAGCCGAAGGGTTGGCGGGAGCGCGCCGTCCGCCGGGTGGTGAAGGCCCTGTACCGCCTGGCCCTGCGCCGGTGCCGGGGCGTCCTCTTCCAGAACGAGGACGACCTGGCGTTCTTCACGGCCGAGGGGATGCTGCCGGAGGGCCAGGCCAGGAAGATCATCAACGGCTCGGGCGTGGACCTGGACCATTTCGGACCTTCGCCCCTGCCGCCGGGGCCCCCCACCTTCCTCTTCGTGGGGCGCCTCCTCCGCGACAAGGGGCTGAACGAGTACGTCCAGGCCTGTCGGATCCTCTCGGAACGCCGGGTATCGGCGCGCTTCCAGATCCTGGGGCCCCTCGACAGCAATCCGAACGCCATCAAGGCCGACCAGGTGGAGGCCTGGGCCCGCGAGGGCATCGTGGAGTACCTGGGCGAGACCGGGGATGTGCGGCCGGCCCTGGCCTCCGCCCATGTGCTGGTGCTCCCCTCGTACGGGGAGGGCACGCCCCGCTCCGTGCTGGAGGCCATGTCCATGGGACTGGCCGTCGTCACCACCGACGCGCCTGGATGCCGAGCCACAGTTCGCGATGGCCGCAACGGTTTCCTGGTGCCCGTGCGCGACAGCGCCGCCCTCGCGGAGGCCCTTTCCAGGCTGGCGTCCGACCGGGACCTGATTGCCCGGTTCGGCGCGGAGGGCCGCCGCATCGCCGAAGAGAAATACGATGTCCGCCTGGTCACGGCGGACATTCTGGCCTTCATGGGAGTCGCGTGATGTCGCCGCTCCCGAGGGCACCCTCCCCCCCGTACCCCGGCGCGCCGGGAAGCACCCCGGCCGCCCCCATCTGAAAGCCGCCGTCATGGCCTACCTCGCCTACATCCTCCGGAAGGTTGCCCACAATCCTGTCCGGGCCGTGTGGTCGGGGTGGAAGAATATCTCGGAACTCCGCATGGATCGGCGGATCGGCGTCTCCACCTTCCGCCGGGATTTCCGGATCATGGACTCGGCGGGCGGCGACAGCAAGCCCTGCCAGCCGGCTCCCTACAGCGTCATGGCCTCTATGGCGGACCACATGCGCGCCTCGGGGTGCACCCGGAGGGTCTTCGTGGACGTGGGCTGCGGCGCCGGGCGTCCCCTGGCCTACTTCTCGAGCCTGGGGTTCGAGCGGATGGTGGGCATCGAGATCAATCCCGCCGCCGCGGAGCTGGCGCGGGAGAACCTCCAGCGCATCAAGAAGAGCTGGAACAGGTCTGGCCGCATCGAGATCCTCACCTCGGACGTCCTCGCCTCCGACGTCGATTTCACGGGCGTCGTCCTCTACCTGGCCAATCCCTTCGGGAGGGCCACGATGCGGGCCTTTGCGGAGCGGCTGAAGGCGCAGCTCCTGGCCCGCCCCGGGGAGGAGACCCTCGTCTACTACGTGCTGCCGCTGCACGTCCAGGCGCTCCTGGAGGCCTTCCCCAGGGTGGAACGGCAGTGCTTCGAGGGGGCCGACCCCTGGCAGTTCCTCCGGCTCAGGGCGGCGGCGGCCGGCGCCTGAGCGCCGGCCGGGCCTCACTCGTACCGGTAGTGGTAGGCGTAGCGGTAGTGGGGGTAGTGGCCGGGAATGGTCAGCGGCTGGACGTCGTTGAACACGCAGCCCATCACCGGGATGCTCGCGCGGTCGAGGCGGTCCAGGCAGGCGCGGAGCTCGTCCATGGGATGCACCCCGTACTTCGCGACCAGGAGCGTGGTGTCCACCTTGGCGCCGATGAGGAGGGCGTCGGTGACGGCCAGCACGGGCGGGGCGTCCAGGATCACGTAGTCGTAGGCCTTGGAGGCCTGGGCGAGGAACTCGTCGAGGGTGTCCATCATGAGGAGCTCGGAGGGGTTCATGGGGATGGACCCGGACATCATGAGGAAGAGGCGCTGGACGGCCGTCTTGTGGACCACCGTCTCCCACTCCGCCAAGTGCGCGAGCACATCGGACAGGCCGCCCGAACGGTCCTTCGACCAGAACATGCGGTGGAGGGCGCCCTTCCGGAGGTCCGCGTCCACCACGAGCACCCGGCTCCCCGAGCGGGCCAGCACCGCGGCGAGGTTCCCGCTGACGAAGGACTTGCCGATGCCCGGCGAGGGGCCCGTGACCATGATGGTGTGGGAACCGGACTGCTTCATCGAGAAGTGGAGGCTGGTCCGGAGGCTGCGGAGGCTCTCGGTCGCCAGGTCCTCCGGATTCAGGGCCGCCAGCAGATGGGGGCCGTCCTCGCCCTTCTGGATGGCCTGCCAGTGGGTCTCCTGGGCCTTGCTGTGGGGGATGGTGACCAGCACCGGCAGCCCCAGCTTCGATTCGATGAGGCGGTGGTCCTCGACGCCCTGGCTGAAGGCCTTCCGGAGGAGGGCCAGGCCGACGCCGGACAACAGGCCGAGGAAGGTGAAGAGGCCCATCATCAGCGTCTTCCGCGGCGCGATGGGATCCGGGTCCGGCGTGGCGGAATCCACCACCGTGACTCCGCCCACCTCGCCGGCGGTGGCGATGCGCAGCTGCTGGATGTTGTTCAGGAGGGCGGTGTACAGATCGGTGTTCACCGCCACATCCCGGGACAGGCGGACGACTTCCTGCTGGGTTCCGGGCAGGGTGCGCACCTTCGTGTCGATCCGCGCGTTCTCGGCCCTAAGCTGCGCGATCTGCTTGTTGAGGGTGGCCACCACATCGGAGTCCTCCCGGTAGGTCCGGAGCAGTTCCTGCTTCCGCTGCTCCAGGCCGGAGATCTGGACGGCGAAGGCCGCGCCCTGCTGCAGGTAGGTGTCCGCCTCCCGCGCGAGGTCCACGGATCCGGTGCGGCTCCGGAAGGCGTTGAGGCGGTTCTCCGAATCATCCAGCTTCGCCTTCACCTGGGGGAGCTGCTGCTTGAGGATCTCCAGCGTCTTGGTCGTGGCGGAGTTCTTCCCCTCGACCTTGTTGCGGATGTACTGGTTGATGATCTCGTTCAGGACCGCGGCCCCGTGGATGGGATCGGCGCAGGTGAGCGTCAGGCCCAGCACGTTCGTGAGCTTGCCCTTCTCCGAGACATCCAGCCGCGCGCGCAGCGAGGTGATCACCTCCACCTTGGGTTTCCGTTCCAGGATGAACCGCTGGCCGGGCTTGCCGCGCAGCGACCGGACCTTCAGCTTCACGGCCTGGCCATCGTAGGTCACGTTCAAGTCCTCCCCGACCCGGCCGGTGCCCAGGACGGCGCCCACGGGCGACGTCAGCAGGAAGGAGCCGGGTTGGAGGGTGTACAGACCGAATGCCTGCCCGCGGAGGTAGCTGGGGATGTCGAAGGTCTGCACGTCGATCTTCGGCGCGTCGGGATTCCGCCGGTTCAGGGCCGCGCCGAAGATGGGCATCAGCTTCGGCTGCGCCTGGAGATCGAGGTCGAGGGCCTCCACCGTCCGGCCGAGCACCAGGTTGCTCGTGAGGATCTCGATCTCGCTGCCGGCGTCGCTCGGCCCGGAGAACAGGCCCTCCAGCTTGGCGAAGGCGGGATCCGAGGCCCCCACCCGCTTGCCCTGGACCTGCAGCAGGGCCTGCGCCTGGTACACCGGGGCGGCCTGCCACACGTAGAGGCCGCCCAGCCCCAGGAAGACGGCGAGCGAGGCGACGACGAAATGCTTCCCCTCCCAGAGGTTCGCGAACCATTCGGCGAGCCCCATCTCCACGGGCTCGCGGCGGTTCCTCAGGGGCCTGGGCTGAGGCTCTTCAGGATCCAGCCGGAGGGGTTGGGTTCCTGTGGCAAGCGGGCTGTTCATGCCGACCTCTGCTCATGTGCCAGGCGTGGCAGCCAGTCTGACACGGATTCACGGATGCGCTCGAAGGCGGCGCGGAAGGCCTCGGGGCCCTGGCGGAAGGGATCCTGGATCTCCCTCTCAGCGTCGGGTCGCCAGTGGCCCAGGAGGAAGATGCGGCCCAGGGCGCTGGGGGCCATCTGCCCGCACCAGGCCTTCTGGTCCAGCTCCATGACCAGGATGAGGTCGGCCGCCAGCATCATCTCCGGCGTGAGCTGCCGGCCGACGTGGGCCGAGAGGTCCAGCCCCGCCTCCGCCACGAGGCGCCGCGCCTCCGGATCCGCCGGATGGCCCTCCAGGGCGGCGAGGCCGGCGGACGCCACCTGGATGTCGGGGGCCAACAGGTCGCGGAGCAGGACCTCGGCCATGGGCCCCCGGCAGTGGTTGCCTTCACATACGACCAGGAGGTGGTGGATGGCGGTCGTGGAGCCGGTTCTCATGGTTTGGACGTCGTCGAGGTCCCCAGGTACTTGGCGCTCACAGCCGTCTGCAGCAGGCCGCTGTAGGCGGGCAGGATGAGGTTCACGACCTGGCCCCAGCGCACGACGGTGCCCTTGTCCACGTACACGATGTCGCGGGGACGGAGCGGGAACCGGTCGGCCAGGATCATGGCCGTGGGATTGCGGGCATCCAGGTGGAAGACGTCCACGGCATTGGCCGAGGCGCCCTTCCGGATGACGTAGATGGAGCGGGGATCCGCCGTCATCCCCTGGATCCCGCCGACATCCTGGATCGCCTGGGCCAGGGAGAGATGGCCGTGGATGAGCGGCGTGGTGCCCGGCCGCACGAGCTCGCCCAGCATGTAGATGGGCGCGTCGTTGAGGTTGGGGACCTGCAGCGAGTCGCCGTTCTGCAGGAGGATCTGGCCCACGCGGTTGCCCTTGGCCAGCAGGGACTGGAAGTTCAGCGTCCAGGTGCGGTTGCCCCGGGACAGGAGGAGGCGGCTGTCGTCGGCCGTGGGCAGGAGCCCGCCGGAACGGTTCAGGGCCTCGGTCAGGGTGAGCGGCACGTCGGTGACGGCATAAACGCCGGGATTCCGGACTTCGCCGCCGATGTAGACCTTCTGCGAGCGGAAGGCGATCACCTTCACATCGACCTGGGGGTTCTGCAGGACCTTGCCGAGGAGGCCGGCGAGCTTGTCCCGCACCTGGACCACGGACAGGCCGCCCACATGGAACTTGCCGACGTAGGGGAAGAACAGCTCTCCCTTGTCGTCCACCACCGTGCCCGCGGCCGTGTCCTGGCGGTATTGGCCCAGGGGCAGGGTGATCTCCGGGTGGTCCCAGACCGTGACCAGCAGGATGTCCTGGGGCCCGATCAGGTAGGGCTGGACCGCCTGGTCCATCAGGCCCTCCAGGGCCTCCGGCTCCGCGGCCCGCCGCTCCTGGGTCTGCACCGTATCGACGTTCATGGGATGCAGGGTGACGCTCATGCCGTCGAGCTGGGACGTGGTCTGCCGCTCCGGCCGGACCTTCAGCTTCATGCCCGGCGCGGCGCAGGCCGTGAGCAGGGCGAGGAGGAGGGCCGCGCCGGGCGCGGCCCAGCGGCGGGCGGGGGCCTTCCTTGCTCCGGTGCCTTCATCCCCAGGCGTGATCAGGGAAGAAACCGAGGTTTCGATCGGAATCCTGGGCGGGGCGGACACAAGCACGGCAGTCTCCGTGATGAAGGAACTAGATGTATCGCTATTTCCCACCAACAATCAAGGAAAATCAGTATGATTCTGCCAGTTCGCCTTTCACCTGAAACCTCGTTTCGAGGACCCCATGCCCCGGACCCAGACGTGTCTTCGCCCCTCCTCCCGGGCCCTGCCGGAGGTGTGGACACCGAAGGGCGGGCGTCTCGGGCCCGTCCTGGCGGGCCTGGCCCTCCTCGGGGCCTGCGGGGGCGGGGCCAAGGGCGGAGCGCAGGCCGCGCCCCCGGCGGGCTTGCCCGCCTCGGACTGCGCCCCGGCACCCACCTCCTCGGCCATGGTGAACGTCAAGGACGCCCCCTTCAACGCCAAGGGCGACGGCCTCGCCGACGACACGGCCGCCCTCCAGAAGGCCGTGAACGCCATGGCGGGGACGGGCGGCACCGTCCGGATCCCCGCCGGCACCTACCGGGTGGATGCGCTGGTCTCCGTGCAGTTGAAGAGCCGCATGACCCTGGCCCTCGACAGCGGGGCCGTCCTGGCGGCCATCCCCAACAGCGCCGACAACTACACCATCCTGCGCATCTCGGGCGTCTCCGACGTGAACGTGGTGGGGGGCACCCTGCTGGGGGAGCGCGCGGCCCACGGGGGCACCACCGGCGAGCAGGGGGTGGGCCTCCGGATCACGGGCCAGGCGCAGCGCATCACCATCGCGGGGGTGACGGCCCGCGAGTGCTGGGGCGACGGCTTCATGATCGCCGATGCCAGCAGCGTGAGCCTGTGCAGCGTCACCGCCGACCACAACCGCCGCCAGGGGCTCTCCATCACCGGCGGCAGCGGGATCGTCGTGAAGAACGCCACCTTCACCCGCAGCCAGGGCACCATTCCCGAGGATGGCCTCGACATCGAGCCGAACAGCGGTCAGACCGTGGACAACGTCCTGATCACCGGCTGCGTGTTCGCCGACAACGCGGGGGATGGCATCGAGGTCGGCGTGCCGGGGGCCTATGCGGGCTCGGCCTTCATCACCCGCGTGGTGATCGACGGCAACACCCTGCGCGGGAACGGCGTGGGCACGCTCCATTCGGGCCCCCGCAGCGGAATCGAGGTCTCGAACACCGGCGGCCACGCCCTCCGGAACAACACCATCCAGGACAACGCCGGCTACGGGATCTACCTGCGGAACGGGGTCACGGGCACCACCGTCACCGGCAACACGGTGACGGGCAACGCCCTGAACGGCATCCTCGAGTACCTCTCGTCCGGCAACACCATCACGGGCAACACGCTCTCCGGCAACGGGGTGCCGCCATGAATCCGGCGGAGTCCCTCCCTGTCACCGGCGAACCTTTGTGGGAGGATCCTTTGAACCTTGAGGCGATGTCCGGCCGCGCCGCGGATCCGGTCGAATCCCCGGCCCGCGCCGCGGGCGCAGCGGCGCCGGGCACCCACCTGGCCCGCTTCTGGGAACTCCGGGGCCGCCCCGTCTTCGAGATGCACGGCGTGTGGTGGGGGCACCACCGGGGCCCCTTCTACACGAGCCTGCCCTTCCAGCTGAAGGTGGACCTCGATCCCGGCGAGGTCGGGGAGATCCTCCGCCGGGCGCGGATCCCGGGCCTCAGCTTCCCCACCCACCGCCCGGGCCTGCCCGCGGGGCACTACGTCATCAGCCCCGCGGGCTACGGGCTGTCCGCCGTGTCGCGCAAGCAGCGGGGCCACGTCACCCACGGCCTCGAGGTCTGCGAGCTGCGCACCCTCGCCGAGGACGAGCTGCTGGAGAAGGGCCCGCCCCTGAACCGGGACACCCTCGACCGGCAGTCCCGCGAGGACGCCACCTTCCTCGATCCCGTGGCGTGGAAGCGCTTCGTGCGGGCCGTGGGCGCCTGCCCCGGCATGACCATCCACGGCGCCTTCGTGGACGGGCGGCTCGCCACCTACCTGATCTCCTGCCGGGACGGCGAGTGGCTCCACCTCATCTACAAGATGTCCAGCACCGCCGACCGCGAGCACTACCCCAACCACGCCCTGGACTTCGCCATCATCCGCGATGCCGCCGCGGATCCCGGCATCCGGTTCATCGGCAACGGCATGACCTCCGTCCTGCCCAACGAGGGCCTCGACCGCTACAAGCGCCAGCTGGGCTACCAGCTCGAGCCCCACCAGCTCAGCATCCACTTCCATCCCTGGCTGGCCCCCGCCCTGGGCGGCGCCACGGCGGCCGTGACCTGGCTGAACGCCCGCTTCCCGGGCCGCGAGGGCCTGGCCTACCGGGCCAAGATCCTGGAGGGGGCCTGGCTCAGCCGCCGGCCCTGGTCCGGGCCCCAGGCATCCTAGTCGGGCCCGCCGGGCGCCGACCGGTTCTCCGTGCCCTCGCCCGGGGTGATGAACAGGATGCGGCAGGAGCCCGCCACCTTGGCCGTGTGCCAGGTGTCCCGGGGGATGACGACGGCTGTGCCCGGCGTGGCGAAGGGCACCGCCTCCTCCCGGCCCGCCCGCCGGAGCCGCAGTTCCGCCGCGCCCTCCAGCAGCACCAGCAGCTCGTCCCCGGCCGGGTGGCGCTCCCAGGTGGGCCAGTCCGCCGTGAAGGTGTATTCCGAAACCAGCAGGCAGCCCGCGAAGCCCCCGAACCGCGCGTCCAGCTCCGGGTACAGCGCCGGCGTCACCGGCACCGGCGTGGCCGCCAGGGCCCCGTCCAGCACGACGAAGGTGGAGGCCAGGGGGAAGGGCGTCATGGGGTCCTCCGGGCGGCGGCCCGGGTGAGCGTCACCCGCCCGAAGGGGATGGCCTTGCCGTCCTGGATGTTGTCCAGGGCCCAGGTCCAGGTGTCGGTGACCTTGTCGTAGGCGAAGGTGTTGGTGAAGGACAGGCGGCCGTCCCGGTCGCGGAACTGGAAGGGGATGGCCTCGCCGTTTCGTTTCCCCAGGCCGAGGAACTGGGCCGCGAGGCCGCCGCCCCCCGTGGTGTCCAGCCACAGGCACTGGTACTCGCTCGTCGCCGCGTCCCAGCCCAGGAGGACCAGGGCCTCGTACTGGGAGCGCCCCTGGGCGTCCACCTCCCGGGCCCGCTCCCGGAGCGTCAGGTACTGGTGGCCCAGCTCCCAGGCCACCGTCACATCGTGCGTGGTCGTCTTCCCCGCCAGCGTCCCCCGCAGCACCCAGGTCCCCGCCAGGCGCTCCAGCAGCGGATCCCGGAGAGGCGCCCCCTGCCCCAGGAGCGGGAGGGCCAGGGCGCAGGCGGCGAGGAGGGGGGCGAGGGGGCGGCGCATGGGGGCCTCCGTGGGGCGGTCAGTCGGCCGGGGGCGGGGCGAAGAGGGCCTTCACGGAATCGCGGGTGAGGACCACGAAGGTGAGGACGCCCAGGGTGGTGCCATAGGGCACTTCGAGGCAGGAGAGCCCCGCGAGGACCAGGCAGAAGGTCCGGGAGGTGCGGGCCTTGAGGCGGCGGGCGGTGAGGAATTTCAGGAGCGCGAGCGTCACCATGGCGCCGAAGATGAAGGCGCCGATGCCGAAGAAAAACCAGCCCATCTCGGGGGGCGGGGCCGTGGCCGGCGGCTGGCTCGGCAGGTTCCGGAACGCGAAGGTGAACATCAGCCCCATGGCCATGTACATCCCCCCGAACAGGGAGAAGAGGAGGCACATCCCCGCGCTGAGGTAGTAGCCCAGCACCAGCATCCGCAGGTGCTCCTCGTCCACGATGGTCTGTCGCAGGGCGGCTGTTTCCGTGGGTTCAGACATGGCTTCACATCCTGGTGAGCGGGTGAAGGGAGGGTCCCTGGAGGCGTGGCTTTCGACCGATGATTACAGCTCTTTGGTCATGAACACGCTGTTCGGATCCTCCGAGTAGCCTTCAAACGGGGGGCAGTACTGGAAGCCGAAGCGCTCGTACAGCCTGCGGGCGGGCTCGAAGGCGGGCTGAGAGCCGGTTTCCAGGCTCAGGCGCCGGTAGCCGCGGGATGCGGCCACGTCCAGGATATGGCGGAGCATGGCCTGGGCCACGCCCTGGCGCCGGTGGCCGGACGCCGTTCGCATGGACTTGATCTCCCCGTGCAAGGGGCCGAGCTCCTTCAGGGCCCCGCAGCCCACCAGCACGGGCCCGGACCAGACGGACCAGAACGTGACCCCCGGCTGGCGCAGCGCCGTGAGGTCCAGCGCATGCACGCTCCCGGGGGGCGAGATGCTGCGCATGTTCCGCAGGTGCTCCTCCAGGAGGGCCTGCACCTCAGGGCCGGAGAGATCGTCGAGTCGGATGTCCATGGGAGGAGGTGGGCGGTTTAGCGCATGGGGCTGATCGACTCCGCCTGGGCCGAGGCGATGGGCGGAGCCGAGGAAGCGAGAGGTTGAGAGAAGGCGGAAGGCAATGCAGGCGGGGGTCCGAGTTGAGCGGAGGGGTTAGGCCATGAATCGATGCATGGGATTGGTATTCACCTTTCGTAAAGCCAGTAGACACGAATTTTTGAGACACGTTCGATCTCGTACTCGTTAAGTCCGTAGATTGCCGAAGAGGCTTGTTCGGCTGCTTGCCCAGAATGGTATTGGACATCAGCGTCCGATGATCCAAGAATTACATTATTTGACGAGATTGCTTCGAATCGAATCTTTGCGGTAAGAGGAATAGCAGGAATTCGGTATTGATCAATGAGGACTGCATGAATATCAGCAGTGATTGGGAGTTTATAACAGAAATGGGTTGAATTATCTTTGGATTCTTTCTCGTTTACAAGCCTATAAGGAATACATTCAGATCTTGCACCCGTGATATTCATAGTCAGAAAGGGTGTATCGCCGCCAAAGCCGAGCCCTGATCTATCCGATTCGACAGTTGTAACCACATTCTTGTTGATTGGTCGATTAAACCAATTGCTGTCACAAGAAGTTGAGAGAGGAAGTAGGCATAGAAGAATCGCCAAAGTGCGAGTATTTCTCATCAAGACCTCCTGGGATGAATTCGATTGGCTTAACGAATGAAGCCAACCGGCACTGCCTGCGCCGAGGTGTGAGCGGAGCCGAGGAAGTGGAAGGATGAGAGAGCGAAAGGCAATGTAGGCAGGGTCCGAGTTGAGCGGAGGGTTAGGCCCCTAGAACGGAATCTCCCCCCATGGATCTTCTACAGCGGCTTGAACGACAGGCTTGTCCAACTTGGTTTCAACCGACTCAATGAACTTAATTGCGCCAGCCACTTGATTGAAAATCAGTATGCTCTCTTCATAATTCAACATCTCGTTATCATGAGCAAGGCTCTGATTGTTACGAACATCATTGAATGCTTCGAGAATGGAAATTGACGATTTAAGAATTCGTTCAGTCATTTCTGATTCAATGGCACTTTTCAAATTAAGGTGTTTTAGATATTCACCCATTAAGCTATGTAACGGCTTAGACCGGTCTGGAGCCAAGCCATGCTTGTCGCAGAGAGCCCTTAAGAACTTCGTTGTATAGGTGTGCAAACGGTCGAGCGCTACTTCTGGCTCGTTCTTGCTAATACTTTCTCGAATTGATGCCGAAAGCGCAAAGAAGTTGCGATCAGATGGATCACCCTTGATGGCTTCGAGATTTTCAACTGGTGAACTGGACTGCAGGCGAGCCGCAGCCTTTCGGCATTCTTCGGCCAGAATTGTTTCATTGTCGGGAGGCACATGGCCACGCAATACATTCGATTCATGCCAATGATCCAGCATGTCTTGCATTGCTTTCGCCACTAAGGCGTTTGACTCAAGTTCCCAAAAAGCTCGAAGATGGTTGGCCTTGGACGACCCATTTTTCGCGAATCGATCCTCATATATATCAATGCCAATGGATTCGTGGAAGAAATCCTGGAAGGTTCGATTTGAGAAATTAGAGACATATCCACTGCCCATTTCGAGCAATCTCTCGAACTTCATTTTCTCGAGCCTGCTGAGATCTGACATTAGGGGCCTAACGAAGGAAGCCAACCTGCTGCGCCTGCACCGAGGCGATGAACAGAGCCGAGGAGGCTAGAGGTTGAGAGAGAGCGGAGGGTGATGCAGGTGGGGTCCGAGTTGAGCGAGGGGTTAGGGCATTCGGCCGGTGCATTCAAGTGTTACCAATTTCGGAATGGAATTGCTGTTGGCGATACCTCTGCTTCAATGTCGAGCTTAATCAAGAGAGACTTTATTGCCGACTGAGCTAAATCTTGATGTGGTGTTGGCCCACACACCACTTCGGTGACTATTGAGTGGTGGTTTTCGACGATCGGAAATGCATAATAAGGAATAAGTGTGGATTGGCCAGCCCGGAATTTGTAGTTGTCTAAACCGCAAGGGATGGCACGAGAAGTTAGTCTCCACTCAGCTTCTGCGGAAAATTTCCCATTTTTAATGAGAGGCGCATACATAATCACACGCGGCATTAAGTGTGGAGTTTTTCGGGCCTGCTCGATTTGGGTGTTGAGGTATTTTGGAAGGGCATCATCGATTAATTCGTTAATAAGGCCGAGATGTTCGGTGTCCTTATAGATGCATGGAGCCAGTACGAAATTTTGAGCATGCGCAATAGATCGCAGACGGTCCGCCGCGAAGCCGATCGCAACACCGGAGCCATTTCCATAACCCCGCCATTGGCTTAGGTCATCTCGTTGCTCAGAAAATGATGCGGTAACTACGTTGACGCCTGAAACGAGGCTAGATTCTTTGGACATCTCGAGTAATGCGTCATGTTCTTGTTGATTTTTTGAAGTGCTTAATCGGGTATCGATTTCCTGCTTGAGCAGTTCGAGCGCATGCTTGAACTCAGAACTGTCATTGAGGAAATGAATGTTAGTCGCCCAAAGCTCTCCCCTTGTAAGAATTTCCAGCGCAGCGGCATTACCAGTGTAGTGGTAGAGCGTAGACGGCGGGAGGCGCGAAACTAATTCTGTGTAGCGCTCCATTGATTCTCCATTTCCTGGCGCGATGCCCTAACGATGCATTAGACAAACGGAGGCCCCAAGGCCGGATCCGTAGGCGTTGAGCCTTGAGACAGACGCTCCCTCGGGCCAACGGCCCCGGCCTGGGTTCGGATGGGCGTGGGTCATCCGGGCATCCTGGGGAAGAGGCCCCCAGGGTACCAGGACAGACGCCGGGCGGGTCGGGTGAGGCCCTTGGCCCTGAACGCTATCGCGCGGTCTTGAAGGTGGGCTTGGTGGGGGCGTTGGCGACGGCCTGGCCGAGGTCGAGGGCGAACTGGGTCTGCTGGACCATGCCGCCCAGGTTCCAGGCGGGGTCGTACTCGTCGGTCACCTGGTGGTAGCGGGGGCCGAAGGCCTGGGCCTGGGCCTTGAGGGCGGCGGGGTCGGCGCCCAGGTAGTCGCGGCCCCCGTAGATGGAGAGGGCGGGCACGCCGGCCTGCACGAAGCTGTAGTGGTCGGAGCGGAAGTAGCCGCCGCCGGTGTCGGGCCGGGGGGCGGCCACGGCCAGGTGCTCGGCCTGGGCCAGGGCAGCGCCCAGGTCGCCCAGGGTGCTGCGCTCGGCGAAGGGCAGGCCGATGTCCCGGGTGGGGGCCACGAAGTTGAGGCTGTCCAGGTTCAGGTCCGCGGCGGTCTTCGCCAGGGGCCACAGGGGATCGGCCGTATAGCCCTTGGAGCCCAGCAGGCCCTGCTCCTCGGCGCAGACGAAGAGGAACATCTGGCTGCGCCTCGCCGGATGCCGCACGGCGGCCTGGGCCATGGCCAGCAGGCCCGCGCAGCCGGAGGCGTTGTCCACGGCGCCGTTGTAGATCGAGTCCCCGTGGGCATCCGGGGCGGGGGCGGCGCCCTTGCCCAGGTGGTCCCAGTGGGCGGAGTAGATCACCACCTCCTCCTTCAGCTTCGCATCGGTGCCGGGCACCACGCCGGCCACGTTGAACTGGGGCACGGTGCGCACCGCGCTCACCAGGGTGCCCTCGGCCCGCAGGGCCAGGGGCACGGGGCGGAAGTCGCGCTCCTGGGCCTTGGCCCGCAGGGCGTCCAGGTCCTGGCCCCCCTGGGCGAAGAGCTTCTTCGCCGTGGCCTCGCTGAGCCAGCCCTGCAGGGGCGTGCCCGCCTCGCCCTTGAGCTGGAAGCGCTCGGCGTCCCAGCCGTTCTGCACCACGCTCCAGCCGTAGCTGGCCGATGCCGTGGTGTGGATGAGCAGCACCCCGGCGGCGCCGCGGCGGGCGGCCTCCTCGAACTTGTAGGTCCACCGCCCGTCGTAGGTGAGGTCCTGGCCCCCGAAGCGGCGGGGCTCCGCCGCCGTGGGTGCGGGCTCGTTCACGAGCATGACCAGCACCTTGCCCTTGGCGTCCAGGCCCTTGTAGTCGTCCCAGTGCTCCGCGGGGTCGGCGATGCCGTAGCCCACGAAGACCAGGGGCGCGTCGAGGCGGAGGTTGGCCACGGGCTGGCCCGCGCCGTAGACGATCTCGGGGCCGAAGGCCGGGGTGGCGCAGGTGTTCCCGCCGGCGAAGCTGAGGATGCTGCGCCCCGGCAGGGTGCGGATGCCCGCCAGGTCCACCGGCTGGCGGTACGAGGCGCCCCGGGCGGGCTGCAGGCCCAGGACCTGGAGCTGGGTCTCCAGGTAGCGCACGGTGAGTTCGCCCCCCCGCTGGCCCGTGCCCCGGCCCTCCAGCAGGTCGTCCGCCAGGAAGGCCAGATGGGCCCGCAGGGGGGCCTCGGCCACGTTCGGCGCCTGGGCCGGCAGCAGGCCGGCAACCAGGAGGAGGGACAGGGCGCGGGGCGAGGGCATGGCGGCTCCAGGGGATCGATCGCCCAGGATACCTCGCAAGACGCGGCTTAGGCTAGCGCCCCAAGATCAGCGGCCCAGCTCGAACTGCACGGCCCCCAGCAGGGCCACCGGGGCGGTGACGGCCCGGAGGATGCTGCGGCCCAGGCTCACGGACACCCAGCCCGCGGCGGCCAGGGCGGCGAATTCGTCGTCCGCGATGCCGCCCTCGGGCCCGCAGGTGAAGGCCAGGGGCTCCGGCCGCAGGGCGGGGTTGGCCTGGCCCGTGGCCAGCTCGTAGGCCACCCACTTCTGGGGGGTGGGCCAGGCGAGGAGGCCCTCGAAGGGCACGGGGGGGCGCAGCTCGGGCCGGCGGGTGCGGTGGCTCTGCTCGCAGGCGGCGAGGACGATGCGGGACCAGCGTTCCATCCGGGCGGCGGTCTTGGCGGGGTCGAACTCGCTGCGGGCGAAGACCACGGGCTGGATGAACGTGGCGCCCAGCTCCACCAGGGGCGGCAGCCACTCGTCCCAGAGGCTGAGCTGGGCCGTGAGGGGCAGGCAGGCCTCCAGGGCGACGGGGGGCTCCCGGTCCTCGGCCAGGGGCGCCACCAGGCGGGCCAGGGCCCGCTCCCGGTCCAGCTCGGCGAGGTCGGCGCGCCAAGGCGCCTCGCCCAGGACCACCTCCAGGGCCGCGCCGGGGCGCAGACGCAGGGCCCGCAGGTGCCGGGCCGCCTCGGGGCCCAGGGGCAGGGCCAGGCCCTCGGCGGGGGGCGCGGGCGGGGCGTCGAGGAAGAAGCGGGGCAGGCTCACGGGGCCATCTTCCCATCGCCGGGCCGCCCCGCAACGGCCATCGGCGCGGGGGCCCCCGGCGGGAGGAACGGCGGGGGTCACGGAGGACGCGGAACACGGCCGGAAGGCAGGGAAAAGGGAGGGGGGCTGGGCCGAAGGGGGAGGGGCCCGGGCCCTGGGGATCAGACCCCCTTCCCCGCCTCGCTAAGCTGGAGGTCCGGAGGATCCTTGGCCGACGCCCTGTTTCAAGCCGCTCCCTGGTGGGCCTGGGGAGGCTTCCACGCCTTCATCTTCTTCATGCTGGCCCTGGATCTGGGGGTGTTCAACCGCCGCATCCACGCGCCCACCATGCGGGAGGCCGCCATCTGGAGCGCCGTGTGGATCGCCCTGGCCATGGGGTTCTGCGGCCTGATCTTCTACGGTGAGGGCACCCAGAAGGGGCTGGAGTGGATGACCGGCTACGTGCTGGAGAAGTCCCTCAGCGTGGACAACCTCTTCGTGTTCGTCCTGGTGTTCCAGAGCTTCGAGGTGGACCTGCGCCACCAGCACCGGGTGCTCTTCTGGGGCGTGCTGGGGGCGCTCATCATGCGCGCCGTCATGATCCTGGCGGGCACGGCGCTGCTGAACCGCTTCGAATGGATGATGTACGTCTTCGGCGGCTTCCTGGTCTATACGGGCCTGAAGATGCTCCTGGTGAAGGAGAAGGAATCCGACCCGACGAAGAACTGGCTGGTGCGGACCTTCCGCCGCCTGGTGCCCTTCGACGAGAAGGCGGGCCACGAGCACCTCACCGTGGTGAAGGCCGGGCGCCGCTACGCCACGCCCATGCTCCTGGTGCTCCTCACCATCGAGCTGACGGACCTGGTCTTCGCCGTGGATTCCATCCCCGCCGTGCTGGCGGTGACCCGCGATCCCTTCGTGGTCTACACCTCGAACATCTTCGCCATCCTGGGCCTGCGGAGCCTCTACTTCCTGCTGGCCAAGATGATGGACCGCTTCCACCACCTGAAGACGGGGCTGGCCGTGGTGCTGGCCTTCGTGGGCGTGAAGATGTGCATCGCGGACTGGATGCACATCCCCGTGCAGTACAGCCTGCTGGTGATCGCCTCGGTCCTGGCGGGCAGCGTGGTGGCCAGCCTGGCCTGGCCCGCCGAGCGGGGAGAGGGCGCCTGATGGAGGTCTGGCATCACAACCTGGAGGAGGCCCCCTCCGCGGGGCCCTTCGTCGTCACCCTGGGCAACTTCGACGGCGTCCACGCCGGCCACCGGGAACTGCTGCGCCTGGCCGGGGCCCGGGCCCGGGCCACCGGGCTGCGGGCGGCCGTCGTCACCTTCGATCCCCATCCCACGGTCGTGGTGGCGCCGGAACGGAAGCCGAAGCTGCTCATGACCCTCGCCCAGCGCCTGGCGGCCTTCGAGGCCGAGGGCATGGACCTGGCCTGGGTGATCCCCTTCAGCCGCGCCTTCTCGGAGCTGTCCCCCGAGGCCTTCCTCCACCAGATCCGGCGGGCCCTGGCGCCGGCGGAGCTGCACGTGGGCCGGGCCTTCTGCTTCGGCCGGGACCGCCGGGGGGACGTGGCCACCCTGGAGGCCTGGGGCGAGGCCCACGAGTGCCGGGTCCATACCCTGGCCCTGAAGGCGGCGGACGGGGGGCGGCTCTCCAGCACCCGCATCCGCGAGGCCCTGGAGCGGGGCGAGGTGGACGCGGCGGCGGCGCTGCTGGGCCATCCCTACAGCCTCACGGGGGTGGTGGTGGAGGGCGACAGGCGGGGCCGGCACCTGGGCTTCCCCACGGCCAACCTGGCCTGGGAGCAGGAGCAGCTCCCGGCCCATGGCGTGTACGTCACGCAATCCCTCTGCCCCCACCACGGCGAGCCGCGCCTGGGCCTCACCAACGTGGGGGAGAAGCCCACCTTCGAAGGCAAGTGCCTCACGGTGGAGACGCACCTGCCGGACTTCGAGGGCGACCTCTACGGCGCCCGCATGGAGCTGCGCTTCCTGCACCGGATCCGGGGGGAGGCGAAATTCGCGTCGGTGGACGAGCTGCGGGCCCAGATCGCCCAGGACGTGGCCCAGGGCCGGGCCTGGTGGGCGGCGAACCGGGGCTGAAGGGCGCTGAGGGCCCAGATGGCCGGTCCTCAACTGGCGGCGGCGACCCGCCAGCGGGTGAGGGGCCGCTCCGCCAGATCCCAGACCTGGAACCCCAGGGGCAGCCGGGTCACCCCCAGTTTCCGCCGGATGTTCGCCTTGGCTTCGTCGAGGCTGCGGGCCTCGACGGGGCCGTATTCCATGAAGTAGCCGCTGAATTTGTAGCCGAAGGTCCGCATGGGAAGCTCCGTCCGATGGAGCCATGATTCGTCTTTTTTTCGTGTTTGTCAAGGGGGGATATTAATCGTTCCAGAGGCCATTCTGGGGGCCCCAAACGGACAACGGCTGTCTACCAGCCGAAGCGGAACACGATGCGGCTCCGCCAGGGGGGGGCCAGGGGCCGGGGGCGGACCACCACGAGGTCGTCGTCGTAGGCGCGGTACCGGGGGCGGTCGTCGCGGCAGGCCCGGCCCTCCCAGCGGTCGTCGTCACGGTCGCAGCGCTCGTCCCGGTCGTAGCGGTCATCACGATCGTAGCGGTCGTAGAAGCGGTCGGGGCGGGCTTCCAGCACCACCACCCGCCGGGGGCCGCGTCCCCGCCAGGGGCCATGCCCATGGTCGCGGGCGGCGAGGGGCAGGGCGGACAGGGCAAGCAGACCGAGCAGGGCAAGGCTTCGCATGGCTTCCTCCAGGGAAGGGGGCCTCCGGGCGGGTGCGGCGGGAGGCTCGCAGGGGTCGTTTCACGGCCCGTGCCAAGCCTGGAGATGCTGTCTTCAGGGTGGTTGTGAAAGCTGTCGCCAGGGGGATCGCGCGAATTGCATCCCGGACGGCAGGGGATGTTGCATCCGGCCGCGCTACCGCTCCCGCCGGTCCCCCACCACCACGGCGGGCACGCCGGCCACGATGGCCCAGTCGGGCACGTCCCGGGTCACCACGGCGCCCATGGCCACCACGGCGTGGTCGCCCACGGTGACGCCATCCGTGATGCCGGCGTTGGCGCCGATCCACACGTCGGCGCCGAGGCGGATGCCCCGGGAGCGCACGGGCTGGTCCTTCACCGGGCGGTCGGGGCGGAGCCCGTGGTCGAAGGCGTAGAGGACGGCGCCGCTGGCGATGCGGGTGCCGTCGCCGAGGGTGATGCCCTTCCGGCCGCCATCGAGCCGGGCCCCGGCGTTGATGCTCACGTCGTCCCCCAGGGTGAGGGGCCCGTGGAGGAAGGCCTGGGCCGCCACGGCGCAACGGTCGCCCAGCACGATGCCGCGGCCGGGTTCGCCAAAGAGGGCGGCCTCGGGGGCGATGAAGCAGCCTGTCCCCAGGCGGACCGTCTCCTGGGCCTGGAGGCGCGCCTGCACCTCCGCCTGCCAGGCCTCGGCCCAGGCCCGGTGGCGGGGCTTGAGGGCGAAGTAGAGCCAGGGCATCCAGCTGAGCCGGCGCTTGTGCTGCTCGCGGAGGGCCTCGGAGTCGCGCATGGGGCCATGGTACGCGCTACCCTGGGCGCATGCCGCACCTCGATCCGCTCCCCACCTGGTCCTTCGCCCTCGGCGCGACCATGTCCCTCTTCTCGGTGCTGAACCCCATCAGCGCCGCGGTGGTGTTCGCGGGATCGACCACGGGCATGGCCTCGCCGGACCTGCGCCGCAGCGCCCGGAAGGCCGCCCTCACGGCCTGCGCGGCCATGCTGGCCTTCGCCCTGGTGGGCCAGTTCATCTTCAGCCTCTTCGGCTTCACGGCCCTGGCGATGCGTTTCGTGGGCGGCGTGCTGGTGCTCTACCGCGCCATCTCCATGCTCTACGGCGACGACCCCCGCGAACGCAGCACGGAGGACGAGAAGGCCGAGGCCAGCCGCAAGCTGCCCGAGGATTTCGCCATCATCCCCTTCGGCATCCCCCTGCTGGCGGGTCCGGGCACCCTCTCCACGGTGATGGGCATGATCGCGGGCCTCAGCTGGTCCGAGTACGGCGTGGTGCTGGCGGCCATCCTCCTGAACGGGTGGATCGTCTATGTCTTCCTGCGCAACGCGCCCCTGGTGTTCGCCAAGCTGGGCGCCATCGGCACCAAGGTGGTGAACAAGCTCATGGGCTTCATCCTGGCGGCCGTGGCCATGCAGTTCCTCATCAACGGGGTGAAGGCCCTGTACATCGAGGTGCAGCAGCAGGCCCCCGCCGCGATCGTGGCGACGAAATAGCTATTTCAGCGCGGCCTCGACGGCGGCGATCAGCTCGGGGCTCTCCGGGGCCACCTTGCTGGGGAAGGCCTGGAGCACCCGGCCGTCCCGCCCCACGAGGTACTTGTGGAAGTTCCACTGGGGTTCGCCGAAGCCCTGGGTGAGGAACTGGTACACGGGCGCCTGGTGGGGGCCCTTCACGTCGAGCTTGGCGAACATGGGGAAGGTGACGCCGTAGGTGGTGCTGCAGAAGGCCTGGATCTCGGCGGGGGTGCCGGGCTCCTGGGCGCCGAACTGGTTGCTCGGGAAGCCGAGCACCACGAGGCCCCGGTCCCGGAAGCGCTGGTAGAGCCGCTCGAGGCCCGCGTACTGGGGCGTGAAGCCGCAGGCGCTGGCCACGTTCACGGCCAGCACCACCTGGCCCCGGTAGGCGGAGAGGGCCTGGGGCTTCCCGGCGAGGGTGTCGAGGCCGAAGTCGTACAGGGACATGGGGGCCTTCCTTTCGGGGGCGGGGCCGGGGGCCGCCGCGAGGGGGGCCAGGGCGAGCAGCGTCGCGGCGAGGGGAAGCGGGCGCATGGCACCTCCGGAGCCGTGAGTATAGGTCGCGACAGGGAACTCCGCCCGGGCCGGGACCTGGACAGGCTCAGGGCCAGGCCACCTGGAACACCATGCGGCAGGGGTGGGCCTGGCCCTCCAGCCGGGCGGGGGTGAAACGCCAGGCGCGGGCCCAGTCGCCCAGCTCCGCGGCGGCCTCGGGCGGGGCGCCCTCCAGCCGCACCTCCGCCACCCGGCCGGTGGCGTCCAGGGTCAGCTCCAGGCTCACGGTGCCCACGAAGCCCGGCAGGGCGGGCCGGGCCGGGATCTCCAGGGGCTCTGCGGGCTGGGCCTGCACCCGGGCGGGATCCTTCCCCGCCGCCGCCAGCCGCCGGGCCACGGTGTCGTCGAGGACCGGGGCGGGTCCGCCGGGGGGCGCGGGACGTCGAAGGAACCGGGGGAGCCAGGCCATGCCCCAGGATGCCACGGGCGCCGGCCCCGGATCGCCGGGCCCCGGATGCCGCTGGGCGGCGGGAAGGACCCGCCGGGAAGCCCGGGCTGGGGATCCGGGGCGGCCTCGGGCAAGCTGGCGGCATGCGCCTGGACCCCCTGCACCGGCACTTCCGCGCCCGCCTCCGCAAGCGGACGCCCTGGGTCATCGTGCTGATCTTCGCGATGCTCTTCACCACCGTGCAGTTCGTGCTGGTGCCGGCCTCCCCGCAGATCCACCACCCCGGGGCCCTGGCCAACGCCCTGCTGATGCCCTTCCTGATCTCCTTCTCCTACGGCTTCCTGAGCCCCCTGCCCTGGCGCTGGACGGGGGACGACCGGGGCCGGGCCTCCTTCCTGCGGGGGGTGGTCCAGGCCCTCCTCTTCAACACGCTGCTCATCGTCGTGCTGGTGAGCCTCAGCTGGTTCCTGGTGGGGCACAACGCCGCCAAGGCGGAGATCCTGGGCGCGGGCTCGGGCCGGCCCGTCACCTTCCTCCGGGTGCTCGGCCTCCAGGCCTTCCTGGGCGCCCCCATGATGACGATCATCGGCGCCATCATCTCCTTCGGGGAGTCCACCGCCGAGGAGAAGGAGGCCGCCGAGGCCCGCCTGGAGGAGGCCCAGTGGATCCTCCTGCGGGGCCAGCTCAGCCCCCATGTGCTGTTCAATTCCCTCAACGGCCTGGCGGAGCTGGTGCGCCAGGATCCCGTGGCCGCCGAGCAGGCCATCCTGGACCTCTCCGAGCTGTACCGGGCCCTGCTGCGCCACGGCGACCGCATGAAGGCACCCCTGGCGGACGAGCGGCGGCTGGTGGAACGCTACCTGGCCGTGGAATCCCTGCGCCTGGGACCGCGGCTGCGGGTCACCTGGGACTGGGACGGGGCCCTGGACCGGGTGGAGGCCCCCCCCTTCCTGCTGCAGCCCCTGGTGGAGAACGCCCTCAAGCACGGGCTCGCCCCCCATCTGGAGGGCGGCGAGCTGGCCATCTCCCTGCGCCGCCAGGGCGGGGGCCTGAGCCTGCGGGTGGCCAACACCGGCAGGCCCCTGGCCCTGGTGCTGGGCAACGGGGTGGGCCTGCGCAACCTGGAGGCGCGCCTCCAGCTGGCCTACGGTCCGGCCGCTTCCTTCCACCTGGGAACGGAGGGACCCTGGTCCGTGGCGACCCTCCGCCTCACGACCCTGGAGACCCGGCGATGAGACCCCTGCGCGTGGCCCTCGCGGACGACGAGCCCCTGGCCCGGTCCCGGCTGGCCCGGCTCCTGCGCGAGGCGGGCTGCGACGTGAAGGCGGAGTTCGCCGACGGCCCCTCGGTGCTGGCCTGGCTGAGGGAGGCCCCGGAGCTGGACGCCCTCTTCCTGGACATCCAGATGCCCGGGGCCACGGGGCTGGAGGTGGCGGTGGAGCTGGCGGACTGCCGGAACTGCCCCCCCGTGGTGTTCGTCACCGCCTTCTCCGAGCACGCCGTGCGGGCCTTCGAGGCCGCCGCCGCGGACTACATCCTGAAGCCCGTCTCCGCCGAGCGCCTGGCCAAGTGCCTGGCCCGTCTGGGGGAGGGAGGGCCTCGGCGCGAACCCGCGGGGACGGCCCCCCACCGGTTCCCCGTGAAGGCCGGCGAGGGCCACGTCTTCCTCGATCTCAAGCGCACCTCCCACTTCGAGGTGGAGACGGAAGTGGTGTGGGCCTGGGCGGCGGGCTCCCGCCACCGCACGGCCTGGACCACCCTGGCGGAGGTGGAGGGGGCCTTTCCGGGAGCCGGGCTGTTGCGCATCCAGCGCCACCTGCTCCTGCGGCCCGAGGCGGTGCTGGGCCTGAAGCCCCTGGAGGGGGGCCGCGCCTCCGTCCGCGTGGCGGAGGGCCTGGATCTGGAGGTGAGCCGCAGCGCCACCCCCCGGTTGAAGGAGCTGCTGGGACTGTAGCCCGCCTGCGTTAAGCTGGCCTCATCTCACGAGGCTCCCATGCGGATCACGGCACTCACGGCGGCTCTGGCGGTTTCGGGCGCCCTCCTGTCGGGGGCCGATGCGCCCCTGGCCAAGGCCCAGCAGGCCGCGGCCTTCCACCCCGAGGTGCCCACGCCCTCCCGGGCCGGGGCGGCGGCGGCCGAGGCGGCGCGGGCGGCCCTGGAGGCCGCGAGCCCCTTCAAGGCCGTGCCCTTCCGCTGCGTGGGGCCCATGGGCCAGGGAGGCCGCGTGGTGGCCATCGCGGCGGATGACCGGGCGCCCGAGCACTGGATCGTCGCCTTCGCCACGGGGGGCCTGTGGTCCACGGCGGATGGCGGCAGCACCTGGACCCCCCTCTTCGACCGGGCGCCGGTGGCGGCCCTGGGCGACGTGGCCGTGGTGTGGGGCGCGCCGGGCGTGCCCAAGGTGATCTGGGCGGGCACCGGCGAGGCCAACGCCAGCCGCAGCACCTACGACGGCGCGGGCCTCTTCAAGTCCGTGGACGGCGGGAAGACCTGGCAGGCGGCGGGTCTGGCGGACAGCCACCGCATCGCCCGCATCGTGGTGGACCGCGCAAACCCCGACACCGTCTATGTGGCGGCCCAGGGCCCCCTCTACACAGAGGGCGGTCAGCGGGGCGTCTTCAAGACCACGGACGGCGGCCGCACCTGGACCCAGGTGCTGAAGGCCCCGGCCCGCACCGGCGCCGTGGACCTGATCCAGGACGGGAAGGACGCGGACACCCTCTACGCCGCACTGTGGGAGAAGGACCGCAAGCCCGGGGACTTCCTGGAGAGCGGGGCCGGTTCGGGGGTCTTCAAGACCACGGACGGCGGGCGCACCTGGATGCGGCTGGGCCACGGGCTCCCGGAGGGCGCCGCCGTGGGCCGCATCGGCCTGGCCCAGAGCCACCAGGACCCGAAGAAGCTCTTCGCCTTCGTGGACAACCAGACCCCGCTGCCGAAGGACGAGAAGGATCCCTACGCCGATCCCGAGGCCCTGACACCGGCGAAGCTGGAGGGGATGTCCGAGGCGGACCTGGCGAAGGTCGACGCCAAGCGCCTGGACGCCTTCCTCCGCAAGCAGGGCTACGACGCCTCCGTCACGGCCCAGGAAGTGCAGTCCCGCCTGAAGGCCGGCAAGCTCACGGTGAAGACCCTGCTGGCCTCCCTGGGCGACGCGGAGCGGGCCCTCATCGACGCCCGCATCGTGGGGCCGGAGCTGTACGCCAGCGAGGACGGCGGCGCCACCTGGCACCGCACGCACAAGGACCGGCTGGAGCAGTTCACCTACACCTACGGCTACTACTTCGGCCAGGTGCGGGTGGACCCGGAGGACGACCGGCGCATCTACCTCCTGGGCATGCCCGCCATCGTCAGCGGGGACGGCGGGCGCACCTTCAAGGGGATGAACGGCGAGGACTGGGACACGGTGCACCCCGACCACCACGCCCTCTGGATCGATCCCCGGGACTCGCAGCGGCTGGTCCTGGGCAACGACGGCGGCCTGAATGTCTCCACCAACGGGGGCCGGACCTGGCGGGCCGTGAAGAACCTGCCGGTGGGCCAGTTCTATTCGATCACCACGGACCGCGCCGAGCCCTACCGCATCTACGGCGGGCTGCAGGACAACGGCGTGATGACGGGCCCCGCGGAGCCCCTCAAGCCGGGCCAGCAGAAGGACCGCTGGAAGGCCATCTATGGCGGCGACGGCGGCATGGTGCAGGTGGACACGAAGACGAACGGCACGGTGTACACGGAGTACCAGTTCGGCTCCATGGCGCGCATCGACGGCGGCGCGCCCACGGGCATCAAGCCCAAGCCGAAGCTCGGCGAGGGCCCCTACCGCTTCAACTGGGTGACGCCCCTGGCCCTCTCGCCCCACAGTTCCGACATCCTCTACACCGGCGCCCAGGAGGTGCTGCGCAGCCTGGACCGCGGGGCCACCTGGACCCGCATCAGCGCAGACCTCACGTCGAACCCCCGCCAGGGCAACGTGCCCTTCGGCACCCTCACCATGGTGGTGGAGAGCCCGAAGCGTTTCGGCCTGCTCTACGCCGGCACGGACGACGGCCGGGTGTGGGTGAGCCGCGACGGCGGCTACGCCTGGACCCGCTGCGAGCAGGGCCTGCCGACGGACCGCTGGGTGACGCGCCTGGAGCCCAGCAGCCACGCCGAAGGCACGGTGTACGCCACCTTCAGCGCCTACCGGAACGACACGGCCGAGGCCCTGATCTTCCGGTCCACGGACGACGGCGCCACCTGGACCTCCCTCGCCGGCAACCTTCCGGCGGAGAACCTGAACGTGGTGCGGGAGGACCCCGCCAACGCGGACCTGCTCTTCGCGGGTTCGGACCTGGGCGTGTTCGCCAGCCTGGACGGCGGGAAGCGCTGGGAGGCCCTGGGCGCGGACCTGCCCCACGTGCCCGTGCACGACCTGGCCATCCAGCCCAAGGCCCACGACCTGGTGGTGGGCACCCACGGCCGCAGCGCCTGGGTGGCCCCCATCGGGGCGCTGGAGGCGTTGACGCCCGCCGTCCGCGCCGAGGCGGCGCACCTCTTCGAGCCGGCCAAGGTGCAGGCCCAGGCCTGGTGGAAGGAGGACCGGCCCACCTGGTTCGTCACCCGGGAACCGAAGGCCGAGGCCTTCTGGTTCCACCTGGCGAAGGCCGGTGACGCCACCCTGACCCTGGCCGACGCCAAGGGGGTCGCGCAGCGCCGGTGGACCCTGAAGGGCACCGCGGGCCTCAACCGCGTGGACTGGGACCTGCAGGTGGATCCCGCCCTGCGGAAGGGCCTCCCCCCGGGCCGCCGCCCCTTCGTGCTGGCCGGCGACTACACCCTCACCCTGGAGGCCGCGGGGAAGAAGCTCGAGGCCAAGGTCACGGTGGAGAAGGCCAAGGACGCCCCGCCCAGCGACGACGATGACGAGGCGGAGGCCGGGCGCTGAGGGAGCCCAGACCCATCGCAAAAGATCTCCACGAAGGACACGAAGACGCGACTTCGTGTCCTTGGCTTTGCCTTCGTGCCCTTCGTGGAGAGCCTTTTTCCCGGAGAAGGTCGGCCTACTTCCGCAGCTTCATCAGGTCCAGGAAGATCACCAGGGCCATGAGGGAGGCCAGCAGGAGGAAGCCGCCGGTGAGGATCTTCTCCTTCAGGTCGAGGGAGAGGTCCTTGCCGCGGACCCGCTCGAAGGCGAGGAGGGCCATGTGGCCGCCGTCCAGGGCCGGGATGGGCAGGGCGTTGAGGATGGCCAGCTGGAGGCTGATGGCCCCGCACATGAAGAGGAAGGTCTCCCAGCCGCTCTTGGCCGCCTGGCTGCCCTGGCGGATGATGCCGATGGGACCGGCCACCTCGCCGCTGCGGGCCTGGAAGCTCACCAGCCGCTTGAGGAACTGGAACACCTGGCCCGTGAGGCGCCAGGTGGTGATCCCGGCGTAGCGGGCGCCCTCGAGCACGTCGCCCGGGCGGAAGGCCCGGCGCTCCAGGGGGATGGGCACGGGGAACTGGCTGAAGCCCAGCCGGCCCTTGCCGCCCTCCAGCCGGGGGGTCAGGTCCATGGCGAGGGGCTTCCCGTCGCGGACGAGGCGGAAGGGGATGGGCTGGCCGGGGTGGGCCTGGATATAGGCCACGGTGTCCTCCCAGGTGGCGCCGGGGAAGGCCAGGGGACCGATGGACTGGATCTCATCGCCCGCCTTCAGCCCGCCCTGGGCGGCGGCGGAGCCGGCCGCCACCTCCACCACGGTCCAGGTCTCCTGCACCTTGGTCACCCGGGCCTGGCTGATGCCCACCAGGGTGAAGAGCACCAGGGTGGTGGCGAGGTTGGACAGGATGCCGCCACTGTAGAAGAGCATGCGGCGCCACACGGGCTGCTTGAGGAAGCCGTAGGGATCCTCCGCGCCGGGTTCCTCGGGGTTGAAGCCCGCCAGCTTCACGTAGCCGCCCAGGGGCAGGGCCGCCAGGCGGACATCCGTCTCCTTCCAGCGGAAGCCCGCCAGGCGGGGCCCGAAGCCCAGGGAGAAGACCTCCACGGGCATGCCCATGCGCTTGGCGGCCAGGAAGTGTCCCAGCTCGTGGAGGAAGATGAGGCCGCCCAGCATGAGGACGGGCCCCCAGAACCCCACCCCCGGCCAGTGGAGCTGGACGAGGGCCAGGGAGCAGGCGGCGGAACCGAAAACGGCGGCGGAGCGGAAGGTCATGGACACCCGGAAGGCTGGCGGGCCGAAACCCACCCTTCAGCATGACGCCTCGCGGCGGCATCCGCATCCAGGACCTGGGCCAGGGAGGCGAGGGGGGCGGCCGGCAGGGCCTCCAGGGTCGCCCGGTTGCAGGCCTGGATGTCCCAGAATCCGATGCGCCGGGACAGGAAGGCCGCCACGGCCACCTCGTTGGCGGCGTTCAGGAGGGCGGGGGCCGTCCCGCCCTCCCGGAGGGCCTCGAAGGCCAGGGCCAGGCAGGGGAAGCGGCCCAGGTCCGGGCGCTCGAAGGTCCAGGTGCGGCCTTCGGTCCAGGGATAGGGCGGCACGGGGCCCGGCCGCCGGTCCGGGTAGAGGAGGGCGTACTGGATGGGCAGCTTCATGTCGTTGGCGCAGACCTGGAGCTGGTAGCTGCCGTCCTGGAAGCCCACCATGGCGTGGACCTGGCTCTGGGGGTGGACCGTGACGGCCACCTGGTCCGCCGTAAGCCCGAAGAGGACGGAGGCCTCGATGACCTCCAGGCCCTTGTTCATGAGGGTGGCGCTGTCGATGGTGATCTTGGGCCCCATCTTCCAGGTGGGATGGTTGAGGGCCTCCTCCACCGTGGCGGCCTGGATGCGCGCCAGGGGCCAATCCCGGAAGGGGCCGCCGCTGGCCGTGATCCGCACCTCGCGGATGGAGGCCGGGTCCCGGCCGTCCAGGAGCTGGTGCAGGGCCGCGTGCTCGCTGTCCACGGGCAGCAGTTCGCCGCCGCCGGCGGCGGCGGCCTCGTGCATGAGGGCCCCGCCCACCACCAGGGATTCCTTGTTGGCCACGCAGACCCGGCGGCCGGCGCGCAGGGCCGCCTCGGTGCTGGCCAGCCCGGCGCTGCCCACGATGGCGGCCACCACGGTGTCGGCCCCCGGGTGCAGGGCGCAGGCCAGCAGGCCCTCGGGGCCCCAGTGCAGATCGGGCGCATAGGAAAGCCGGGACCGCAGCCAGTCCGCGTCCGACCTCAGGCCCACGGACAGGGCCCGGGGCCGGAAGGCCTCGGCCTGGGCCAGGAGCAGATCCCGGTTCCGCCCGCCCGCCAGGGCCACGACCGCGAGCTCATCGGGATGGGCCCGGACCACGTCCAGGGTGGAGGTGCCGATGCTCCCCGTGGAGCCGAGGAGGGCGAGGTGGCGCATGAGGAAAGGATCTCCACGAAGGACACGAAGAAGAGAAATGAGGGCACGAAGGGGGGATGGTCCGGGTCAGTTGACCATCCGGATCCACTCCAGTTTCGGATGACGGCCGAAATTCAGGAGCAAGCCCACGGGATGTCCCGTGGCCTTGAGGTAGTTCAGGAGCTGGGCCCGATCGGCGTCACCGAGGCCATCAGAGGCCTTGAATTCCACCAGGACCACGCCAAGTACCACGAAATCCGCGCGATAGGTTTTCTTCAAGGGCTCGCCCTTGTAGCGGATCTGGAGCAGGACCTCCTGCTCGAAGGGAATGCCAGCCCGGCCCAGCTCCTTGGCAAAGGCCTCGGCATAGACAGGCTCCAGGAAGCCAGGCCCCAGGGCGCGATGGACCTCGATGGCTGCGCCGACGATGGCAAACGCCTCGTCCTTGAAACGCAGTTCATTCGTGTCCATTCGATTCCTTCGTGGAGAATCAGTTGAATCCCAGGACGAAATGCACGTACCCGTAGAGCACCGGCGCGGCGAAGACGAGGCTGTCCACCCGGTCCAGGATGCCGCCGTGGCCGGGTATGGCCACGCCCACGTTGGAATCCTTCACGCCGGCGCTGCGCTTCCAGGTGCTCTCCACCAGGTCGCCCAGCTGGCCGGCCACGCCCATGAGCAGGCCCAGGGCCACGGCGTCCACCCAGGTCCACTCGGTGCAGACGGTAGCGATCATCAGGAAGGCTCCGGCCACGTTGCCCGCCAGGTTGCCCGCGGCGCCCTCCCAGCTCTTCTTGGGGCTCACCCGGGGGGCCAGCTTGTGCTTCCCGAGGAAGGTGCCCACGAAGTAGGCGGCGGTGTCCCCCAGCCAGGTGATGACGAAGAGGGCCAGGACGAGGCGGCTGCCCGTCCTGGACAGGGTGCCCTGGAGCAGGAAGAGCTTCTGCTGGAAGCCCAGGCCGAAGCCCATGACCAGGGCCCCGAGCCAGGTGATGGCCTGGCTGGGCAGCGCCTCCTCCAGCTTGGGATCGAAGAAGAGGGCTCCGAAATGGATCACCAGGAAGCCCCCGGCGAAGACCGCCCAGAGCGGGAGCGGGTCCGAGCTGCCGGTGACGAGGAAGAAGTGGGCCAGGATGCCCCAGGCCACGAGGAGGCCCGTGACCAGGGAGGGGTTGAAGCCCCGGACCCGGGCCATGAGGGTCATCTCCCGCACGCCGCCCAGGATGGCCACGGCCATGAGGGCGAGGTAGGTCCAGGCGGCCCAGGGCCGGTCCCCGTGCCAGAGCAGGGTGAGGAAGAAGACGGCGAACACCAGCCCCGTGGCGATCCGCACGGTCATGTTCTTCTTGTCCACGGTGGGCGTGGTGCGGTCGGGCATCAGAGGCCTCCGAAGCGGCGTTCCCGCTGGGCGTAGTCCTCCAGGGCCTCCCGCAGCTGGACCGGACCGAAGTCGGGCCAGAGGCAGTCGGTCATGTGGAACTCGGCGTAGGCGGACTGCCAGAGCAGAAAGTTGGAGATGCGGTGCTCCCCGCTGGTGCGGATGAGCAGGTCCACGTCCGGCACCCCGGCGGTCCAGAGACGGGCGGCCAGGGCCGTCTCGTCCACCTGGGCGGGGGCCAGGCCGTCCTCCACGCAGCGGCGGGCGGCCTGGACCAGTTCCAGGCGGCTGCCGTAGTTCACGGCCAGGTGGAAGGTCATGCCCGTGTGGCCGGCCGTGGCAGCCTCGAGCCCCCGGATGTCCCCGCGGATGCCGGCGGGCATCCCTTCGAGGGAGCCCAGGTGGTGGAAGCGGATCCCCTTCCTCGCCAGCTTGGGCACGAACATCCGCAGGTACATGCGGAGCAGGGCCATGAGGGCGCCCACCTCGAGGGCGGGGCGCTTCCAGTTCTCCGTGGAGAAGGCGTAGAGGCTCAGGTGCCGGATCCCGGCGTCCGAGGCGGCCTCCAGGATGCGCTCGACCGCCTGCACCCCGGCCTTGTGGCCCTTGATCCGGGGCCAGCCCCGCTGGGCCGCCCACCGGCCGTTGCCGTCCATGATGATGGCGACGTGGCTCGGTACGGTCATCGTGGGCCTAGCGGAAGAAACCGAGGGCGAGCCCCTCGTGGTCGGCCTCGCGTATCCCCGCAGGGGATACCGAGAAGATGGCCATGGGGGCAGGGAAGCTCATCGCGAGCCTCGAAGGATGAATCGAGGGTCCGCCCCCTCGTGGGCGGCCTCGCGTATCCCCTCAGGGGATACCGAGAAGATGGCGACGTGGGTCGGGATGCTCACGGACGCGGATCCTCGGAAGTGAAAAAGGTCATGCTATCACGGGGGTTGCCGACGAGACGGGGAGGGGCTGGACCAGGAAGTCCCCGTGCTAGGCTTGTTCCCACCCATTTCCCGGCGACCGCCCATGGTTCAGTTCAATACCCGTGCCAACGAGATCCTGCTGAAGCTGGTCTACTACGGCCCGGGCCTGTCCGGGAAGACGACCAACCTGCAGTCCCTGCACGCCATGTGCACGGACACCCAGCGGGGGGAGCTGTTCTCCGTGAACACCCAGGAGGACCGGACCCTCTTCTTCGACCTGCTGCCCATCAACCTGGGCTACATCTACGGCAATGCCATCCACCTGCAGATCTACACGGTGCCCGGCCAGGTGCAGTACGACGCCAGCCGCCGGGTGGTGCTGGGCGGGGCCGACGGCGTGGTGTTCGTGGCGGATTCCGCCGAAGCCAAGATGCAGGAGAACGTCGATTCGCTGTCGAACCTCTACCACAACCTCAATGCGAACCGCCTGAACATCAAGCAGATCCCCTTCGTCATCCAGTACAACAAGCGGGACCTGCCCGACGCCATGGCCGTGGGCGTCATGAACCGCCGCCTGAACTTCCGCAGCGTGCCCTACTTCGAGTCCGTGGCGAACCGCGGCACCGGCGTGCTGGAGACCTTCCTCGCCATCACCCGCGAGACGGTGGGCTACACCTTCAAGAAGTACCACCTGGACAAGAAGATCAAGGACTTCGACGAGATGCTCAACCTCATCGAGTCCAACGTGCGCTCCAACCTGCGGGAGCTGCCGCCCCAGCAGGAGCCCTCGGCCGCCCCCTCCTCGGAGGCCACGGTGCTGCGCCACAGCAACGTGAGCGTGGCGGACCTGGTGCCGGGCAAGGTGGCGGATGCCCAGGAGCTGCTGGAGGACGCCCTCAAGTCCAACATGGAGACGGCCCGGCTCTACTCGGAGCTGAAGCAGGCCAAGGAGAGCCTGGAGAAGAAGAACGAGGAGATGAGCCAGCTCTACACCCAGCTGGACCGGGCGAACCAGGACAACCTGAAGACCCGGAAGTACCTCGAGGGGCTGGTCCAGAACATGGGCGAGGCCGTCATCTCCTTCACCGCCGACGGCAAGATCCTCACCTGGAACGCCGCCGCGGAGCGCATCTTCGGCTACACCCGGCCCGAGATCGTGGGCCGCAACATGGCTCAGCTCTCGCCGGACCGGCTCCTCTCGGAGCTGGAGGTGGGGCTGCAGCAGGTGGGCCGGGGCCAGGTCGTGCGGGACATGGAGACCACCCGGATGCGCAAGGGGGGCGTGGCCTTCCCGGCCAGCGTCACCTACGCCCCGGTGCGGGGCGGCGACGATCGCGTGCTGGCCTATTCCGCCCTGGTGCGCGACCTGGGCGAGAAGAAGGCCCTGGAGGAGCGCCTGGTGCACTCCCAGAAGCACGAGGCCCTGGGCCGCCTGGTGCCGGCCCTCTTCCACGAGGCGGCGAACCGGCTGACGCCGGTGCTGCTGGAATCGCGGCTCATCGCGGAATCCGCCCTGGATCCCCATCAGGCGGAGCAGGCGGAGCGTCTGGTGAAGGCGGTGGACTCGGTGCAGGCCCTGCTCCTGCCCCTGCAGACCGTCCTCAACCCGCCGGCTCCGCGCCGGGAGGCCCTCCAGCTGAACGAGGTGATCCAGGACGCGGCGCGGCTGGTGGAACTCAAGGCCCAGCGGATGGGGGCCAGCCTGGAGCTGAACCTCGAGGCCGGCCTGCCCGAGGCGGCGCTGGACCGGGCCCTGCTCTTCCAGGCCCTCACCAATCTCTTCCTGAACGGCCTCCAGGCGGTGGCCATGAGCCCCGCGAAACGGGTGCGGGTGGCCAGCCGCCGCGTGGGGGACAGCCTCCAGGTGGTGGTCCAGGATTCGGGCCCCGCGCTTCCGGAAGGCCAGCAGGCCAGCCTCTTCGATCCGGCCGCGGCCAGCACCACCGACGGCCTGGCCCTGCCCGTGGCCGAGACCATCGCCCGTCTGCACGGCGGGCGCCTCACCGTCCGCAGCCAGGACGGCCTGGGGAACGCCTTCCTGCTGGAACTGCCCGCGGCCCCGGTGTCCGCCGCCGCGCCGGCTCCGCCCGCGGGGCTCGGCGGCCGGAAGGCGCTGGTGGTGGATGACGAGAGCTTCCTCCTGGAGTGCCTGGTGGACGCCCTGACCGCCTGGGGGGTGGAGGCCGTCGCCTGCACCCAGGGCGAGGAGGCCGTCCGGCACCTGGAGCAGTCGGACGCCTACGACTTCATCGTGTCCGACATCCGGATGCCGGGACTCTCGGGCATGGACCTCTTCGAGTGGCTGAAGGCGAACCGGTCAGCGATGACGCGCCGCATCCTGTTCACCACGGGCGATGCCTTCGACGCGCAGACGCGGGGCTTCCTCGAGTCGAACAGGGTCCCGCACCTGGGTAAGCCTTTCGATCTACGCCAGCTCAAGCAGAGTCTCGAGACCCTCGTAGAGACTCCGATCGAGGCGTGACGCTGGGCCTTGGGGCATAATGAGGGGCTTCCACAGCCCGTCATCTCCGAGGAGGAGCGTTATGCAGCGCAGCTGGGTCATGGCACTCATTGTCGGGTCGGGGCTCCTCGCCCAGACCCCTCCCCCGGAACCGCCTCCCGCCCCTGCCCCCACGGCCCCGGCCCCCGAGGCCAAGCCCCAGGCCCCCAAGCCCGAGGAGGCCAAGCCCGAGACGGCGAAGGCTCCCGCCGAGGCGGTGAAGCCTGCGGCCCAGGAGGCGGCGCCTGCCGCCGCGCAGGAGGCGAAGCCCGCCACGCCGGAGGCGAAGCCCGCCACGCCGGAGGCGAAGCCCTTCGACCAGTGGCGTCCCACCCAGCGCAAGTACGCCTACGACCTGGACCGCGCCGTCCTGGCCGCCCACGAGCTGGGCTACTACCGCAGCCACCCCCGCGCCATCGAAGTCCGCGACGCCCTTGAGGCGCTGGTGGGCACCAAGGACGCCCTGCCGGACAAAGCCAAGGAGGGGCTCGCCCCCGTGGAGGCCTACCTGGCGGCCTTCCATGCCAACCACGGCCCCTACGACGCCGAGGGGAAGAAGATCCTCATGGAGGGCAACTGGAAGGGCCTGCGATCCCTGGCCCTGGCCGCCACCAAGGCCGGAACCCGCACCGGGGACGCCGCCACCAAGGGCCTCGAAGGCCGGCTGGCGCGGGTGCGCGGCCTCCTCTTCGATCCCAAGGTGGATGCCGCCGCGCCCACCTGGGCCGAGCCCGAGGCCGCCAAGGGCAAGAAGGCCCGGAAGGGGAAGGCGCCCCGGGCACCCGAGGGCTTCCATGAGCAGAAGGCGGTGCTGGCGTCCTGGGTGAAGCAGGCCATGCACTACGTGGACGACACCCCCCAGGAGGTGGAGATCAAGGGGGAGAAGAAGAAGCGGCTCCTGCCGGACCCCGTCCAGACCAAGGCCCTGGCCGGCCTCGTCACCTGGCTGGACCGGGATGACCTCGAGGTCCTCCGCGATCCGGGCATGGGCTGGCTGGACCTGCGCCGCCTCGCCACCGGGACCGGCGCCGACCAGGGCCGGGCCGGCTTCGGCCTCCTGGACCACGCCGGCGACATCGCGGGCTCCAAGGCCCCCGAAGGCGCCGCTCCCGCCCTGCCCCTGCTGCCGGTCCTGCAGCCCGTCATGGGCGAGAGCAAGTTCAGCAAGGGCGACGAGAAGCGGGCCATCCTGGCCGATGTGAAGCTGCTGCCCCCCGCCGCCACCCTGGCGGAGCAGATGGTGGCCTTCGAGAAGCTGGGCCGGAGCCGCGAGTTCGAGGCGAAGTAGGGCCCTCCGGAACCACGGGAAGGGGCGCCCGGGGCGCCCCTTCCCGGCGTCAATCCTCGCCGCGCCGCTGTTTCCCCTCGGGATCGAACTGGTAGCCGATGCTCCGGATGGTGTGGATCCAGCGGGGGTGATGGGGATCCTCTTCGATGACCCGGCGGATGCGCACGATGAAGTTGTCCACCGTGCGGCTGGTGGGGTAGGCGTCCTCGCCCCAGACCTTGTCGAGGATGTCCGCGCGGCTCACCACCTGGCCCGGGCGCTCCACCAGGAGCTTGAGGATCATGCATTCCTTCACGCCCAGCTGGAACGGGCCCGTGGGGCCCTCGCCGCAGAAATTGTCGAAGTCCACCCAGTTGGGGCCGAAGGTCTGGCGGCTGCCCATGTCGCGGTTCTTGTACCAGGCCTCGCGCCGGAGGATGGCCCGCACGCGGAGCAGCAGCTCGCGCACCTGGAAGGGCTTGCCCAGGTAGTCGTCCCCGCCGGTCTCGAAGCCGTGGACGCGGTCATCCTCGGTGTTCTTGGCCGTGAGGAAGAGGATGGGCGTGAAGTTCTTCGCCTCCCGCACCCGCTCGCAGACGCTGAAGCCGTCCATGCCCGGCAGCATCACGTCGAGGATCACCAGGTCGAAGGTCTCCGAAAGGATGCGCTTCAGGGCCTCGTCCCCCCGGGGGATCCAGGTGCAGGGGAGCCCCTCCAGCTCGAGGTTCAGCTTGATGCCCTCGGCCAGGCTGAGCTCGTCTTCCACCAGCAGGATCTTGGGGTCGGCCATGGGGGCTCCGGGTGATGGCTTCGATCCTACTAGGGTCTGTTTTCAAATTGGGGTGCGGCCGCGCAAGGGGCGCCGCCCAAGCGGGGCCAGGAAAGCGACGAAGGCGATAGAGGCACTATCGGCGAGGAGCTTGACGCAGCACCGCGCCGGGCGCCGCCCCTTGCCCTTCGGGACGTGGCCAGCCGCACCCCTGGCGGCGTTGCCGACCTTGAACGATGTCCCGCATCGCCCTGCGGTCGGCGCCTTGCCATGGATGCGGCTGACCGGCGTCGCGGCTCACACCCAATCTGAAAACAGACCCTAAAATGAAAGCTCCGGAGTTGCCATGGACCCCTACCTCAGCATCGTCATCCCCATCTACAACGAAGAGGAGAACATTCCCGCCCTGTGGGAGCGGCTCTCGAAGGTGATGGCGGAGGCCTTCGCGGATCCAGTGAAACCCTGGGAGATCGTGTTCACGGACGACGGCAGCCGGGACCGGAGCCTCCCGATGCTGGTGGAGATCGCCAAGGCCGAGCCGCGGATCAAGATCGTGGAGTTCAACCGCAACTACGGCCAGCACAGCGCCATCTTCGGGGCCTTCGCGGAGACCCGCGGGCGGATCATCGTCACCCTGGACGCGGACCTGCAGAACCCGCCGGAGGAGATCCCCAAGCTGGTGGCCAAGGTGGAGGAGGGCTACGACGTGGTGGGCGGCTGGCGCCAGGGCCGCCAGCAGAACGACAGCTTCTTCCGCACCATGCCCAGCAAGATCGTCAATGCCGTCACCCGGAAGACCACGGGCGTGAAGCTCCACGACTACGGCTGCATGCTGCGGGCCTACAGCCGGGAGGTGGTGAACGCCATGCTGCTGTGCAAGGAGCGGTCGAGCTTCATCCCGGCCCTGGCCAACAGCTTCGCCAAGCGCATCACCGAGGTGCCCGTGGCCCACGCCGAGCGGGCCGCCGGCGAGAGCAAATACGGGCTCTGGAAGCTCATCAACCTCCAGTTCGACCTGCTCACCAGCTTCTCCCTGCTGCCCCTGCAGATGCTCTCCGTGCTGGGGGTCCTCATCGCCTTCCTGGGCTTCGCCCTCTTCGTGGGCCTGATGGCGTACCGGTTCCTCCACCCCGAGGGCACCGTGGGCGGCGTGTTCAGCCTCTTCGCCCTGCTCTTCTTCTTCATGGGGGCCCAGTTCATCGCCTTCGGCCTCCTGGGCGAGTACATCGGCCGCATCTACCAGGAAGTCCGCGACCGGCCCCGGTACATGGTGAAGAAGGTCCACCAGGCCGAGTAGCGGCCTACTCCCCTTCCTCGCCCTCGCCGCTCCAGCCCTCCCCTTCCTCCTGGGCGGGGCGGTCGGGGATCGCGTAGCGCTCGCTGGCCCAGGCCCCCAGGTCCCGGGTCTGGCAGCGCTCAGAACAGAAGGGTTTCCAGGGGTTCCCCTCCCAGAGGGTGGGGGTGCGGCAGAGGGGGCAGGGGCGAAGTGTCATGCTTCCAGTTTATCCAAAAGGGTATGGGGTTAAACAACGAAGAAAACATGAGTCAAAACAAGAAGATTCTATTGACAGGGCCGCCGCATCCCCTACCATGAAGGATCGGGTGGCCAAGGGCCGCCCTCGAAACAGGAAACCGGAGGCAGGACATGGGCAAGATCATCGGCATCGACCTGGGCACCACCAACAGTTGTGTGGCCGTCATGGAGGGCGGGCAGCCCAAGGTGATCCCGAACCCGGAGGGGGCGAACACCACCCCGTCCGTGGTGGGCTTCAACCCGAAGACCAGCGAGCGGCTGGTGGGCGTCTCCGCCAAGCGGCAGGCCGTGGCCCAGCCCAAGAGCACCATCTACTCCATCAAGCGCTTCATGGGCCTGCCCTACGCCGACTCCGACAAGGAGCAGAAGCTGGTGCCCTACGCCGTGGAGCGGGCCGACAAGGGCGGCTGCGCCGTGGTGGTGAACGGCAAGCACCTCAGCCCCGAGGAGATCAGCGCGGTGGTGCTGACGAAGATGAAGGAGGCCGCCGAGGCCTACCTGGGCGAGAAGGTCACCGAGGCCGTCATCACCGTGCCCGCCTACTTCAACGACGCCCAGCGCCAGGCCACCAAGGACGCCGGCGCCATCGCCGGCCTGGACGTGAAGCGCATCGTGAACGAGCCCACGGCCGCGGCCCTCGCTTATGGCCTCGACAAGAAGAAGGACGGCACCATCGCCGTCTTCGACTTCGGCGGCGGCACCTTCGACATCTCCATCCTCGAGGTGTCCGAGGGCGTGGTGGAGGTGAAGTCCACCAACGGCGACACCCACCTGGGCGGCGACAACGTGGACCAGGCCATCATCGACTGGCTGGCCGACGAGTTCCAGAAGGCCGAGGGCATCGACCTCCGCAAGCAGGCGGATGCCATGCAGCGCCTCAAGGAGGCCGCCGAGAAGGCCAAGATCGAGCTCTCCAGCACCACCCAGACCGACATCAGCCTGCCCTACATCACGGCGGACGCCAGCGGGCCCAAGCACATCAACCAGGTCCTCAGCCGCGCCAAGTTCGAGCTGATGATCGAGCCCATCCTCCAGAAGCTGAAGGTGCCCTGCGAGAACGCGGTGAAGGACGCCAAGCTGGCCCACCACGAGATCGATGAGGTGGTGCTGGTGGGCGGCTCCACCCGCATCCCCAAGGTGCAGGAGATGGTGAAGGCCATCTTCGGCAAGGAGCCCAACAAGAGCGTGAACCCCGACGAGGTGGTGGCCGTGGGCGCCGCCGTGCAGGCCGGCGTGCTGGCGGGCGACGTGAAGGGCGTGCTGCTCCTCGACGTGACGCCCCTGAGCCTCGGCATCAACGCCAACGGCGGCCAGATGAGCGTCATCATCCCCCGCAACACCACCATCCCCACCAAGCGCAGCGAGGTCTACACCACCGCCGTGGACAACCAGCCCGGCGTGGACATCGAGGTGTTCCAGGGCGAGCGGCCGGTGGTCGAGGGCAACAAGCTCCTGGGCCAGTTCCACCTGGGCAACATCGCCCCGGCCCCCCGCGGCATGCCGCAGATCGAGGTCGTCTTCGACATCGACGCCAACGGCATCGTCCACGTCACCGCCAAGGACAAGGGCACGGGCAAGGACGCCAGCATCACGCTCACCGGCAGCACGGGCCTCTCCAAGGAGGAGATCGAGGCCAAGGTGCGTGACGCCGAGGCCCACAAGGCCGACGATGAGTCCCGCAAGGCGATGCTGGAGGAGAAGAACCACCTGGACCAGATGGTGTACCAGGTGGAGAAGCTCCTGAAGGACAACGGCGACAAGCTGCCCGAGGGCGACAAGAAGGAGGCCGAGACGGCCATCGCGGAAGCCAAGGAGGCGCTCTCCAGCCTGGACAAGGATCGCATCAAGAAGGCCCTCGAGAACCTCACCGCCAAGAGCCACAAGCTGGCGGAGAGCCTCTACAAGCAGGAGCCTCCCGCGGACGGCGGCGCCCCCGGCGCGCCGGCCGGCGAGGCCAAGAAGGGCGACGACGACGTCATCGACGCCGAAGTGGTGAGTTAGGCGCGGCACAAAAAGGGGGAGCCCGCGGGCTCCCCCTTTTTGTGGCTAAAAGAAATCTTAGTGCCCTAGACTAAAGACCATGCCCCACCCCGACTACTACAAGATCCTGGGCGTCCCGCGATCGGCCTCGGAGGAGGACATCAAGAAGGCGTACCGGAAGCTGGCGCGGAAGCACCACCCGGACTTGAACCCTGGCGATGCCAAGGCGGAGGCGGAATTCAAGAAGCTCTCCGAGGCCAACGAAGTGCTCTCGGATCCGGAGAAGCGGAAGAACTACGACATCTGCGGCGATCCGGCGGGACCCGGGGCCCAGGCGCCTCCGGGCTTCAATGCCGGGGGCGGCTTCTCCTTCGAGGATCTCTTCACGGGCTTCGGCGGACGGCCCAACCGCCACGGCCCGGAGCGGGGCGAGGACCTGGTCCATGCCGTGCGCCTGGGCTTCCGCGAGGCCTTCGAGGGCACGCGCCTGTCGCTCCGGATCAACCGCTCGGAGCCCTGTCTGGCCTGCCGGGGCACCGGGGAATCGGGCCGGAAGCAGGAGACCTGCCGCACCTGCCAGGGCAAGGGCCGCCTGGGCGGGGGCGGGGGCATCCTCGCCTTCGGGCGGCCCTGCCCGGAGTGCGGGGGCCGCGGCGTCCGGGTGCCGCCCTGCGCCGAGTGCAACGGCACAGGCCGCCACCCCCGCCAGGAGACGGTCACCATCGCCATCCCGGCGGGCGTGGAGGACGGCACCCGCCTGCGGGTGCCGGGCAAGGGCGAGGCCGGCCGCCGCGGCGGCGGGCCCGGGGACCTCTTCCTCCAGATCGGCATGGACCCGAACGGGCGCTTCGAGCGCAAGGGCCCGAACCTCTACGTGCGCCTGCCCATCTCCTTCGCGGAGGCGGCCCTGGGGGCCAAGGTGGAAGTGCCCACGCCCGAAGGCCACGCCACCATCAAGGTGCCTCCAGGCACCCAGACTGGCGCGCGGCTGCGGCTGAAGGGCCAGGGCATGCCGATTCCCAAGTCCACCCAGCGGGGCGACCTCTTCGCCGAGATCCAGGTGATCACGCCCCAGGTGCAGGACGAGCGGAGCAAGGAACTGCTGCGGGAGCTGGCGGAGCTGAACGATGCCGCCGTCCATGAGCAACGGAGTGGCCTATGAGTTCCCGGGATCCCCGCATGGGGGCCTACATGATCGGGGTGGTCTCCACCCGCTACGGCGTGCATCCCCAGACCCTGCGCCTCTACGAGCGGGAGGGCCTGCTCTGTCCCAGCCGCACGGAGGGCAAGACGCGCCTCTACAGCGACGAGGATCTGGAGCGCCTGGAATTCATCCTCAACCTCACGCGGGATCTGGGGGTGAACCTGGCCGGCGTGGAGGTGGTGCTGGGCCTCCGGGACCGGCTGAACCGCCTGCAGGAGGATCTCGAGCGGATGGCCCAGGCCATGGAGGCTGCGGGCCTGAAGGACGTGCACCGGCCCCCTGCCGCGGGCACCGGCCTCGTGAAGCTGACCCACCACGGTTTGCGCAAACGGCCCTGAGCGCCCTGCAGGAGTGTCCGGCCTTGGTATGCTGGACCCTCCCCCAAGGTGATCCGTGCCCCTACGGCATCTCGAAGAGCGATCGCTCGACAAGTACTTCGACTCCATCCGCCACCTGCCCCTGCTCACGGCGGAAGAGGAGCGCAAGTACGGCCGGATGTGGCAGAACGACCGCAATCCCGAGGGCCTGCGAGGTCTCGTGGAGGGGAACCTCCGCTTCGTGGTGAAGGAGGCCCGCAAGTTCGAGGGCATGGGCCTGGACCTGCTGGACCTCATCAGCGAGGGGAACCTGGGCCTCATCGAGGCCGCCAAGCGCTTCGATCCCGACCGGCTGAACAAGTTCCTCACCTACGCCTCGTGGTGGGTGCGGCAGGCCATCTTCCACGCCCTGGCCGAGCACGGGAACAAGATCCGGCTGCCCCAGAAGGTGGCGGGCCACCTGGTCCAGCTCAACCGCGTGACCCAGCGGCTGAGCCAGGAGCTGGGCCGGACGCCCCTGCTGCAGGAGATCGCCGAGACCGCGCACATGACCGTGGAGGAGGTGGAGCGGCTGCAGCTGCTCCAGCAGACGACCTCCACCGTGTCCACGGAGCAGGGCCTCGGCGACTCGGATCTCACCGTGGGGGACAGCCTGGAGCAGGAGGTGGAGCCCTCCGCCATGCACACGCTGAACCAGGAGGCCTTCCTCCAGCAGATCGAGGCCAGCCTCGCCTCGCTCAGCGAGAAGGAGCGGACGATCATCTCCCTGCACTTCGGACTGAACGGCGACGACCCCCTCACCCTGGAGCAGATCGGCAAGCGCTTCGATCCGCCCATCTCCCGGGAGCGGGTGCGGCAGCTGGAGGAGCGGGCCTTCGCCCGCATCCGCGAGCGCCGCCGCGAGGTGCTCGGCGGCTTCCTCCGCGGAGACACGCCGTGAAGGGAAGGCCGGACTGCCCCCGATGCCTGGGGCGGGGTGTGATCCTGGATCCGGACCCGCTGAAACCGGCCCGCCTCTGCGGCTGCGCGCCCGAAGGGCTGCAGGATGCCGCGGAAGTGGGGCTGCCCACGCGGTACCGTGACGCGGACTTCACCCGCTTCTGGAAGTGGTGGAACAACGTCCAGGCCAGCCACGCCCGCACCCTCCTGGACCGCGTGGGCGACCTGGAGGACCTGCTGGCCCGCCCCATCGACGAGGTGGGCGAGGTGGAGGGCCGCGAGGAGCTGGGGAAGCTGCTCCAGGCCCTGCGCCGGAAGCCGGAGCACGGCATCCGTCCCGCGGGGGCCGAGAGCCTGGCCCAGTGGGCCACCACGGGGAAGCACCGCTTCCGCCACGGCTGGGAGCTGTGGTGGATCCACGGGCCGGCCCAGAGCGGGCGCAGCACCCTGGCCGCCGCGGCCCTGCGGGCCTGGTCCGAGCGCACCGGGCGGAGCGTCCGCTACGTCTCCGTCCGGGCCCTCAGCCAGTCCATCAAGGACGCCTACTATGACGTGCGGAGCTACCAGAACCAGGCCTTCCAGAGCGTGCGGGACCTGATCGAGCCCCTGGAGGCGCCGGGCCTGCTGCTGCTGGACGACTGGGACCGCATGGACTCGGACATCCGGGTGGCCGCGGCCCTGGCCCAGCTGGTGGACCACCGCTACAGCGAGGAGCTGCCCACGCTGCTGACCGCGGCGGCACCGCCCGAGGCGCTGGAGCGCCGCGAGGGCCATCCCCTGGCCCGGCTGGAGGATGCCAGCCTCCTGGAGCGGCTGCGGGGCGCCGAACGCGTGGAGATGGTGCCCGCCCTCAAGCCGTGGATCGACCGGCTGGCGAGGCCATGAAGCCGCTGCTGAGGCGCCTGCTTCGCCTCCACCTCACCCGCACCCCGGCGCTCTGGGCGGCGGTGGCGGGCCTCACCCTCCTGCTGGGCTGGGGCACGCTGCGGGTGGAGCGGGCCCTGGATCTGATGAGCCTCCTGCCCACCCAGAACCCCGCGGTGCGCGCCAACCTGGAGGCCGGCGTGGGCCAGCAGGAGCTGCTCTGGCTGGTGGCGGAGGGCACGGACGCGAACCTGGACGACCGCCGGGCCTGGGCGGAGGACCTGGTGGACCGCCTCCTGACCCGGGGCAACCTGCCCATGAACGGCCTGGCCTCCGAGGGCCGCCTCTCGGATCCCGTGCCCGTGCCGGGCCCCGGCGGCGTGAGCCCCTGGCCGGCCCTGCTGGCCGTGGGCGCCATTCCGGAGGGCGACCCGGCCGCGGGCCGCCTCACCACAGAGACCCTCTACACCCTGGCCCCGGCCTGGCTCGGCGACCGCCTCGGCCCCCTGAAGGATCCCGCCGAGGTGGCGCGGCGCCTCGAGGCCACGGCCCAGGCCCTCCGCTCGCCCGAGCCCCTGCAGGCCGCCCTGGCGCGGCTGGATCCCCTGGGCCTGCGGGACCTGGCCCCCCAGAACGGCGAGGGCATGGGCAAGGCCCGGGAGCTGGGCCGGGCCTTCAGCCTCCGCATGCGCACCGGCTACTTCGAGACGAAGGACGGCCGCATGGTGCTGGTGCCCCTGGTGGCGGGCTTCCCCGCCACGGATACCCGGGCCACCCAGCGGGTCCTCCTCTGGCTGGGCCGGGGCGCCAAGGGGCCCCTGCCCGCGCGGGCCACGCTGAAGGAGGCCGCAGCGGCCCTGGGGCCCACGGCGGACCGGCCCTTCCCCATCGAGGTAACGGGCGCCCACGCCATCACGGCCTGGGAATCCAGCCGCCTCTCCCGGGAGGTGGCCCTGAGCCTGGTCTTCAGCTTCCTCCTCATCGGGCTCGTCTACTGGCTGGGCTTCCGCACCCTGGCGGGCTACGGCTTCGTCATGGGGCCCCTGGTGGTGGGCATGATCTGGGCCCTGGGCCTCACGGGCTGGGTGCTGGGCCGGCTCAACCTCATGGCCGCGGGCTTCGGAGCCGTGCTGCTGGGCGTGGGTGACGACGTGGGCATCCTGCTCTTCAGCCGCTACCGCGACGAGCGCCGGGCGGGCCGGGGCAAGGTGCGGGCCCTGCGCGCCGCCCTCCTGGGCACGGGCCCCGGCGTGGTGGCCGGCGCCCTCTCCACCTCCTTCGCCTTCCTGGCCCTGGCCTTCGCGCCCTTCCCCGGGATCCGCGACCTGGGCCTCACCACGGGTCTGGGCCTGCTGGCCTGCCTCGCCGCCACCTTCCTCCTTCTGCCGCCCCTCCTCCTCTGGCTCGACCGGGGCCGGGGCACCTTCGCCCCCGGACCGCCCGCCCCCCTGCCGAAGCGCCGGCCCTGGGCCCCCTGGGCGGCCCTGGCCCTGCTGGCCCTGGCGCTCATCGGCGCGCCCCGCACCCGCTGGCAGGAGGACCTCCGCCGCTTCCGGGCCCAGGGCAACCCCGCCCTCACCCTGCAGGCGCGCCTCACGAAGACCCTGGGCGCCAGCCTCCAGCCCCTGGCCCTGCAGATCCCCCTGGAGGATCCGGACCGCCTGCCGGCCCGCTGGAACCGGCTGAGCCCCCTCCTCCGCGAGGCGGGCGTGCCCATGCCCGACTGGAAGAGCCTCGACCCCGAACTGCGCCACACCCTCGGGTCGGAGACCTGGCGGCGCCGCGTGCTGGAGGAGGCGGCGAAGGCCGGACTGGATCCCGCCGCCCTCGAGGGGCCCCTCACCGCCCTCGGCACCGCGGCCTCCGATCCCGTCTTCCCCGTGAAGGCCCTGCAGGCCCTGCTGCCCCGCTCGGACCAGCCCGATCCGCCCCGGCCCTGGAACCTCTGGGACAGCCTGCGGGGGAATGCCCCGCCCGCGCCCCTGCCGCCGGCCCTGACGATCCCCCTGCGCCTGGACGAGGCCACGCTCAACCGCCTGACCCCGGAGGTGGAGGCCGCCGGCGGCCGTTTCGTGGGCACCCAGCCCCTCTTCCGCGTCGTGAAGGACATCGCCAAGGACGCCGTGCGCCAGGCGGTCCTGCTGGCCCTGGCCGGCATCTTCGCCGTGATCGCCCTCTTCGGGCGCAGCCTGCGCTTCGCGGTGCTGGCGGTGGTGCCCCTGGCGGCCAGCCAGGCCGGCGTCTTCGGCGCCCTGGGCTGGGCCGGGGAGCCCCTGACGTTCCTCTCCCTCATGGCCATCCCCATCGCCCTGGGCGTGAGCGTGGACACGGCCTTCAACCTGCTGCACCGGGCCCGGGCCGAAGCCGACGCCCCCCGGCGGGTGGCCCGGGTGAACGCCGTCTGCGCAGGCACCACCCTCGCCGGTTTCGGCGGCATGGTCTTCAGCGGCTACCGCGGCCTGCGGGGCCTCGGCCTCGCCTGCCTGGGGGGCGTGGCCCTGGCTCTGGCCCTCACCCAGTGGCTGCTGCCCCTGCTGCTGGCGAAGTGGCCGCTGGAGAAGCGGCCGAAGGAGCGCCCCCGATGAATCCCCTGCAGGGCCTTCTCGACACCCGCCTCGCCGAGGCCCCCGTGCCCGCCGCCGAGGTGATGGCCCTGGCCCTCTACGATCCGGATCACGGCTACTACCGCCGGGCCGAGGGCCCCTGGGGCTTCGACGGGAAGGACTACTTCACGGCCCTGGACCTGGGCCCGCTGCTGGGGCAGACCCTGGCCCTGCGGCTGGAGGCCGCCTGGGAGCGGCTGGGGCGGCCCGCGCGCTTCACGGCCCTGGAACCCGGCGCCGGCCGCGGCTGGCTGGGCCGCGACCTGCTGAACGCCGTGTCCGGCCCCTTCGCCGAGGCCCTGGTGTACGTCCACCGCGATGACAACCCTGCGGCGCGCCGGGCGGCGGCGGACGCGCTGGCACCCTTCCTGGCCCCGGGCCGGGCGCGGTTCGCCGCCGAGTCGGAACCCTTGGAACCCTTCACCGGCGCCGTCTTCAGCAACGAGCTC
>Ga0079306_1000189_pt1 | contig 70219 bp, 60 predicted proteins | sample Methanotroph_Enr_FD_79181 | JGI IMG/M metagenome (GOLD analysis project Ga0079306, IMG submission 79181) | Enriched soil microbial communities from Old Woman Creek wetland in Ohio, USA - Methanotroph_Enrichment_5 | ecosystem: Environmental > Terrestrial > Soil > Wetlands | place: USA: Ohio... | reverse complement strand
GGATGGCCGAAGCGTCGCGCTATTTGTTGAGGGAATCATACAATTCTGACGCGATTCATTTTTTACAGCAGGATGCCAAGACGAATATCGACATTACTAAAAACACTTTCACACTGGGTTCAAACTTCAATTTCAATTCGCAAAATAAACTGACACTAAGTTATACCTACAATCCTTCTAAAACGATTGATGCAGACAACACGCTTTCGCAATATTTCGACCGATCGATGAATAAAACAAGAAATATTTTTGTGATCAATTCGGAGAACGGGAAAGAAACAGCGAATGATTACCTGGTTGCTTACCGGAAATTATTCGACAAAAAAGGAGAAGAACTGACGGTTGATTATACTTTATCCAGTTCATCGGGTTCCGCCATCCAACCACAAACTTACCAGTACGCAACGAAAACAGAAACTTCAGAAATAAACACCAATTCTGATATTTTCAATTCGAACCTTCAATTGAATTGGGTATTGCCTTTCGATAATGGTTCGAAACTGGAAACCGGTGTTCATAGTATTGTTCGGGGCAACGACAGTGAATATTATTTTTTCAATTCTTCCGGCGGATCAAAAGTTGAAGATCTGTCTCAACGGAACTTGTTTACCTACAATGAACAAATTCATGCGGGATATGGTCTTTGGTCAGGCAATTTTGACGGAACCTCAGTTCAGGCAGGGCTCCGGATTGAAAAAACCTTCATCGATGGGAAACAAGGCGCGAGCAACGATAAAATCAGCCAGAACTATTTCAATTTTTATCCTTCACTTAGTTTTAGTCATCCAATTAACGAGAATAATCAGCTTCAACTTAGTTATAGCCGCACAATTAAAAGGCCTTCAGCCCGAATGATTAACCCGTTTGTCGACCGGTCGAATCTTGAAGTTTTCAGAAGTGGAAATCCGGATTTGAAACCAGAATACGTTAATTCATTAGAATTGGGATTTAATGGTAACTATGATAAAACTATTTTAGGATTTACTGCTTTCTATAAGCATATTGCCAACCCGATTAATTCGGTTACGCTACTCGACGATGCTGGGGTATCGCATATGGCACCACAAAATATGTCGTCGAGCCTGAATTACGGTCTTGAATTTACATTTGAGCAAGTCCTAAATAAATGGTGGAAAATAAATGGAAATACAAGCTTCTTTAAGAACGAAATTACAGGAAATGTTGATGGAACTTCTGCCAGTAATTATTCTTATCTGGGGCGTATCAATTCGAGCTGGACGCCCTCAAAGAGCCTTTCTTTTCAGCTTATTGCAAATTATTTGGGTCCAATCGTTGGCGTTTATTCCATAATGGAACCACAATATTCAATTGATTGTGCTGTAAAAAAAGATCTTCTGAAAAATAAATTATCGCTGACACTTCGTGCTTCGGATGTATTCAACTCACTTAAAAACAGCTATACTTCATGGGGATCAAATTTCACTGCCGATAATTGGCGCAAAACCGAAACCCGCGTGCTTTACTTCAGCATTTCTTATTCTTTCGGTTCAAACGGGAATTCAAAGAACTCTAAATCAATCATCCAAAACGAAAGTAAACCAAGTACTGAAATGTAAGTAAACATCAGATACTTTTATAAAAAGATCAATCCCGAATTGTCTGTATTCAGGCCTTTCGGGATTGATTTATTTAGCTGATCGAATGATTGCTATTTCAGCTTTTCCTTGAAAAATGCAACAGTTCTGCCCCACGCTAAATCGGCAGCTTCTTTGTTGTACCGTTCGGGATTCGAATCATTGTTGAAGGCATGTTGGGCCCCTTCGTACATGTAAATCTGGTAGTCCGTTTTTGCATTTCTCAATGCGGTTTCAAAATCCGAAATTCCTTTGTTGATGCGCTCGTCAGTTCCGGCATAATGGATAAGCATTGGCGATTTAATTTTTGCTACATCTTCAGCTTTGGGCTGTGAACCGTAATAAGGAACTGCTGCATTCAGATCAGGAAGGTTAACTGCAAGTTGATTCGTCATGCCACCACCCCACGAAAAGCCAGTACATCCTACTTTGCCGGTAGTTTGAGGGTTGGTTTTCAGATAGGCAACCGCTGCAGCTAAATCTTTTTTTGTGATTTCAACGTCCAGTTTCTGGAACATTGGAGTTGCGTCTTCGGGTTTTTCCGGAGTTCCGCCCAATGAAGATAATGCATCAGGGGCAAGTGCCACAAAACCTTCGAGCGCAAACCGACGAGTCACATCTTTAATGTGGGGCTGAAGTCCTTTGTTTTCATGAATAACAACGATTGCCGGATATTTCTTTTCCCCTTTTGTCCGTGCCAAATAGGCTGTAATCGGCCCACTTGCCCCGGCATATTTGATGGTTTCAGTTACCAATCGAGGATCGTCGGCTTTTGTGATTTCGGCAAATAAATGTATCGGAAGAGAACTCAAAAGCATTGCTCCTCCGGCAACCGCGGCACTTCGTAATAAAAACTCTCGACGTCCGGTTTTGCTGATTAATTCAGTGGTTGATTTTTGGGTCTTGGATTCCATTTTGGTTTTTATAATTGTTTTATATTGATTTATGTCATTCTATTGCGAAGCGATTAAAAAATCAACTAAAATTACAACTAATTGTTTTGAAATTTGTTTGAATGCTAAAGTTATTGAATTCAGCGATTTCACTAAGAAAGATTAAAGTCAAAAAATCTAAAAATGTATAAATTATGAGATCATTATTAGTTATTCTTGCCATTCTGGTTGGCTTTTCTGGTTGTGTTAAAAAGAACAAGGTGCCTACTGCCCAGAGTTCGGCTAACCCTGCGATGCACGAAGTGAAAGTTGCGGAAGTTGTCCAGACATCAAATTATACCTATCTGAAAGTGAGTGATAACGGAGCTGAAAACTGGATTGCAGTTACCCGCCAGGAAGCTGCTATAGGCGAAGTCTACTACTACGATCAGGCTTTGGAAATGAAAAATTTCAACAGTAAAGAGCTTAAACGTACGTTTGAAACCATCTATTTTGTTCAAGGATTAAGCAAACAGCCAATTACAGCTGCCGCTGCACCTCCTGCCGGAATGGGTGAAATGGGTGGAGCTGCTGCTGCCAAGCACACCGGCAAAATTGCCTTGGAGAAAAAAACAGGGATCACGATTGCCCCCGCTGCCGGAAGCGTTTCGATTGCCCAATTGTGGGCAGACAAAGACAAGTATAGTGGTAAAACCATTAAAATCAAGGGACAGGTTGTCAAAATTAACGAACAGGTGATGGGTAAAAACTGGATTCACATTCAAGATGGATCGGGCGATTCAGGTAATTTCGATTTGGCAGTTACTACGCTCGACGGAATGAAAATGGACGATGTGGTTACCTTTGAAGGTACGATTACGTTGAACAAAGATTTTGGCGCCGGCTATTTCTATGAATTGATCATGGAAGATGCCAAACTGGTGAAATAGACAGAAGAAAAAGTCAATAGAAAAAATACCCTGTAGGAATGATCCATTCTTGCAGGGTATTTTTCGTTTTGAAGGAGTCTTGTCATTCCAAAAACAAGAGCTTGATGTATTGGATCAGCACTAGCCCCAGTCCGTAAGTGCAGATAACGATTAGCAAGGATTTGATGCGTGTGATTTTGGAATTAGCAGCGATCTGCCAAGATGTAAACAATATAAAGGCAAGGTGATAGATGTTGATGTGTGCTAATGCTTTCATTTTTACCTCACGCATACCTGAAGTGTCGATAAAGGGAACAATAGAGCCTGGGAAGAAAGCGTTGACGTCATTGGGGGTATAACCACTTTTAAACAGGATAAGCCCAACCGACTTGACCCAAAATGGAAGGGACAGGAAAACCAAGCCAAGAAAAATGATCTTGAACAAGAGCGCTGTGTCGAATTCAGCGCGGATTATTATCATGCCAGTTTTAATCATAAAAAAGATGCCTGTCGATATGGCTAGAATCCAAACAGGAGAAAGCGCATAGCGTAACATATCCATCCTTCGCCAGTTTGAAAGAGACGTTTCAAAGTCGGCTCCTTTAAAATCGGCCATGTAAGTATTGGCATCCCAAACAAACTGAGAGAACAGAATTAAGCCAATCAGGTAGAATAACCAGGAAATCAGGAAAAGCATCCATGCGGGTCTTTTCAGAAGGTCGGTGACAAAGCTTTGTTGCATGTTATTTCGTGGTTGTTGAGTTTTTCACTCCGGCATCAATAAACTGGTCGTAAAGCGGAACTTCTTTCTCCAAGTCTTTTTGCACCGTAGGATCCAGAGGTTTATCGATCAGGATGTTGTAGTTTTTCCAGAACGATGGATCGTAAACATATTTCATATCCCAGAGAGGTGTTTCTTTTTCAAGTAAGTCCCTGTGTTTGATCCGGTCAAAATCTTTCTTGTCGGTTATCACTTTGTTGATCAGTAATTCAGTTTCGTTAAAATAGAGGGTCTTGCCCATTTCATTTTTATCTGGCTGGTCGTGTATTCTTCCATGAAAGCTGGCATATTTCAAATAGTAATTTTCACCAATTTTTTCGTACTGCTTAATTGCAAAAACCATGATTGAGTCGTTCAAAAAAGTTTTTCTGGTATCTGAGGAAAGCATTTCTTTTGGGTGTGTATCGATGATGTAAAATTCACTTTTTAATAGCGCATAGTTTTCAGTATCAATATACAGTCGGATCAAATTATGAACATAGATGCTTTTTGCTCGTAACAGCATGTATGCAACGTACTCCTCTTTTATGTCAATAATTTGAACAGGTTTACTATCATAAATAGTCATACCCGAGAAATTAATACTGTACAGGTCATTCTTTATCAATTTCCGTAAGGTCGACAGATCGGTATAATCACGATTTTGGAGAATTACATACGCCGGATTATTTTTTGAATAGCCCCAAAATGTTTGAGTGAGTTTTTCCTTCCACCAACTTCCTAAATTTGAATAATTGTAACTGTTCCTGATTTCAAATATCTTAACCCGGTCGGCTGTATTCTCTCCGCCAAATTCTTTTTTCACGATTTCAATTGCTGATTCGGTTAATCGTACATTCTTGTTGTCATAGAGATTAAATACTTTATCCCGAAGAAATCCTTCCATATAGTACGGACTTCGCTGGTAATTTTTATGCATGTTTTTGATGACGCTTTTTACAATATCGGTTGCTGTCGGCTGATTGGGACCAATATTTACCTCGGGTATCTCGTACACTTCGGGCTCAAGGTAGATCTTTGCAATTTCTTCATTTTTGAATGAGTCGATCTTTATGGAATTGGTTTTATATCCGATGCATTTAATTGTCAGCTCTCCGTTTTTTAAGCTATCCGGACAATGAAAGATGAATTCGCCTTGACTATTTGAACAGGTTCCAATTGAAGCATCTTTTAATGAGATAGTAGTAAATGGAACATTTTCATTAGTTTCCTTGTCGAGTATTTTTCCGCGAATTTCAGTGTGTTGGCTCCAGGAATAAATAGGTATCAAGCTTAGGCAAGACAAAAGGAGTGGAAGGATAATCGTTTTTCTCATAATGATTCTCATTAATATCTGGAAGTGCATCCAATACAAATAGAGCAACTATACTAATTTAGAGAATATATTATGAATAATAAGAATGTTCTGCAACACATAATTCAAGTGATAATCTTTTGATATTTCATGAATTAAGGAGCTGTCCTTCTTAAAGGATAAATTTTAAATAGAGAATCTAGACTTCATTTCCACCCATTCGTTCAAGCAACTGTTCTTTAAACTGTTCCGAAACTGGTAACTTATTTTCTCCGATGCAAATGAGGTTGCCTTCGAGGTGGTCGATTTTTTGAAGATTAACAATCGCCGTACGGTGGACTTTCAGGAATGACAAGCCTTTGAGTTTTTCTTCCCAACTTTTTAAGGTTCCGTGGACTACCAGTTTTTTGTTGGAACACTGAATGGTGACGTAATCGCCGCAGGTTTCAATAAATTGGATGTCGTCGATAGCTAGCTGATAAATCCGTTTCCCGGTTTTTACGGTCAATTTGGTTGGTAAAACGGGTGCAATTCTTGCATTGAATCTCTCACGGGCTTTGTTTACTGCTTTATAGAACCGCTCGAACGAAAAGGGTTTCAGGAGAAAATCGAGTACCTCCAGGTCGAAACCATCAACTGCATATTGTGGATATGCGGTAGTAAAAATCACCAGCGGTGGATGAACCAGCGAACGTAAAAAACTCACACCCGACATTTCAGGCAAATTGATGTCCAGAAAAATCAGATCGACCGGATTCGAGTCCAGGAAAGCCTGGGCCAAGAAAGTATCAGCAAACGTTCCGGAGCAACGCACGTCGGGACATCTGGAAAGGTAATTTTTCAGAATGGATTGTGCCGCAGGTTCATCTTCAATAATGATGCAGTTCATCAAGATTCAATTTTCAGGTTCTGATCTAAATTGATACACAAGTTACATTTTTTCTGTGATCCACATCGATTGAAAAAAATATAAAGAAGTAGTAAATTTGGTTAATTTTAAGTGTACAAAAAATAATAAATCATGGAAACAAATTGGACACAGGCACTTCAACCTTTATTTCAGCAATACGGCAAACGCAAACACCCGCTCGACTACCAGAACCGTTACCAGTTGGTCGTTATGGTTATCCTCTCGGCCCAGGATTCGGATAAACACATCAATGAACTGGCGCAAGATATTTTCGCGGCGTATCCAACGATGAATTCGCTTTCCCGTGCAACAGAAGCCGACCTTCAACACCACATTGGTTCGGTCAGGAATTGGGGCAACAAAGCCAAATGGCTGGTCAAGTTAGCACAAACTGTTGGCGACGATGAAAATATTCCGAGAACGATGGACCAACTGACCAAACTGCCCGGACTTGGCCGGAAATCGGCCAATGTGATCATCCGCGAATCGGGCGATACAGCCGAAGGCGTGATTGTTGACCTGCATGTTTTGCGCGTGGCTCCAAGGTTAGGAATCGCTGCCGAAGCTGATGCCGCGAAACCTGAAAAGATTGAAAAGCAAATCATGGCTGTAGTTCCGAAAGAATATTGGAACGACGCCGGAATGGCGATTTCATTCCTTGGACGAGAGCTTTGCCGGCCAACCAATCCCAAATGTGACAGTTGCCTGATGAACACCATTTGTCTGTACTATAAAAACCTGAAACATTAACCCTTATTTTTAGACAGTCCCACTTTCATTTCCAGCTGGAACAGTCCGTCTTTTTCATGATATTCTAGGGAATGACAATCGGGATAAATCAGGTTCAACCGTTTCTCGACGTTTGGTATCCCAAGCCCTCCATTCTCGATAGAGACTGTTTTCTCGCGAAGTGCAATCTGATTTTCAGTACTGAAAGTAAGGTTTTTACCATCGAAACTGATATTGATCCGGATGGTGCCAATATTTTTTCCGATTCCGTGTTTGAAACAGTTTTCAGCTAATGGAAGTAACAACAATGGAGTAATGGTTGCCTGTTCAAAATTACCTTCCGTGGTTAGTACAACCTGTATAATTTCAGGATTTAGCCGTTCTTTCTGTAACTCAACATAGGTCCGGATAATCTCAACCTCTTTCTCCAGCGGTATGGTTTCAGCGCTGGTGTCATAAAGTATATATCGAAGAAAATCAGAAAGTTTCAGGATGACTTCGGAAGTCCGTTCGTCTTTCTGTTCCGCCATCGAATATATCGTATTCAGGTTATTGAATAAAAAGTGTGGATTAATTTGTGCTTTCAGGATCGAAAGTTCGTTTCGGGCGGCATCTCTTTTTTCGATTAGCATCAGGGCATATTGCCAAATCAGAAACAAAATGCTGGTAAAAATGAGGTAAGCAGCCACAATAAGAATCAATTCCCAAATCCTGAAATACGAAATAAAATAAAGGCTAGGGAACAATTTGTCGATGAAATAATCGAACAAAGCGAAATTCAGGATCGCCGTAAGTAAGCACAGGCTACCGGCCGACAATAAATAAAGACCAAACCTGCTTTTATTGAGGAAACGTGTGATTAATGTTTTCAAGTTATAATAAACTGCCGCTATAATCGTTAGGTGGAAAACCATCACGTACAGAAAGTTTTTTATAAAAAAATCGGCAAAAACAGCCACTTCATCATTGCTGCCATTGAGCAAAATTTTTTGCTCAATGGCATATCCCAAAGGAATCAGGAATATGATGTAAAGCGAAACCTTTAACCAAAGTAGTTTCCTCTTGATTAACAAGACAAATGGCAGCGAACAATAGAGCAGAAAAACGAAATTCATGAGCAGGATAAAATCCCATCCTACTTCTATTCCATCAATTACGCCAGTCGATTCAACTCCGGGGTTTAAAATCACGTTCCAAAAATTGAACGAAACAAACCAGAAAAGCACGTGCAAAAAGGGAACAAACTGTTTTTTTAGATTCGTGAATTTCATGGTAGGATTAGTTTATGCGGTTTAGTTTGAGCATAGCAGGCTGGTCTTCCCAGTCAATAAAACGTTTTTCGCTGGCATAGCGCCCAATCATTTCGGCTAAATCTTGCGATGAGGCGGTGAGCAGCAATCGTCCGGCATCCGGAACGTACCGGTATTTAATCCTGACTCGCTTTTTTTCAATCATGTCTTTCATGTAATCGGAGCCAAGCCAAGATACAAAAAGCTGTTTGCTTTTAACCTGAATCCGGGCCAGCGTATGAACAGCAAAGTAGTTTTCTTTGGCCATTAGGCTACGTCGGATGTCGGTAACTTCACGTGGACTGAAATCGCCATAAAGCACACCATTTATCCGAAAAAGTGTCAAATGAAATTGGTATCTCGCCGAGTCGGGATTATTAACTGAAAGCCTGGCAACATAAAAATTTTGTGGCTTAAAGGTGGTGGAATCTTTCCCTTTTGGGGTTTTGATCTTTTCTTCTGAAATGAATTGGTTGATTCTCCAAACTGAAATGGTATCGGCCATTTCCCATTTCCCTCTGTTTTTATTTTTCGAATCAGATTTGGGTTTAATGGCATGAGCCGACCAGTTTCCTTCAATTTCGGGAACAACTGCAACGTTTTTTTCGAGATAGAACGGGTTCAGCGAGCAAATCATGCAGAAATCGGAACATCCTGAAATAAACAGGAAGATTCCTACAACGATAAGTAATTTCCTCAGTTTCATAATAGTTAATTTTAATTCCTGAACCGAAGATAGACTGTCCAAAACCGATTCTGATTTTTTTTCGATGAATACCCCCATTTTTTCGATGGAGAAGGAGAGTTCCTACTCTTTTCTCCTGTTTTTCTTTACATTTGAAACTTCAAAATTGAAAACCAACCAACACGATGATTAAAAAAGCATTGACAATCGGCCTGATTTCAGGAATCTTAATGAGTTTCACAACTACCACAGGTTCAGACAAGTTCGAAAAAAAAGTACATCGAATCCACGAAAAATGTTTAACTGTTGATACACATTGCGACACGCCAATGCTGATGCTCAAACCTGGCTTTTCAGTTCGACAAGAAAATAAAGCGCCGCAAAGCAGGGTTGATTTGCCACGCATGAAATCGGGTGGCCTGGACGCCATGTTTTTTGCAGTTTTCACCTCGCAAAAACCGCGCACCCAAGAAAATTACAAAAAAACATACGATTTAGCCAACCAAATGCTCGACTCCATTCATGCTATGCTGAAGAAAGATGGCGATTTGGCCACGCTGGGCTTGAAAGCTGAAGACTTGGCCAAAATTGAAAAAACTGGGAAACGCGCCATTTATATCGGGATGGAAAACGGATTTCCTTTGGCTAAAGACTTATCTCGCGTCGAAGAATTTTATAAAAAAGGTGTTCGCTACATAACGCTTTGCCATTCGTTTCACAACGACATTTGCGATTCGTCGAGCGATGGAAAACCGGCTGAACACAATGGAGTGAGTGAATTTGGGAAACAGGTTATTGCCGAAATGAACCGCTTGGGAATGATGGTTGATGTTTCGCATGCTTCGGATAAATCGTTTTATGATGCAATTGAACTGAGTAAGGCTCCAATTATTGCGTCGCATAGTTCGGTTCGTGCAATTGCTCACCACAACAGGAATATGACCGATGAGATGATTAAAACACTGGCACAAAAGGGTGGAGTAATTCAAATTTGCCTGCTCGACGAATACGTTAAAGATCCAGATACAACGGCTGTTAACTATAAAAAACTGAAAGTCATTCGTAAGAAGTACGCGAATGATTTGGACAAAATGAGCGAGGCCGAAAAAGACGCTATGTTTAAGGAATGGGACGAGCTTAAAGCCTGGAAGCAAAAAGACATGCCAAGTGTAAAAGATTTGTGTGATCACATCGACCATGTTAAAAACCTGGTTGGTGTTGATTATGTTGGAATAGGCAGCGATTTTGACGGCGGGGGCGGGCTAATAGATTGTGGCGATGTGAGCCAGTTCCCCAATATCACCAAAGAATTGCTCCGAAGAGGTTACTCCGAAACCGAAATCCGAAAAATATGGGGCGGCAACTTGTTGCGGGTTTTCAGGGAAGTAGAAAAAACTGCTGAAAAAATCAGAACCAATCCGCGTTTAGCCTCGTTATAAGGAGAGATTGAAACCCTGAAGCAAACTTTTTGGTTGATAGTCTGTATAGAGTCGTAAATCGGGAACAATGAAGCAGCTTGTACTATTGGGTCTTTTCTTTGGTCTGCTGGCTTGCTCTGATCAGGTGAGTGAGGTTCAGTTGACAGATTTGTCGATGTATAATATGAAGATTATTCCTGAAAAACCTGCAAGTAACGACCAAATTAAGCTGGTAGTTTTTGACGACTGCACTTATAATGTGCTTTCAGGAGTAACCCGAAACAACAAAACCATAGATATACGGAAGCAGTTCAACAGCATGATGAAATGGCCATGCGTCATGAAGAACGATACCATTTTGATTGGTAAATTGCCTGATGGAAGCTACAATGTTAATTACACGTTAATTGATATATCTCAACAGGCGCCCCAAAATATTTCTGTTTCATTTTCTTTCCAAATGAAGGTTGTAAGGTAATCTGGATCAGGTTCTCAACCGGTGCCGATTATTAAACCTTTATTTTCCATGGGATTACAATAGTCTGGTTCGTTTCGTTTTTTCCGGAATGATACGTTTGCCTGTTTCCTTATTTTGAATGAGTCAAGATAAGCCATTTTGTTTTCAAGTATCTGATTTTCAAAACATGATTATTGCTGGCATTTGGTTAAAAAAACATGTTTTTTGAGACTCACTTCTTAAAAAGCACTAATTTTGCACCGATTTTCTAAACAGTTACATTTTATTATGGCAGAAAAATATAACAACCTATTTACAGAATTTCCGCCAGTCAGCACCCAGCAGTGGATGGACAAAGTTACTGCTGACCTGAAAGGAGCCGACTTCAATCGCAAGTTGGTATGGAAAACAAATGAAGGAATTGATGTTCAGCCGTTTTACCGGGCCGAAAACCTGGAAGGTCTGAATTATTTAAATGGCCTTCCCGGAGAGTTCCCTTACGTTCGCGGAACCAAAAAGAACAACAACGAATGGTTAGTCCGACAGAGCATCGTAGTAAAAGACTTTGCTGAAGCCAACAAAAAAGCCCTGAATTATCTGATGAGAGGGGTTGATTCGTTGGCTTTCGTATTTAACGAATGCGTTGAAATTACAGTTGCAGATTTGGCTGTTCTTCTGAAAGACATCAGTCTGGAAGCAGTTGAAGTAAACTTTGTTTGCAAATGCTGCTCATGTAAAATCGCTAAAGTTTTTGCTGAGTTTGTAAAGCAAGGCAATTACGATCTAAAAACAGTTCGTGCTTCAGTTGAATACGATCCTTTCGGAAAGTATGCACTGACCGGAAGGTCTAAAAAAGGTCAGGATTTTGCAGTCGAAAAAGCGATTGAAGCAATCAACGCAACTGTTGAACTGACCAAGTTCAAAACATTGGCCGTTAATGGCAAAAACTTCGGAAACGCCGGATCATCAATCGTTCAGGAATTGGCTTACTCACTGGCTCTGGGTGCTGAATACCTGACTGTTCTGACTGAAAAAGGCTTGGAAGTTGATGCTGTGGCTAAAAAAATGAAATTCAATTTGTCGGTTAGCGCCAACTATTTCCTCGAAATAGCTAAACTGCGTGCTGCCCGTTTGCTGTGGGCACAAATCGTGAAAGCTTACGAACCAAAAAGCGAATGTTCATGCAAAATGACCATTCACGCCGAAACTGGAAGCTGGAACAAAACCGTTTACGATGCCTATGTGAATATGCTCCGCACACAAACCGAAGCCATGAGCGCTTCGTTGGGTGGTGCCGATTCAATCACAATCCTTCCTTTCAACGCCGCTTACGAAGAAAGCAATGAGTTTTCTGATCGTATTGCCCGCAACCAACAGTTGTTGCTGAAAGAAGAATCACACTTCTCGAAAATTGCCGACCCTGCAGCCGGATCTTATTACATCGAAGAACTGACTGCTTCTATCGCCGATCAGGCTTGGAAACTGTTCCTTGAAGTGCAGGAAAAAGGCGGATTCCTTTCAGCTTTGCGCGAAGGATTCATTCAGGCTGAAATTAAAAAGATGGCTGGCAAACGCGATATGAACATTGCAACCCGTCGCGAAAACTTATTGGGTGTTAATCAGTTCCCGAATTTTACTGAAAAAATTGAAGGCAATGTGGATGCTTCTGTTTTTGCTCCGGCTGATTTGACTTCCGAAGAGGCAGAAATTGAAACACTGAAACCATACCGTGGCGCTCAGGTTTTCGAAGCGCTTCGTTATAAAACAGATGTTTTTGCCAAAACCAACAAACGTCCGCTGGCTTTCATGATGCCGGTTGGTAACCTTGGAATGCGCAAAGCACGGGCTCAGTTTGCCTGCAACTTCTTTGCTGTGGCAGGATTTGATGTGCTCGACAACAATGGTTTTAAAACTGTTGAAGAAGGCTGGAAAGCTGCTCAGGAAGCTGGTGCTCAAATCGTGGTTATTTGTAGTTCCGATGACGAATATGCTGAATTTGCACCTGCTGCATTCGAAGCGATTGCCGGAAAAGCCATCTTCGTGGTTGCCGGTGCTCCTGCCTGCACCGATGAACTGAAAGCCAAAGGCATTGCCAACTTTATCAATGTAAAGAGCAATCTGCTTACAGAACTGAAAGCGTACCAGTCAACATTGGGAATTTAAAAACAAGAACATGAAGCCAAATTTTAAAGACATAAACATCAAAAAGGCAGCTGCCCAGCTAAATGCAGCTGAGTGGAATGCTGCCAATAAGATTGAAAAGAGCTGGATTACTCCGGAGCAGATTCCGGTGAAACCAGTTTACACCAAAGAGGACCTGGAAGGCATGGAACACCTGAACTATGCAGCCGGTGTTGCTCCTTACCTGCGCGGACCGTACTCGGTGATGTACGCCATGCAGCCCTGGACCGTGCGTCAGTACGCTGGGTTCTCAACTGCTGAAGAATCAAATGCATTCTATCGTCGTAACCTGGCTGCCGGTCAGAAAGGTTTGTCGGTGGCGTTCGACTTGGCGACTCACCGCGGATACGACTCCGATCACCCACGTGTGGTTGGCGATGTAGGTAAGGCCGGTGTGGCTATCGACTCGATCCTAGATATGAAAATCCTGTTCGACCAGATTCCATTGGATAAAATGTCCGTTTCGATGACCATGAATGGTGCGGTACTTCCGGTACTGGCTTTCTACATCGTAACTGCATTAGAACAAGGTGCTACGCTGGATCAGTTGGCTGGTACCATCCAAAACGATATCCTGAAAGAATTTATGGTGCGTAATACCTACATTTATCCACCTGAATTCTCGATGAAAATTATTGCCGACATTTTCGAGTTCACTTCGCAGAAAATGCCAAAATTCAACTCGATTTCGATCTCCGGATACCACATGCAGGAAGCGGGTGCAACTGCCGATATCGAAATGGCTTACACACTTGCCGACGGGTTGGAATACCTTCGCACCGGTGTTAAAGCTGGCATTGACATCGACGCGTTCGCTCCACGTTTGTCGTTCTTCTGGGCAGTAGGAATGAACCACTTCATGGAAATCGCCAAGATGCGTGCTGCCCGTATGATTTGGGCCAAAATGGTGAAAGAGTTCAATCCGAAGAACCCGAAATCGATGGCTTTGCGCACGCACTGCCAGACTTCAGGATGGTCGTTGACTGAACAGGATCCATACAACAACATTGGCCGTACGGCTATCGAAGCAATGGCTGCCGCACTGGGTCACACCCAATCGCTGCATACCAATGCACTCGATGAAGCTATCGCTTTGCCAACCGACTTCTCGGCCCGTATCGCCCGTAACACGCAGCTTTACATTCAGCAGGAAACTGAAATCTGCCGCGAGGTTGACCCTTGGGGAGGTTCATACTATGTGGAAACGTTGACCAACGAACTGGTTAATAAAGCCTGGGCATTGATCGAAGAAGTTGAAGCTTTGGGTGGTATGTCGAAAGCCGTTGAAACCGGAGTTCCAAAAATGCGCATCGAAGAAGCTGCAGCCCGCACACAGGGCCGTATCGACAGCGGTACACAGGGAATTATCGGGGTAAACAAATACCGTCTCGAAAAAGAAGACCCAATCGATATCCTCGAAATTGACAATACTGCCGTACGCTTGTCACAGATCGAACGATTGAATAAATTGCGTGCCGAACGTAACGAAGAAGAGTGTCAGGCAGCTTTGGAAGTTCTCAGCAAATGCGTGGAAACCGGCGAAGGTAACCTGTTGGAACTGGCTATCGTAGCAGCACAGAAACGTGCATCGCTGGGCGAAATTTCTTACGCATGCGAAAAACATGTTGGACGTTATAAAGCAGTAATCAGAACTATTTCAGGCGTGTATTCAGCAGAAAGTAAAAACGATTCTACCTTCAAGGAAGCGCAGGATCTGGCTACCAAGTTTGCCAAATTGGAAGGCCGTCAGCCACGTATCATGATCGCCAAAATGGGTCAGGACGGACACGACCGCGGTGCAAAAGTTGTTGCCACCGGTTATGCCGACTTAGGTTTCGACGTAGACATGGGACCGCTGTTCCAGACTCCGGAAGAAGCCGCCAAACAAGCCGTTGAAAACGATGTGCATGTGTTGGGCGTTTCGTCGCTGGCAGCAGGACACAAAACTTTGGTTCCTGCCGTTATTGCCGAATTGAAAAAACTGGGCCGCGAAGACATCATGGTGATTGCTGGTGGTGTAATTCCTGCACAGGATTATCAATACCTGTACGATGCCGGTGTGGTTGCCATTTTCGGTCCAGGCACCAACGTTGCCGCCGCCGGAAAGAAAATCTTGGAAGTGTTGATCGCTGCACACGAAGAATAATTGACATTGTTCCATGTAGAGACGCGATTAATCGTGTCTCTACGGCGCAAAATACAAAAGCCGCTTTCCTGAAAAGGGAGGCGGCTTTTTTGATTTTTTCATTACTTCGTAAGTCGACTTACTGCTATTCTAATCGAATCTATTTTTTCTTTGGTGAAATTTTGTTCTTTTTCCATTGTGTTGAGGAATGTTTCCCAATCTATTTTAAATTCGGCTAATGCTTTTTCAAATACGGAATATGTTTTGAGGTTATTTACGCATAATCTAATATTTGTCAAAAGGACATCAACTCTATCAGGCCTTGAGGACTTAGCCCAAAACTCTGCAGACTTTATATAATCTTTTAAGGCCACATTAAATCTACTACTACTGAAGCTTTGTTTACCTTGTAAGTAAAAAAGACTAGCTTCTATCTCATTAGATTGAGCACTATACTTTTCTCGAATAATTGATAATTCATTATCAATCTTTGAACTAAGAATGTCAAATTGAACTTTATTGGATTCTTGTAGATTTTTAATCTTTAGTTCAAATACATCTTTGACTTCTTTGGATAGGAAATCGGTTACTTTTTTAAGATTATCTCTTTGAAAATATTGTATTATAATTGGCACTATAACTCCTAAAATGGAAATGACAATTATTAATTTAAGCCATGCATTTTCATAAAAGCTACCAACTTTATAAACAATATCAGCTTGTTCATTGATTTTAAGACTTTATTCTTTAAGATTCTCTGTTTTTTGAATAGAATCAATTTTTAACTCCAAAAGATGTACCCTATTTGATAAGAATTGTATTGTGTCCATTTCGATTTTGGTTTTGTTGACCAAATTACTGAATTTTATATCATAATCCCATTGATGTTTTATGTTTGTTTTCAACAATGTCCTTTGCCGTCTGCTTCAGCTGACGGACATGAAGCCATAACATCCGCCTTCTGCCTTCGATACGCCCAACTGCATCACCGCTGATTTCAAGGTTTTCGCCGGGCTACTCAGGCAGCGGCTACGGTAGCAAATGCTCATTAGCGCTCCGTTCCCTGGGCAGTGTAGCGTGTCGAAGGGAGCATTTTTAAACTTCATGTCAGTTGTCTGAAAGCCCCGCCTGCTGCGGGCAGGGAATGGCAAAGGACAGGCCGTTTTGAATAGCGGGATCGTTGAAAGATGTGATGTTATCCTTTGCCGCCTGCTTCAGCTGACGGACACGGTGATCGAATTCAACCCCGACAGGTTTTCGAAACCCTGTCGGGACTATACCGCGCATTGCCTTGTTAAAGGGTTTTCCGTTTTGTAAAGAATTTGGTCATTCGAGTAGGTTTTTTCGCCGTCCTGTTAAGTTTCCGGGTGAGCGAGTAAGTTTTTTCATCGTCCTGTTCAGTTTCTGGCCGCCCTGTTAAAGGTTGTCCTGTCCTTTCGCGGGTTTCAGAGGTTTTTATGGCTTTTGTCCCCAACCGGATATGAAAAACGAATCAATCCTTCAGCAAATAATTTCTCCGAATAAGTCGCTTTTTAATATCTTTGTAAGAGCACATCACAAATCAGCCGCCACTCCTATAAATCGCTACTACAATGGAATTTCAGTCGAACCCGCAATTAGAGCTTGCCTTTAATTTTCTTCAATACACCAATCAAAACATTTTCTTGACCGGAAAAGCCGGAACCGGGAAGACTACCTTTTTGCGTAACCTGAAGATCCAATCTCCCAAGCGAATGGTGGTGGTGGCGCCGACCGGTGTGGCTGCCATCAATGCAGGCGGGGTGACCATCCACTCATTTTTCCAGATGTCGTTTGGCCCTCAGATACCTGTCGATCCTAACCAGCAGCGACCAGTAGTTGTACCTGAAGATGGCAATGTGGCTGCCGGAATCAAGCGCTTCAGCAGAGAAAAGATTAACATCATGCGTAGCCTCGATTTGCTGGTGATCGACGAAATTTCGATGGTTCGCGCCGATATTCTCGACGGGATTGACGAAGTGTTGCGCCGCTATAAAAACCGTTTCAAACCCTTTGGTGGCGTTCAATTGCTCATGATTGGCGATTTACAACAATTGGCGCCGGTGGTCAAAGAAGATGATTGGGCCATCCTGAAACCATACTACGACACCTGTTTTTTCTTCAGCAGCCACGCCCTGAAACGTTCGAAATTCATCGGCATCGAACTGAACCACATTTTCCGCCAAAGCGACCAGCGGTTTATCGACTTGCTGAATAAAGTGCGCGAAAACCGGATGGATGAGGCCACCCTTCAGGAATTGAACCAACGGTACATCCCGGGTTTTAATCCGGAAGAAAAGGAAGGCTACATCACCCTCACCACGCACAATTACCAGTCGCAGCAAATCAACGAGTCGAAACTGGGCAAGCTGAGTACCAAATCGCACCGTTTTAAAGCCGAAGTACAAGGCGAATTTCCGGAGTACTCCTACCCTACCGATCAGGAACTGGAACTGAAAGTTGGCTCGCAGGTCATGTTCGTCAAAAACGACATTTCGGCTGAAAAGCGATTCTACAACGGAAAAATCGGAAAAATCACCAGCATCGACGATGACACAATTGAAGTTCAGTGCCCCGGCGATTACCTGCCCATTGAAGTGGAGAAAGCCGAATGGCAAAATGCCAAATATACGCTGAACGAAACCACCCAGGAAATCGACGAAGATGTGATTGGCACCTTCACCCAGTTTCCGCTGAAACTGGCCTGGGCCATTACCATCCATAAAAGCCAGGGATTGACCTTTGAGAAGGCTATTATCGACGCTCGCGCATCGTTTGCTCATGGGCAGGTTTATGTGGCGCTGAGCCGCTGCAAAACCCTCGAAGGATTGGTACTGAGTTCACCAATTGCCGATTTCAGCGTAAAAAATGACACGACCGTCATCCAGTTTTCGGATGATGTGGAACGCAATCAGCCAGGGCTGGCCGAATTGGAACAGTCGCGAAAAGAATACGTCAAGCAATTGCTTGGCGAATTGTTCGATTTTAAACCCATGATGCGCCAAATAGAATACCTGCAAAAATTGTGGGAAGAACATTCGTCGCAGTTGCTCGGAACATTACACGCTCAATTGAGGACAATTACAGCTCCGTTGCAGATCGAGGTGATTGGAGTTGCTGAAAAATTTGATACTCAACTTAGGCAATTGATTGGCACTACGCCCAACACCGAAGAAAACGAGCAACTCCAGGAAAGGGTTAAAAAAGCAGCCGACTATTTCTCCGGAAAGCTTTTAACCCTTGTGGAAGAGCCTTTCTCAGCAGCCTCATTCACTACCGACAACAAAGCGATCCGCAAAAGCTTTAACGAAGCTGCCGATAAACTCCGGAAGGAAATACACACCAAGAAACTGTGCCTCGAATTGTGCAAAGATGGCTTCAACCTCAAATCCTACCTCGAAACCAAGTCGAAATCAGCCATCGAGATTCCGGAAGTGGGACACAAAGGCCTGTCCTCTTCAGCCGGGTCATCGTTCACGATGCACCCCGAATTCTACGCTAAACTGAAAAAATGGCGCGAAGAAAAAGCCGAATTACTGAATGTCGAAATCCGAAGAATCCTTCCGCAAAAAACCCTGCACGATATCGTGCAAACCCTGCCTGCCTCAAAAAATGAGTTGAAGGCCGTAAAAGGAATGGGCGGCACCCGGATGCAGCAATTTGGCAAAGAAATCCTGGAAATGGTTATCGCTTACCGCAAACAAAAAGGTCTGGACTTGCCCATTGGCGCCGAAAAGGAAATTGAGAAAGCCGGACTAAACTCTCAGGAAACCAGTTTCGAAATGTTTAGAAACGGCCAGACCATTCCAGAAATTGCCAAAGAACGAAATCTGGCAACGTCCACCATCGAGGCACATCTGGCGCATTATGTAGGAACCGGGGAACTGTCAATAGAACGGCTGGTTGAGCCACAAAAAACCAAAGCCATTCTGGAATATCTTGAAAAACACCGGGGAGGACAAATGGCCGACATCCGTGCCGGCTTGGGAAATCAATATACTTATTCCGAAATCAGGTTTGTATTTAAACACATAGAAGCGAACCGGTAAAATTTATACCACCTAGACACATAAAACATTAGAAAACCCCAATATCTAATTCCAAATCCAATAAATCAATCGATGTACCCGATGTGGTATATTCTCCGGATCAAAAATCTGAAAGCTAAACCGGCACAAAAAATCCATTCATTTTTCTGGTTTTTCGAAAAAGATTCTGAAATTAACAGTCGATTTCAAATCAACCTAACCAGATCTACTTATGAATGACCACAAACCTAAATCCTATTCCCGCCTTTTCATTACGATCCTACGCATTGCCATCGGATGGCATTTCATTTATGAAGGAATATCCAAAATTCTTCAGGGAAATTGGACTGCTTCAAGCTTTTTGCTGAATACCTCCGGATTCTTTTCCGGATTTTACCACACGCTAGCCAGTTCGCCTGCGATTTTGAAGATTACCGACCTCCTCAACATGTATGGACTTTTCTTCATCGGCCTGGCGCTGTTTATCGGGTTTTTCAGCCGTTTTGCTTCTCTGGCTGGAGCTTTGCTCCTAACTTTATATTACTTCGCCTATCCCCCGTTTGGCAATCCACTAATCAGCGCATCCGACGGGCATCTATTCATTGTGGACAAACTATTCATAGAAGCATCTGCATTGTTGTTTCTTTTCTTTTTTCAGGAGAAAGGCTATAGTATTGATACGTTAATTGAAATCTACCATAAACACAAGAAAACTCCACTTCCTGAATCTGAAGGAAGTTCTTCGCGCCGTGAAGTTCTGAAGAATCTGGCAGCCCTTCCGGTATTGGGTGCAATGGGTTGGGGTGCCGTGAACAATTTCAAGACATACGGTGTCGATGTCATGTCGGGAGCCACCATTCAGGTCAAACAAACCGCACTGAACGAATTGAAAGGCGAACTTCCAAAAGGCAAAATTGGGAAACATGAAATAAGTCGGTTAATCGCCGGGGGAAACCTGATTGGCGGATGGTCGCATGCCCGAGACCTGATCTACACCGATACCCTTTTCAAGGCTTACAACACCGAACAAAAAGTTTACGAAACGCTCATCCTGGCCGAAAAAGCGGGAATCAACACCATCAATATCGGATTTCCATCGAACTCGCTCTTGGCTAAATATAAAAAGATAACAGGAAGCAAAATCAAGGTGATCTCGCAAGTCGGGCCCAACCTGGATAATCAGAAGCTGGCCGAAGTAGGATCAAAAACAGACAAAAAATTGTATTTCGAGAACATCGATAAAGCCATCGATTTCGGGGTCGACATCATTCAGATTCAGGGCAACTGGTGCGACTGGCTGGTGCGCGACAATAAGATTGAGGTGATTCATGAAATGATGGAACACATCCGGCAGCAAGGTTACACGGCAGGACTGGCATCACATTCGATTGAATCGTTGATTGCCTGTGCCGATCAGGGGATTATTCCGGATTACTACATGAAAACCATGCACCACGACCAATACTGGTCGGCTCACCCGCGCGAAAACCGTTTCCCGTTTGAGGTCGACGGCAAAAATTACCTCGACCACAACCGTTTCCACAACAACATGTTTTGCTTGTTTCCTGAACGGACAGTCGAGTTTGTGAGCAAAGCCACTGTCCCGATCATGGGGTTCAAGGTTCTGGCAGCCGGAGCCATTGAACCGAAAGATGGGTTCAAGTGGGCTTACGACAATGGCGCCGACTTTATTTGTGTCGGCATGTTCGACTTTCAGGTAGTCAGCAATGTAAACATTGCTATCGATTGCCTGAAAACCACCAACCGGACGAGGGAGTGGCATGGATAATCCATATGGCAGTTCTGGCCAATGAAACTGATGTCCCGATACCCATACCAACCAGAGGAATTATTAGCGGTAACCACGATAACCTGTACCACATCACGCCTCAGTTTTCCGGGTTGCTCGATCAACTCAAGCACTGTGGCTTTTGGTTGAAAAATAGCCTATTGAACACAAGACAGGGGCTTTACTTGCAAAAACTGTCACAGAAGAAAACTTTACCAAAACATCATTGATAATACAAGAAAACGATTCCATATTCGAAAAACCTATCAGCCAAGATTTATCAACGAATGTTATTTTGCCTGGTAGACAACTTTAAATCTCTCTTAATCTGCATTGATACTCTTGACTCCACTTGGCTAAATTGGCGCTCCTTAGCATTTGCTCTTATTTTGCTAAAAGTTGAAACGAGTTCATCTGTAAAATTCTTTTCAATTATTATACTCAAGAGTTGAAATTCCCGAAACCTGGAGGTATTCCAAACAGGGAAGTTTAATCCAGCGACCTATTTTACCATTTCCTTCGTACTCAGCAACCCACAGGCGGCATAAATATCCAGACCACGGCTGGCGCGGATTGTTGTTAAAATACCTTTGTCGTTCAATAAATCTTTGAATTTCTGAAGTGTATTTTCGTCGGTACCTTCGAGTGGGGTACCCGGAATCGGATGAAACCGTATCAGGTTGATGCGGCATTTGATGCCATTCAGGATTTTGCACAATTCCTGGACATGGCGTGGCGAATCGTTGAGCCCTTTAAACACAATGTATTCGAATGAAACGCGGCGCTGACGGCCAAAGTCCCAGCTTTTAATTTCACGGATAACTTCTGCCAAAGGATAGGCAACCTGAACCGGCATCAATTTTTGGCGTTCATCGTCGAACGGCGTGTGCATACTAACAGCCAGGTGTGCTTCCGATTGGTTCAGGAAAGTCACCATTCCCGGCACAATCCCGATGGTTGAAACCGTGATCCGGCGTGGACTCATAGCAAAACCCCATTCTGAAGTGAGTATTTCGAGACTTTTCAGAACTTCTTCCAGGTTATCGAACGGTTCGCCCATGCCCATGAATACAATGTTGGTTACCTCGTGCCACTCCGGAATATTCCGGATCTGGTTCACAATTTCGCCAGCTGTTAATTGCCCCTGAAACCCTTGTTTGCCAGTCATGCAGAATAAACAACCCATTTTGCAACCCACCTGCGACGACACGCAAACCGTTTTGCGATCATCATCCGGAATCATGGCTGTTTCAATGAATTTCCCCTGAACAGTTGGGAACAGGTATTTTTTGGTTCCGTCAATACTTTCCTGAACTTTAGTGGAGCTGACCAACCCGAATTCGAATTTGCTGCTCAGTAGTTCACGTGCTTTTTTCGAAAGATTAGTCATTTCTTCGATTGAAGAAATATCTTTTTGATACAGCCATTCAGCCATTTGTTTGCCGGCAAACTTGGGCAACCCAAGTTCAATCGCCAGGGTAGTCAGTTCATTGAGTGTTTTTCCGAAAAGAGCTTCCATTGTAACAAGGCAAAAGTGAAAAGGCAAAAGGCAAAAAGCCTTGCCTAAAAATAAATTTCGGCTAAAATGTTTTCGTACGGAACTCCCCGTGAAATCAGCAAATCGCGCACTTCAACAACCATGATAGCCTTGCCACAAAGATAATAGTTAATATTAGTCGGTAGTTCTTTTATTTCTTCCAGATATTTGGTGATACGACCCGGAAAAACATTGCACGACTGTTCGTGCGAACAGCAACGAATATATCGGTCGCCCATCGCCCATTCCAGCTCATCTTCAAAATAAAACTGATTGAGGTGGCGGACCCCATGAATTAACATTTTGGTTTCCGAATTTCCGGAACGAAACATGCTGTAAAATGGAGCAATTCCGGTTCCGGTAGCGATCCACCACGCCGATTTTTTGTCGTCGTTGAAACTTCCATAAGGCTTAGACACCCATATTTTCATACCGGGAATTACGCCAGCCAACCATGGCGTGAGCAAACCATCTTCCTTCACATTAAAAAGAACCCTGATTTCAGATTCATCGTTTCCGCTGCAAATACTGTAAATGCGGGGTGCAATCATAGGATCGGCTGCAATTTTCACTACTTGTCCGGGATTAAAATCAGACATTCGCTCCCAGGAAATAAGATGAACTCCGGGAGAAATTTCATGATTTCCGGTTATAGTAACTTCGTCAAGTTCAGACTGATGATTTTTATATCCTGCTTTTTGCATTGACTTTGTTTTGCTTCCTGAACAACAAGTTTACGATCAATTGGTTTAAACTGATTGCTCCGGGTTATCTCAAGACTGTGCCAAGTTTGAGAAATCCATACTTATTTCGTGGATAAAAAGCCTTCAATCTCACAGTTAATCAGAAAATTAAACTTTCAATGTAAACTTTTCGTTCAATCTTGTGGTTTAAGTATAACAGCTAAATTCAGATTCTTCTTTAAACCCTATTTTTGCGACCTCGTTGAAAAATATAACAGAAACATTGAAAATAAAGACTTTAAACGAAGATGCCCAATCGGTTGGCAATATTTTACTCGAAACAGGAGCCATGCTCATGAGTTCGGGAGCCAACTCAAACCGAATAAGGGTTACATTGGAACGAATTGCCAATGGGCTTGGCTACAAAACTGAATTGCTCATTACGCACCGGGCCTTGATGCTGACAATCATTGAAAAAGATCAGCAACACTTTTTCAGCAGCCTGAAGCGAACATCACCTCACGGCGTTAACTTCAGGATTGTGAGTGGAATCAGCCACATGAGCTGGAATGTGTTGGAACAGAATTGGACAGTTGCACAAATATCAGATGAACTACACCGGTTAAAATCACTTCCGCATTACCCCAGACTGGTGATTCTCGGATTTGTTGGACTGGCTGGCGCTGCATTCTGCCGGATATTTGGCGGCGGATACGTTGAAATGATTGTTGCATTCGTAGCTACTGTAGCCGGACTTTTCGTCAGGCAAGAAGCAATCCGGGTCAAATTCAACCCGTACCTGTGCGTTTATTTTGCTGCGTTTACAGCCTCATTTATTGCCGGACTGGCTGAGTACTTTCAAATTGGTACACAGCCTGATAAAGCTTTTGCCACATCCGTATTGTTTCTAGTCCCGGGAGTCCCGCTTATTAACTCGGTGACTGACCTGTTGGAAGGAAACATTCAAAACGGCCTGATTCGCGCCATAAACGGGTTAATGATTGCTTTCTCAATTGCCATGGGGCTATTTTCAGTACGAATGATTTTACACATTTAATATGGTCCTACTCGAAATACTCATCAAAAGTTTCTGGGCAGGCATTGCCGCTATTGGGTTTGCCATCTTGTTTAATGTCCCCCGCCGGACGATCTTTTCAATCTGGTCGCTGGGGGCAATGGGTGGATTGATCAAATTTACAGCTATGAATTTTGACCTTGGAATTGTATTTTCCTCTTTTCTGGGAGCCGTTGGCATTGCAATAGTTGCCATTCAGATGGCCCACATGCGTAACAGTCCACCGCTGGTCTTTTCTATTCCTTCAGTAATTCCAATGGTTCCAGGAGTCTTTGCTTATAAATTTATGCTTGGCATGATTGCTTTAACCAGCATCGAAAATGCCGATGCTTATATCCAAACGCTGATAGAGACAGTGAATAACGGGGCAAAAATGATGTTTGTGCTGATCTCGCTCGGAACCGGCGTTGCCATTCCAATGTTGCTAACCCGAAAAGAATCGATTAAAAAATCGGACTTCAATAAGAAGAAAAAGGCGGTGGGTTAACGTTCCGATTGCTTTCGCACAACTAAAATCCATATCAAAAAGAGAGCTGTTCCAAATAGAAACAGCTCTCTTTATATAGCAGGTGTGTCACACCGTTTAGAAATAAAATCTTCATACCGAATACTGAAATAAATCAGTAAATAGAATCCGGAATTAATTGATTTCTCCCAATTTTCCTTCATCGATTAACTTTTGTGTCAACTTTGCTTCTTCATTGTCAACAATCCATTTGGTAACCGATTGGGCTTCCTTTTGAAGGTCAACTTTCGCATCCAGATCGTTATTTAGAAGAACTTGAACGGGTTCAACCTTTTCAAATTTGCTTTCATTAATTAACTTTTGGAATACCCTTGCTTCTTCCTGGTCAACAATCCACTTGGTGACTGCCTGAGCCTCCTTTTGAAGATCTGTTTTTGCATCCAGGTCTTCATTTAGAAGCAATTGAACGGCTTCAAATCTGGCATCACTTTCAAAAGAAGTTTTTTCTGCTGATTCCACAATACTTCTGTCGGCCTTAGCTAATTCATTTTTTGTACTTTTTACTTCTTCAACAACTACGTTCTTGTCAGCATTTCTGGAATTTGCTGCATTGACATTTATTGTTGCAATAAATCCAAGTATACAAATCGCTACTAATGTTCTAATGTTCGTTTTCATAATTTCTCTTTTAATTGTTTTCAAATGTTTTCTTCTTAATTTGTTTTCACTATTAAGACTGAGAAACACCCCGAAAGTTACATCCGGATGAGTTAAATAAAAGATAAACTTATCTTAATTAAAACTTAAAGGATTTGGATTTGCTGGCTGAATGTTAAGAATGGCGCGGGAAATAGCCTTTCGATGTTAGCCGGAAGTTCGCTAAACAGACCGAAAACACAGGAGCCACTGCCCGACATCGATGCGTAAACAGCACCCATATCGTAAAGTTGAGCTTTGACGATTGAAATCTCTGGATACTGCGGAAATACTGATGATTCAAACTGATTAATGATGTTATTTTTCCAATCGTGAACCGGAAGATTAATTAATTCGGAAAGCGAAACGGCTGGCTTTTGAGGCACCACATTCTGAAAAGCTTTAGCGGTAGAAACTTCAAGCGGAGGTTTAACTAACAAAAGAGACATTCCCTTAACATTCAGGTTTATTTCATCCATTACTTCACCCCTTCCGGTGGCAAAAACAGGCTTGTCCAAGATAAAAAATGGGCAATCGCTTCCTAAAACAGCAGCGTAATCGAGTAACTTTTCCACAGAAAGATTCAAATTGAACGATTTATTCAACATCTGAAGCATAAATGCGCCATCAGCCGAACCACCACCAAGCCCAGCCCCAAAAGGAATTTGTTTGTGCAAATGGATTTTCAAAGCAGGTAAGCCACAGTCCTTTTGCAGAAGCGAATAGGCCTTCATTACCAGATTTGATTGCGGGGAACCAGAAATAGGGATTCCGCTTGTGGTCAACTGCAATTTATCAGCTTCGGCAATTTCGAGCGCATCGCACCAGCCAATAGGAAAAAAAACAGTTTCAAGATTGTGGAAACCATCTGTTCGCTTCCCGGTTATGTTTAACCCGATGTTTATTTTGGCGTTTGGAAATGAAATCATAAGACAAAAGTAGGAAATATCAAGTATAAGTTATGAGTTATAATTTGCAAAATTCGTTAGAAATCGGATCATCCGAAATTTGAATTTGACATGATCACTTTATGCTTTTTCGCTTATTACTTGCGTTTTACATGAGGAATGATTCGTAAACTATTGTAAGTTATCTATTTATTAATTCTGGGCACACCTGATTTTTCACATAAAATAGGAGTCAAAAAGGCTGTTGTTTTGCGACTCCATTTTAAATCCCTATTTTGTATGGCATTAAATCTGCAAAAAATGGTTCAGTCAAAAAAACCAAAGTTACAATCCGTAATCAAAGATTACGCGATCATGCTAATGGGGTTAATTCTTTACGTGCTATCGTGGACCCTATTCCTGGTACCTGCCAAAATTACCGGTGGTGGAATCAGCGGTTTGGCTGCCGTGATATTCTACAGCACCGGGATCCCGATTGGGTTAACCTTCTTTCTTATCAACATTGTATTGGTAGCTATTGCCATCAAAGTACTTGGAGCAAGTTTTGGGGTTAAAACCATATTCAGCATGGTGGTACTTTCCTTGTTATTTACTATCCCACAGGATTTTTTCCCAAAATCCATTATCGAAGACAATTTTCTCTCGGCAGTACTCGGCGGAATGATGGGCGGCGTTGGTATCGGATTGGTTTTTTCGCGAGGTGGTAGCACCGGAGGAACCGACATCATCGCAATGATCATCAACAAGTACCGAAACATCAGTCCCGGCCGAATCATTATGTATTGCGATGTAATCATTATTGGCTCATCCTACTTTCTGGTTCATTCGCTCGACAAAATGGTTTATGGATTCGTTTCGATGGCTGTGGTTTCGTACACCGTCGACTCTTTTCTCAGTGGTTCAAATGCGTCGGCCCAAATATTTATTTTCTCGCCCAAATACGACGAAATTGCTGATTTCATTAACAGTGAATTTGGGCGTGGGGTAACCGCACTGAATGGAACTGGCTGGTATACACAGAATGATGTTATGGTTTTGATCACCATTGTTCGTAAAAAAGAAACCAGCATTCTGTTCCGTAAAGTCAAAGAAATTGATCCCGACGCCTTTATTTCAATGGCCAGTGTTATGGGGGTTTACGGGCAAGGATTCGACAAAATAAAAGGCTGATTTCTACATTTACCTTCATTAACAGTTTTTTATCAATTTTTATTCTCCGCCATAAGATTTGAATTACTAAGCATTTATACCCATTTCAGAAGGCATTTTGGTACACCGATTCAATCGTCAGCTAGTATTCAGCTTTCGATTCCCTTTTAATTTTATTAGTTTTGAAAAGACAGAAATATACAGCCGGGAAAGTACTTTCATCCTAATAAAAGGACTTTCCCGGTTGATTATTAAACAGAAACCAGAAAACCATGAAGTTTAAAATTCCCGAAAAATTTCAACGACTAAAAAAAATCTTAATCTGGGCAGTCTCCTTTATCTTGTTACTGCAAGTTGCTTACTACATCTTCGATTATTACGAGACCAAGCGAATTATGGAGGAATTGGCCAAACAGCCAGAAGTAAAAATACCTGAACCAGTCATGCTTTTTAATATTCCGATTGACTCGTTCAATGTGGTTCCGGGTAAAGTTCGGTCAGGCCAGAATCTATCTGACATTCTGGTCAGTAAGGGTATTTCGATGTCTAAAATCGACGAAATATCAAAGAAATCAATCTTGACTTTTGATGTCCGGAAGATGAAGGTGGATAATCCGTATTACTTTTTCATGAATAAAAAGAACGCGTCGAAAGTCGATTACTTTATTTATGAAATCAATCCGGTTGATTACGTTGTTTACCAACTGAGCGACAGTTTGCGGATTTACAAAGAGAAAAAACCCATCGAAACACTGGTAAAATCGGCAAGTGGTGTGATTACATCCTCATTGTGGAACGCTTTGGCAGCTCAGGCTCTTGACTATAATCTGGCATTGTCTCTGTCAGATATCTACCAGTGGAGCATCGACTTCTATGGACTGCAGAAGGGTGATAAATTCAGGGTAGTGTTTGAAGAAAACTTTGTTAACGGAAAATCGATTGGCATTGGTCGTATTTTTGCAGCTCAATTTTTCCATGCCAAAGAGAATTTCTACGCATTTCGTTTTACACAGGATAACGAGGACAGCTATTTCGACGATAAAGGGCAAAGCCTAAAAAAGGCATTCCTGAAAGCCCCGCTGAAATTTAGCCGGATCAGTTCGTCATTCTCAGCCAGCAGGTTTCATCCGGTATTGAAAATTTACCGGCCTCATTTTGGGGTTGATTATGCTGCGCCAACCGGCACCCCGGTTATGTCGATTGGCGATGGAACGGTAATCGCGAAAGCTTATCAGGCTGCTGGTGGAGGTAACTATCTTAAAATTAAACACAACTCAGTATACACCACAAGTTATATGCACCTGAGTGGGTATGCTTCAGGAATTTCAAACGGAACACGAGTTCGGCAAGGGCAGGTGATTGGCTATGTTGGTGCAACAGGATTGGCTTCCGGACCACACCTCGATTTTCGGGTTTTCTTTAATGGGTCGCCAATGGATCCACTTAAGGTTAAATCAGAGCCTGGAATTCCGGTCGACAAGAAATACATGGCAAATTATACCATACATCGCGATTCGATGATGACCAAGCTTTCAACCATTAAAGATTTCTAATATTCAGAAAGTGTCATTAGGAAAGGTCATTAGAAAAAAGGAATCCTATTTTTCGAATGACCTTTTCCTTTCCTCACGACTTTAGGAGCGCAGTTTATAAACCAAATCCCAAAGAACAATACCGGCGCTTACAGAGATGTTGAACGAATGTTTGGTGCCGTATTGCGGAATTTCAATGGCGCCATCGCACATATCAATGACCGATTGTTGCACACCTTTCACCTCGTTCCCAAAAACCAGCGCCAGTTTCTGATTTTTATCGGGTGCAAAATCAGGCAATGAAATGCTATTTTCGACCTGCTCTACTGCAAATACTCGATATCCGCTTTCCTTCAACCGTTGTACTGCTTCTTCTGTTTCTTCGAAATACTCCCAGGGAACCGATTTTTCGGCATCCAAAGCAGTTTTATGAATATCTTTATTGGGAGGGGCTGCTGTAATTCCGCAAAGAATCACTTTCTCAATCAGCAAAGCATCGGACGTACGAAAAACCGAGCCGATGTTGTTACAACTCCTGATGTTATCCAAAACCATTGTTATTGGGGTTTTTGCTATTTCTTTATATTCATCGACCGACAAACGGTCGAGTTCGCTATTCTTTAATTTGCGCATCTTATAAATTTACCATTAGACAATTTACTATTTACGATTCTAATGCTTTCATTTTCAAACAAATAGCCAACCGCAAATAATTAAATCGTAAATAACTAGACTTGTTTTCTGCGGATCGGCATCGACATGCAACGCGCACCTCCGCCGCCACGGGCAAGTTCCGACCCGGGAATGGTAATTACACATTTCCCGTCCGGGATTTCGCAAGCTCCGTTTAAAACTTCTTCCGCCGGAACAACCTGAAATCCATTATTATTGAGTTGTTCAATCGTGTGTACATTCCGTTCGTAACCAATCACTTTTCCAGGTGCAAATGCAAAGAAATTGGCTCCACTATGCCATTGTTCACGCTCTTGGGTCCAATCGCCGGTAATTCCGCCGCATTGAATAGGGCGCATGTCGATGCCCAGTTTTTTCAATGCTTTTGGCAGATTTTTCTGTTCACTGATGTCGGTTACCTTCCCGTTTTCAACCTGAATATGAATCGTATGAAACCGGTTCGTACCCATGATCAGCGGCTCATAAACCATGCAGGCATCCACATCCAGAAAGGTAAAAACCATATCGAGATGAATGAACGATTCCGGCGTATCGGGTAGTTCCTGGATTAAAATGTGCTGCAACCCTTGTTTCTTTAATTTGATGTTTTCGAGTATGAAATCGATTCCTTGTGTGCTTGTCCGAATTCCGGTTCCGATGACCAAAACATCCTTGCGTCCAACCTGAAAGTCACCGCCTTCAATCGAAATTCCAGGGAAATTCTGGAGATTTTCAGGAGAATTGGGATTGATTGTTCTGGTTACGAGCAAAGGATGGTTATTGAAAATAGCATCCATAATCACTGCTTCGCGGTCGCGAACCCGACTGGCCATTTTGCCAATCAGCACCTCTTTACCGAACGACATGGAAGCATCGCGTGTAAACAGAAAATTATGCAGCGGGCGAAGGCTGAAACGCTCCTGACTGAGGTAACGGGTAAGGTTATCGCGCTCGATTGGAACGCCCTGAATGAGCAACCTAGCCAATTCCGCAGCATTTTTACCCAATAGTTTCGGGTAAATGTCCATTGCTCCTTCGCTTAGGCAAATCTCCTTTAGCAAAGATGACTTTACCTGACCGATACTCAAAATATCCGAAAGCAAATCCTTCACCTCGAATGTAGTGGTTACCTTATTTAAAATGCCTTTAAACACTGAATACTCGCTGCTGGCAACCGATAAATTCAGGATGTCGCTATAAAGTGCACGTTCGGCATTTTCAGGGGTCATTTCTTCAACCTCCAGTCCTGGAGTGTGAATGATCACACCTTCCAACTGACCAAACTCCGAACAAACGTCAATTTCAATTTTATGATCTGCCTGCATAATTGTTTATTTATCGCTTCAAAGATACAAACATTGCACATCTGGAAATCGTAAAGACTTTGTTATCGCTTCAGTTTTATAACATATCATTTTCACAATTGTGAACGTTTAAAATCAATAGCTGAGGCAATAGATCCAGTTCATTAAATTTCCATGTGACAACATCTAAACCAACAATAATTATCTTCGCAGAAGAAAATAGAACGAATGAAACGGCTCTTCATACTTATACTGTTAGGATTGGGTTTTGCGATTGCGGCCTCGGCACAATGGCCTCAAAATCTCCAGATAGTTCGAGGGGAAGTGGTTGGTAACGATACTGTACCTCATTTTGACATACCTGAAGTTGAAATTTATCCCCCAAAAGTTTTCAAGAATAAGTCTGACGAGCAACAATACTGGCGGATGGTTATGCGTGTCAAAAAAGTATTGCCTTATGCCAAAGAAGCTGCCTTGCTACTGCGAAAATATGAAATGGAAATTCCGGCTGGCGCAAGAGGTAAAGACCGGCGTGTTTATGTGCGTCGCGCTGAAGCCGAATTGATGAATAAATACGGACCGATCCTGAAAAAGATGTCGATCAATGATGGAAGAGTCCTTATAAAATTGATTGACCGTGAAACCCATAAAGCTTCGTACGATCTGATTCAGGAACTGAAAGGCGGTATCCCAGCAGTATTTTGGCAAGGCGTGGCACGTGTTTTTGGAAATAACCTGAAAACCAAATACGATCCGTATGGCGAAGATCGACAGATTGAACTAATTATTCAGTACATTGAAATGGGGATTATTTAAAGGAGAAAGTCAATGCCCGTTGCGAAAGAGTTAAAACGATTTTCATTTACGTAGCTACTTTTGGGGGAACCAATCCTATTCCGTCCGAAAAGAGGGTTTTTATCCTGAAAAAAGGTTCATACCGACGGCTTTCTTTTACCGCTTTTCTGACCATTGCATTTGTTGAATATTCCCCTATCAAAGACAGAATCTTTGGCAAACCTGCACGCTCATGTGTTATGAAGAAGTTCAATGCAGCGATTTGTCTTCCAGCGAAAATTTAGAGGATGAACATAGAAATCAGTCGACGAAAAATAGGATCAACCACAGCATAAATATTTGCCGATAATAAGGGTTCAAAGATTCGCGCAGTTTGCGCAGGGCAATGCCCACGTGGTTTTCAACGGTCTTGGGAGAAATACCCATTCGCTCGGCAATCTCCTTATGAGAAAAGTTTTCTTCCCATGCCAAAAGATATATTTGCTTGCTTTTCTCCGGAAGTTTATTGATTGCAGTATTGATAATTTCGCGAAGCTCGTTATTCTCCATCAGTTGCTGCGAACTTGGATCATCCCTAAAAATGGGTTGCCCGGAATCAATTGACGTAAACATCATCTTTTGTTCTTTCCGGTAAAGGCTGATGGCTTTATTCTTGGCCGACGAAAACAGAAACGATTTAAATGTTGCTTTGATCTGAAGAGTTTTGCGCTTCTCCCATACAAATGCAAATATTTCGAGGGCAATTTCTTCGGCGAGTTCTTTTGAGTGCAGGTATATCAGGAGAAAATTGCACAAATCAGGGAAATGCCGATCGAACAAAAAACGATAAGCTACCATGTCCCCATCCGCCATCTCCTGGAATGCTTCAGCGTCGTTTTTAAAATTTTGTTTCTGCATGCACTGTTATTTAATCTATTACCCCAGAACGCAGCAAATATATACAGCAATTTTGTTAATAATTCATACGCAGATTATTTCTACAAAAATAATTCTGTATTTTATACAATTAGACTACTCCAAGGTTTCGCCAGAAACCAACGATTTGAAATCGCCGGGGTATTTTTCCTGGTATAATTCGAAGTACAGTTTGACAAAATTATCGAATACTGCATGGGCCAAACTTAGTTTGCCTTGCCTGATTAAGATGTTTATTTTTTTTCGCAGGGCAGGTTCGTTCAACGGATCGTTAATACTGATCACCTCGGCCACTTCCAACAAAAGCGCTTCATGTTTTTCTTCTGAAAGCAACCGAAACAGATTCAGTCCATATTCAATAATTCGGTTACTCATCCGGTCAACATACTGATCAACCCACGATTCGTTCATATTCTGAAACAGGATGCCTTTCTTCAAGATCGATAAAAGCTCCGGAAGCCAATCAGCAAGTAGTTCAGCATCGGTCGCATTTGGTTCGTTGAGCCGTGCCTCAACAAAAGCATAATCGATATAATAATTATCAGCAAATTCGAGCAACCAAAGTTTATCCTGAAAAACAAGTCTGATTCCCGAACAGGATGTCAGCAATGCTTTCAGATTTTGAATGTTGGTTCCCCGAATGTTTTTGGCATTTTGCGGGCTCATTCCCGGCCACAAACAATCAGACAGTTCCTTTGAACCAATACCTTTCCGGCCACCAACGCTATTCAAAAGAATGATCACAAACAATTGCTTTATTTTGGGCGAGAACTTTTTGCCTGCATCTTTCCCTTCGGCATCAATTACTTTCAATCCTCCAAAACAGCAGATTTGTTCTGAGTTCACCGATGTTTCGCTCGCAGAAAACGGAACTTGAACCTGACTTATGCCAGACATCACTTTTTGATCGGTCTCAATTCGATCCTTGCTAAATAATCGTCGTCTCAGGTAAAAACCCAAAACCACTAAAACAAGGATAATCCCCAGAAACCAAATGAAATCGATTGGTTGTTTCGTTGAATTTCCGGATAAATATTCTGTTCTGACTTCGTCTTCATTCAGTTCCCTGTCCCATATTTTAATTTCGCTCATGTAACCCACAAAATACTCTTCCCAGAGGTTGCTGCCAATCAGCATAGTGTAATCCGAATCAACATAAGGAGTCAGCAACCTTATTTTTTCGGTCAGCTTGCCATTCAGGTAAAAACTGATAAAATGATCTGAACCAGTATGCACCAATCCAATAAAAGTCCACTGGTTGAGTGGGATAGGCGTTTTTGCCGAATAGTAGTCTTTCACTCCCTGCACAGTGAAAGTGAGCAGCCCGTTGTGTATTTTAAGTACAAAATCCTTCCCCTTGCCCAGAATACAATTGTTTGCGCCCAGCTCTGTCGGTTTTATCCAGCCAGTCATACTGAAATTAGCCTTTAAAGCCATCCTGCTTTTCAAACCACCGTCAACATAAGCCTTCCCTGAGAAAAATGCGCAATTGCCGCGGGTTTTGTCACGAACAAAACCAATGTTGTATGGAATAATCTCCTCGCCGTTTTGCCGCACCACGTTTTGAATCCTTTTCGAAAAACAGTATTCGTCGGTCAACCCAAAATATGGATCAAGTTGAACGGCATTGAAGATTTTCGGGTTCCGTAGGTTTTCTGGCGATGGGAGTACAATATCAGGCGAAAACTGGTAACCAGCTTTGTAAGGCGAAAGCGGCAGGCTTCCAGACAAGCTGATCGGAAAACTGAAATAGCCATTCGTTTCGCGGTTCGGAAGGTCTTTCCACGATACATCGGCTAATAACCGGTCGCCATCGCGAACAACCCCAAAAATTTTTGGATAACTATTTAGCGCACGTATAAGTTCAACAGATTCGATCATTGCATGGGGTTTAACCTGAATAAAATTGGGCATCTTGCCGGTTTGTTCCCATAGCGCAGCAAAAGAATCAGTTGATGGAACAGAATCAGAATCGACGACCATCCAAAGAAATTCCTTGCAGCTAAGTTTCTTTTTTAGCGCTTCTGCATTATCACGATTGCTGATTTTATCCAGGTCATTTTCTGTCAACTCGATGATATCGGGATAAACGTTAACTGAAATTGGCGTTTTCCCTTCTGAAATAACAACTACCGGAAGTTTGTTTTTGGGGATCCGGGCAACCAGTCCTTGCAGCTTTTCGGTTATTTCGCCTGAAGTAATGAATGCAACAGGGATTTGCCGCTGTAGCAGCGAATCGAATTGCTGTAAACTTTGTTCTTCCGGATTAATGAGCAGATGCGAGTGAAGCCGTAGCGTTTGCCTGATGCTGTCCTGACGCTCCTGGTTTTCAGCTACCAAAAACAGAGGAATAACATTCAGCAGAATGATTAAAATGAGCTTATATGAAAGTGTTTTTTGTCGCAACCGTTTAATTCATATCAGATTAGTCGGCCTCAGATGTGAGTTTCACTTTTCCAGAGGCTCAAAATATTCGCTCTTAGTTCTTCAATTTTTGAAGCACCCAAATTAGGCAAAATTATGGATTAATCAGATAAATCATGATCTTCGCATTTCAATTGAATGGACAATATGGCAAAAGCTAAATTCAGGCAAATATTCTTTGGAAGGGCAGCTATCCCGATCTGGCTGGCATTGGCAACTTTCGGCCTAACTGAATTATTCGCGCGCCATCCGAAGGTTACCGAAGCCTTTTATTCGCAAACGCTTTATCCGGTTGTTGCTTTTCTTTTGTCGTTTGTGAGCAGGTTAGTTTCCTTCTCGCTGGATGATGCCTTCTACCTGTTATTAGCCATTTTTCTAGTGACAGTTTTTCTAATAGCTATCTTCAGGAAAATAAAGTTCGGCAGGTTTCTGTTACTAATTCTGCAAACGCTTTCAATTTGCTATGTACTTTTTTACTGGTCCTGGGGTTTTAATTATTATCGATCCGGGGTCAATCAACGGCTTCAAATTAGCAAATCGACCCCCGATACCGTGCAGTTTGTCCGCGTTCTGGAAAATTTGATTGCACAAACCAACGAATCGTACTGCTCGTTCGACAGCATTACCAAGCTTGAAATCAGCGCGCTGGTCGAATCTTCGTATCAAAAACACGCCTCATTCCTGAAGCTGGATTATCCACAGGGAACTCGCGTTCCGAAACCGATAAGCTTAAGTTCGTTTTTCGCGAAAGCTGGGATTGCCGGTTATTACGGCCCATTTTTTAGTGAAGTACACCTGAACGACAGCTTGCTGATGATTGAATATCCGCAGGTGTTGGCTCACGAATCGGCTCACCAGTTTGGAATTACAAGCGAAGCCGAGGCCAACTTCTATGGCTGGTTGGTCTGTGCCAGAAGCAATTCGAAACACCTTCGATACAGCGCCAACATCAGCATGGTCAATTATTTCCTTTCGCAGGGACGACGGTTGCACAACTTCGCCAACCTGGTGCATCAAATCAATAAACCGGTAATCGATGACATCCGGAAAGTTCAAAAACACTGGGAAAGTATGCGGAATGAACGAATTGACAAAGCGGCCGGGAAAGTGAACGATGTGTACCTGAAAACCAACAAAGTTGAAAAAGGCATTGAAGACTATTTCGGAGTGGTTCAATTTGTGATGGACTTTGAAACTGATTCAGTGGCACTGAAAAAAGTTAACAGTCTCAGTGATCAGTAGGCAAAAGGGATAACTTCCGAGGAGTGATCTGGGAACTGCGACTGAACACTGAACACTTTTTTCTATTTTTACCACGTATTCAAAACCCAGGCTCATGCAAATCCATCCAATATATGCCGGAAACTTCAGCTGCGACGGAGGTTCGCTGTTTAGTGTCATTCCCAAAGCGATGTGGAACAAGGTTTATCCTGCCGATGAAAACAACATCGTCAAAATGGTGATGCGTTGCCTGCTGGTTGATTTAGGCGAACACAAAATCCTGATCGAAGCCGGTGTTGGCAACCATTATCCGGAGAAAGTCCGCCGAAACAACGGGCATGAAGAAACTGATGCAATAGAGAAATCGCTGGCCGAAAAAGGCTATCAACCAGAAGACATCACCGATGTGGTTTTTACCCATCTGCATTGGGATCATTGCAATGGAGCCGTTCTGAATAAAAATGGGCAATTCAGGCTTCAGTTTCCAAAAGCCAAGCATTGGTGCAGCCGGAAGCAATGGGAACATTCCAAAATCTCGAATATTCGTGAGCGCGCGGCTTATTATCCTGAAATACTCGATTTCCTGAAAAACGAAGGAAACATGCAATTGGTTGAAGGCGACGGTGAACTGTTTCCCGAAATTTCAGTGCGGATGTACGATGGGCACACGCCCGGACAAATGATTCCATTCATTCAGTACGAAGGGAAAACCTACGTTTATATGTCGGATTTGATCCCAACCGCAGCTAACGTTCCTATCGTGTGGCTGGCTTCGTATGATTTGTATCCGGTGACTTCGTTCGAAGAAAAAGAGCAATTCCTGCACGAAGCAGCCGAAAAGGAATACATCCTGTTTTTTGAGCACGATATTTATACCGAATGTGCCACCGTTGAGTGGGAAGGAAAAGTCCCGAAGGTGAACGAAAGGTTCAGCTTTTAAAAATTAGTGAGCTGGTGGCTTGAAGCCACCCGCTCACTAAAGATACCACCAAGTTGCTGTATTTAGCTAAATTTGGCAACTTGGCCTACAATGTTCACAATACCACAAATTGCCAATCGCCCTATTTTGCTATTTTTGTGAAACACAACAAAAAAATCGAAGGCATTGACAAATACAACAACTCAACCCAACCAACAGAGCAAACACCCAACAAAAAATAAAGTGCCGGCAAAGTATCTTCTTTCGATGCTCGCTCTACTTTTTATTGCCTCACTCCTCACCTTGATCGATCATTACCAACTGATGGCCATCAGCGAAACACTGCTGATTGTTTCGCGCTGTTCTTTTCTTCTGGTTTTGATAGGTTATGCGGTACTGAAACGATCGTTAACCACATGGATTTTGGTGAGCATGGTTTTGGGCGCCGAATTTGGGCACGACCTTCCTGAAATTGCAGTGAATTTAAACGTGGTCAGCCAGATTTTTTTGCGACTGATCAAAACGATAATCGCGCCATTGTTGTTCGCCACAATTGTGGTGGGAATCGCGGGTCATTCCGACCTGAAACAGGTTGGGCGCATGGGTTGGAAATCGCTCCTCTATTTCGAAATTGTATCCACAATCGCCCTCGTCATCGGGCTGATATCGATCAACATCAGTAAAGCGGGCATTGGGGTGAACATACCTCAAAATATGGCACACTCCGAGCTTACCAATGTCCCGGTCCTGAAAGGAACGGAAGTGATCCTACACGTCTTTCCGGAGAATATTGCCAAAGCCATTTATGAAGGGCAAGTGCTTCAGATTGTCATTTTCAGTGTTTTGTTCGGAATTGCAGTGGCCATGCTGAAAGACAAATTTAAGCGCCCGATGATCGTGTTTACCGAAGCCTTGTCGGAAACCATGTTCAAGTTTACTTCTATCATCATGTATTTTGCGCCTTTTGCCGTGTTTGCCGCCATTGCTTACAGCATCGGGCACATGGGGCTCGAAATATTTGTCAACCTGTTTAAATTGCTGGCCACGCTGTACGTTTCGCTGACCGTATTTTTGGTTGGCGTACTACTCCCGATAGCATTAATCCTGAAAATTCCGGTACGCAAATTTATCAACGCGATTTCGGAACCTGTTGCCATCGCGTTTGCTACAACAAGTTCCGAATCGGCTTTGCCCGTAGCTATGGAACGGCTAGAGGAATTTGGCGTTCCACGTAAAATTGTCGCGTTTGTGATGCCTACCGGGTACAGTTTCAACCTCGATGGAACAACATTATACCTCTCACTGGCAACCGTTTTTGTGGCCCAAATCAGCGGCATTCACCTTTCGTTCGACAAACAATTGCTCATCGTTTTTACCCTGATGCTTACCAGCAAAGGCGTAGCGGGAGTTCCCCGTGCATCGCTGGTTATTTTGCTTGCCACAGCCTCCAGTTTTGGGTTGCCCACCTGGCCTATTTACATTATCCTCGGTATCGACGAACTGATGGATATGGCCCGAACTTCAGTCAATGTGATTGGAAATTGCCTGGCAACCGTGGTGGTTGCCAAATGGGAAAATGAATTCAACCCATCCGAAGCCAAATCATTGCAATCCAATAAAGAATTATTCAGATAATTCCAGTTCGATATAGCCCCACTGCGGAACATTCAACCTTAAGGTTTTCCCATCAATATTGTAAGTTCTAACCTTCGGAAGCATGATTGCAAGCTTTTCAGAGAATTGGCTATCACAACAAATAAGAGTACAATTGGCTGACGAGATTTCAAGATTATTAGTTCCTATAACTTTAAATGAGCCGCCACATCCATTAACATCAAGAGATAATCCATAGTTCCCCTCTTTAAAAAAAACAAGTCCAATCTTTTTATCTGTATTTTTCGTATAGCCTGCGGACTCTAGCGAAATAAACGATTTTGCTTCCCATGAATGATAAATACTATCCTCATTTGCCCCCTCATCCTTGTTACAGGCAATCAGGACAAGCATCAAAATCAGAACTGTCAAGAATGAAGTTTTCATACAAAGTAGTTTTACCTAAGATGTGAAAAGTATCTGTAACGTTGCGTAGATTCTAATTTATTCAGTTGTCCAGCCAATTCTTGAAATCGACAACACGTTCGCGGCTGACAAGCACTTCTGTTTCAGGGTCGGGACGAAGCTGCAATTTCAGCCGGTTGTTGAAATAGGTGTGGATTTTATCGATGGCTTCGGGCCTGACAATGAATTTACGGTTGATCCGGAAAAACAGCTTTGGATCGAGCATTTGCTCCACATCGTCGAGCGAAAAATCGATGGGCAACTTGGTTTTCGCAAAAGTGACCGCCCAGCACATGCCATCATCGAACAGGAAATAGGCAATATCTTCCACGTTTACTTGCTTCAACTGCTCCCCAACCTTGATCAGCAACCGCTTTTTGTACTGGCTGGTTTGTATCAACCGCGAATAAAGCTGTTCGTAAATCTGTTCCGGATTCTGAATCACCTGGGTTCGTTGCTTCCTGAATTTTTCGACCGCAAGTTGCAATTCCTGAAAATCAATGGGTTTCAGAAGATAGTCGATGCTATTCACCTTAAAAGCCTGAATCGCATATTCATCGTAGGCTGTGGTAAAAATCACCGGAACTTCGAGCCGGACCTGCTTGAATAGTTCGAAACACGAACCATCGGACAGCTGGATGTCCATCAGCAACAAATCGGGATGCGAATGGGTTCCGAGCCAATCGACGCCCTGTTTAACCGATTCAATAATCCCAAGCAAGTCAATCGTAGGATCGTAGCGGCGAATTAGCTTAACCAGATGTTCGGCCGACAGGTTTTCATCTTCAAAGATTAATACTTTTAAGCTCACTTTTCCGGAGTTTAGGTAGTTTAACACAAAAAGTCATTGCGGTTTCTTCCAGTTCAATTCCTTTTTCAGAAATCAGTTCGTAGCGTTTCCGGATGTTTTCGAGCCCAATGCCCGACGAACCGTCGATCAGATCGCGGCGGTCAAGGTTATTAATTACCCTGATGTAATCAACATCTTCTGTAACGCGCACCACCAAAGGCGATTCTTTCGAAAACCGGTTATGCTTTACCGCATTTTCGGCCAGCATTTGCAACGAATTCTTCGGAATAAATGTGTATTTACTGGTCTCGTCGCTAATTTCAATCCTAAACCTGATGCTGTCATTGTGCCTTACGGTCATCAGGAAAATATAGGCATTCAGGAAATCTAGTTCTTGTGAAAGAGGTACAACCGTTTCGTCCCTCACCTCAAGCACATAACGGTAAATTTTCGATAATTGGTTGATGTACTGCGCAGCCAGGTCGGCATCTTTATGCACCAGCGAAGTCAGCACACTGAGGCTATTGAAGAAAAAGTGTGGTTCAATCTGGTGTTTCAGCGCCTCGAACTGCGAACGGATATTCTCTTTTTGTAAACGCTCGGACATTACTTCAGCTTCCTGCCAGTTTTTGAAGTAAAAAATAAATGAATGAAAACCAATGATTATTAAAGATATAACCACCATCATTACGGTTAAGTCACGATCAAGCACTACATAGTCAGCCCACAATTTCTCCTGATGGATAAGCACAAAGAATAAATTGTAATACAATTCGCCGTACAAAGCGGTGAAACCTATACAATACAGTAAAAGCACCACGCCCAGAATTACAAAACGCATGGTTTGCCCGAAATAACTCCTGACCATACGGTTGATACGGCTGGTCATCCAAATCCCGATTTCCCATACCGTCCATCCGAAAAAGAGAAAAAACAAATGAAAGAAAATACCCCGGAGGTCGTATTGCAAAAGGCTCGAAAACGAGCGGTCGTAAAACTTATACAAATAATGCACCCCGTTCAGGATCAGAAAAATAGATAAGTATTTCAGGATGATTTCGTTAATCCGGGTTACAGGTTTCATTTCTGGTAGTTTAGAAACTTATAGTATCAAACATAGGTAGAAAGAGGAGTCGTAATCTATTTTAGCTCGTCCAATAAGCTTTGACTTTTTTCGTCTACTAATTTTCGTTCATTCTATGGATCAAAACCTCAATCCATGCCCTAAATCTTTCGCAGCGATCCAAAATTTTTTCAATTGTTATAACCTCTGCAATCAACGGGCCATGAAACGTTTTTTGATAACCAGGGATGAGAGATTCCAGTCTCTTAGATGGAGCGGTAAGAGCTCCATCATTCAGCAGTTCAGGATTCCCGTGGACATTTACAGCATTTTGTAGTTGAATTCTATTTTTATCAGGGATGTCAGGGATATATTCAAATCCAACATTTGATGAAAACAGAAGGCCTTCAAATTCATGCAATTGTATGTAAGGAATAAATCTTGGACTTTGGATGTCTTCTGAAATGGCATTTTCCAGAAAAGTAACTCTCTGTATTTTATCTTGATATTTCTGTTGACCTTCCTGATATCTGGGAAAATCAGAATTGAGTCGAAAAAAATCAACTAAAGAGGTAACAATAATGTCCTGCTCTCGTTTCAACAAATTTTCAGCATTATGCTTAAATCTTTGATAAGAGACATCCCCTCCTTTATGACCGGGGCTTGTCTCCATCAATATACACCTGACATCATATATTCCCCTATTGGAAAAATAACTTCTCAATATTTCATTGACAAATTGTTCTTCGGTAGGCCCTTCCCCTAAAATATACAATCCTCTCATCTTGGCCGCCCTCCCAATACATTTTTCTCCCATAATTCACTTAACGTATAATCGGCAAGCCAACCCTCTAAATCCTTAGCTTTTTGCCTTGAAAAAACCGTTTGATCATCTTTGCGCTCAACAACAATTATATCGTCGGCAGTAAATTGATCAACCAAATTGACCGACTGCGTTGAAATGATAATTTGCGACTTTATTGATGTACTTTTTATCAACGCGCCTAATTTCTGAATCGCAAAAGGATGCAACCCTAATTCAGGCTCATCAATAATTATTGTCTTCGGTATATTGGGCTGTAGCAATAACGTAGCTAAAGCAATAAACCTAAGTGTTCCGTCTGATAGATTATGGGCGTTAAAATAGTCGTCAGACCCTTTTTCTACCCAGTTCAAAAAAATCATTTCTGGATTTTTCGAATCAGGCTTTAAATCAAACCGTTCAAAAAAAGGCGCAACCGATCTCACAGTATGCTCGATAATCCTGTAATGTTGAGGGGCTGTATCTTTTATCTTGAAAAGAAAAGCGGCCAGGTTACTTCCATCTTCTTTAAGATACTCATAATCCCGTGTTTGATTGGCTTGTTTCAAAGGAGAGCCAGAACTCGTATCGTGAAAATGAAAAACTTTGAAGCCTTCAAAATATTCGCTTAAAAATTCAGCCCTTGAGGAAGTGTTATTTCGTAATTCACTTTCTTCCTTTCCTTCACCCCCCAATTCTAAATAATTCCAGCTTTCGTTATATCCCCGAGCAAAAAAATTATATCCTCCAAGGTCTTTTTCAAAATAAAATCCAACACCCTGAATCTGTGGGACTAACTTAAAATTATAGCGATTGTTCGTATTGCTTCCTCTTTCCGGTTTAAATACAATACTTCCTTCCAGGAATTTTGAACGTTTCCGGCCAAAGTATAAAATCCGGTTTTCATAACCATTATCAGCAGTAAAGAACTTTAATCTTTGTTTATAAATACTATTTAAGAGTTTGAAAAATTGAATAAAATTTGTTTTCCCAACGCCATTCGGGCCTATCAAAACATTGATTGGTTTAATATAAATGTTTCCGGATTCCCGAATTGATTTAAAGTTCTTGATATTTATTCTATCTATTGGCATATCAAAGGGGTATGTATAAAATCATCTTGACTTTCAATTTCAAATATACGATATGTTTTTTACAGGTTACTAATTATATATTTGAATTCTGCTCTACGACAAATATCCATACTGGCCAAACCATTCCAGCGCATCTTCTATGGCCTGAGAAATTGGAGTCTGCGGCATTAGAAGTTCTTGAACGGCCTTGGCTGAGGAATAATAATTGTCGGCACAAAGCAATCGGGCATTCACCGAGTTCAGTTTAGCAGGTTTGTCCAATACGTTTTCGTACAAACTTCCTAACGCACCAGCTAAATGGATCGACTGACGAGATAACGACAGCAATTTTTGAGGCCGCCCGTATACCATCCTCAATTTTCCGAAGAACTCGCGATAGGTAAGGTTTTCGTTAGCCAACAAGTAGCATTCTCCGGGCTTTCCATGCCTGATTGCATTCACAATGCCATGAGCCACATCGGCCACATGCACAAAATTTTTACCTCCCGGCGGATAAATCATTAGCTTCTTTTGCTGCGCCATAAGGATAATCTGGCCCGAACTGGGCTTGGCATCGTATTTCCCCAGCATAAATGTTGGGTTTACCACTACTGCCGGAAGGCCACTTCTGCGGAATTCACCCAACACCAGTTCTTGCGCCACTTGTTTGCTCAGCATATAGCCTGATTTCCCTTTCATACTGAAAGGCGATTCTTCGGTGCCGGGATTTGCTTTGGTTCCCGAATCGAACGCATTGGCCGAACCTACAAAAATGAACTTTTCAACTCCTCTGCGAACGGCTTCATCCAAAAGCAAGCGGGTAGCATCGACGTTGATTTTTTTATAGGCTTCGTAGTTTGTCGGCCATTGGCTGGTATTGGCCGCCGCATGCACCACCACTTCGCAACCAGCAAAAGCTTTCCGCACATCGGACGGATTGGTAATCTCGCCCTTAAACAGTTCAACATCAACTTTCTTCAGTGAGAGCAGGTTGCTGCTCTCGCGTACCATCCCACGCACTTCATATCCCGATTGGAGCAACTCACGAACCAGGTTGCTTGCCAGCAACCCATTTGCCCCTGTTACTAATACTTTCATTTTTCTAAGTTTACTAAAGTTCGCGCTGTATAACTCTTGAACTAAGCGAAAGCCTTATTCCTGAAGGGATCAGACTCATCAGGAAAACATTAATCCGGTTAAGGTAACCTGGAATGATGACCGCTTTTCCCCGGATCAGGTTGTGGATCGAAATCCGGGCAATCGCCGAAGCTGGGATTAAAGCCAACCGCGCCAAAGCCCCTTGTTTGAGGATACGCTTAACAACATCGGGATTGGTCATGATTGGTCCCGGATTGACCACACTGACCCTGATGTTGGTGTTTCGCAATTCAGCTTTCAACCCACAGGTAAAGTGGTAAATAAATGCTTTCGATGCCGGGTAAATGGTTTTGTATGGTAGTGGTGCAAATGCGGCCATGCTCGACACGTTCAGGATGTAGGCTTTCCGATGCATTTTTAATTCCGGTATCAAGAGCCTGACCAGCAACGAAGTTGCACGGATATTCAATTGGATCAGCCGGTCAAGGTAATCGGTTGGGGTGGTTTCAAACGAGCGGGTGCCGCCAATGCCTGCATTGTTAATCAGCACATTGACCGAAAAGTTGGCAATTACCCAAGCAGCCAGCAGTTCAACCTGTTCTCTGTCGGTCAAATCAATTTCGTAGTGGCAGACTATAACTTGATACTTCCCCGATAGTTGGGTACACAGCTCCGGAAGATTTTCGCCGGGCAACGAAACCAGTATCAGATTCATTTTTCGCCTAGCACATTCAATGGCCAATTCTCTTCCAAGACCTGTACTGGCTCCGGTAATCAGTGTGAATAAATTGTTTTTTGTTTTCATATGTCTATAATTTGTTTTTCAATTGCCATATGGAACTCGCCATTACAGTAATACTCCTGTATCCCGAGTACTCGGGATGGCTCGTTTCATTGTTTTCTGTATTTTCTGAGGATAAAATAACTGAGGTGATAAGCCAAAAAAGCGAATGGGATTCCGAGTAAAAATCCCCCGACAGCGAGGGTTAAAAGTATTTCCGATCCGTGGTGGAAAATTTCGGTTAAAACCCGGAATGAAAATTCAGCAGGGAATTCGAACGATTGCCTACAGCCGGTAATTTGTTTTCCGACTAGGTAATTCAGTCCAAAGAAGAAAGGTGCAGTTACCGGGTTAATATTGAAAACCCCGATCCCGGCGGCCAGTTTGTTCCATTTCAGGACCGAGGCAATAGCCACTGCAATAATTGCTTTTACACCCACCAGCGGCATCAACCCAATAAAGATCCCGAGCGAATAACCGCTTGCAATTTGGTGCGGGTCGCCCTCAATTTTTTGAATCAACCGGACGGCATTTAGTTTGCTGGCCAGCCAATGGCGAACTACTGAAATGCTCATCGCCGTTCAGCAATTTTTTTCACGTTCACCACGCAGTTACCCATCTCATTGAATACAAACGGATCGGTTACCCACCGGGGCAAAAACGGCTTAGTCTTCGAGAACATGTAATAGCGGACGCGGGTGTGGGTGTCGCCGGTTGATACAAATTCCCAACGGCCTTCGAAATGTGACAATCTCCGGTACTTTCCGTCTTCGGGTAAATAGTCGGGTTGTCCTGAAATATCAATAGTAATGTTATGGCTTGCCGCATTGAGCTTCATTTCGTTCCTTGTAACCAAGTCGAACCTCAGGGCCGGCAGAAGATTAAACCGCGAATAGGCATACCATTCCGAATCCGAATTTTCGCGCAAAACTTTGTATTCGTCGGCCATCGACAGCCACTCTGTGCCGTACTTTTCGTTTCGGATGATTTGGGCAATTTCGCCCGGAGAGGAATTTACCTGGATTTCGGCATACAGTTCCCGTGCTTTTCGTCCAGGCTCAGCCTCTACCCAACGCTGGTAAATAAAAACATCGTCATCGTGTTTGCGAAGCTCCCAGTTACTGGCTTTGTCGGAATTTCCAGTCGTAAATGCACTAAAATCTGTAGGATTCTCAACGTGGACAACCTCATCGGCAATGCCTTTTGCATTTTCGACCAGAGTCTTGGCCGATTCCCTTTGGTATCCCTTCCCGACTTGACCTGTGCCGGGGTGATGTAATAAAAGAATCAATAAAATAATCATGGCTTTTCTGTTTTTGTTTTCTGAAAAAATTGTTTCTGCAAAGCAAATTACAAATCACGGAGCCAACAACACTGTGGGAATGAACTGTCGTTCGGACGTGTTGAGTTGTTGATTTGAATGTTTGAGTTGTTTACAGGTATTGACAGAAAAAAAACAGGAAAGTCGTACCAATCGAATAACAAATCGTTAATGGACTAAAACGACTGAGGGCGTGACTTAAAGCCACACCCTCAGCAAAATATCCTTTAAATTCGCTTACGACAGCACCGACATTGCAGCACCAATCAGGTTGGCATTTTCAATTCGAGAAATATCGACGATGGTATCGCTCAAACCGCTTTCAGCAAGCAGTTCTGCCAAACAGGCATTTACCACATCAACATATTTGGTGTCGTGGGCTTTAACCTTGCTCCAGAACAAACTTCCTTCGGCCAAAACCTGAATTTTCTTCACCGATGGGTAAGCCGTACTCAGGTTCAGTACCAATCCGGCGATTGAAGCAGCTACCAATTTGGCTGAACGTTCGTAAATCTGGAAAGCAGTTTCAACATATTCCAGTTTGTATTGATCTGGATTATTCATCATTTTGCTTAATCCGGCAGCATCAAGGTTAATGTCCAATCCGTCGTTAGGGAAAACTGCGCGGAAGATCCGTCCCAGATACATACCCGAAATGGCTTTTTCGAAACGCTGAAATCCTTTGTTATCCGAATTGTTATCCACTTCCACATCGAATTTGGTGAGATTTGGCGGATTGAAATTTCCTGACTCAAGATTTACCGGAGTTTCTCCGCTCCAACCCTCCATCCCATCGATTTTTGGGATATAAGTTGATGGGAAGAATGTAGCCATGTTGGTCCCAGTCCCAACGATCAGGCCAATATAAGCATCATATCCCGGATTTGCCAAACCTGCAAATAGGCTGGTAATGGTATCGTTTACAACCGCAATCTTACCATTGAACCCCGCATTCATCGTGTCGTTCAGGAATTTTACCATAGGGGCGCCAATCGGTTTCCCAGCCATCCCCGAAATATTTACGCCTTTGGTCCACACAATCAGTTCGGCATCGCCATTTAACATCGGCTTTGCCGGATAAGAAAAACAATAACCAATTGAGGAATTGGCTGGAAGCTTGAGTTGCACGATTGCTTCAGCTTCTGAATTGTATAAGTCGGTTTCGGTAAAACCTGCTGTTTTCATCTCGGTGATATCTTTTTCAGCCAGGCCGGTAATTTTGGTCTCTTCGCCAACCGAAACTACGGCAGCCCTGAAATTGGTGCCACCCAAATCGAAAACGGTAGCTTCGCCCTTTATCCCGTCCTTTTTCGGATGGATATAAGTTGGTAAACACTTGATTTCGGTTCCATCCTCTTGAAGGCCTGTTTCAATCTTGGATTTCAGGTCGTTTGCTATTTCGAGCAACTGGCTGTTTGATAAGGCAAATTGATTGTTCATGGTATGATTATTAGTTTAATGGGTTATTTTTCAATTCCGGCTAAAAATAGAAAAATCCTCTTACATCAGCAAAAGGACTTTTACGAATAATTTGCTTCTACCACAGATAACTCAACTGAACACAGACCGAAAACCTATTTTGTTTTTAATCGGTGTAGTCCGAGGTGATAAGTTTTAATTATTTACCAAGCCTGAATGACATTTTCAGTAGAAAAACATTGTACGGTTTTTGGTCGAACAGTTTCGTGAGGTCGCCGTTGAAATTAAAATTACCGTTCGAAACCGACTGGTTGCGGGTTTGCGACCAAACCAGGTAGATGGTCGATCCTGGCAAATATTCCCATCGAACCACCATATTCGATAAAAATTCTTTGACATTGAAATCGGGTTGGTCAAAGGTATAAAGCTGGTTTCCGGCCTGATCAGAAACACTATATATTTCGTCGGCATTTACATATGCCAGTTCGTTGCTGTTCAACAGACTAAACCGATCGGCATACCTATTGGCCCGACTGTCTGTAATCCGTTTAAATTCGGAATATTTTCCGCTGGCCAAAAAGGGTTGCCCCCAGTATTGAATACTCAGGTTTGGAGTTATAATGTAGTTTATCCGCAACGATGCGCTCAGCGTTTTTTGATGGATGCGGGCAAAAATATAATCGGTCTTGTTCGAATAATCCTGTTGATCGACATATTGCAGCTCGTCGTTATTCGAGTTAAAATTAGGAGAAAGTGTAATCTTCAGGCTCTTGGACGGGCGATATCCCAGGCTGATCCCGCAGTCGAACATTTGTTTTGAATTTTTCTCATTTCCTCCCAGAATCATCACTTGAGCTTCGCCGGTCAATCTTTTCTGGTCGTTGGAGCCAAATGCAAACCAAACATTTTTTGTTCCGGAAGATTTAAGGGCCGGCCCACCCCTGAGTTCAGTGGTTGATAAGCCTACCCCATTCCAGTTGCCTCCCAGGTGAAAATTCCAGTAGTTCTTCAATTGAGTATGCGCATTGATGTTTCCTCCAGGACCGGTTAATTCTCCACCGAAATTCCACTCAGTCCATTGGTTAAAATTCAGGTTCATGTTCCTGAAAATGGAGAACGGTTCGTAAATGCGGTAACCCACCCAAACAACTTCCAGAATATTATCGGCCTGACGCATATAACCCACATCGTTCAACTCCAAACCAGGTGATTTCCACGCGGTGGCAGCCATAAATTTTAATTTTCCTCCATTTTTCGAAAATACGATCTTTCCGCCCTGACCCGATAAACTGGTGCGTGTTGTATCCAATTTCAGGTAAGAGGCATCAGGGCGCTGAAACCCGTGAATCCATGATTTTTGAGTATTGGTAATTGCCTCAGCGCTTCCTTCAACTCGGCTAAAATAAGTGCTGAAGTCTAATTCCCAGTCTTTATTGTGCCACTTATGTACGAAATCAAACCCACCGGTAAAAGCCGATTTATGAAGATAATCCAACTGTTCTTCGCCCAAGTTGCGATTAACCGAAGTAAATATTCCCCCTAAAAGCGTATTGCCTTTATTGAAGTCTTTTTGCACCCGTCCAATCGTGTAATTGGTAAATGGCTCTATCTTTTCGCGACGCTGCGTCCCATCACTGATATCAGCAAATTCGTCGGAAGTCAGGCTTTCAAGGACCCCGATGGACCATCCGGTTTTGGTTTTGCCGGTAATTTTTGCAGCGCCGAGAATACTGGTAAATTCGGGTGCATTAATGAATTCACCATCTTTAAGTTCCGGATCATAATGAGGACGACGTCCAATCCTCCGAGAATAAAACAGGTTTTCGGAAGCCAGATCCCCGTCACCAAACATCAGTGGAAAACTCAGGATATTTTTCCCTTCAATAAAGAAAGGGCGTTTCTCCTGAAAAAAAGTTTCAAACGATGATAAGTTTACTTGCGAAGGGTCGGCCTCTACCTGCCCGAAATCTGGATTAATCGTAAAATCCAGCGTCAGGTTATTGGTCAGGCCAACTTTGCCATCCAGCCCCATTTCCAACTGATTCTTTTTCCCCGATTCCTTAAACCGGTTTCCGGGTTCTTTCTCGTAGCGGTCAGTTCGGGCAACGGCGTAGGGCATAATATCAGCAACCTTTCGCGACTTCAGGTTTTTCAACCCTTTCAATTCGCCATATTGCGAAACCCAGCCCGAAGTCTTTTTTGACGAAGCTTGCCATAGGCTCACTTCCTGTTTTCGGAAAAGCGAACGTCCTACCTGCAATCCCCAGGTTTGTTCGGAGTTACCTTCAAAGCGCAATTGCGTCAATGGGATTTTCATTTCGGCATACCAACCGTTATTGTCGCGACTGGTTTTCACCAACCAAATCGGGTCCCAGGTATTGTCTTCATTTTCACCGTCATTACTGATGATAAAATCTTTTTTAATTCCGCCGGCATTCGCCATAAACGAAAATGCAGTTCGTTTGTCGAAATAGGAGTCAAACTGAACGGCTACGAAATCACCATCGATTTCATCGCGACTGGTAAGTCGTTGAACGATACTGTCGGGATGGTTATCCCAGCATTTAAACCCTACATAGATGTAGTTTTCGTCGAGCAGAATAGCAAATTCTGTTTTTTGAGAGGGATTTTTCCCTTCGGACGGTTCGTACTGGGTAAAATCGTCTTGCCAGATAGCTTTCTGCCAGGAAGGTTCATCCAGGTTACCATCTATCGAAAGTTCGTTTTTGGAGCATTCGCTGGGGTAATATTCTTTTTTAGGCTGATTTTGAGCAAAAAGAGACGTAATAGTGGCTAGAAAAACACTAGTCAGATAAAGTTTTGTTTTCATGAACAGGATTTAATACTCTAAAAGACTCCTGAATAGAGTTTCCGTTACAGCCATTTTGATTTTTTTGAAAGCGATTGATTAAAAGGTGAAATTGTCAGCACAATTGTATGTATAAAAAAAGAGTTGCAAAATTTTACATTTGCAACTCCTTGATTATCTGCGTGGAGAATATCGGAATCGAACCGATGACCTTTTGACTGCCAGTCAAACGCTCTAGCCAACTGAGCTAATCCCCCTTTCGAGGCGACAAATATATAAATATTTTTCATCCACAACGCTTTAACCCAAAACGAAATTTTGCCTTTTACACCCAATAACTGGTATATTCTTTAAATATGCCAGTTATTGGCCAGAGAATAGCTAAAAATGAGCTAACCTTAAAATTATAGGGATTGATTTCGTATACAAAAAACGACTTTAGCACTTCAACAAATTAACCCACACAATCTTGATTTTTCCGAGTCATTTCGATTCTCCATACACCTCGATAACCCAATATTCCTTAGGCTCAATAAATCACTAAAAAGAGAGCTATTCCGATTTGGAACAGCTCCCTTTAACCACAATTTTAAATTGTAACTACTGTTGCGTTAGCTTGGCTTTGTCAAGTACCGGTCAAAAGCTTGTTAACGCAACACTACTAATTTTCTGCTAATTTTCCTTCGTCAATCAACTTCTGAACAGCTTTTGCTTCTTCATTGTCAGCAATCAATTTGGTAATTAACTGGGCTTCCTTCTGATAATCAACTTTTAAATCTTCATTGAAAACTAATTCTGACGAATTCAGATTCATAGATTTTGTTTCTCCAGCAAGAGATGCTTCCTCGTTCGATACAAATATCCCTTTGTCAATCAACATTTGAATGGTTTTTGCTTCTTCGTTGTCAGCAACCAATTTGGTAATCAACTGGGCTTCCTTCTGATAATTAGTTTCTGTATCTGCATCAAAAACAAATTCTGATGAATTCAGGGTTTCAGACTTTGCCTCAGCAGTAAAGGAATCCGTTTCCTCGTCCGATACAAATATTCCCCTGTCAATCAGCATTTGAATGGTTTTGGCCTCTTCGTTGTCAGCAACCAATTTGGTAATTAACTGGGCTTCCTTCTGGTAATCAAATCCGGCTTCTCCATTCAACTCAAATTCTGATGAATACTGGGCCTCCGATTTTGCAGTTTTCACTTCTTCCAAAGCTCTGTCGATACATGAAGTTTTATAACTTAATGTTGCATTGGCATTTAATGCCCCAACTAATCCAAGTGTACAAATAATAATGAGTGATTTAATTTTCGTTTTCATAACCTTTTCTTTTAATTGTTTCTTATTGTTTCTGTTTAAATTGTTTCCATGTTACAATTTTGATTCAAATATACTTTGGCTTCACTCACTTTATAAAATGGAATAGATGGTTGGTCGGTTTTTATCGGCAAATGGCTTGATTTTAAGTTTTACTTACCTGCAAAGATGTTGGAATTCCGATAATTGAATGGGCCTATTGGAGTCAGTCCAATGATAATACTTGCATTCTTTAGTGAAGAATAACAGGAATACCCGTTTAAACTCACCAACCCGTATCGATTGATTTGACCACCGTAGAACCGGTTCACTGATGGAATTCGTTTAAAAGCAAACAATCACGTTTAAATTTTGCCTTTATTTTTTTGTTAAATTCTGGATTGATGGACTTTGTAGTCTATTGTTAGCTGACTATCTTTGACCGAAATGAATTGAAATGAAGAATTCTTGTATTGTACTTGAAGGTGGAGGTCTTAGAGGAGCATTCACCAGCGGAGTATTGGAATACTTTCTTGAACAAGGACTGAATTTTGACAGAGTTGTCGGTGTATCGGCTGGCGCTTGCGTTGGCGCATCCTATTTATCGAAACAGAAAGGCAGAAACCGGAGAGTTAATGTAGAATATCCTTCGGATAAACGCTATATGGGGTTTCGACATCTCTTTACAACCGGATCATATTTCAACATGAAGTTTGTTTTTGGCGAACTGCCAACTAAGCTTGTCCCTTTTGATGAAAAGGCATTTTTTTTAAACCCGGCTGAATTTGACGTTGCGGTCACCTCATTAAATTCAGGAGACAGTGTAATCTTTTCAAAGAAAGAGATTGCGGATATTGGCCTTGACAAAGTGCTTATTGCATCATCGAGTATCCCGCTTCTTTCTCAATCGGTAAATATCGACGGCCATTTTTTTTATGACGGCGGAGTAGCGAATTCGATACCGGTAAAATACGCATTGGGTAAACACGAAAAAGCCGTTGTCGTTTTGACGCGTCCGAGAGGCTACCGAAAAAAAGTGATGAAAAATTCACTTCCGTTTAAACTTGCTTTCAGAAAACAACCTGAATTTCTGGCAGTCTTACTTAATCGGAATAACGAGTACAACAGAACCCTTGATTTCTGCGAACAAATGGAGAAAGAAGGTAGACTGTTTATTTTAGCTCCCTTACCTGAATTCTCAATCGGTCGCACTGAACAAAATTTTGAAAAACGCATGAACTTATACAATCATGGATATATGCTTATTCGTAAAGAGTTTGAAAATCTTAAGATGTTTCTAAATGAGAGTGCTAATCAAGATGATTCTATAAAATAATTGTGCCTGATTTTGAAGTTCATTTAGGATTTCTGCGATTTGTCTGACGTTGGAATCCCGAATTTTCTGAAGGAATAATCTGTATCTTTAGCGCCCATAAATTCAATGAATATCCGAGTTAAACCACAATTAAAACCGGATTTTCTTTGTTAATTATTGAAACTATGATTGAAAACTCACCCATTATAGAAACAGCAGTCCTGGTTGGCCTGATCACACAAAATCAGGACGAAAGTCAGGCAAAAGAATATTTGGAGGAATTGGAATTTTTGGCCGACACCGCCGGTGCCGTGGTAAAAAAACATTTTCTGCAACGGTTGGATATTCCAAATCACGCCACATTTGTCGGAACCGGCAAATTGGAAGAAATTGGCGAATACATTAAAGCCAACGAAATTGGCGCTGTCATTTTTGACGACGACCTCAGCCCTACCCAACTCCGGAATATCGAGAAAGCGCTCGAATGCAAAGTACTCGACCGTACTTTCCTGATTCTGGATATTTTTGCCCGCCGGGCACAAACTGCACATGCCAAAACGCAGGTAGAACTGGCCCAATATCAATACATGCTGCCTCGTTTGACTCGCCTGTGGACTCACTTGGAGCGTCAGCGTGGAGGTATCGGGATGCGTGGACCCGGTGAATCGCAAATTGAGACTGACCGTCGTATTATTTTGGATAAAATTGCCCTGCTGAAAGAGCAGATGATCAAGATTGACAAGCAAAAATCGACACAGCGTAAAAACCGGGGACGAATGGTTCGTGTGGCTTTGGTTGGATACACCAATGTTGGCAAATCGACCATGATGAACCTGTTGTGCAAATCGGATGTTTTTGCCGAAAATAAATTATTTGCTACCCTTGACACCACTGTCCGAAAAATGGTGGTTGGGAATCTGCCTTTCTTAATGGCAGATACTGTTGGATTTATTCGGAAATTACCCCATGGCTTGGTCGAATCGTTCAAATCGACACTCGATGAAGTACGCGAATCGGACATTTTGATGCACATCGTGGATATTTCGCACCAGGGATTTGAAGAGCAAATTGAAGTGGTGAACCGCACACTGAAAGAAATTAATGCCGGCGACAAGCCTACCATTTATGTTTTTAACAAGATTGACGCATTCACCTACGTTGAAAAACATCAGGACGATTTAACAGCCAGAACAAAGCAGAATGTTTCGCTTGAAGAATGGGAAAGCAGTTGGATGGCAAAAAACAACACACCTTCCTTATTTGTTTCGGCCAAAACAAAAGAGAACATTGATGGGTTGAAGAAGACTTTATACGAAGAAGTGAAGAAAATTCACATCACCCGTTTCCCCTACAACGACTTTCTGTACGACGAAAATTGGACAGTGAAAATCGAAAGCTAGACATATGGAAAAAGTCATTAGTCATTGGAAAGATAATTCAAAGTACCTTTCCTGATGACTAATGACTTTTTCTCATTGTCAATCCTTTTAGACCAAAAAGTTTTGGCCAGGATTGATGTTATTCCAGTGCTTTTATTATTTTACCTCACCTTTTTTGATCAGCCATTCGGCAATCTGAACAGCATTCAGCGCAGCGCCTTTTTTAATCTGGTCGCCTACGCACCAGAATGTCATACTTTTAGGATTCGAAACATCTTTGCGTATACGGCCAACGTAAACATCATCTTTTCCTGAAACAAACAATGGCATCGGGTAAACTTTCTGAGACGGATTGTCCAGAACGGTCAGGCCTTCCAGTTCATCCATCGAAGCTTTTACTTCCTGAATGTCTAGCGCTTCTTCAGTTTCCACCCAAACTGCTTCCGAATGCGCACGGGCAACCGGGATGCGGATACAGGTGGCGCTCACTTCAGCATCGGTGTGCATAATTTTTTTGGTTTCCCAGTTCATTTTCATTTCCTCTTTGGTGTAATCGTTTTCAAGGAAAACATCAATCTGGGGAATAATATTCATAGCCAACTGATAAGGAAATTTGTTAATCGTTGGTTCTTCGCCTTTAGCTACCTGCTGAATCTGATTTTCAAGTTCGGCAATACCCTGAGCTCCAGCGCCACTGGCAGCCTGGTAGGTAGCTACATGAACACGTACAATTTTCGACAAATCGTTGATCGGTTTCAAAGCCACCACCATCTGAATGGTTGAGCAATTCGGATTGGCAATGATGTTGCGCGGACGAACCAAAGCATCTTCCGGGTTAACTTCCGGAACTACCAACGGAACGTCGCTGTCGTAACGGAAAGCGCTCGAATTATCGATCATGATGGCGCCATATTTGGTAATGGTATCAGCATATTCTTTCGAAATAGATGCACCAGCCGAAGTTAAGGCAATGTCGATGTCTTTAAAATCATCGTTATGCTTGAGTTCCTTTACAACCAGTTTTTTGCCTTTGAATTCATACTCGTTTCCAGCCGAACGGCCAGATCCAAACAAAACCAGTTCTTCGAGCGGAAAATTTCGTTCAGCCAAAACTTTCAAAAACTCCTGGCCTACCGCACCACTTGCACCTACTACTGCAACTTTCATTTCAATTTGTATTTATTTGTTATCTAATCTACTGTCACACAATATTATTTGGACAATTAATCAATTTTTGATAAATTGAATCAGTTTTCGCCTGTATTGTCGTCAAATAAGAATTCAAAAATAACGCTTTGCTTTTAATTTTTCAAAAAATGGCCAGATTTATTTTTATTTTTCCAGTAATACTTGTCTATTTTTTAACAATCGTAAGTTACGATACTTTTGGAAAGTCGAAATCTGACCCCAATTCTCCTGCAAAAATAGAAACCTTCTCCGGAAATGACACAATCGAAATCGTTTTCACTACCGATTTCGAAAACAATTCTATTTCAGGATGGAAACAAACAACAGACTGGGAAGTTTCGGCAACGGAAAAAGTCTCAGGAGCATTCTCACTAAAGCACTCATCGACAGCAACAAGTGGAATTTCATCCATCTTTCATTTAGCCAGTTCCGATTTGAATTTCTCAGATGTAGAATGGACGTTCAAGCTCAAAAATGGGAACTGGGACCCCTCATCATCAAACCGATTCTGGTTTTACCTGAGCGCCGACACCATCCAAACCGACCTGATTAACGGGTTTGCAGTTGGCGTAAATATCTCCGGGAGCAGCGACCTGCTTGAACTTTGGCGAATCAGGAATGGAAAAGCTGATAGTTTGATCGTTCAATCCGACCTGGATTGGAATGCCTCAACTTTGGCAACCATCACTACAAAAAGAACAGTTCGCGGTGTCTGGACACTTCAATATCAAAAATCAGGAGAAGCTAAAAGCAAAACATTCTTTGGAAACGATCCATCTGTTTCAGCATTCAAAAACATCGGAATATATTTCAACTACACTTCCTCACGCGCCGGACAGTTGTGGGTCGATGATATTTCTGTCATACAACTTGCTTCTGAACTTTTCATTCAGAAACTTAAGTTAATCAATTCCAATACACTAACATTAACTTTCAATAAACCCATTGATCCGGCATCCATCCACCCCAGAGATTTCAGGCTAACCGATGAGAACAACCAGAATATTCCAATCAATCAGGCAATTCCAACCAAAGGCACTGACAAATCGGTTGATGTCAATTTTGGAAAGACGAACGGAATTGAACTGAGTTTGTCCGTTTTGGGAGTTTCCGATCTCTCCGGAAAACCAATGAGCCCAGATACACGTTCGTTTTCCTTCTCATTCTCTCCGGAAGTCAGTTCAATCCTGATCAACGAAGTACTTTTCAATCCATTTTCCGGAGGAGTTGATTTTGTGGAATTGGTGAATGTTTCGGAACAAACACTTCCGGCCAATCGCCTGATTCTGGCTACCCGCGACGACGCACTGATTCTGGAACAAACCTATCCGGTCAGCACCGAAAAACGATACTTGAAACCTGGAGAATTTCTGGTTAGCACCAAAGATCCGGCAATGGTTGCTTCACAATATTTCACTTGCAATCCAGCCAGTTTTTGTCAGATGAAATCTTTTCCTGGCTATTCAGACGATTCCGGAACGGTCGTTTTGCTGAATGATTCGCTCGAAGTTTTGGATGAATTTAGCTACTCCGCCAAAATGCACTCTCCCTTTTTGGCCGATGAAGAGGGCGTTTCGTTGGAACGGATTTCGTTTGAAAAGCCAACTTATGACCCTGGCAATTGGTCGTCAGCTGCCGCCTCTGTTGGATTTGCCACACCCGGATTGCCAAACTCGCAAGCAAAAAGTGTAACCGAAATTCAAGATGAAATAACTCCCGAACCAAAAGCATTCTCGCCCAACAGCGATGGATATAACGATCAGCTTTCTATTCATTACCGGTTTAGCAAACCCAACTACATCGCCAATGTTCGCATTTTTGATACCATCGGACGTCAGGTGAAATTTCTGGTTAAAAATCAATCGCTGGCACAGGAAGGAAGTTGGCTGTGGGATGGCAAAAGAGAATCAGGGCAAAGATTAAATATAGGCATTTACATCATTCTGATCGAGGTTTTTGATCAAGACGGGCATACCAAAACATTTAAGAAAACGTGTACATTGACCGACCGGCTGGAATGAGAATATTCTCAAAACAAATTCATCAAATCAGAAACAACAATTGTAACAAAACATAACTTTGGCACACCAATACCCAAAAGCAAAAAAAGAACCCCAATGAACCAAAACCTCTTTTCTCTCGCCTGGCGCGAAACTGTGCGGTCGGCCTACTGGGGCAAAAGTATTGCCACCAACATCGGACTCGGGTTTCTGGCGCTGTATTTTTCGACCAGTTTTCTTCTTCTTGGTTTTGCCATTCCCGAAATACTGACCAAAGATTTCCCCAACGACGATCCGGTCAGTAAATTCAACAGTATTTTGCTGGCCTATTTTGCCATCGACCTGATCATCCGTCAACTAATGCAGAAGCTGCCCACAGTCAGTTTCAAACCGTTGCTGCTAATGAACATCCATCGTCCAAAAATTGCCAATTACCTGATGGTTCGTTCGGTATTTAATTTCTTCAATGTATTGCCATTTTTCCTGTTGGTTCCGGTTACCTTTTCGCTCGTAGCAAGTACACATTCAGGAATGGCAACCGCAGCTTGGTTTCTGACTATATTTATCCTGATCTTCAGCAATCATTTTCTGGCCATCTACCTGAAATGGCGGTTCAACGAAGCCGAATATGGGTTCTTCATTTTGCTTGCAGCGCTAGCAGGTTTGTTTACCATCAACCACTTCGGAATCGTCGATCTTTCAGGAGGAATGGGCAAACTGCTCGACCTGATTCTGGTTTATCCGGCTCTTTCCTCAGTACTAGTTTTGCTTCCGGTGCTGTTTTATTTCCTGAATGTCAGGTTTCTGCTGAGCCGTATGTTCATCAATATGCTTTCAGGAAAACAAAAGGAAGAAAAAATAAGCGATTATTCGTGGCTCGACCGTTTGGGCGAAAACGGACGGTTTATCGCGCTCGAACTGAAGCTGATCTGGCGGAACAAACGGCCCCGCTCTGTAGCTATGATGACCATAATTATGCTGTTCTACGGATTGTTGATTTATCGCTCACAGCCCGGTCACGAAGTACCCGGATTTGCTTTTATTCTGGGAGGAATCATCATGGTGGGTATGTTTTCTATTTCGTACGGGCAATTTTTCCCGGCCTGGCACAGCAATTACTTTTCGATGCTGATGTGCCAACGTTTAACCATGAAACAATTTTTGCGCTCGTTCTACATGTTGGTTACCGTTATTTCGGTGGTCTGCTATATACTTACATTGCCTTACGCTTTTCTTTACCCCAAAATCATTTACACCCATCTGTCCATGTTGCTCTATAATTTGGGCGTCAATATTCCAATCATGTTTTGGGTGGGGATGTACAGCAAAAAACGTCTCGACCTGAACCAATCGACGGTAATGAATTATCAGGGGGTGAGCGCTTCGCAATGGCTGGGCGCACTGCCACTTATGGTCGGCCCCATCTCCTTATTCTATTTGTTTAAATTGGCACTTGGAGACACCGGAAGCTATGTGGCCCTCGGAACTCTTGGGTTTGTTGGAATCCTGTTCCATTCCGCCATCATCGATTATTTCTCGAAACAATACCGCAAACAAAAACACCAACTGATTAGAAACTACAAAAACTCATGACCATGATCCACATAGAAAACCTCATCAAAGCATACAATAAAGAAATAGTCCTGAATATTCCTGAACTGACCATCGAAAAGGGCGAGATTTTTGGGTTGGTTGGTAACAATGGCGCCGGAAAAACAACCCTATTCAACATCATTCTCGACCTGATTACCGCTAGCAAAGGGCAGGTTTTGAGCAAAGGCATCGTGGTGCGCGAATCGGAAGACTGGAAAGACTTTACCGGTGCTTTTATCGACGAATCGTTCCTGATTGGCTACCTCTCCGCCGAAGAATATTTTGGTTTTATTGCTGGGTTACGCCGAATGAGCAAAACCGAAACATCCGATTTCCTGAACGGATTTGCCGACTTTTTCAATGGCGAAATTACTGGCAAAAAGAAGTTTATCCGCGACTTTTCGAAAGGGAACCAGAAGAAAGTGGGCATTGTGGCCGCGTTGATGGGCAAACCCGAAATTGTGGTTCTGGACGAGCCGTTTGCCAACCTCGACCCGAGTTCGCAATACAAACTCCGGAAGCTGATTAAGGATTTTGCCGCCGCTAACGGAACCACTTTCCTGATTTCGGATCACACTTTGGAGAACATTGCCGATGTTTCCACCCGGCTGATCATCCTCGAAAAAGGCAAAATTATTCGCGACGTACCGAAGACTGAAACCACACTACAGGAGGTTGAAGCTTTCTTTAAACCGGTGGTTGAAGCGGAATTGATTTAGGTAATTCAAAACAATGAGACTGCCAACCAATACTTGCTTATTGTGTGAGAGGAACAAATCTACACAACAGAACTCTCACATAATTCCTAAGTTCTTTGGGAAGGGTTTATTTTATGGTACAAATCCAAGACATGGGCTATCTATTGATAAGACTGGCAAAAGAGAAAAAGTTCAAGATATTTTAAAAGAAGATTATTTGCTTTGTCCTGATTGTGAAAAAGGGATAAGCTTATTCGAAAACTATTGTATATTAAGACTGGAAAGGTTTAATGACATAAGATGCTTTACTGATTTCAAAAAAATAAAACGAGGTGAATTTGAATATTTCGAATGTAAAGAAATTGATATTAGAATTTTCAATCTCTTTATTTACTCAGTTGTTTGGAGAGTTTCAATAAGCTCAAGTTTTGCTTTTGGTAGCTTTAAACTACCAATAGTTGAGGAAGAAAAACTTAGAGTTACTCTTAAAGAATTTATAAAACCAAATCAAGGTGAATTAATTGACGAATTGGATAAGCTCAAATCACTACCTAATCACAGTCATGTGATTATTAGACCAAATAAAAAATTAAGACCGCCAGCAGCCATGTTGTCTGCAGCGTCAAGAGACGAATGGTTACATGAATTACACCTTGTCGATTACATTATATTCTACATGACCGATAAAGAAAAATTAGTGGATGGATTCATAGAAATTGACAACAATAATTTGGCAAATAAAGTAAGAGTGGGATTAACATCACCTGATATATGGAAGAATTATAATTTTGATTTGATCCGAAAAGCATTTAAATAAATAAACTTCTTCTGCTTACGACGTTGTGAGTTCCTGCATCATTAACAAAAAACCAGCAACACTTGAACAATACTTTGAAGATTTGATTCTCACCATTTGCAGAATGATACCCAAAATATTGTAATTTTATCCAAAACTATTTCGGATGGCTGACAGGCTCACCATATTAAAAGAATTAAAAATCTGTTTACAGAAAGGATATAAGGATTCTGTAAAAGATATTATTCTGTTTGGGTCACAAGCCTATGGCGATCCAACTGAGATTTCGGATTACGATGTATTGATTGTTCTGACGAAAGATTATACCGCCCGGGATGAAAACCAAATCTATGATCTCTGCTACGAAATCAACCTGAAATACAACATCATCATAGATGCTCACCTCATTTCTGAAAGAGAACTGGGAACCATAAAAGGGAAACAGCCAATATTTACCAAAGCCATTAAATCCGGAATATACGCATGAGTCTCGATGCCAATGAACGAACTGAACTGATCAGGTACCGGCTTGATGAAGCTAAGGAAACCATTGCCGATGTTCAGCTTTTAATTGAAAACGACCGCTTGCGGGCAGCCGTAAACCGCATTTATTACGGAATGTTTTATTCCCTTCTGGCACTCGGGTTGGCCTACCAATTTGAAACTTCGAAACACCAGCAGTTACTTGGCTGGTTCAACAAGAATTTTATTCACGAAGGATTGATCGATGCTAAATTCGGGAAAATCATAAACAAAGCTTCGAATAGAAGGACTCAGGGAGATTACGAATCTTATGTCGAGTTTGACAAAGAAATCATTCTGGAAATGTTCGGTGAAATGAAAGAATTTATCATTGAAATTGAACGGTTTCTATCACTAAAATGATGAGCAAATTCAGCCTGATTCTCCTTTTCCTCTTCCTTTTCGCCTGGACCAAACCTGCACCCCAAATCAAATTGCAATCAGGCGACCTGTTGTTTCGAGAAAAATCGTCCGAAAACATTTCGGGAGCAATCGATCAGGTGACCCAAACTTCCGGAGAAACCCATTTTTCGCATGTGGGTTTTGTTGAAGTTACCGATACGGGGGTGGTGGTATTACATGCCTATCCTGAAGGCGGAACCTGCATCGTTTCTCTCAACGAGTTTCTTCATCCCAAAGGAGATTCGGTGAGGGTGATTGTCTACCGGCTGAAGAAGGAAGGACAAAAAGCAATTCCGGCGGCCATCCAAAAAGCGTACTCGATGCTGGGCAAACCTTACAATTTCAGCTATATCCTATCCGACACAGTCCATTATTGCTCGGAGTTTATTTATCGGACTTTTGCCGCCGACTCAGTTTTTAAGCTTGAGCCAATGACTTTCAAAGATCCGAAAACCGGGACTTTTCCTGCCGCTTGGGTTGAATACTATCAGAAAATGGGGATTGAAATTCCGGAGGGAAAACCAGGCTGCAACCCCAATGGATTGGCGGCATCCGAAAAATTGGAAAAGATTGGAGAAATCAAATAAACTCAGTGGGGCTAAAGCCCCAATAACAACATCCATTTCCATCCGTCCCATAAATGGGATAGCAAAGGATAATCTCATCAAACTACATTTGCACCAACTTGAAGGACTATCCTTTGCCGTCTGCTTCAGCGTTCGACTGAGCTCTCGCCGAAGTCTGACGGAATCCGTTTTGAATTGTGCAAAGCCGAGGCATACAAAGCAACAGCCGCTGTGCAGAAGTAAAAAACCATCAAAATAATCATTTGCCAATACTCATGCCTGATTTCAGATATGCCAACTCCCATGCTCCGAACACGCAGATAGGCCGGAATCATGATCGTCGATGGGAACAAATGAGCCAGATTATACAGGAATGGGGGAATGGAAGAGGCTGGCCAGGATACGCCACTCAGGAAAATGACAATCGGCGACATAAATACCATAAACATGATTGACGATTCGCGGCGTTTGAACAGAACCGAAAAGGTAATACCCATAAATATGACCGACAACAGGAATGGCAAGGTCAGCATCAGAACGGTGAGGTAACTGCCCCGGTTGGGGTAACTGAACCACGAATGAATCCAGATCATGGTAAACACGCAGTTAACGGCATAAATGGTGAGATAGGCCAGTGATTTTCCGAATAGTATCGGAAGAACTCCGCCTTTTTTCAGCGCCACCGGAACCAGAAAACTGTCCTGTTTCTTTTCTTTGGCAGTTCCGCCGAGCATCCCGATTCCGATCAGCAAAGTTTGCTGAAGGATGATGATAATAATTCCGGGCATCATCGCCGAACCATATCCCGACGACGGGTTAAACCAATAATGAATATCGGCGACCAACGGATCGCGTAATTGCGTTGCCTGAGTGTAGGTTTTCCCTTCCATCATCAGCTTTTTGATCTCGACACCAGCGGAAAAAGTTCCAACCGCCTTAACCGAACCACTAAGCAATTGGCGGTAAATCAGGAAATAGCTTCCATCGGCAAACACTGAAACATTCGATTGTTTCCCATTCAGGATGTCCTTTTCAAAATCCTCTGGAATGACCAGAATCCCTCCTGAATTCCCTTCAAAAAAATCTTTTTTGGCTTCATCCAGACTGGTGCCCACCCGGTTGATTTCAATCTGTTCGGTGCCTTCAAGCATTTTAATCAACTGGTGACTGGTAGTTGTACGGTCTAAATCGACGATGGTGGTTTTCAGTTCGCGAACGACTTCATTTTTATAGGCAATGGCATAAACAATCGGGTAAATCATCAACGCCCCAACCAAAATCAGGATCGCGCCGCTGTCTTTGCGGATATCCCTCAATTCGCCGCGGAAGAATTTCCCCGTCATTTCAATGCCTTTGTGTATTTTTTTGAACATGATAATATTGAAATTCGTTTTGTTGTTGCTTAGAGACGCTACGCATCGCGTCTCTACATTCTGATATTTATCGTTCCCGAACGACGCTCTTCCTGATATAACTCATAACCTATAATTCATAACTACCCTACACTTTCCCCCAATATTTTTCAGTTCTTAAAATTCTTTTCAGTCGAGGCAAAAAACTCACCGACAACAAAATGAACAATACAAATATGGCCATCGGGATGAGAGCGCTAACCACCGCTTCACCGCGAATGGCCTGCGAAATAAAGATTTTCACCCATTGCGTAAACGGGAAAAGATATGAAAATACCCTGGCTACTAACGGCATCGCAAACTGAGGAAAAGTCAATCCAGAGAAAGTCAAGGCCATCATGGCATAGGCGCTTGCCAACGACAATCCAAGACGCAGGTTGGCCGTCACTGAAATCAGCAAAACCGCCAACAACTGGTAGGTAATAATCATCATGATTTCGCCCAACACGATAAAGGCAAAACTTCCCTGTAGCGGCGTTTCCATCCGGATAAACAAAACCACATTCATCACAACCGCATCAATTGCAAGTAAAATGGTATATGGCAGAAGTTTTCCGGCCAAAGCCACAATCAGGCTTCCACCCGAATGTTCCAACCACTCGGGACCGGTTCCCTCGCGCACTTCGGTACCTACAGCAAATACGTTCGACAGTAAAGTAAAAATCACGATCATCAATGGCAGAAGCGCACTCAGCAGAAAATAGGAATAATTTCCGAAGGGATTAAATAAAATGTGTTGCTGAAGCCTGACCGGTTGAACCTTCGCTTTTGCTTGTCGTTCGGGCAACCCGCTTTTCATCGCGAATTGCAGTTTGATCCCTCCTGAAAGCGTTGCCAGCGATTTGTAAATTCCTTTTTGGAGGTATCCGCCCTTCAGGATATTGGTATTATTAATAAACACCGAAATTTTTTCGCTGCTACCTTTCAGTATATTTTTTTCAGTTCCTTCCGGAATAATCACCACGGCGTCCAGCTTTCCTTCGGCCATTTGCTGGTAGGCTTCTTCCTGATTGGGGATGTGCATCGCTATTTCGGCTTCGGGCGTTGCATCAATCCACATTGCCACTTTCCGCGACAAAACCGTGTTGTCCAGATCGACAATACCAACCGGGAGGTTGCGCGGAACCCCTTCAGCAAAAATCAGCAACAGGATCACAAACGAGATGAGCGGCCCAATCAAGGTAGTAAACAGGTAAATCGTTGAGCCCGACATCCGGTCGATTTCGCGCAGAAAAACCTTAAAAAAAGGATTCTTCCTGAAAAACGATTCGCTGTTCGCTACTGAATTTGGCGTTCTATTTTGTTTCTTCTTCATTGAAGAGAATTGTCATTTGTCATTAGAAAATGTCATTAGAAAATAATAGTAAATCAAACCGAATTGCCACAGATTCCGAAAGACTGATGACTTTTTCCTATTTTTTAAACTGTTTCCAGTTAACCAAAACGCTCATGCCTGGGCGAAGGCCTTCGATGGAAGACGATGGTACTGCATGGATTTCGAACGATTTCATATCGAAACCACCGGAACTTTTTGTGGCAGTCCATGTGGCAAAATCGGCCAGCGGACTGATGTAATTCACTTTCAGGCTAACTTCTTTATTTCCCAGCGCCGGAATCTTTGCCTTGATCTCGCTGCCCATGCGAACATCCGTCATCAAATCTTCGCGGATGTAAAGTGTTGCCCAGCTATCTTTCAGATCAACGAGGGTGATGACCGGATAACCTGTCGGAACCAGCTCTCCGCGTTCAGAAATGATGTTGGCCACCTCTCCTGAAGCCTGGGCTTTCACCTGAGTTTCGGCCAGGTAAGCTTCCACTTCCCTAATTCCGCCCTCAGCCTGATTCACCAGTTCCTGGGCCGAGCGTTTATCTTCGAACCGTGCACCTTTCACCGCTTTTTCCCATTGCGATTTGGCGGCGTTGGCTGTTTCTCGGCCAGCTTTGCTTTGCGTTTCGGCTTCGTCCCTTTTTTGTTCCGAAACTACGCCATCTTTATACAGGTTTTCAACCCGTGTAAATGTCTTTTCGTATAATCTGGCCGCGGCTTCAGCTTTTACGTAAAGGTTGTACGCTGCCGAAATATCTTCAGCCTGAGCGCCGTTTTGTGCTTTCAGGCTCTGTGCCTGGGCGGCATTGCGCTGGGCTGTTACCTGCAACAATTTGGCATCAATTTCAGGGCTGCTGATCGAAAACAGGAAATCGCCTTTGGCCACTTGCTGACCGCGCTTCACCGCAATAGTGTCGATCCTTCCAGGTATTTTGGAGGCAACCTTGAACTGTGTAGCTTCAATTTCGCCCTGCACTTCGAGAGGAAGCGGGCGGGTAATCAACCAGGTGGTATAAAGTAGAAAAATCAGCAAGGCTGTGAAAAACAGGCCGATAATAAAATTTCTTGTTTTGTTCATTGTATCTTTTTTTTGAAATATTTATTTTCTGACTCACCCCATCGCATCTTCGATGCTCTTCCCCTCTCTACATGTAGAGAGGGGAAACCCCGAGTACTCGGGGTGGGGTGAGTTAATTTTAAAACTCTTCTGAAATCGCATCCCTACTGGTTTGGTAGGCCAGGAACATATCGGGACTTCCGCAAATCTGAAGCAAAGTTGCCAGTGTCACATCGTAGTTGTACATGGCTTGCAAACGGTCGATTTTCACTTTAGCCAGCAACAAATTGGCATCAACCAGTTCAGTTGAAGTTGAAAGTCCTTCGTGGAAAGCTTTGTCGCGGCTTTCGACATAGGTTTTAGCAAATTCGAGGGTTTTGTCCAGTTCTTCCAACTGTTCAACCTGCATCCCGAGTTGCTGGTGCATTTTTTTGATTAAGGTTTTAATATCTTCCTCGGCTTTCAATCCGGCTTGTTCCACCTGATCTTCTTTAAACTGCGCCGACTGAAGTTTCCGGTGTCGGGCATTTCCCTCAAAAAGCGACCAGTTCAAACCCACTCCAACTAACCACTGAGGAACGTATGGCGACAAATCTTTGTCGGCCAAATCATAAGTTCCGGTAAGTGCAACTGTTGGCAAATAATTGCTTTTCTCTAATTTCACGCCTGTAGCTGCCAGCTCTCTTTTCGAGTCAACCTGCTGCAACTGTGGATTATTCCGTAAAGCCAATTCAACAAAGAAGCTCTCGTCTTCAACGTTCTTCAGGATAAATAATTGGCTTGCCGGAGTCAGGTCGCTGCTGTCGCCAACAGCCATCGTGTTCTGAAGTGCCCGTTTTACAATGATTGACTCGCGTTCGGCTTTTTTTAGTTCGCGTTCGGCGTCCGAGTTGGCGACTTGTGCATGCAAATATTCGACTTTGGCAATCTGGCCTTGTTCGCTCAATTTCTGAGAATCGAAAAGGTGCTTTTTCATGGCTTCGGCCACCTGACTGCGCACTTTGCAAGCTTGTTCGGCCAACACCAGTCCATAATAACGGGTGGCCAGTTCGCTCAGCAATTCACCTTCTTTTTGTTTCTGATGAAGTCCGGCTTCCTCCCCGTAAATCTGCGATGCTTTGTTGGCTGCATTGATTTTTCCGCCGGTATAGAGTGGCCAGACGAAGTTGGCATTGACCGATGCAAATTGCTTTTCCTGAATCATTTTATTCCACTCGGCAGCATTAATGGCAGCCTGTCCTTCCTGAATCTTTCCACGCAAAACCTGAGTGCTGATATTGTCAGGCAAAGTGGGCATTACACCTGAAGTTTTAGGATCGGGATTCGGAACTCCGGAGAAGTTGCCGTATTTGCCCAGAACCTCGTACAGCGGGTTGATGGCATCGCGCACCGGAGTGAGGTCGAGCGTAAGCGGATCGGCCATCTGAACAGCAGTGGCCGTTACAAAAACCCGTGGTGCATGCAACCCAAAGGCAGCTTTTTTATCGGCTTCCTTTTCTTGAATCTCGAACCCAGCCTGCTTCAACACATAACTGTTCTGGTGCATTTGCTCGTACGCTTCCGAAAAAGAAAGTGGGATAGCCACTTTCCCTTGACTAAAGGCACTGGTACCGAACAGCATCAAGGAGAGAATAAAAACTATTCTTAAATTTCGTTTCATAACTAAATTGATTTCGGAAACAAAGAAATTGATTTTATAGAACATTTTTGTATTTCGGTCGAATTAATCAATTTTCTGATTTCAGAGTTAAACTTCTATTAATATTGCTTCCCGGTGTTATATCCACGAAAATTAATCATTCTTAAACAGAAATTGTATTTTTAAGCAAAATTTCACAATGGAACTTACTTCTGAACAAACAATAGCTTACGACAAAGCAGCTTTTTTATGCAGCCGATCAGAACACTGCTCTTCCGACATTCAGGAGAAGTTAAAGCTTTGGGGATTTTCGGCTGAAGATTCTGTGTTGGTTATTGCTAAACTGGTCGAAGAAAAATACATTGATGACGAGCGCTTTGCCCGAGCATACGTGAATGACAAATTCCGGTTTAATCATTGGGGCAAGCAGAAAATTGCCTTTATGTTGCATTCAAAAAATATTTCATCGGAAATAATGGAGTTGGCCTTTAACGAAATTGAAGATGAAGGTTACTCCAACGAACTCCGAAGACTTCTGACTGACAAGGAGAAATCTATCAAAGCGAAAGATCAGTACGACAAACGAAACAAACTGATGCGTTTCGCGATGGGTCGCGGGTTCGAATCGAGCCAGATTTATGCCGTTTTAAAAGAATTGGGAATTTGAACTAACCTTCATTCCACTATTTTTGCAGTTTGATCCTAGAAAGAAAATCATGAAATTCACTTTTGTCATACTATTGTTCATCCTATTTGCCTGCCCAAGCCACGCCATCCGGATTCCTAAATCGTGCAAAATTGTAGCCAGCGAATTCATTTTCGAAAATGCTCCCTTCAAACAATGCCATGCATCAACCATCATCGAACTCAAAGATGGATCGTTGATGACTGCCTGGTTCGGCGGATCGCACGAAAGCAATAAGGACGTTGAAATATGGGTATCTGATAAAAAGGACGGTTCGTGGACTGCTCCGGTCAGCATAGCCAACGGCATCATTAACGATTCGTTACGCTATGCCTGCTGGAATCCGGTATTATTCCGCACAAAAGATGGGATATCGCTGTACTACAAAGTCGGGCCGAATCCGCGCGAATGGTGGGGAATGTTCATTCGCTCGACCGACGAAGGGAAAAGCTGGTCGGCACCAGAAAAACTTCCGGATGGAATTTTGGGGCCAATCAAAAATAAGCCGGTGACACTGGCTTCCGGAGTTATTCTGAGCCCATCGAGCATTGAAACGAAAACCGAAGAATGGCATGCCCACATCGAACGCTCAACCGATGATGGAAAAACCTGGGAAAAGATCGCAATCGACCCACAAAGTCCGGCAAAAGTAATACAGCCAACGCTTTTACTTTATCCTGAAGGTAGGATTCAGGCTTTACTTCGCAGCAACCAAAACTACATCATGGAAAGTTGGTCAGCCGACGAAGGAAAAACCTGGAGCCCGCTGGCCAAAACCAATGTCCTGAACCCAAATTCAGGAATTGATGCCGTAACACTTTCTTCAGGATTACGGGTTTTAATATACAACCCATTGGAAAGCGGTAAAGACTGGGTAAATGGTCGTAACAAACTAAATGTGGCAGTTTCAATTGATGGTAAAAATTGGAAAGATGTGGCAGTGCTTGAAGATCAACCAACCGGTGAATTCAGTTATCCAGCAATTATTCAAACCTCAGATAAAGCGGTTCATGTGGTTTATACTGCTAACCGGAAATCAATTAAGCATGTGGAGTTGAAGTTTTAATTCCTTCGAATTATTCACAAATAATGAAAGCCAAAGCATGCGTTTGCCTTGGTACTTTTCTTAGGCGCATTCACCTAAGCCGAGTTCAGCTTAATAATGATTCAGAACGATAAAAAAACCGTTCTGGTCTGGTATGTTTTTCTTCAATTAAAATTACTTCATCTAAAAAAGTTTTCTAATTTTAACCAGCCTAAAATAGGCAACCTATAAGTTATAAACCAACTAAATTAATCCAATATGATGAATCGTAAATTACGCATGGGAATGGTCGGTGGCGGCAGTGACGCTTTTATCGGAGCCATTCATCGTCTGGCGGCTTTTATGGACGGACAAATCGAACTGGTCTGCGGCTGCTTCAGCATCAATCCTGAAATTTCACTTTCCTCCGGAAAATCGTATTATCTTCCGGAAAATCGGGTGTACAAAACCTATCAGGAAATGTTTGAAAACGAAATCAAACTTCCGGAAGGTGACCGCATGGATTTTGTAACCATCGTTACTCCAAACTTCGCGCACTTTGGTCCGGCCATGATGGCTTTGGAAAACGGGTTCAACGTGGTAATCGACAAACCGATCACTTTTACCCTCGAAGAAGCGCTTCAACTTCAGGCCAAATTACAGGAAACTGGATTATTGCTTGCCTTAACACATACATACTCCGGATATCCGG
>Ga0079306_1000186_pt1 | contig 70709 bp, 73 predicted proteins | sample Methanotroph_Enr_FD_79181 | JGI IMG/M metagenome (GOLD analysis project Ga0079306, IMG submission 79181) | Enriched soil microbial communities from Old Woman Creek wetland in Ohio, USA - Methanotroph_Enrichment_5 | ecosystem: Environmental > Terrestrial > Soil > Wetlands | place: USA: Ohio... | reverse complement strand
CGATTTTGCATCGGTTCCTTCCGTCGTATTTTCTTTCCCGGAAATCGCATCTGTTGGTTTGACAGAAGCTGAAGTAAAACTCAAAGGAATCATCTATGAAGCCAAACGGATTCCGCTAAGAAGTAACGGCAAAGCCGTCGCCAATGGCGAAACAGACGGATTCTTAAAAGTCCTTCTCGATCCAGACAAAAAATTACTTGGAGCCCATATTATATGCGCTCAGGCAAATACGCTAATTTCGGAACTTGCCTTGATGTACCATCTCGGCAAACCACTCACCGAGTATACTGGCATGATACACGTTCATCCGACCCTAAGCGAAATCGTTCAGACCTTGATTCAATCTCTATAATTAAAGACCTCCGATTCTCTCGGAGGTCTTTTTTACCAAGGTAATGGATTATGGCTGATTTGCTGGTCATAAATTATTTCGAATTGCCTTTTCATCGCGCCTGCGAAAACAAATTTACGCGCCTCTAGATGTTCGTGAAGTTGCTGCATATTTTTTATTCCAGGTATGACGGTAGTGATTTCAGGATAGCTCCACAGGAAGCCCATCGCATACTTTGTCAGGGACGGGTCTTTTGTAATTGAAACAAGTTTGCTGACAAGCGCCCCGCGTCTTTCGATTATCTCTTTGCTCCAGCGACTTCTAATTCCCGAAAAGGAAGAATCGATAGAATACTTTCCTGATAGCCAACCCGAATCTAGAGGAACTTTAATGATTAAAATGATACCCCGCTTATGGATTTCCGGAAGTAAATCACGGCAAGATTGAAAAAACACGTTGTAGAGAAGCTCAATCACGCCTATCTGTTTGTTTTCGAGGATGGCTTTCACTTCTTCTCTGGTGTCAATGCTGGCGCCATAAGCACGAATAATCCCCATATCTTTTAGTTTTTCTAATTCCGAAAAATCTTCGGTTTTGCCTTCGAGAACGTACATGGGAGGATTGTGAAGAAGAACCGAATCTAGGTAGGTTGTTTGCAAACGTTTCAAACTTCCACGGACCGAACGTTCAATTGCTCCTAGCGAGTGATCTCCGGTGCCATTATCGTCGTAATCAATTTTGGAATTAATATATATTTTGTCACGAAATTTTTTGACTGCTTTGCCAAGATACTCCTCGCTTTTGCCACCAGCGTAATGTGGCGCAGTATCAAAAAAATTGATTCCTTCTTTATACGCTTCTTGAACTAATGCAATGGCGGATGTTTCATCCATATTGCCCCAGTCTTGGTTGTTCCCCAGTTGCCAAGCGCCAAAACCTAAACGGCTTATTTTGATTTCCATGGAATCCCCTCCCAAAAGAAGATATCTCTATTATATCTATATTTAAATCTTCTTTTTCTAAAACGACTCCAAATGATGTTGATTGGTTTATAATTTTAAAAGAGGTCAACGTATGAGAAAAATAGGTGTATCAATTATTGGCTACGGAATGTCAGGAAAAATTTTCCATTTGCCCCCATTAATTAAACATCCTCTGTATGAAATCGTTAGCATTTTGACTAACAACCCTGCGACAATCCAAGAGTTAAAAACGCAATATCCAATAATATCTGTGATCTCCTCAATTGAGCAAGCTCTAAATGATCAAAAAGTTGATTTGATTATTGTCGCGACGCCAAACTTAAAACATGCCGACTACACTAAATTAGCTTTAAACTCAAATAAGCATGTCGTCGTCGAAAAGCCATTCACCGAAACATTAAAAGAAGCAACCGACCTATTTAAATTGGCAAAAGAAAAAAAGAAAGTCCTCCGCGTTTTTCATAATCGTCAATATGATGGCGACATTTTAACGGTCCACGATGTGGTTAAAAGCGAAGCCTTAGGAAAGGTTCTTTCGTTTACGACTCGATTTGATACATATTCGCCAATTGTGAAAAATGGTTGGAGAGACCACGAAGGCGTTATGCCTGGTGTGTTCTATGATTTGGCCCCCCATTTAGTCGACCATTGTATTCGTTTGTTTGGGATACCCGAAAGAGTCTATGCAAAGTCATACATTGACCGTGAAGGGGCTGTCGTTGATGATCATTTTGAGATGACGCTCTACTACGATAATCTAACGTGCTACTTGGGTGCTCAAAAACTTGATCGTAATCCCTTGCCGCGTTTTCAAGTCATCGGAACAAAGGCGACATATGTGAAATATGGTTTTGACAATCCCGACTTGATTCATTACCGTGGCAGTACGAAGTTTCATGAAATCACCGGCAATAGCCGTTTAATCTTTTCAAATAATCGCCAAGAAGATGAGATCGTTCCTGTGAGAATGGGAGAACACTATTTGTTCTATGGCCGGCTTGCAGAAGACATTGTTAATCCAAAAGAGAATGATCCCGAAGGCCTGCTTGCAATGGCGGTTGTAAAAATCATGGAATTAGCCAAATTGAGTATGAAGAAAAACGAAGAAATCAAAATTTCTTCGTCTGTGAAATAGCTTTATTTTTATTATTTTTTGATGTTTTCTTGTATACGAAATTTAGTGATTTTTTTGATGAGGGCAAAAGGGATTGGTTTATTTAGTGGAAACTGAATGGAGCCAGTTGCGTGAACATAGTCCGTTAAGTCTCGTTCAAACGCTCTCACGCCACTCGACGCTGGGAAAAAACCTATATGGTTCTTAAAAGCGGCAAAGTGTACCAAGTTTCCATTTAATTTAAAAGTGGGCATTTGATAACTGATTGCTTCTGTGGCATTCGGTGCCACGCTTCTTATGGCCGCCCGTACTTTTTGCAATTTTCCTTGGATTTCTAGTGGAAATTGGGCAATATATTCGTCAATATTTGCAGGGGTTTTGGATTTTATAAGCATATATACCTCTATAAAAAGTTATTCAACTTCGACGGAAAGAACATACTCTAAGCCCGGAATGACTTCGGCTTTGGTGTCTAGATGAATTACGTATTTAAGCCTATCTTCTTTGAGTCCCAATTCAAAGTGACAAACCGCAATGCCTATATCGTTTGCTTGAATGTCGCCGGGGAGACTTTTGGCATAATTCGGGGTCCGCTTAAGGTAGAAACGAACGTTATTTCCGTGTGTTATGATTCTCCAAGGTTGCTGATTGCTTGCCGAAGGCCCAAGTCGAACTAACTCGAGATATTTACTGAAACGATTTTGTAGCTTTTTTTCTGGCGTGATCGGTGTATCCAAATTCTTCTCAAAGAATAAGTCAGAAAACGGTTTGCGTCGATTAGCGTTGATTCCGATTCTCATAAATGTCTCAATAACCGATTTATGGTCAGCAGAGTAACCGACAACCGAAACCGCAGGAATTACGTCGCCATCTTTGAGAATATTATCAAATTTGTTTCTTTCAAACGAGGCTCCAAGCCACACTGTTCCGAAACCATCTTTGGTAAGCTGTAGAACGATGTGTTCAAATAAATATCCGTAATCAACCATTCCTTGAAAGGAATTGACAATGACTCCTCCCACAAACGCCGGTGGATTCTTGATTATTCCATATGTGCCAATCTGAACAGGTGTATCTGATTCTAGGTATTCACTGTTACGATAAAACCATTTTGCACGGTTTCCAAAAGGGCCTTTGACGAGTTCCATGGAATTAAGCAAATCTTGAACTCTAAGTTGATCTTTTTCAGTAAGTTTTCGTTTTTCATAAGTACGAATGGAACGTCGCTTTTCGATGGCATCAATCATTGGTCATCCTCCGTTTTTGTTGACTATTTTATAACAGGTAAATCGACATAGACTTTGCCATTTTCGATTTTGGTTTGATAGGTTTTAATCGCCCGCTCTTGTGCATTTGGAATTAGCAAACATGTTTTCGCGTTATTTACGGCAATACCCGTCTGAATATCGATTTCGAGTCCATGTTCTTTACATTGGATCACGTTTTTATCAAAACGACCTGTCGATATTGGATATCCTTTATGAGGACATTTATCGGCAATTGCATACGCTTTATCTCCAAACGCTAGAAGTAAAAGAGTCCGAGATCCAAGTTGGATTCGAACTTTTTTCTTTTCCTTAAGCAGGTCCCAATCATAGGCAAAAGTGTACATAGGTATCCTCCGTTATTTATTTTAAGACATCTTTATATTCGTCGTTAAAACGCATCACTTTACTTGCATATGAACATAACGGAATAATTTTGAGATGCTCTTTTCGGGCATATTCAACGACCTTAGTTAGAAGTCTCATGGCGATGCCCTTTCCTCGAAGCTCAGGAGATACATAGGTGTGATCGATGACAATAACATCATCGCCACGAGGGAAAAAGGTTATTTCCGCTTGTGGATTGTTAACATCATCACCCACATAAAATGTATTCTCGCCTACTTTTATTTCATCCATATCAATCGGCCTCCCATTTTAAATCAAGTGATTTCTTTCTGGAACTGACGAAGCAAAATGGTCTCTTTCTATGTTTATTTTATCATACATTATTTCAATCGTTCTTTTTGCGACTTTAAAACGCTTTAACGCTCGCCACTCTCAATCGTTTGCGCTCAGAATCAAGCCCTTCGATAAGTAAGTTTTCTGGAGCGTGTATAATTAATCATATAGAGGTACTTTCATGCCGAGAAAAACATTCCTTTGGCCATTACTTTTTATCTTATTAACGTCGTGCGGACCCACAACATCAAGTTCCGAGGCACCTTTGTCAAGTTTTTCATATGAAGAACAGCTTTATGCTAACTCAGTCACTTGGGGTTTAGGCACAACAATTACTGAATACGTGAGCAATGACCGTGATTATGAGTGGTATGTCGATCAGCAAACTACCGGAACTTACTGGAATGTCAATTGCGGGCCGACTTCGATTGAAATGGCCGGTCGTTGGGCTAATACTGATTTTGCATATACCGCCGAGGACGCTCGGGCCAACTATCGTTCAACGGGCGGTTGGTGGTATGACACCGATATTCATGGAGCATTGACACAGTTTGGAATTCCACATACTACGTCGACTGTTTCCTATGCGGAAGATTTAATCAATATTCTCGACGCCGGCAAGATTGTTCTCGTAAATCCCGATATGTCTCAAGTCACCGAACAAGTAAACGACACCGACAGAGTGGGTCGATATTATTCCGATATTACTGGTCATTATTTAATTGTTAAAGGTTATGTCATTTCAGAAGTCGATACATATTTTGAGGTCTATGATCCTTGGAGTGCCGGAGCGGTTTATGCCGACGAAACGCTAAAAGGAAAAAACCGCTATTACGATGCGGCTTCATTTACTAATTCACTTTTGCTTTGGTATACGAAAGTTTATTCGATCTCCGCCGTTACCGCTTGAGAGCTAAATAATCTTCGAGACTTTTGATTTTCACTAAATCCTTTTTTCGTTTGTCATCTGAACGGTTAGAAAGGGTCGACAAATATTTATATAAATGTAATAGATTGTCAGCATCAAGCATGAAGAACTGTCCTTGTGAGCTTGAGATAAGGTGGATTCCTTTTTCCTTGAGTCCGCAAATCGGGAACCACCTTTCTTTATCGGCAAACTCGATTTCGATTTCATGTTTCTTAAAAGTTAAGACTTCCGTCTCGATGTATTCAAAACCATTCTTTTTGAACTCGGCAATAAGCTCGTTTTTCTGCTGCAAAATGCTTCTAGGAAGGAATAAATCAATGTCGTGAGCATCAAAACTTTTTCCAAGTACTTTTTCCAGTGCGTATGAAGCATAGAGGATTGGTTTGACCTTGAATTCTTTGTTCAGGATTGTGGCGGCTTCATTTAAGACTAAATCCATGTTGGGTTTCATGATATTCTCCGTAATTTAAGTTTTACGTTGGCGTCTTCTCCGACTAATCGAATACGGCAAAAGCCTTTAGGCAATTGTGTTGTCACCTGGCCGACAAAATGGTTTTCGGCAAGGAGGATGACTTTCTTTTTCTTAACCGCAACCAGCTTGGCTTTGCCGGCAGTCACATTGAAATCAATTTCGAAACTCTGATTCTCTTTGACATTTAATAGCGAGATGGTTTTAATACCGGAAAAGCCTTTTGCTTTACCTTTAAGCTCGCCATTAAAGAATGTTACCACAAGGACGCGCGTCATTTGGTAATTGACTAAGCCAGAGATTTCTTTTTCGTTATCGTAAAAATCCATATATGTCCTCTCAAATCATTCTACGCTCAGGTCGAGCGCCATTACCAAAGAACCATCCGTGCTGTCGATTTCTTTGAATCCATATTTCCGATAGAAACAAACTCCTTTTTCATTATCTCGCGAAACAATCAAAAAGAGCCCTTTGATCTTTTTTTCTTTCAGGTGAGTGACTAACGCATCGACAAGTTGATGTCCTATGCCTTGCCGTTGGTGTCCTTCCAGAATATCGATATGAAGATGAGCCGGATATTTATCGATGTAGCGAAGATTGCTTTGCAGATATCCTTCGTACCAAGCGATTTCTTCGTCTTTAAAACCGACAAGTTTCGGAAGATATTCTACATGCATGAGTCGAATCATACGCTGGGCGTCTTTGCCACAAAGGATATATCCAAAAGGGATATTGTCATCGCCGACGGCGACAAAAATACTCTCGGGTTCATGATCCGTATAATAATCGTTAAATAATACGCAAACCGCTTCGCGTGTTTTTTCGTTGGCTTGAAAGGCCGGTGAAGCAGTCTCAACGCATATTTTTTTTAGATATTCCCGATCACTTTTTTTGTAGTGCCTGATTTTCATTTAAATTCCTTTTTTAAAGCGACTTTCTCATAATCAATATCTTCGTTAAGGTCTGATGGACAGAAAAACCAAGTTTCTCAAACATCGTGCGATACCCATGGTAATTCACGTAACAGTTGCCGGTGTTGATGTTGGGATAAGCTTCCACAAATGAAAAGCCTTCTGCCTTAGCGTCCACAATGGCTTGTTTAAGAAGTGCCGTGGCAATGCCTTGATGCCGCATCGCTGGGGAAATAATAAAGCAGACGACCGATTTGATATGCGCATCTTCTTTAGATAATAATTCGGGGGCATCCATAACTGCGGCAAAGCTTTTTTTAGGGCCGACATTAACCCAACCGACGGCCTTTCCATCCGCATACGCCAAATATCCTTGGAGTCGACCTAATTGAATAAGTTCAATGGCTTTTTGCCGTAGCTTTGGTTTACGATTGGAATCACTTTCAAATTGCTCGGCTTCGGCTCGGCCAAAATGGTAATACGTGCAATAGCAGCCATCCCATTCCCCATTATCGCTAAAAGCTTCATGATCAAAAAACGCTAAATAATCATTCAGGGACTCGAGCGTAAGTTTCTTGATTTCAAGCTTCATGGAAATTCTCCTTTGATTCACTCCGCGAGCAAATACTTTTGGAGTTTTTCTTTGGTTTCATTACTTAAAGGATGCGATTGAGTGGTCTTATTATTGACTTGAACGATGACGATTTCCGCAGTTGAGACGAGTTTATCTTCTTGATAGATGCCTTCAATTAAATGAATGGAACTTGTACCAATGCGAACTACGGCAGCGCCAATTTGGACGATGCCCGGCCATTTTATTTCTTTGAGATAATCTACCTTCGAACTAGCAATCACGAAAGAGCATCCCGGCATATATAAGGGTTGGTCTGGGAGATACAAAAACTCAACGCGGCCGGTTTCAAAAAACTGATTAAAGACAGAATTATTGACATGACCTTGCCGGTCCGTATCAGCATAGCGGACTTTATCCATTGTTTGGAACGGATACTGGGAAAGGGTCATTGTTTTTTGTTTAGAAACTTCAAACATTCTATTACTCCTCGTCTGTTATCTTAAGATGCTATCAGAAGCTCAAGCGAATCAAAAAATGATGCACAAGAGCTGGAATGTAATCACGATTGCGGCAATTGCAATGGGATACGTTGCGGCATAGGATGTCGCGACATCATCGGTCTCCGCGGTTTGGATAAGAGATCCAAGCGCTGGCGTGCTCGTCATGCCTCCGCAAATAGAACCAAGACTGTTAAACATGCTCAGTTTGAATAACTTTCTCGCCATAAACAACCCAAGAATCATCGGAATAATCGTCATAATCGCGCCATAGACAAAGAGCATGAAACCCTGTTCTTGGAGAACTTCCACGAAACCAGCACCGGCTTTAGTGCCCGCGCCAACTAGGAATAAAACAAGGCCGAGTTCCCGTAAAGGAACCAATGTTTCTTTCTTCAGAGAAAGATCAACTCTCGCTACTGTTCCAAAGTGACCGAAGATTAATCCGACAATGAGCGGACCGCCTGAGTTTCCGAGAGAAAAGCTGACGCCTCCGGGAAAAGGAATGGTTATTTTCCCGAGTAAAACCCCTAAAACAACCGCGAGCGCAAAACCAAAGAATCCCAAAGGATCCATACTTAATTTTTTCTTTTTCTTTTCCTCTACCTTTGGCATCACATTATTGAGAAAGAGTTCTCTTTCTTTCTTCATGTCAGTATGGAAAATTCGTGGAACAAGTTGAACAAATAGCACGACGCCGATGACGCCGAACGGATACGCTAGCCCGTAGCCGATGGAAGCCATCTCAGTACCTGTCGCTTCAAGGGCAACGGCGAGGCCGGGAGTCGTGGTCAACGCTCCGGCAAGCAAGCCAACGGCAAGATCGGTCGGCATATGAGTTATCAGAATCAATCCGGCACAGGAGAGTACGCCGGCGAGAATGATGATGACTCCCAGAGCAACATAAGCAATCGCATTGCTCTTAAAGTTTCTGAAGAATGTCGGTCCCGCAATAAACCCGATGGCGGTTACAAAGAGGGCCAATCCCAAATCTTGGACAGCGCTTGGCACCGAAAGACCAAAATGGCCAAATACCAAAGCAATAAGGAGAACGCCTGCCGTTCCTAGGCTCATTCCCTTGATGCTAATCCTTCCAAGGGCATAGCCGATGATGGCAATGGTAAAAACAACAAGAATCGTACTTCCAGCAAGTAAATCAAGCATAAAAAATTCTCCCTATCATAATTTGATACCATGTGCAGCCAGTGTCTTCACCAGTGCCTCGCCAATCATGTCAGGGGTCATTGCAACCTCGACACCGGCGTTTCTAAGTGCTTCTATTTTTCCGCTTGCCGTGCCCTTGCCACCTGAAATAATGGCACCGGCATGTCCCATACGTTTTCCTTTAGGGGCGGATTGACCGCCGATAAAAGCAGCCACAGGCTTTGTCATATGCTGCGCGATGAACTGAGCGGCTTCTTCCTCGCCACTTCCGCCAATCTCGCCATTGATGACGACAGCGTAGGTATCTGGGTCGGCTTCAAAGGCTTTTAGCGCGTCGACAAAGCTGATGCCTTTGATGGGGTCTCCGCCAATTCCGATGACCGTCGATTGTCCGATGTTTCGGTCAGACAGTTGTTTGACCGCTTCATAAGTCAAAGTTCCGGAACGCGAGATAATACCCACGTGGCCTTTCTTATGAATATAGCCTGGCATGATGCCAATTTTGCATTCGCCGGGAGTAATAATACCCGGGCAGTTTGGGCCGATAAGTTGTGCTTTGGTTTTCTCGAGATAATGTTTGACTCTTGCCATATCTAAAACAGGAATACCCTCAGTGATGCAGACGATGAGTTCAATGCCGGCATCCGCGGCTTCCATGATTGAGTTCGCGGCAAATGCCGGAGGAACGAAAATGACGGATGCGCTAGCCCCTGTCGCCTTCACCGCATCGATCACAGAATTAAAAACAGGAATTTCTCCGACCTTTTGGCCGGCTTTTCCGGGAGAAACCCCACCGACGATTTTGGTTCCGTACTCCACCATCTGTTGAGTGTGGAAGGATCCTTGACGTCCGGTAATTCCTTGAACGATAACGCGCGTGTTTTTATTCACTAAAATACTCATCGGGATGCCTCCTTAGCAGCGGCAATCGCCTTGTGGGCGCCGTCTGCCATATCAGAAGCCGAAATAAGCGCTAATCCAGATTTTTTTAGGATTTCACGGCCTAAAGCAACGTTAGTTCCTTCGAGTCTTACCACAACCGGGATAGAAATGCCGATTTCTTTGGCGGCGTCTACCACGCCTTGAGCAATGACATCACATTTCATGATGCCACCAAAAATATTAATAAAGATGGCGTGCACGTTCGGATCGGAAAGAAGAATCTCAAAGGCCACTTTGACCTTTTCGGTCGTGGCGCTTCCGCCGACGTCGAGGAAGTTGGCGGGTTTTCCGCCAAAGTTTTTGATAATATCCATCGTGGCCATGGCGAGACCGGCGCCGTTAACCAGGCATCCGATGTTTCCATCTAGGGTGACGTAATTCAAGTCGTGCTGCGAGGCTTTATATTCTTTGGGGTCTTCTTCATTGATGTCACGAAGTTCCGTTAGTTCTGGGTGTCTAAAAAGCGCATTGTCGTCAAAATTTATTTTGGCGTCGAGGACAAGCAGATGATCATCTTTGGTCAGCACTAATGGATTTATTTCGACTAAAGAACAATCCTTTTCGAGATAGAGTTTGGCCATTCCCTCAAGAATAGTGATGAGTTCAGTTTTGAGCGCTCCGGATAACCCAAAGGCTTGTGCCACTGGATTTCCTTGAGATATTTGAAAACCGGTCATGATTGAAACGGGAACTTGAATAATCCGTTCAGGATGCGTCGCTGCTGTTTCTTCAATTTCCGTTCCGCCATCTGCGGAAGCCACGATGACAATCCCAGCGTGTTCGTTATCGCCGGTTATGCTTAGATAAAATTCTTTTTTGGCGTCTATTTTTTCGGTGACCAAAACCTTGCGCACCCGTTTTCCTTCAGGGCCGGTTTGCTTGGTGACTAAAGTCATGCCGATAATCTCAGAGGCAAATTTAAAAGCCTCGTCAGGATTTTTGGCCAGTTTAATACCGCCGGCTTTGCCACGGCCGCCGGAATGAATCTGCGCCTTGATGACACAGTCATGGAAAGTTGATGCTGCTTTTTTTGCCTCTTCAGGAGTCTCGGCAAGAATGCCGCACGGCACCGGAAGTCCGTAAGCTTGTAGGAGCGTTATCGCTTGATATTCATGTATTTTCAAAGGCTGTGCTCCTTTTTCCATTCGAGCGCAAGCCTGGAACCTTCTTCAAGAGCTTTGGCGTTCAGCTTTTCCGTTCCTTTAGGAACGTGCATCGAAACCGCTTGCTGCATTACTTCTTTGCTGGCAATACCTAAAAATTCATTGATGCAGCCGATGGCTACAATGTTGGCCGTCTGTATTTTTCCGATTGTGTCACGGGCCGTCACAAGAATTTGGCGCGTAATGATTTGTGATTCTTTTAGATTCTTCGGAGGTGTCAAACTTGAGTCGATGAGGACCAGGCAATCTTCAGATATTCCCGGAGCATATTGATCTAAAGCATTTTGGGTTAGGGCCATTAAAAAAGTCGGGTTTTGGACTTTGGTAAAACCAATCGGTCTGTCGGAAATCAAGACTTCCGCCTTACACGAACCGCCGCGTGCTTCAGGCCCGTAAGCTTGGCTTTGAGCGGTAGACCGTCCAGCGATGACGGCGGCTTCCGCGAGGATGACGGTGGCTAAAATAATGCCTTGCCCGCCACTACCGACTAAGCGGATTTCATTTCTGATGTTCTTACTCATTGCCTTCACGTTCCTTATACAGAGTGCGAATCATTTCTTCATAGGCAAAAGTGAATTCTTTGTACTGGTTCTGGTGTAAAAGACCAATCACTAATTTGCCTTTCAGTTCTTCGGGGGTCATCTTGGCGGCTTTCTCCACGGTGACGGAGTTGTCTCGCTGCCATTTGAGCATATCGACCGCATCGCCTAACTTATTTTCTCTTCCGTAGTAGGTCGGGCACGTGCTGGCGACATCGATGATCGAGAAACCTTTATGTCGGATGCCTTCCTGAATCAGGCTGATGGTTTGCGTGACGTGATAAGCGCTGCCCCTAGCCGAATATGAAGCGCCGGCGCCAAAGGCGAGTTGCGCGATGTCAAAGGATCGGTCAAGGTTACCGAACGGGGTTGTTGGGCTAATCGAATCCGTCGCTGTGGTCGGGGAATATTGTCCGCCGGTCATGCCATACGTATTGTTGTTCATGACAATGACGGTAAGACCGATGTTTCTCCTGGCGGCGTGAATCAGGTGGTTTCCGCCAATCGCGGAAATATCGCCGTCTCCGGCAATGACGATGACTTCAAGTTTGGGGTTAGCGAGCTTGATGCCGGTCGCGAACGCAATCGCGCGGCCGTGGGTGGTATGAATCGTGTTGAAATCCATGTAACCGGCCGCCCGTGAGGAGCAACCGATGCCAGAGACGATAATGGTGTCATTTCGGCTCAGGCCTAAATTTTCGATGGCTTGAACGACGTCACGCATGATGATGCCATTGCCACAGCCAGAGCACCAAATGGTCGGAAGATGTTCCGGCCGCATGTATTTATTGATGAGGTTGGATACTTTCGTATTTCTTGATCGGACATCCGCGGTATTGATCATAACCCAGCATCCTCCATTTTCTTCAGAATCTCAGATGGCGTGATGACGGTGCCGTTGTACTTACCGATGAAGTCAATCTTGCAGGTGTCTTTAACGATTCTCTCGACTTCGAGCACCATCTGTCCGTAGTTGTGTTCGGCGACGATAATTCTTTTAAGGCTCTTGACTGCTTTAGCCAGTTCACGTTCGGGGAACGGCCACAAAGTAATGGCGCGGAAGATACCACACTTGATACCTTTACCTCTCGCCATTTCCATCGCCGCGACGGCTGCGCCCATGGTTCCGCCATAACAGAAAATGGCCACATCGGCGTCTTCCATGTTGATCTGTTCCACTTGGACGATGTCTTCATAGTTATTGGAAATCTTGTGCATGAGACGGTTAATCAGTTTTTCGGCTTCTTCGGGTGAATTGGTCGGAAAGCCGGATTCGTCGTGAATCAGGCTGGTGATGTTATAACGTTGGCCCGCGCCAAAAGGTGCCATTTCGGGGACAAGATTCCCCGGTTTAATATGATACGGAAGCCGTTTGGCCTCTGGGTGCAGCACAGTCGAACGATTGATGATCTTAATCGAACCGGGTTCGGGAAGGACAACGCCTTCGCGGAGGTGGGCGACGATTTCATCCGTCATGAAAAGGACCGGCGTGCGGTATTTTTCTGATAGGTTAAATGCTCTGATGATCAGTTCATACGTTTCTTTGACTGAGGACGGCGAAAGCGCGATCACCGGATGGTCTCCGTGCGTGCCCCAGCGCGCCATCATCACATCGCCTTGCGACGGCGACGTCGGCATACCGGTGGATGGACCGGTCCGCTGCACGTCCACGACGACAATCGGGATTTCCGCTAAAGCGGCATAGCCGATGTTTTCTTGTTTTAAGGAAAATCCGGGACCACTGGTGGCGGTCATGGCTTTGACGCCGGCGACAGAAGCCCCGATGATACAGGCAATAGAAGCAATCTCATCTTCCATTTGGATAAACTTTCCGCCCTCTTCGGGAAGGCGGTATGAGGATATTTCAGCGATTTCGGTGGCAGGCGTGATCGGATAGCCCGCATAAAGCCTCATGCCGGCGGCAAGAGCGCCCTCAACGCAGGCTTCGTTGCCTTGCATCAGTACTACTTTACCCATTGACCGGTCACCTCTTGGTTCTCATCAATGTAGATGGCGTAGTCAGGACACCTGAGTTCGCACGTTCCACACAAGATGCATTCGTTATCTATTTTTAATTGGACTTTTCCGTTAACCATTTCCAGCGCACTCTTAGGACAAAAAGCGACACAGATGCCGCAGCCCTTGCACATCGATGGGTTAATTTTAAGTTCCTTCTTGCTTGTCTCTGCCATTGTTTTCTCCTTTTAAACAGAAGCCGTCCTTGAACGTAATGACTTTAATAAATTACTTTTTATATGTTAATAACATTATATATCGAGATGCCTCGTTCTTATTAGAACGTTTTGCTTTTTTTGATAGGCCTTTCAAACGGCCCGATATTCTTTCTTTGTTAGGAAGCGGTTTTGGGGAACACTTGAGGGTGCTTTCTTATCATTTGTTCCCTCAAATCGTGCTTACATCGGCCTTAAGTTTTGTTCTAATCGTTCAATAATGACCGCTAAACGTCGCTGTCTTGAGTCCGGCTTTTTCAAGGCATAATAGCTTATGGCATAAGTCTTTTGAATTGAGTTGGACATCGCTAAAAAGTGAGTAAGCGCCTTTTCGTTATGACTGATCAGTTGAATGAGACCCTCAATAGAAAAATCAACCGGATCTAAGTCGGCGCGTTCCCAGCGGCCATCTTTCTTTGCGAGTTCCACCGCAAAAATCCCGGCGGGTTTCATTTTTCCGCCTTTTGTTAAACGTTCAATCGACGTTTTATTCTTTGAAGACCAAACGCTCTTTGGGCTTCTTTTCGCAAAATACTTCAAATAGAACTGAGTATCGATGCTCTTGATTTGACCATCGATCCAACCAAAGCAAAGCGCCTCATCGAGGGCTTGCTCGGGAGTCAATCGGGATGTCTGATGAGTCTTATCAAACTTTACCCAGATACCTTGATGATTTTCATGATGCTTGATCAGCCAAAAATGAAAAGCTTCTTTGTCTGCAAATAGGATAGAATCCTGTACTTTATCCACTACGTTCACCTCAATTTCGGTTTATTTTTGGAAAGAACCAATCTCAATGACGTTTCCTTCAGGATCAGCAATATAACAGGTGCGTTGTCCCCAAGGTTCAGTGGTCGGTGGCATCACCGAAACCGCGCCTTTGGCAATCACCTGTTGATAGGTGGCGTCCACTGCGGCAAAGTTTTCGGCTTGGAGGGCGATCTCAAAATGTCCTTGAATGTCTTTCGCATAATTAAATTTGTGGTCTGTCATCTTTTCAAAATCTTTTCGGCCGTATAACAAGAAAAGAACCCCATCTTTTTTGAGGTAGACATTATTGGCAGTAGATTCATCTTCATTAATTTCAAACCCAAGCACTTCTTTATAAAATCGAATCATTATGGGCATATCTTTCACGAATATACCGAATCCTTCGAGTCGAATCATATTTTTCCTCCTTCATTGATTTGGCTTAGCGCCAAAAGGTTTTGCATTCCGCCTTCGCCAGCATGTTGGTTCGGATAATCTCATCAAGGAGAGCATAGTCGACCGGGTTCTCCCACTTGATGTGGAACAGCATCATGCTTTGTTCGTACCCCACCTTCGCAATCGCGTCGTGAAACTCGGCCATTCCTTCTTTTTCCGGAGAAACGGAGATGTGCTTTTTCGATATGCTGAAGGCAATGATGAAGGTTCCGTGGTCGGTGAACATCGGCTGGTTCCAAGCGATACGGCGGGAAAGTGTCGGAAACCGTTCACCAATGTGGTTAAGGATTTCCGTCAGCTTGGCGCGGTGTTCATTATTCTCGATTTGATTCAGAAAAACATCAAATGTTTCCATACTATTCCTTTCATAGTCACTTTAAGAAAAGGAACGAGACCGTCTCCACGTGGTTGCATTGCCGCCATTGCTCGTTAAGTTTTCTTGGTTTCTTATCGCACTGCAAGTCGTTTGCGTATAACCCTTATTTCTTTTTCTTTGGTTTTGGGACAGGCGCCACGGTTTCTAAAACGCGGATAATTTCTGAAGAAAAATCACTGTCATCGATATCCAAAATGTAATGTTCTTTTGCGCCTTGATAAGGGAATCCGGAAGGAGCTCCCCTCATTTTTTCCGCGATGCTATCTAGTTTTTTAACAAAAACGGTGTTGTCGCAAACAAGTAAAACGGGTTTATTGTTGACATAAACCATATATTCGCCAAACATTTTTTGATAGCGGACGTGTCCGAGTTCTCTAATTTGATCGCAGACAAATTCAATAAAATCCAATGAAGTTGCCATAAGGGTTCCTGATTATTTAAGGGGCATCAATACGACTGTCTCCACATGCGCGGAAAACCACTCATTGCTCATCAAAACAGCGTTGTCTTTCGTAGAGTAACCTATTTCACGACTAAATATTCTCATAATCTTATTGCTTGAAAATCACTTATTATGCTATAACATTGTGCTATTATTTGCAAAGAGAAAATCTTGGAAATTTTTCGACCACTCATTGCAAAACATTGACAAAAAAATGACTAAAAGTTGTAAGGGAGAACGCACCCCGTAATATACCTTGCGGAATTAGAACACAGGAATGCGACACCCTCAGCAATATCCTGAGGGGTTACTTGTTTCCTTTCTGTCCATTCGCCAGAATGGTAGCAATGATTTTCTGCTTCTGATAAATTTGAAAATCCGTTCACAGGGCCAGGAGCAATGATATTCACAGTCACCCCAATTTGCCATGCATGAGGAACAGCGAGTTTTAGGGCATTAATCCGACTCAATTTTGCTGTGTTGTAAGCGTATGAAGGGGATGGAATATCCATATTTGACGCCATCCCAATAATCCTTCCCCATTTTCTGAGACCCATATCCTTCAAAACCAAGGGTAATAAATAATAAAGGGGACTAATCTCCTGAACAACATCTTGTAAGGCAAGATCGGATTTTAAATTCATTAAAGGTTCAGCATTCCAGTTTGCTCCGGGATTTAGGATACAGATGTCAATCGTGCCAAAATGATTAATGATTTGAGTAACCAATTTTACACAATCCTCTTTTACAAAAACATTCGCTCGGATAGCAATTGCATTTCCGCCATGGTCTATAATTGAACGGACAACTTCATTTGCATTTAGTTGGTTGTTCAAATAGTTTACTACCACCGCAAACCCTTCTCTAGCTAAAGTCAATGCGATACTACGGCCAATTCCATTACCTGATGCTCCAGTCACGAGCGCTACTTTTCTTTCCATAATTTTCCCCCGCCTTTAATTATTATCACTTTTATGAGCTAGAGTGTTTAAATCCTTTTCAATTCAAGCAATACACAAGTTTCAACGTGGAAAGTCTGTGGAAACATATCGACCGGTTGGACATCCTTGATGTCGTAATCGGTTTTGAGTAAGACTAAATCGCGCGCCAACGTTGAAGGCTCGCAGGAAACATAGACGATACGGCTGGGTTTCATGGCCTTGAGAGCGCTGATAAAATTGAAATCGCAGCCTGAACGTGGCGGATCGACGAACACGACATCAAAGTGCCGTCCGTCTTTCAGCGCGTCTCTCACAAAGACAGTTGCGTCTTCACAATAAAAATGGCTATTGGTAATCCCGTTTAAGCGAGAATTTGCCTGCGCGCTGGAAATCGAGGCGCCGACCACTTCCACGCCAGTGACATGACGGGCGTTTTTAGAGGCAAGAAGGCCGATGGTCCCGATGCCGCAATAAGCATCCAAAACCTCTTCAGTTCCGGTCAGTTTGGCGTCAGCGATGGCAATAGCGTATAACTGTTCTGTCTGGACAGGGTTAACTTGGAAAAAGGACTGAGGGGCGATATGGAATTTCAGCCCTGATAATTCTTCTTCTAAATAAGGCGGTCCGTAGATTACGATATCGCGTTCGCCAAAGACAGCGTTGCCGGGTCGTTCGTTGATGTTATGAACGATAGAAGTAATGGCGGGAAACTTCGCCACTAAGTCTTTGATGAGCGTGGATTCTTTCGGTAACTCCGGCGTTTTGGTGACGATGATGACCATCACTTGGTTGGTCTTAAAAGCGCTCCGTACCACCACATGCCGGACGCTGCCGTAATTGCTCGAACGATCATACGGATCGATCTCGTATTTCTCAAGTAATGTCTTAAAGAAATTGACGATTTGGTCTGCTTCTTCACGTTCCAGATAACACTGATCGATATCGATGATTTGATGAGTGCCCTCGACGTAAAAACCACCGATGACGCGGCCTTTGTAATCCATAGAATAAGAAGATTGTACTTTATTACGGTATTTATAAGGGTTTTTCATCCCAAGACAAGGTTTTACGTCAAAGGCGATGCCTTGTTTATCGAGTTCGCTTTGCACGAGGTTTTTCTTGAACACAAGTTGCTTGTCATAACTCATGTGCTGGAGAGCGCATCCGCCACAACTGGCATAGTCCGGACACACCGGAACGACGCGGGAGGGCGAGGCTTTAATTAATTCTTTGATTTCACCGACGAATTGTCCTTTGCCCTGGGGCCTGATGATGACCATGGCTTCTTCGCCTTTAAGTAAACCGCGGACAGGAAAAGTATAACCGTCGACGGTGACGAGACCGCGACCGTCGCTACTATATCCTTGGCAACTGCATTTTGCTTGATTTTCCATGTTATTCGCTCCGATGTTCTCATTATAAAGCATTCGGGGCTAAAACCGGAAATTACCTTTTGGTAGATATCATTATTGGATGATTTTTTTGCCTTTTTTGACGACGAGGAAAACGCCTAACATGCCAAGCGTTAAGGTTCCGCCGGTAATCCCAGCGGCCACGGCGATGCCGTTATCTAGTGATTCGGAGGAAGACGGGGCCTCACTTGTTAGCGAGGAAGAAATTGAACTGCTGCTCGATTCGCTTGAGGAAGCGCTACTTTCAGAACTTGAAATTGAGCTTGATTCAGAGCTGCTCGTGACTTCGGAACTGGAACTCGTGGGCGGTTCTACGGCTAAATTGTCCGTGAATGTGTAGACCGCAACGTCGTTAATCGTCATTTCCGCTTGGGCGGCGCCCACCGGTATAAACCAGATGTAGCAGTCTTGAACTCCCAAATATGAAAAACTCGAACTACGCCTCGAGGCTTCCGCCCCGATATCGATCGTGACCGAACCAGTTACGCTCGTTTCGCTTGCGAGATAGTAACCCCATTGACTGCCTCCGGGGATAAATATTTTAGTAGTCCATTTTCCCGAAACGGAAAGCACATTGAAATGAAGAATATTGGTTTGATCGAAATCGAGTTGGATTTTCGACATACCGGCGACACCCCAAGTATCGCTCGTGCCTAACTTTAAACGAACGCCGTTTTCGACGATCGTGGCGGATGCTTTATAGTTTTCAGCGGCGCCTTTGTCGGCGTTACTGCCGCTATTCCACGAGGTATATTGGCTGTTGAACATCGAAAGCAGTTCTTCGTCCGATTGATAATCGATGACAGGATCTAATCCCGGATCGAGTAAAACCAGCGTTGATGTCTTTCGTTCGATAATAATTTCATCTTTGCGAGCGACTAAATCGACACTGAGATAACCACTGCCGGTACTTGGACAATCAAGGGCTATCGTCACCGCGTTTCCGGATACCGTTCCGGTTCCGATGAACTGCTCATCATGCCAAACTTCGACCGATGTCGGTTGGATGAACGATGGATACTGAACGTTTAAGGTGAATTCGTGATTAGTGGTTGGGGTAATGATACTCGCGTTAATCATGCCGTAGGTATAACGGCCTACGTAGGTTCCATCCGCGTACATCATGTTATTTTCAAAAGTAATCGATGCAGTCTTGGGAATGACCGCGAGGATATAAGCAGTATCCGCGGGAATCGAAAATGAATAAAGGTCGCCGTTAACCATTGTCGTTATTTCTTGCTGACCAGTGACGGTGTTATAAACAAAATCATTCGCCGTCATGGCGATTTCCACGGTCTGCGCGGTCTCATATGGATTGTAGTATAAATGGGTCGGGAACGCTTGGCTCCCAAAAGCATCCATGCTATTTAAGTCCACGGCGAGAATACGGGACACGTTTGTTTCTTCGATGCCGGAGAAAAAACCGACATGGTTATTCCCATAGCCAAAATCCGTTAAGGGTCCCCAGTTGTAGTCTAGAGGGTCGCCCCATCCGGCGGGAGAATAGGATGCATTCAATTTATTGGTTTTACGTAATCCTTCATAGGCGACGAAGTTTCCTGTTCCGTTGGTTACCGACCAGGCATAACACGTTTGGTTATTTGCGGGTAAGTTGCTGGGATAATAGTTCTTTGCGGCGTCAGAGACGTTTAACACCCATTTTCCGATGCTATAAGCATAGGTTGGATTGTATTTCAGCATGGGGAAGAAGCCTAAGGCGGCATCAAAGGTATTCATCATGAATGAATAACCATCGCCATCGGTTAAACTGCCCATCAGTCCTTGGGTATTGAAACTGCCCCAGTTGACGTTGACCATGCCCCATCCGCCACGGACGGCGGAAGATCCGTCCAGCGTCCAGTTGATCATCTTGGTGACGTTATAGTTGGTTCCTTGTTCGGTATTCATGCGCGCAGCGACTAAGGGAGCAAAATAAACCAGCACTTCATAAAAAGGATTATAGGTAATGGTATTCAGGAAATTCATGCACCACTTGGCGCCGTTTAAAAACATCGCTGTTTGTTCTTCGTATCCGGGAATATTTTTGAAGTGGCTATAAGCCATGTATAAAACGTAAGCGATACCCGCCGCTGCATCCGGTTCGCTCCAGCCGCCGCTTGTGAAGGTGCCGTTTTTGATGCTGTAGGATTTTCGGTCAGTGAAGGAAGCGTTGGCTCCGCCGGCAGCCACGACGACACCGTACCACTGGGTGGCCATGGTCAAGAGTATATCTTCCAAATAGGCACTGTCATAGCCCGCTTTTCCAATGTAGATGCTGGATAGCGAGGTAAAGAGGGCGCTCGGCAAGAGTTCATACCACCAGCTGCCGCCGGTATTGCTCGTACTGTTGTTTAAAATGACTCTTTCGTTATTGTGAATGGCGTAATAATTGACCATTTGTTTGACGAAATCGAGAGGTTCTTGGGTTGAACCGGAAGGGGCGTAATTCGTCATGTCGTAACCCACTAAACTTCCCGATAAGACCGCGGCTAAGACGGCGATGCCTTCACCCCGTGTCGTTGCGTAATTCGGGGTCGAACTCATGCCAAAATAACTGGGGAAAGCAATCACTTGACTGCCGGTCTCGCCAAAATAGGTGTCGACATTGGCGGCATTGGCCAGCCAACTGGTCGGTTGCGTCATGGTGACGCCGCTCTTTAGGGTATCGACGGTGTTTGAGAAGTTAAAAAGGAAGTCAATATACCGCTGCGTGGTATCACGCCAGTTCACATAATCATAATTCGTCGGGTTTCGGGATAATCCGTCCATCCTTGAGATACTCGTTTGGTTCTCCTGGGCGTTTACAAAAACCATCGGCGCGGAAGCGTGCCCAAGGATCAAAGTCATTGATAATAAAGATGTCGCCATAATGACTAAGACTTTTTTCGTGGGGGCCTCCGAAGTTAAAAAATGGTTAATAAAACACCTTTTTTAATCATAAGCAAATACTAGCATAACGGCAGTGACTCAACAATGAAGCAAGGGGAATTATTCATCTCGTGTCTGGTATTTGACAAGCATAACGATTGTTTTTAGGGCTTCTCTCGTTTATCATTAGGCAATCTTATTAAGAAGGGGAAAACCATGAATAAGAAACCATTTTTGACCTTTGCCTTCGTGGGATTAGCATTCTTGCTTGCTTCCTGCGCCCTCACCACTTCGTCCTCTTCCGCGAGCGTTTCGTCTGAAACCTCTTTATCGAGCGAAGTAAGTTCAATCAGCACATCAGTGGCTTCATCGGGAACATCAACCACGACATCCACGACATCCACGACCACGAGCGTCGCGTCGAGTTCATCGACCGCATCCTCGAGTTCGTCGGTTGCCTCATCCAGTACATCCGTCGCTTCATCCAGCTCATCGTCCTCCGTTAGCTCTTCCTCGCCCAGCTCTTCGGCTTTGAGAATCTTCACGCTGACCGAGTTAGCCCAGTACAATGGCAACAATGGCGGTCTGGCTTACATCGCCGTCAACTGGGTTGTCTACGATGTCACGAACTGTTCGGAATTCACGAACGGCTGGCATAAAGGCATGCACTTAGCCGGTACCGATTGCACCGCGGCATTTGCCGATAGCCCACACAGCGCTTCGTTCCTCGCGACATTGCCGATCGTCGGCACGTTAGCTCACTAATCAAAATGTAAAAAAGAAAAGAGCGTTATTCTCAATCGCTGAGGATGCGCTCTTTTTTTGTACTGTTTTTTTGTAAAGAAAAACGGCTTCGTTGATGAAGCCGTTTTAGTTAATTCTGTCCTTAGTTTTCTTTGCGTTTTCTAGAGATGAGGACGTAAGCGCCAATCGCGGTGATACCCGCAAGGCTAATCAAGATGACATCCATCATCGTGCTTGCTCCGGTGTCGGAAGGAGCAACCGCATTCGGGTTGGAGGCGTATAAGACGACGCCGGCGCTATTCTTAATGAAATTATCCGCTTTCAGTGTCGCATATTTGTTGATCAAATATTGGTAACGGGCTTTGGCGGCAGCGATGTCGCCGGTGTTGTTATAGTAGAAATAATCTTTTTGTGCGCCCGTTAAAGCGTTAAAGTTTGATTTTAGCGTCGTTGACCATGGAAGGCTAGCGCCACTGAGTGTTGAACAAGCGCTTGCGGTATCGTTCAGAAAGCCGGTCGCATAGTTTTGGGCGATAACGTCATCGCCGACTGGATAGGTAACCGAGATTGAATAAGTTGCGGTCTTAGTCACTCCGTTTTCCGTAAATGTGACCGTCACGGGTTTTCCGGTTCCAACATCAGCGCCAGTGAAAACTTTGCTATCATAATCGCTTGTCGCGCCAGTTTCGACTGAGGTTTGAGTATCTTCATAAGTTCCGGTCACGACCATGTTGGTCCGATTGAACGTGGCGCCTACATTGAATGTCGTTGCATAGGCGCCTGAGAGCGCAACGCTCGCAAGTTTAGGAACGAAGGTAATAGCAACCGATTTGACGTTCCGGGCTGTCGAAGTATTGGCATTACGGAGTAAGAAGTATTGGCTTGGGGTTCCGCCGGTTGGCGTAATTGTATAAGGATTGGTCCCGGTAACAGTCGCTGCAGTGCCTCCGGGCGAATCGAGGTTTGTCATAGGGGTTGTTTTAAACCAGGCTTCAATGTTGGGCGTTGCCGCTGCTTGCAAAGTCACGACAATGCTTGTGATGGTCGCAAATTCAAAGTTGACCGAAGATGCGGCAGCAGAATTGGCTAGATAACCTCTCAGGCTACCCGTAGCGCCAGTGTTTAATTTAATTTGAGTGGCAGCAGGAGTGCCCACAGTAAGATTGCCCGTAATAAATTTATATGGATAAGTTTGGGTCTTACCATCAGCGGGTCTTGAAATAGATGTGCTTGAAGCAATCCAATAGTTCGTGGCTGAATCAGTTCCGGGAACAAGCGTAAGAACTGAAGCCGGCGTATTGGCGGTAACTTCAGTCGCTCCTTTGTTTGTGGCGGTTAGGCCAACGCTTAAAACGATGAATGCCGCTATCGCGACAGCCGCCGTATTTTTATATAAGTGATTGAGCATTGTGTACATAAGATGACCTCCAGGTCGATAGACAAACAGAACAGTCATGTGCGCCGTTCTGATAATGCATTATATACAAATGCTTTGAGATTAGTTAATTACATGCTTGGAATCTTGATACAGTGTCCAGTAAAACGATGTGGGCAACCAAAAAATGGCCGGAAGTCCAGCCATCGCTCTTGTTTTTTTACATATGTGGCGGGCGTTTTTACATGTTTTCTATATTTTTCTTAAAAACGCTTTGGCTAAGTCAACCCACACCGCCAGCGAGCCATAATCCTTCAAAAACACTTCCGGTGACATATCCTCAAAACTAACATTTTTAGTGATAATTGATAAGCCATGACGGCCGCTAGTAAAGAAGTGAGCTTCGGCTTTGACTCTTTTTGTGCGAAGCATGCCAAGAAAAATCTCGCTATTTTCAACAGGGACACAAGTGTCATCCATGGTATGGAATAGAAACACGGGTGGGGTTTTACTGGTGACATGTTTTTCTAGCGACACTTCATCCAGGCGGCTCTTCGAAAGCGAGTCGCCGAGCAACGCTAAGAAGGATCCGGGATGACGCCATCGTATGTCCGCGGTAATCACGGGATAGGCCAAGATGCCTCCGGCAATTAAAGTCGGATAGTACACCATCATCGTCGCGGCGTAGTGACCGCCTGCCGAAAAGCCAATCACAAAGATCCGCTTAATGAGTGGGTTTTCTTTGAGCTTGTCAATAAAGGCTTTGCACTCCTGCATCGTCGCTGGGTGGATAAGCCGTTCTTCACGGTAATAAAACACGGCGGTATGATAGCCGTCGTCCTGAAAGGTTTTGGCGACCGGTTCAGCTTCCCGCCAGGAGGTCATTTCATAGCCACCGCCGGGAAACACGATCATCAAATCTCGTTTTTTGTTATCGATCAGCGTAAGGTCCATATAGTTTTTGGAGTTGAGCATGAGTTTCATAAGGGTTCTCCGATATTCATATTATATATATTCGCCGGTCGGAACATGATAAAAACATCGAGATTGGTAGGAGCATCCACGGTGTGGTATACCAGTTTAAAACCAAGCTTCTCATAAATACCAGTGTTGGAGGCTTTGTTCGTGGTTAAAAAGCAATCGGTTTGATCACGGTCAAAGGTTTCAAACGTGCTGCGTAAAAGTGTGGAGGCTCTTCCTTGATGCTGGTAATCGGGGGCGACCGCTAAAAGAAGAAGTTCCACCGCAGCAGGAGAAAACTTTTGCCGCTCAATCAAGGCATCAATTCGTTTCACGCAACCCATCAGGCTTCTTAGTTCTTTTAGACGAATCGAAAAGAGTAACTTCAAGGTTGAAAAAGAAACATAACGGATATCATAGAAGACCGATGTCTTTTTGTTTTTAATCAGCCATACCGCGATTTCGTGAGGCACCGCTTCAAGATGAAAGGCGTTCTTTTCCTTTACTGCTTTCTTAAGGACAATACGAAAGAATTCATTGAGAACGACACGCCGTCTTTTCGTGTTTTTGATAAAACCGCCCGGCAGCGGATAGTCGATAAAAGCATCCGTCAAGACTTGGACGGCAGACGGGATATTCTTTTTAGTTAATGGCGTCAGTCCGCTCGGCGAAAGAATCATGATTCCTCCGTTACGCGAGAGTGCTATTTTTTATAGATTTTTTCAATCTCGGCGATATAGAAATAATGGAAGTCTTTCTTCGGGTAATTGCGTTCAATAATCTTGGGGTCCAAGAATAGCTTTTCTTCAATTCTTTGGGCATAGATTTTTTTACAGACAATGAATAGATTGGCTTCTTCATAGGTCGGCACGCCATCAAACATGATGGGATGGAGTTTGGCTTTTTTGATTTTGTCGGGTTCATTTTTACTTGAGACAGCCCCCATATAACTGAGGGCTTCTTTGTGTCCGTCAAAGAACGACAAGGAGAAATGGTCGTTGCTCTCAACGAACTCACGGGTGTGTCTTTGCGGTCTAATAAAGATGGTCGCTACGGGTTTATTCCAAAGCGTGCCCAGTTGGCCCCAGGACGCAGTCATCCCGCGGATCTCGCCGTTATGTTCCGCTGAAATCAGCATCCATTCATCATCGATCTTCGAAAATATCTTGAGATCAAACTCTTTGATTTTAATTTCTTTGAATTCCATAAAAGTACCTCTTTTTATTATTATAAGCGATATCTGGCCAGGCTTGCTTGTTTAAAGACGGGAAAAAGGGTAAAATACGTAAGAAATAAACGGGAGAAATATTATGGAAGATATTGGCGAACTCTTAGGTATCGTAATCTTATTCTTTTATGGACTGACGGTTTTAAACTTCTTTATCAAGTTTGGCTTAAAGCATTTCCGGCCTCAGCTCATGAAGCACCCGAAGTTCTTTAAATTCTATATGAAGGTCGTCAAGTTTTTCGTTACCTGGCATAAATGGTTTGGCTTTGCCACTATCCTCGCCATCGGCGGTCACTTCTATATTCAGTTCACCAACGAAGGCCTCAGCATCTCTGGCGTGATTGCCGCCAGCGCCATGCTGGCCCAAGTCTTGCTTGGGGTGTACGGCAAATACTTCCATCCGAAAAATAAAGTCTGGTTTTGGATACACCGCATCATCGCCATCATCATCGCGGTTGCCATCTTCGTCCACCTTGGTTCAGGAGATTAATCCATTAAAAAATGAAAGCTCGGTCACTGATAACCGAGCTTTTTTATTTATTTCTTTTGTTTGAGCGTTTCTGGGAAGTCTTTCCATTTGCCGCCATTGAGACGATGGATTTCTTCGGCCGCCAATAAGAACTTCATGACGATATTGGTTTTCGGGTAGAACTCATAGAATTCTCCAAAGTAGAAGGTATAGAAACGCGTCACATCCGTGCACATGGCGAAGGTCGGGACTTCCGCTGAACTGAGATGGAAAGTAAACGGCTCGCCGTTTTTGGTGCCTTCGTAAGTGAATCCCTGGCGGTTCAAAACGACTTTTCCCTTGCCGACGATTTTTGCAGTCTTCTGGTCTTTAAGATATTCATAGGATGGGAGCATGCCCAGTTCGACCGGCTCGCTCATCTCAAACTTAGGGTCACTGACTTCTTTATGGACGGCAGCGCGTTGCTCGTTATACCACGCCACCGGCGTTTCTGGAATTACGCAGCTCGCGTCAAGCGGAATCAAGTCATAGCGTTCGGTCACGGTGGCGCCATTACCGCAATGGGTACACTTGATGACGTTACCTTCGCCCTTCATCACGAAATCCTGATGGCACTTGGGGCAACGATAGAGTAAATCGCCCATGTTCTTGGCCATCTCGCCATTACCTTTGAAAGCCACTTTTTCTTTTTTGTTCCAGGCATAATCATCATGATGGATAGCTTCATCGATTTTCAGTTGGATTTCGTTTTCGGTCATGGTTTTGAGTTGTTCAGGCGTAAAGAGCTGGTCGATGACCACGTCGACGCGTCCGGGACGTTCATCGAGACAGTATTTGGTGCTGGTCAAATAGCCGCCTTTAATGTTAAAGACAAAGACTGGGACGCCATAGTGTTTGAGGAATTTGCCGCTGCCCAAAGCGCTCGGTTGGTTCGCTCCGGAAATCGAACTCATGCCTTCAGGGAAGAGGACGATCCTTCCGCCTTTTTTGATGATGCGCGAGACTTGTGAAATCGCATATAAATCCGGGGTGAAGTTTTTCTTGGGAATGATCTGGAGCAGCCGGAAGATAAAAGCGAGGTGCGAACGGAAGAATTCGTTATAGCCCGCCACATAGTTGAATGTATGTGGAAGTAACGGGATACCGGTATAAATATAATCCATCCGGGAAGCATGATTGCTGATGACGATATAAGGCCCTTTGGTCTTCCGTGGATCCACCTTATATTCATAATGGAAGTTGAGCTTTTTCTGGAACAAGAGCTGCCAGATCCGGCCAAGTAGATTGTAGATGACGTAAGGGGGTTTGTGGATTTTCCGTGCGCGAAGTTTCTGGTCAATCGTCTTCACCGGTTTTTTCATGGTTCTCTCCTGGATTGTTTGTGTAAAAAGCGGACATCTAAAAACATCATATGACGATGACGGCTTGTTTTCTATAATTTTATGAAAGAACCGTTAAGAACGGGTCTTGGGATTGAGCGTGAAGGTGTCGACGACTTGTCCCGCCTGGTTGATGGCCGTAAAGGAAATAGAATCACCGTTGAGCGTCACGACAGTAATGACATTTTGGTTGGTCGGCATGTAGTATTCATACTGAGCGGTAACGTCCGGATCGACGTCATAGATTTTCGCCGAAGCGGAACCGCCGGTGAAATAGACTGTGCCCAGGTTTGCTTCACTCGCCACCGCATCGTTCAGCATCCTTGGGGTCCTGGCATAGACGTGGTCATGTCCGGAAAGGACGATATCGACATTTTCAGAATCAAACACCGGTCCCCAGACATTCAGGAATTCTCCGCCAGTCGTGGGGTGATAGGAGCCATAAGCGCTGTAATGGGTGGCCACCACGATAAAAGTGGTTGGGTTCGCGTCAACTACGGAATGGAACCAGTCAATCTGGGCGCTTCCATAGTTGTCCGTAACGGTATTGAGCATGACAAATAATGTATCTGCGGTCTTGAAATAATAGGATGAGTTTAACGCCGAATCGGGTCCGTTTTTCGGGTTATTGAAATTGGCATTATAGTAGTTGATGGAATCAAGCACGCCGTCCGAAGTATAGTAGTCGTGGTTACCCGGTAACGTCATCATCGGGAAATTGTTAAACTGGGTGCCCGCTTCGAAGTACCATTCCCACATTTGTTCGTTGCCACCACGTTCGACGGTATCCCCTACTTCAAGGCCAAAACGAATATTGGGCGCATAGGTTATCGCTGCGCTCAGCATGCGGTTATAGACTTTTGACTCGGCAAAATCCGTGGCCTGCGCATCCGCCAAAAAAGCAAACTGAGTGGAGGTGGCCCCTAGTGTCCGGAAACGGTAAATCGGTCCAGCTGAAGCACGATTAAAGACCTGATATTCATAAGCGGTATCGGGTGTTAGGTTATTGATTTCAACGTGGCAAATCAGACGGCTTCCGTAGTTCGTTAACGTCGACACGGTAGATGATGGGCTAACGGAGAAAGTATCCGCATAACCGACTTTATGATAAACGACATAGGTGTGGGGTTCGTAGGTCGCGTAATTGATCCGAACTTGTTGTTCCGGATGTTCGCCAAAGGTGGTCACGACGTTAAAGGCCGCGGTTGACGGGACGTAACTAAAATCATTGGCCGCAGTCCGGTGCTGTCCGTTTTGGGCGTTGACTAAAGCCAGGCCATAGAAGACATTGACGGCTTGGTCGCCACTCACGGAAACACGGGAGTCGTTACTCGGTAATAAGTAGACATTACGGATGCTGATTAAGCCCCAAGCGGATTGGGTGTTATCGACAAACTCGGCATAGTATTCTTTGCCGACATCTAAACCCGATAAGTCATACCAGTGTTTATCAAGGCCTCCACCATTTTTGGTGCTGAGGTTTTCTCTTCGGGTTAAGCGTAGGACTTCAGTATTTGTGCCGACTTCTTTAATGGACGCAAAGAGCTGTTTATCGAGTTGGATATTGCCTTCCCATTCCCAAGAGAAATAGGTATTCGGTCCATTGATGTTAAATGCCGGTGAACGGATAGCGCCATAGGCAGCGTCGCCGGTGGTTTTATTGGTTCGCGCCCGCGCGTCTTGCCACTGCAAAATTCCCTGTGGGTCTTCCCATGCACCAAGGTCAGTCGCAAAGTTTGAGGTGATGGCGTTCGTGGCTGTTCCCACTCCCGAAATCACGGGTTTGATGTCGATGGCCACCTGATCCGCGGTCGGCGTCGGTGCCACTGCGTGATACGTCACGAAACTATCCGCGGAAAGGACGTTCCATTCATGGCTTGCGGCATCTACCAGCATGATATAAAGCGAGTCGCCAAAGTGAGCGCTCAAATCGGCATAATACTGGAATAAATAAGCTTCGGCGTTGGCGGTTCCCGATAAGGCCGTATCGCTAAAGTGACGATTAGCGTAACGGGCCACTTCAATGTTGGTTCCGGTCTCTTTAATAGAGATATAGGCGCTGGCGGGGTTACGTCCGCCACCAAGTTTAAAGGAAATCCATCCACTGCCACCGACGATAAAATCAGAGGAGCGCAACATGCCCATCCGTTCTTGGTTGAGATCTTTGTTGGCGTTCACATACGGCGTGGCATAAACACCTAACAGATATTGTCCATCTTTGTTATAAGGATTGGCGCCCGCGGATCCGTAAAAGTCGGTGCTGACGACCCGTTCGGCTTGCCAGGAATACATCGCCGCTTCGTCTTTCCAAATCGGGTAGCCGTCCCAGCCAGATAAGTCACCGGTTTCGAATCCGCCATTGATGATTTGGTTGCTGGGGTGATCGTGCTGCACACTAAACGAAACAGGGAGCACCGCTTCGTCACTGCCCAAAGTTAAGGTCAGCTGAAGTTCATAGGCACGGACATCGGTAAAATACTTAAGGAAATCATTCAAGATGGTCAGGCGATGGTTGTCATAAGAAAAGTCCGTGCTAGAAATGCCTAGATCGGTTAAGGAAACAAAGCTATATCCCTGCGCATCGACATCATAGGCAAGATCTCCGCCTGCATCGACATTATAAATATCATTAACCGCCAAAATCGATGGCGATGAAATGGAAGTTTCAGAGGAACTGGAAGATGAACTACTACTCTCGGATGAGGCACTGCTTTCTGAAGAAGATACACTGCTTTCCGAGGACGAGCTGCTGCTTTCCGAAGATGACGATGAACTGCTGCTCGAAGAGGAAGAACTCGAGCTCGAGGATGAATTCGAAGAAGATTCGCTGAGGGAGGAGGATTCACTGCTCGACGATTGGCTGGAACTGCTGGAAGAGGAACTCGAACTTGAAGACGAACTGCTGCTGGAGGAAGAAGAGCTACTCAAAGAAGACGAAGAGACGCTACTCGTAGACAAAGAAGTCAGCGACGAGACGCCATTTCCGCAAGAGGTTGTCAGCAACGTCAAAATGAAGGTCGAGGCTAAGAACCGAAAACGGTTATGATTCGCCATAAAGAGACTCTCCTTTGAATGATCGAAGCGGACAAGGAAGATAAAAGATGTCGCGAATAGGCAAAAACATTATAGCAAAATAAAACAATGCCGATTATTAATTTGATTAATAAAATAAATTTATTAGCCAATAAATTAACTAGAATCTGAGAGGGCTAAGACTATAACGCTTTGGATTTGATTTTATACAATTCTTCCACCGCAAAATGAATCTTGGTCACGTTGTAACGTTTATTGGTGGGGAAAAGATAATAGGTATCGTTCGGGTAGGAGAAACTAAAGCCATCGCCTTTACCAAAGTAATCGTATTCGACGTGGACGCTATAATTCTCAAGCGCCGTCTTATCGGCTTTGAATTCAGTGCCGTTGATATTGGCTTGTAAATGGAAACCCTTTTCATCATGAAGAAGGGTGCCTTTGCCTAAACGGTAGAAACCGGTACTATTCGGTAAACTGTCAATGTCCACTTCCATTTCCTCGTGGTAATGGCCGGATTCGAGTTCTTTTCGGACTTGGGCTCTTTCCCATTCAAACCAATCAGGGATATGTTCAAACTCGGTTTTACCTTCGGTGGCTTTGAGTCTTCCCAGCGTATCCATTTCATAGACTTTATGACAGTGGTCGCACCAGAGTTTGTTGCCGTCGCTATGCATTTCATGTTCGTTTCCGCAGTTGGGGCATATATAGAGCATTTTATGAAGTCCTTTAGCGCGGTCTTTATAATCAATGACGAGATTATTCTCGACTTGATATTTGTAGTCATCATAATAGAAGGCTTCACGGATTTTGGCATTGATTTCGTCAACGCTTAAGTTATCGATGTCTTCTGGCGAAAAGAGTTTAGTCATATCCGCGCTGGTGCGGACTTTCCTCTTGGTGAGGTTCCATACCGGCTGACGGAGGTGATCGCCATGGCAAATTAAAGTGACCACGGGGAATTTAAAGAGCTTGACCATCTTGCCTAAACTGTCGGGCATAATGGAAGTCGTTCCCACGAGGGAATAACGCGCTTCCGGATAGAGGGCGCAGATGTAGTGATTTTTGGTAACGCTGTATTTGATTTGTTTGACGAGTCCAATATCGGATATGAATTTCCGTTTGCAGATACAACCGACGTTGCGTAACAGGTTCTCACGATTGATGAACCCATCGATCGCCACGACATAGTTGGCACTGCGCGGGAAGATGGCTTTGGTCGCGACTTTGAAATCGAGAAAACTATTATGGTTACACAATAGGAGATAACCGCCATTGAGGCCTTTCATCCCATGCTTTCTGACTTTTGTATGACATTCCCAAACTTCGGGGAAAGCTAAAAGCCATGTGACCGGGCGTAAAAACCATTTGGCTTTTCGCGGGAGTTCAACCATGTCGAAGCGCTCTAGTTTTTGGACGTCTTCTAAGCTCATCGGGACGATATCGCTGATTTTCATGATTTTCTCCCCAAAATTATTTTGGCCTTACTTTTTCTTATCATAACATAATGCTCAATTTACGCACTTATTTTATTTTGACTAGGTCAAAGCACTTGATAAACCATTCGAACTTCTTGCAGTCGTTATATAATAGATATAAAGGTGAGCCTATGAAAAAAATCATAACCGTCGTCATCGCTATCATCGCTATTTTGAACATCACGCTCCTCGTGGTATTGTTCAGTTCCTTCGGATGGACGTTTGCTTTTACCATCCTGGGCTATGCTGCCGCCACCGCCGCTGCCCTGCTTGGTATCTCCTATGGCCTCTATCGCTGGACCAAGAAGAAATGGCTTTATGCTTACTTACCCTCCTTCATCGTCTTAACATTGGCGATGCTCTCCGAGATCATCATGTCGGTCTTCAATCTCTTTCCGGGTCTCTCCGGTATGGTACCGACGATGATTGTCCTTGTCGGTTTAACCGGCAGCGTCATCTCGCTTGTCGTCGTTCATATACTCGCGTTAGTCAAAACCAAACAAAAAGCCGGAATATAAACCGGCTTTTCTTTTATTTATCATTTTTCCCGGTGATTGCTTTTCTTTTATGCTTTTTCGGTAAGTAACTGATAGCTAAGTATTTTGCTAAAGTCACCAACGATTTTTTAAGTAGCTCTCTCGTCGGTTCGTCCGTGTTTTCATACTGGGCCTTTAGTTTGGCGGAATTCTTTTTCCAGTTCTCGATGAATTCATTGAATGTCGTGCATTCGGTCGCATTCAATATATCGAATAGATTGTCGATGATAATTTGTCGTTCATCGTTCGTGAACTTGTTGAGCCAGTCATAGAGCGAACTTTTGATGTTCTTTGACGCTTTGCTCAGTTCTTTGAGACGAATGAAGTCGCCGGTGTTTTCGTCAATCGTCCAATTGTATAAATCATGTTGGAAAAAGAGGGCCCCTTCCGCTTTTACGATCTGGAAGTGATCGGTCCGTTCGAGCAGCATCCCGATGATGCTGGATTCGGGAACGATTTTAATGACTTTGGGCTGCAAGGCTTTATATTCCGGCAGATCACAGATATCCTGTTTGAATTCCGGGCCGTCAAAGTTATAAACACGCTGGATTCTTTTGAGGGTTCTCGGCTTTTGTTTCATCGCGGCGTACACCGAAAGGTTTCCGCCTTTGGAATGGCCTCCGACAATAATTTGCGATAACCAGTGTTTCTTAGCGACTTCCGCAAGATATTCGGCGGCCTGCGCCTGCGCCGGGACTTCTTCCATGAACGCCATATTCAAGTCTTCTTCCCAACCGACAATCGTTCCGTCTGTTCCGCGGAAAGCGACATAAACAAAACGTTTGTCGATGGCAAAGGTGACCGCGGATAATTGCTTGACCGCCAGCCAGTTAAATTCATTGACGTAACGGGTAACCCGGATGGAAGAAAATCGGGGATTCTGGATTAAATAACCAAGCATCATGCGGTTTTTGACGGCGACTCTGGTCCCGCTCACTAAATCATCGAGTTGGTCTTTCATCTCCGCAAAGGATGTTCCATCTTTGATTTTGTCAAACTTCATGTAAGCGAGTTGGCTTAAAACAAGGGCGTCGACATCGGTAAAGTTTTCGAGAGATAAGGGCTCGCTGGTATATTTGATATAATCAACAAAGTTAATCAAAAGAGTCCCTCCTCTCGCATCTAGGATAATAAGTTAAATTGAACGTGCGGCATCAGCGACCACCAGGGCGATCATCTGTAAGCCGCTCAGGCTATCTTGGAGTCCTTCCGGACGATTATGCGATTTCCAAATCTTCTGATGGTTGGCAATGCGTTTTGGCCACTGCTTCATCAAGTCTTTGACTAAGGCTTTTTTCTTCGCTGGGCTCCACCGGGGTCCGGCAACGGCAATGCTCATGATGAAAGTCTTTAATAATTCGATGGCTTCTTTTAATTCGATAAGACGGGCTTTATTCTCGTGACCGGATAATTTTACAGTCTTCAGCCGTTTTTCGATGTTGGAAATATCCAAGATCAAGTTCTGATAACGTTTTGGTTCGGCCCAAGCGTGAGCGGCCAGCATCGCGAGATACGTCGCTCCCGGCGTTGGTGTTTGCGTCGCGGCGTAAGCCGCCATAAAAGCATCGGCAATCGGGGTCGCATTATGATGATAGTCGGGATGATGCCGGGCGTAACGTCCGAGGTCGAGAAGAATTTCCGCCATTTGCTGTGAGGCATCTTCAAAAACCACGTCATTTAAATAATCAACCATGAGCCGGTAGGCGCCACTCGGGGCAGACCATAACTCGATGCCGCCATAGACAATCGCAGGCAAGCTGATGGTCGCCGGTTGAACGTGGCCGTTGTCGCCCCAATCAGTCAAGAGAACACCTAAACCGCGATAACGGATTGCGGCCGTGGTTGATTGATGAATGGTCTCCAGCATATCCTGGGTTCTTCCGGTGATCGAGTTCCAAGAACAGGTTCCCGGAGCCAGCATAAAGCGGACGTTCATTGAGGCAAGCGTTTCAGCGTGCTCCATGAACGGATAATCCATGTCGTAACCCCAATCGATAAAAATCGTGTCTTTCGGTAATTCTGCGATCGCTTCTGGATGATGTAGGAGAAAATCACCCCATATCATCGGAGTTTTATGATAAGACTTCACATGGCCATAGAGCACCTTGAAATAATCTAGAAAGACCTTGGCACCGCCGACTTCGGCGACTTTTTTGGCGGTCTTTCCAGTCCCTAGTTCATAGGGTTCGTCCATATTTAGGTTAAAGAACGGCGAACAAGATATTTTTAACACATCGGCGGTATAGGTTTTCACCAAATCAAGGCTCTTTGGGTCAAGTGGGTTCAGCGTGCTCGCGGGACGCATCATGCCCCACATCATCATGCCTTCGGGTGAGTTCGCAAGACCATGGAATTCCGGGCGGGCCAGCCAAGCGGTCATATGCCCAAAGGTGTTATGCGAGGGAACGCAGTCAATGCCGCGGCTCGCACAGTATTTTTCGATTTCTAAATATTCTTCGGGACGTAGCGGGGTTGCTCCGGTTCCATAGAGCGAAGCGAAAGAGGGATAGAAAAAGGAAAAACCTTCGACGTAAAGTTCGAGGTGATTGTATTTAAGCGCGCTCAGTAAATCGATTAAGCGGAGTAAGTCCCCCTTTAAAGGGATTTTGTCACGGCTGATGTCCAGCATATAGCCACGAATGGAAAGCGCCGGCGCATCTTCAATTTCAAGGCACGGAAGGGCTTTAGAGCCGCTTTGTTTGATAATCTGACTGAGTGTGGTGACGGCCCAAAACGCCGCTTGGTCGGTGCTGCAGGCAATGAAAATACCCGAAGGGGATATCTCGAGGCGGTAGGCTTCTCTACTTTGCATCAAGGCGACTTTAACTAGAATGTCGGGTGACGTGTCCGCCACCACAATCTCATTGAGGCGCTTTAGCGCAGCTCTGGCGACTTTAAAATGACGGGGCAAATGAACGCGCCACTGTGAAGGAAGGGCAAAACTGCCTTCTTTCATTTTAAGCGAACGGACTTGGGGTGTAAGTTTCAGCATAAAGGGGCTCCTTATTTAAGTAAGTCGGTAACAGTTCTTTGCATCGAGGTGAGCTTGCTTTCCATCGATTTCATCAGCTGGAATTGATTTTGGGCTCTGACTAGGTTGTGTTCTTCGTAATCGATCTTAAAATAGACATCTCCTAAAAGGTAGTCGGTGAGAAAGCGCACGGCAAGTTCGTAAGTAAGCAGGATAGGAGAAAAAGGCAAAAGCTCGATTTCTTTTGGCGTTAACTCATCTTTGATCACCGACAAATAACCTTGCGTTAAGTATTTGAATTTCCGGATATCGATTTTAACGGTTTCTAAGTCTGCGGCGTCCTCGGCTTGGGTCGTGCAGCCCGAACGGACGGCGTCGCCAAAATCATAGAGCGCGCTGCCAGGCATCACGGTGTCGAGGTCAACAAGACAAATGGCTTCGGCCAAATCGGCCTTAAAAAGAATATTGTCGATTTTGGTGTCATTATGGGTGACGCGAATCGGCACTTCGCCTTTTGCGATAGCATCAGTGACTCTTGCGGCATAAGGTTGTCGCTCAAGCGCCAAAGTGATGATATCGCGGGCTTTTTCGAAACGTTGTGGTTGAGCCACAGCAATGGCTTTGATCAAAGCTTCCACGCGACTGGGGGTATCGTGGAATAATGGAATCGTTTCGGATAGTTGCTTGGCATCGAAATCCGCAAGCATCTTTTGAAATTGGCCAATAGCTTTGCCGGCGGCTTCTAAATGCTTGAGGCTTGGAGCGGTTTCAAAGGTCATCGTGTCGGGAATATATTCATACATGCGGAAATAACCACTTTTACTTTGGTAATAGGCGTGGTTTTGCTTGGTGTAAACGAGTTTTAAACATTCGGAATTCACGACGATTTGATGCTTCTTATAATAGGCATTAATGTGCTTAATGACTTTATCAATATTGGACATCAAAACAGGAATGTCTTGAAAGACCTTGTCATTGATCCGTTGGAGCATAAAATCTTGGTAACCAGAGCGTAACTTTACCAGGTAGGTATCGTTAATGTGTCCGTCACCATAGGGCTCAATACTCTTGATAATGCCCGGGAGGGCAAATTGCTGCGCGATGTAAATGATTGTTTCCATTATTTATATCTTAACATCCTATGTATGTCCTTTCACGCACAAACAAAAAAAGCGTCGTGACGGAATTTGACGCTTTCGACATAGAAATCAGGACTTTTATTGAATATGGTTTTGTTTCTTTTCGGTCTCGGTCAAGACATAGGTGAGGTCATAGCCATAGGACTCTTTTTCAAACTGTTCTTTGGTGATTTTGAGGAGCATGAGAAACCCGTCAAGGTTGAAGATCCGGGCTTGCTTGCCTTCATCGATGGCTTTGACGACCGCTTCGACGCGGCTGTCGACAGTATTTTCGACTTGGACAAACAGCGTGCATTTTCGCGAGTCGGGACTATAGACGCCACCGGCGTTAATGAGCTTTTGGATTAAGTAGGCTGCTTTGTAATATTGGAAGAATTCGAACTCTTTGGTAAAAGTGATAGTCTGACCAGCGATTTCGGGAATTTTAACCGAGCCTTTTTGCGGAACGCCGACATCCATCAAACGATAGAGCATTTTAAATTTTAAGCCCTTGGTATGCGTCTTTTTTGGATCATTTAGTTCTTTGACGAAACTCTTTAAGTACGCCTCGACGTTGCCTTTGCTGTGTGGCACCAGGCTGATCAGTTCAGCAAGAGAAATGCCGAGGTTGTCGCACATTTTCTTGGCTACGAGCATGGTCATTTCAGCATCATCGTCACTCTTGTGTTGATCCATAAAGCCCAGTTCATGAATACCCAGTTTAGCCATAGATTTAGAGAGGGCCTCTTTATGCGCATGAATATCGTTATAGGATTTAAAAAGTGTTTGAGCATCGTAATAAGTAAAGGAAAAGGTCGGAAGTTTGTAACGATTGCATTCGTCACATAAAAACTTCACGTCATTCTCAACGGCATAGCCCACCACTAACGTATCTTTGGCTTCCAGTAACGCTTTTAATTCTTTATACCAGAAAGGAAACTTTTCGGCGCTTGTAAATTTCTCGACAGGATAACGAACCATGTTGTGGTTCAGTAAATACCAGTCGAATTTAGCGGCCGGATTCATAATGATGTCTCGCTTCTGGAGGACTTTAAATTTGTCGTCGGTCAAGACATAGCCAAAGGAGCTAATCTTGCCGCAGTTATCGAAACAGTTGGCGCATTCAATGTCGAAAAATAAATATTGCACGGTGTTTTCCGCCTTCACGTTCCTCTTTTGAGGTCACTAAATTATATAGTCTTTAACTGCTTATTCGTTTATTTTTTTATTTTTTTGATCGCATCTGGGATGTGATTGATGATATCGGTCGCCATCATGCTGTCTTCGCCGAACTCATTACGGGCAAAGTTTCCAGCAGATTGATGAAGATATACGCCCATAATCGCGGCTTGTAGTGGCGCGTGGCCTTGTCCGAGAAGACTGGCAATCATGCCAGCCAAAACATCGCCGGTGCCGGCGGTCGCCATGCCGGGATTGCCTTGATCCGCGAGATATTGACGATCGTTGTTGGCAATGAGCGTGGTCGCATCTTTTAAAACCACAGTAAGCCCGAGGTTTGTGAGTTTATGGATGTCTTCATCGGGATGAAGGCTATCCATCAGCATTTTAGCCTCTCCGGTATGGGGCGTAACGATCACGTTCTCAAACGAATATCCTGAATGAAGCAGTTTATGAAGAATCGTTAGGCCGGAAGCGTCGATGACTAGAGGTACTTTCTTCTCAAGCAAGACTCGTAAAACTTTCTCGTTTAAGGGGTCCTCCGCTTTTAGGCCAGGGCCAAATAATACAACGTTTTTCTTGGTCAAGATCTCTTCGAGTCCCTCGATGGAATCATACGGACGGACCATCACTTCCGGTTGGTAGTTTTGGTAAAAAGGATAATCTACTTTTTGTAACAGAATAGTGACGAGGCCAGAGCCGGTCCGATAAGCACTGAGGGCACTCATCGCCGGTGCGCCTAAATAGCCGACGCTGCCACCGATGATGAGAACACTGCCATAATCGTATTTGTTTGTCTTTGGCGCGCGTTGGGCAAAAATCGGTAAATCAGAAATCGTTAGTTTTTTGACCATAATGTATTCCTTCTCTTTCTAGACCGTGATGTGGACAAATGATTTAAAGAAAGCTGCAATGTCATCGTTCGCCTGCATGCTTTCAATGTAATTCGGATAAAGTACGTTGAAGACGTGGTCTAAATGGTTTACCTGTGGTTCATAAGTCTTAAAAACATGTTTGACTTGATGTTCCGTTAAAAGTGTATCCAACGCGACTGAATACGGATAGAAGTTCTTATCTCCTTTTGTAGTCACGATAATTGTCTCCGGAAGCGTTCCTAACGTAATGATATCATCTACGCCGGCAAAATGAATAATCGGGTTTTTCATCGGCCGCGGGCCAAAAATCCATAAACGCAAAAAGGATAATGGCCAATCTTTGCCGGCAACCATTTTATGAAGTAGCGCCACTGGGCACGTCACGGCAACAGCGTGAATATGAAGGCCTTTTCGTTTAATGTTATAAATCGCTTGGAGTTTCTCGCTATTTTGCGCCATCGCCGTGAGAAGCGATAAGTGACCGCCGGCACTATCGCCTGTGAGAAACAGCCGTGTGATATCGCAGTGATATTCCGCACCATGGTCTTCGATCCACGCCATCGCCGAAAATACATCTTGCACTTGGCCGTCAAGATGAACTTCCGGGCATAACCGATAATCGATGTTGACGACCGCGAAGCCTCGGCTTGCCAAATAGATGGCCTGATATTCATTCAGTTCTTTCGCGCCATAGACCCAACCGCCGCCATGGATGTCGACGATGGTCGGAAGGAGTCCGGGCGTTTCCGCGGGATAATAAATATCGAGCAAATGACCGGGGTGGCCATCATCAAGGTAGTGGATATCGGCAACTTTGATAATGCCTAAAATCGGTTTCTGTCCCGACTTCGTTTTGGCATCGCTTTTCTTATGTGTTTTTCGATTAAAGAGCAAGAATATGTTGGTCATGCTGTTATCCACTCCTTTCATGTAACTTCATAGATACGTATGATGATAATGACTCTCTCTATCTATTTATAAGTATACTGCAACCGCGGTTTTAAAAATTAATTGCGCCTTTATTTCAGCGTGGCCGTCGAGCAGAAAGGTAAACCGGTTTCCTTGTGTCGTTTTAAAGTATTATTGGATATGAGATAATTGTTTTATTAAGCGTGAGGACAAATAATTGAAAGCAAAAAATATCGCTCTGATGATGGGAATCGTCTTGTTTGCCGTTAGCGGCTGCCAAAACACCGCTTCCAGTTCAAGCAGCTTGGATAGTTCTGCCTCTTCTTCGCCATCTTCGTCGGAAGTAATCGCAGACACGATTGGCGAGGTCACTGGTTTAGAGGACAAAACAGTCATACGAAACCACTATTTCAATCCGCTGAAGGGTGTCAAAGCAACATCTGCAAATGGTGTGGATATCACCGCTTATCTCAATGTTTCCGGTAGCGTCGATTATGGAACGCTCGGAGAATATGTTTTGAATTACTCGCTAGATTATGAAGGCGACCACTACGCTCAAACGCGAACCGTCTCCGTCACGACCGGCACTTACACTCCTCCTGTCACGACGAAAACGGCGAGCGGCCTCTCCCGTGTCAACCTCGATGGCGGTTCTTACCGAACCGGCGTTGCGGGTGACTTGGATCACCCGGTCAACCCAACATTCATCGAAGCGGATCTTTTGGATACCGCAGTTACATCCAATGGCTGGTGGACTTCGTTACTCGTCGCTAATTATGGCGGCAGTAATGGCATCTACACCAATCCTCTGAAATCGTCTTTTAAAAACGAAGGCGTTGAAATCACGAATCCCGGTTCCGGCTTCGTCCAATTCTGGAATCCGGAAAACAATATGACGATTGCCCAATTCTCTCTTTCTTTTAATGATTTGCTGCTTAAGACGACAAGTCTAAGCACGGGTTATGAAACCAAAGTCATCGACTATTCGGATAATGGCGTTAAAGTTGCCATGCGGAATGTCGGAAATTATGAAGATAAGATGGTTATTACCTATGCTCAAGGATCTCCATATATTTTTGCCGAAGTCGCTGACAAGCAAACACCCTACCTAAATGTCAGTACCGCAGGTGTCGATGCTTACGAGTACTATGACTTATCCGGAAACCTCATTACCGGGAGCAGTTATTCCGGGGATGCTCTTATTTTAAAAATGGTACGTCGCCATGTAGGCTATCAGTGCACACCTCCCGCAGTCGTCGGTTCTGCGGTTTATGAAGACCGTTTCTTCTTGATTAACGCACCAACCAACAGCACGTTCACTCTCAGCAAACTATCTAGCCCAAATAACCAACTCGACCACATCGCGATGCAACTCGGCGATGGTAACTACTTGTCGATCGCTGCGATTAAAAACCTTGATGAAGCGACCTTTTATCACGATCATGGTTATGCCTTTATCGCTAAAGCCAACACCTCTTTTGATGTCGACCATGAAGCCGGTATCGTCAACACCCACTACCGCGATAATATTCAGCGGATGCGTAGTGATTTATCCAGCGATTCGGCCTTATTTTTAATGCCACATCAATACAAGAAAACATCGATTCCGCTAACAGATTATAGTTTTACGACTGTTCGTGGCCGTCTCAAAGCAATGGTGGGCAACGCCTTCTCGACGCACCTCAGTTTCAATGGTGTGCTTCCGGGCTACACCACTCCGACCAATCTTGCTTTCTCAAGCACGAACACAGTCGAGTATCTAGCGGATTTAGATTCACGGACGGAAACCAATGATCCTAGTAGTTTTATCAATCACGCTTCGCCGTATTTCAACTCAAAAGCCTTATTCCCATTGTCACAGGGACTCATCATCGCAGACCAACTCAACAATGCCACCTATAAGGCTAAGTTTATTGCCAAGTTAGAATATCTTCTCTCGGATTGGTTTACCTATACAGCGTCAGGGGACGATAAATATCTTTATTACAACGAAAAATGGGGAAGTGTCTATTATTCGGATAACGAATTCAACACCGCTTCTGAATTAACCGACCATAGTTTCACTCATGGCTATTTAGTCTATGCCTCCGCTGTCCTGGCAATGTATGATCCGGACTTTTATTCGATGTATGGCAAGGTCATTAACGTCCTGCTCAAAGATTATATGAACGCGGACCGAACCGATATTTCTTCAACCTATTTACGGAGTTTTGATTCTTGGGCAGGTCACTCATGGGCCCACGGCTTCGGCACATTCGCCGAAGGTAATAACCAAGAATCCATCGGCGAGACATTAAACTCATGGGTGGGCGGTTATCTCCTTGCTCAACAAGAAAACAATCAGCAGATGGTCGATGCCGCCATTTACGGTTACGTGACCGAATTATATTCGGCAAAACAATACTGGTTTGACTATGACGAAGACATTTGGAACTCTCAATATACCTATTATGCACAAACAGTCGGCATCGTCTGGGGCGGAAAGTTTGACTACGCCACATGGTTTGGCGCGAACCCCACTTTCATCTATGGCATTCAGTGGTTGCCGAGCGGAGAATTCCTAACAAGTTACGCGATTGGTGACGAAGAGCGTTCCAACCTCGGCGAAGCTTATGACAAATATCTGTCCGCTAAAGGCGGAGAACCCGATACCTGGTATTCCGATATGTGGGTTATCCAAGCAATCTATGACCCAGATGCGGCGTTAACTAATTTCGATGCTACAAAAATTATCACTGACGATTTCCCAAATGAACTGGTTGGCTGCTACTGGGCAATCAACGCTTTAAAAACGCTAAACGTTCACACGGATGAAGTATGGATGGAAATTGAAAACGATGCCAGTTCCAGTGTATATAAAGATATCAATGGCAATTATTACGCGATGATTTGGAATACGAGCGTGCAAGAAAAAACCGTGACTTTCCGTACCACCGATGGCGTGTTAACTGAAAAAACCGTCGCTGGACGATCGTTCACCAAAGTCGCACTTTAATTACTAATATTAAATATGCTTTTTAAAGAAGCCGGCGATGTCATCGTTGGCTTTTTTGCTTTCGGCATAATTGATATGTAAGACGTTAAAAACGTGATGAAGGGGATTGCGTTCAGATTCATAGTTTTTATAAATGTGTGGAATCATTTTTTCGTTCAGAAGTTGATTTAATGCTACGGAATATTTATGTAGTTGGCGGTCACCGATGGTCGTGACAATCATTGTATCCGGAAACTCCCCAAATTCTAAAACGTCATCGATGCTGGCATATTTACTGATTGGGTTTTTCATAAGGTCTTTTCCAAACATCCAAAAACGTAGTAATGAAATGGTCTTATCTGTTCCGTTTAACATGTTATGAAGAAGGGCAACTGGGCAAGTTACCGCCACCGCCAATATTTTTAAACCAAAAGGTTTTACTTTATAAATACCCTGCAGTTTTTCACTGGTTTGCACAAGCGCGGTTAATAAGGACAGGTGGCCGCCGGCACTATCGCCGGTGAAAAACAATTTGGACGTATCGGCATGATATTCTTTGCCGTGCTCCTCAATCCATTTTAGGGCTTTAAAGATGTCTTGGATTTGACCATCAAGACGGACTTCGGGAGAGAGTTGATAATTGATATTAATGACAGCAAAACCATGACTGGCTAAGTACATGGCATGGTATTCATTTAATTCTTTATCGCCATAGACCCAACCGCCACCATGAATCTCGATGATTGTCGGGAGCAAGCCTTCTGTTTTTTCAGGGAAAAAGATATCTAAAAGGTGCCCTTTAATATCGTCTCCGTGGTATTTAATGTTTGAGACTTTGGTGATACCGGAAACGGGTTTTTGAAGCTTCTTTGTTTTGTCGTCGCTTTGCTTATGAAATTTGCGGTTTATCTTTAAAAGCATATTGACCATTTGTAAACCGCCCCCTTTAATGATTTGAAATATTTAATATCTATATTAATTATAAACCCGATATTTGGTGAAGTTAGCATTCAGTCCTTTTTGTTGGCATCTATTCGCTCGTGTTAAAATAGACGTGTAGCCACTTCCATCAACATAACCTTAATTATTAGCGATGACATTGCTTTTCGGCATTATAGAAAGGAAGGCCCAATGAAAGAAGCCCTGCTTTATCAGAAACTCGCAGAAAACAAAGTTCGCTGCAACGTCTGCAATCACCGCTGCCTCATCAAAGATGGCTTTCGGGGAATCTGCGGCGTTCGAGAGAACATTAAAGGCATTCTTTATGCTTTAAACTATGGCAAAACAATCGCAGCAGCGATTGATCCAATCGAAAAAAAGCCGCTATATCACTTCCTACCGCGGACAGAGATATATTCCTTTGCCGCGGTAGGGTGTAATTTACGATGTGGCTGGTGTCAAAATTGGCAAATCTCTCAAAGCCCAAAACCAATGAAGCCGATTCAAGGCGAAGATATGACGCCAGAAGAACACGTTAAACTAGCGCTCGAAAATAAATGCCCTTCGATTGCCTATACATATTCAGAGCCAACTGTGTTTTTGGAATATGCTTTAGAAACTATGAAACTTGCTCGCGCAAAGGGGTTAAAAAATGTTTGGGTAACGAACGGTTATATGACCAAAGAAACCCTCAATCTAATCCTTCCGTATTTAGATGCTGCAAATGTAGATTATAAGGGACCGGATGACCGTGTTTATAGCACCTATTGCGGAGCCAAAGCAAAACCGGTGATGGATAGCATTCACTATATGGTTGATGCTGGGGTTCACGTTGAAATTACGACATTGATTGTGCCTGGAGTAAACGACAAACCGGAACAATTGGAACAGGTCGCTAAAACTATTTTTGAAACCGTTGGGGCAAACGTTCCCTGGCATATTTCGCGTTTCTTTCCTGCGTGGCAAATGTCAGATATCCCGATTACGCCTTTGAAAATATTGGAAACCGCCAGAGATATCGGCTACAAAGCCGGCCTAAAATACATTCATATCGGAAACGTTTAACCATTAAGGAGATGAGCTAAATGCCACTGCTTGGAGCTTTTATCGTTCCTCATCCGCCGCTCATCGTTCCGGAAATCGGACGAGGGCAAGAACTCAAAATTCAAAAGACCATTGACGCCTTTAACGAGGTGGCAAAAAGGATTGCCGCGCTGAAACCGGAAACCCTTATTGTCATATCACCGCACTCCGTTTCTTACGCAGATTATTTTCATATTGCATCAGGAGTTAGAGGTGAAGGATCCTTTAAAGATTTTGACGAACCCGAAGTAAAGATGAGCATTGATTATGACAATCTTCTAGTTGAAGCGATTTCCGATATTGCCAAGGAAGAAAAAATACCCGCCGGAACTTTAGGAACAAATAGTAAACGGCTCGATCACGGGGTTATGGTTCCACTTTACTATATCAACCTCCAATACAAGAGCTATAAGATGGTTCAAATATCTCTTTCGGGTTTATCACCCTTGGTACATTATCGTTTTGGAAAATGCGTTGCTAAGGCAATAGAAAAAACCGGGAAGAAAGTCGTCATTGTTGCGAGTGGCGATATGTCTCATAAATTGAAAGCCGATGGTCCTTATGGATTATCCAAAGATGGCGCAGTCTTTGATAAAGAGGCCACTGATGCTATGGCCAAAGGAGACTTCATAAAATTACTTAGCTTTGAAGAAGATTTTTGTGAGTCGGCTGCCGAATGCGGTCTACGTTCATTTCAGATCATGAGCGGCGCGTTCGATGGTAAGTCAGTCACATCAGAGCTTCTTTCTTATGAAGGTCCGTTTGGTGTTGGATACGCAGTCGCCTCCTTTAATGTGACTGGAAATGACGACCATCGTCACTTTGATAATATCTTTGAGAAGCAAGAAACAATTCGTCTAGAAAAAGTAAAATCAAAAGAAGATGCCTATGTTCGTTTGGCTCGGCAATCGCTTGAGTATTACGTAAAAAACGGCAAGCATCTGGCCATGCCAAGTGGTCTTCCACATGAAATTGCCCAGCAAAAAGCCGGTGTTTTTGTTTCGCTCAAAATGAATGGAAGATTGCGCGGTTGCATCGGAACGATATCGCCGACGACTTCTAGCATCGCTGCCGAGATTATGCAAAACGCTGTCAGCGCAGGTAGAGAGGATCCTCGGTTTGATTCGGTCGAAGAATATGAACTACCTTACTTGGTTTACGATGTCGACGTTCTTGGAAAAACCGAGCACATCTCTTCGATAAAAGAACTCGACGTTAAACGTTATGGTGTTATCGTAAGTTGCAATGGCCGCTGCGGACTGCTTCTCCCCGATTTAGAAGGAGTTGACACTCCACAGCAACAAGTAGATATCGCTTTACAAAAAGGCGGTATATCGCCAAATGAAAAATACACAATAGACCGCTTTGAGGTAATTCGGCATAAATAATTTAAAGGCGCCTTCCCGAGAGAAGACGCCTTTTCATTTTATTCTTGAGTCAATTTATCTTTGAGTAATTTTAGCTGTTTGGCGGTCAGTCCCGCTTTGAGAAGATATTTTCTTGCCGTTCCGTATTCCTTGTTAAACATTTCGATAAAGTTAAGCAGAAATTCTCTTTTGGACGACCCCATGCTCGAAGGAAAACTCGGGTGTTGGGCTTGGACTAAAGGAATTCGATCGTTAATAAATTGTTCTGAGACGACATAGTCTTCTAAAATTTCTTTACGGTCGACGCCAATTAAATCGAGCAGAAGGAACGTCACAATGCCAGTGCGGTCTTTCCCGGCTGAGCAATTGTAAAACACTCCGCCTTCAGCGTTAATCATCGCCAGCATAATATTTTTAAAAGTATCAAAATGCGAAAGCATATTCATGTAAGTGATCGATGGATCTTCACCTTTAAGTGTATGGGCTAAACTTCCTTCGGTAATCGGATAGGAGAAAAAATGAAATCGCGCATCGTCTTTAAACATGGATGGATATCGCGTTGATATTTCCTCTGTCCGAAAATCAATGATGGTTTTAATATTCATTTGAAGAAATTGGGATTTCCCTTCTTCAGTCAAATACAACGGGGCATCGCTTCGGATGAATCGCCCATATTGTGTGGTTTTTCCGTCTTTGGTAACGTAACCGCCCAAATCACGGGTATTTAGCATCAGGTCTAATAAATATCTTTTCATGGCTTCCTCTTTCTATTTTATGCTTCTAGTATACGTGCATTTTGGAAACGCCGAACAACCGATGAACCGACCATAAGGTCCGATTCTTTCGGTTAAAGGAGCACCACATCTGGGGCAATAATCTTTTTTGTTTCTCTGTTCGTTTTGCGTAATCAAAATCTCGCTTGTTTTCACTGACTCTTCGTTCTTTAAATTGTCTAATGAGTTCAGTGGTTCTAGGGAATACTTTTTCTTTTGATATTTGTGTCGTAGAACGTGAATCAAGACGACAACCCCAATAATGAGTATTGCAATAATAAGATAAACCCACCACTGAAAACTAAGCAACCAATCAACAAATTTAAATAGCCAGATTAAGATGAAAGTAAGAGCTACAAAAATGAGCACGCGGAGAATCCAGTGAACCTGACTCATTAAATCTGAATCGTAATATCCTAAAAAATCGAATATTTTTCCAACAAACCCAAATGCGACGGAGAAAGAAAAAAAGCCTATTACGAGAAACAAGATGGTATCGACAGTTGGGTCGCCTGTTATTTGGACAAAATTTGAAATCAATTCGATAAAGTTTTGCCAAATCATATATTCTCCTCCTAAGGAAGGTAATAAGTTCATTTATTTTCGCGAACTTTTACGTTTTCGATTTTTGAAAAAGCTTTCATATAGACGGCTTTCATCCGTGGTTCAGAAACGTTATCAAGTACTTCATTAATTGGGAACCACCGCACGCCGGAATTTTCATCGGGTTTTGATTCCACCTGATCGTTCTCGTCAGCAATGAGCAAGAAGGTGGCGTTCAAATGCAAATGATCCGAAATATACTTTCCTCTTTTTATGTGATTGTAGACGAGGATCGTATCAAGCATAAAAATGTCGTCAGAATAGGGATGGACTTTTTTGAGTCCGGTTTCTTCTTTGGTTTCGGTTAACGCCATCTCGAGCATATCGGGGTTGCCATCGTTGTGACCGCCGACCCAAGCCCAGGATTTATAGATGTTGTGAAAAGCAAATAAGACTTTATCCATTTTTTCGTTGACCACAATCGCTGAAACGGTGAGATGCGCAACTAGGTTTGTTCGATCAAGGACGTCGGGATTGCGGTCGATAAAAGCCAATATACCTTTTTTGTCGATAACTTCCTGTTCGCATGTTGGTTCGTATTCTTCAATAAGTTTGCGATAATCTTTTTTACTCGTGGCCATAGTTACTCCTTCACGTATTCAATCATTTTTTGGATGGCGGTTTTTGCAGCGCTCATCGGAAGGACGGCATAATCATGCGGATGACCAGGTTCTTCGATGTAAACAACCTTTTTGTGCAATGCTTCTAGTTTCTTTTTGAGCAGGCGTGCGTCCGGGCATAGAATATCGGCTCCAGCCACGACAAGCATCGCAGATTTAACACTCGACAAATCACCATAAATCGGGCTTAAACGATAATCTTTGGGATCTGCGTCGCCTGCCCATGCGTTGGCCATTTCCATAATACCGGGCGAGCTGAGTACGTGATCGATAGGTTCAAACTTTGCGATTTCCGGATTGGACATCGTGATATCAACAAACGGAGATACCAAAATGAGTTTGTCCGGAAGTGGCTTTTTTTGTCCCGCTCTCAAGAGATAGAGACCCAGAGCAAATCCGGCGCCGGCCGAATCGCCAACAAGGACGATATCGTGAGGATTTACCGACGAAAATAGCTTGTCATAAGCCGCTTCTACTTTGGCGTATGATGCTTCAAAAGTAACAAGAGGGGCTAACGGATAAACTGGGAGAATGACAGTGGCATCGGTTCCCGCAGCAATGGCTTCAATCATCGAGATTTGATATTTTCCGGCTTGTTCGATATAAGAACCGCCATGGAGATAGAAAAGAACGGTCTTGGAAGTCCCTTTTCGGATGAAACAAGGAAGTCCTTCAATTAATTCTTCTTTCCATAGGTTTTTATGGCTGCTTGGGATGACGTAAGGTTTTGAAGAAATCTGTCCCATCTCTTCAATGTATTTTTTGGAGTTTTCGACACTACAATAAATACGTCTGGAGTTACGAACCGTCAAAATCGTATTTATGAGCGCAAGTTCAAAGACGTGTTTTGCCATAATGGGCTCCTTAATTAATAAAGCGGCTAAAGGCCAGGGAATCCGAGAGGACTGTCGGGATTTGAGAGGGCGCCCAGCACGAAAAAGGTAGACGATGCGGACGCTAAAAGGCGATTTTTCTCACCGTAAATAGAGCAAGTCACGCGCATGAGCGTTTTGCCGTTATGAATGACCTTAGAGACCGCGCGAACAACGCTATCCTCTTCGGCACCAGAAATATAAGAGATGTGAAGTTCAGATGTTACAGCTTTTTTATCGTAGGTAAGACAAGCGATTCCCATCGAAAGATCGGCAAGTGAAGCCAAGACTCCCCCGTGGGCTTTTTTTTGCACGTTCAAGTGTTCTTTCCGAATACGCATCGAGATAGTCGCTTCCCCTTCACTCAGGGAGACTAATTCCGGTTTTAAAATATGTTCAAAAACGGGTTCGCGTTTGACGTCTAAAAAGCGTTGTCGGATTGTCTCGATTAAATCAGTTCTCATAAGCAAGGCTCCTTATTGTCGCTCGATGGTTTGGGAATCATGTCGGCGGGTTTCGTGGTTTTCAGCTGATAGAAGTATTCACCGGCAATACAGAATATCGTCGGCAAAATCTTGTCCTTCATATAAAATTGATAGACTTCATAGTTATCGTAAATCTGTACATCTTGACCGATATCGGTCGGCAAATACTCAATCGTTTTAGTGCTAAAGCGATAAGTAACTTGCTGCCCTTTATCAGTTCCATTATAAACGTATGCCTCACGATCGAGCGTGAGAACACCTTCTCCTGAGGGAGCGAGGCCGTTGCCTTTATATCGAACCAAGGTCACCGGCGCCGATAATTGATAATTCGGATCAGTAGCGATTTTGCTTTCTAGCGCTTTCCGTTGCCGTTCGTAATGGTCATAAATGCTTTGACCGCCTAGTTCGCCATAGACATCGTATTCCATTTCACGATGGCACTTCGGGCATTTGAGGAAATGTCCGTCAGCGATTAAACCGTCATGCCCGCAGTTTGGGCATTCATAAATGAGGTTTTCAAGGTTATCGATATCTTGAACCTTATAACGATGCTTGTGTTCTCGGTTATATTCGCCGGTATTGAAATGGAGATTCTTCTCTACAACTTCAAATACGGCTTTTTCATCCATTTGTTTTAACTGTTCGGGGGTAAATAGATGGCGAACTGTCGTAAAAACGGGTCCTTTAAATGTTTTTGTGGCCCACGGCGGCGCCATTAAATAGACGTTCTTGTGCTGGACAAGATAAACATCCACGCCGGCTTTCTTTAAAAACTTCGCAATCGAGAACGGCGGTCTTAAACTGGCGCCGTGATAAGCAATCTGCCCTTCTGGGAAAATGCCGACGATGCCTTTTTGCTTAAGCACTTCAAAGGCAGAGACCACTGAACGTAAGTCCGCTTGAAAGGCACATTTAGGGATGGCGCGCGATAGCTTCAAAAAGGGCCTTCTGGAGGGCTCGTGGAACATTTTAGCAGCTGCCAGGTAATTCACCCGCTTCGGGTACGCCGCTGCCGTCGTGTAGACGTAATCGTTAAAAGACGTGTGGTTTGATAAAAGAATCGACGGACGCTTAATCTTCACTTTCTCAACGACACGGTCGCCTTGAAAATAGGCCGATATTTTAAGGATGCCAGCCAAAGGAAACCATAAGAAAGGATTTGGGCGTTTGATCATAGGAGTGCTTTGACCTCGGCTTCATCAAAAGTGCCTTTATCAATCATCGCTTTGAGTTCGCCTTGACGCTTGGCATCAATTTTATATCGATATGAAAGTAACGTACCAAGTCCCAAGAAGATTAATGGTGAAAGCCCCATCACGATGCGGATGGCGACAAGGGCGCTATCGGGTTGTGAGGTAATGGTCGGCATAGTTAAATCCTGTTCCTGAAATCCGGCAAGGCCAAGAACGAACATCACGAACGATAAGCCCAAAGCTTGGGCAATTTGGTTGATGAAATTGGTAAAACCGCTCATCTGGCCTTCCAAACGCCGTTTGAATTTCAGTTGTCCGGCATCGACGACGTCGCCGAACATCGTGTGCGGAATCAGTCCGGGAGCGCTAATGCCAAAACCCATGACGACGGCAAGGATATAAATAATCCATGGGGCGGAGTTTGCCGGGATGAAAAGAATCGCTAACGCCGAGATAATCCAGATAAAGGAACCAAAGCGATAGACATAGGCTTTGCTATGCTTCTCAATCATTTTGAGATAGACCGGTAAGGCCACAATCTGGGTGAGGAACATTAAGGCAGCGCCGATCGTGCCGACAATATTACTTTGCCCGGCTGCGGTCACGTCTTTGCAAATATAGAAGTTGATGTAGAAGAAGAATAAGCCGCTCATGATGGCCATCGCCATTTGCAGAACGAGGAACATGCCAAGATATTGACGGAAAGGTCTGAGCTTTAAAGGCTCAAACAAATTTCCAAAAGAAAGTTTGCTTTTAACGACGGGGCTGGAGATTTCTTCTTTGGCAAAAAGCCCGCTGAAGAGGACGCTAAGGCCAAAGACAGTACCAAAGGAAACACTCATCACCTGGTAACCAACCCGCGCGGGAAAGGCGGCCACGATGATGCCGGGAACAGCAACGCAGATGATGGAAGCAAAGATACTAAAGGCTAAACGATAGGAGTTATAGGAAGCGCGTTTTTGGTAGTCGCTCGAGATTTCGCTCGATAAGGAATAGTAAGGAATCATGATCATCGATTGCACAGCGACGAAGACTAAATAAGACAACAGCACCGCGATGATCCGTAGGGTCATATCGGGGAAATTAAAGGGATAGAAGAGAAGGAACATCGCACCGATGATTAAGGGGGAACAGAAGATTAAATAGACACGGCGTTTCCCAAACCGGGAATGGGTCCGATCGCTCAACCAACCGATAACGGGATCGATGACGGCATCAAAGATACGCGCCACCAAGATAATAAAGCCGCACCAGTAAGCGGGAATACCGACGACGAGAGCTAAAAAGCCTGGATATAAGAAGTTGATGATGTTGAAACTGCCGCCACCAAAAAGGTCGGCGGAGGCGAAGGCCAATTTCTTGAACAGATTGTTTTTCTTCATAAGGTTTCCTTTTTTCTTTTTATCAATATATCTTAAATCCCGTTGTCATAAAAGACCGGAGACCTTGTATTTTATACAAAATGATTTATTTGACACTCCGCGTGGCCAAGAAAGTTTTGACGTTTAAATCGTGGAGATGACCGCTGCTGTTGGTGTCTTCATAGATATGCGTTAACGTAAAACCGGCTTCCAATTGCCCGCCGACTTGTTCTTCAAATGTATGGGAAAACTGGATGCCCCAGTCATTTTTCATGCTCTTTTCAAATAACGCCGGGTCTTTAGTGGGGTCGAACGGGAGTTTATTGACGGCTTCTTTTTCGGTGTCGTCAAAGATATAGTTGAAGCCATTATCGAGACCCGAAAGCAAAACGCCGCCTTTTCTCAGGATACGGTGGCATTCCTTAAAGAGAGCTTTGACGTTTTTGATATAGCAATTCGACACGGGATGAAAGATAAGATCAAAGGCACCGTCAGGGAATGGCAAGGGTTTGGTCATGTCCGCATGAACGATGGTGATGTGATACCCTTCACGTTCCGCGACCATTTTTTCGCTTTCGAGCTGTTTTTCGGAATAATCCAGCACGGTGCAGGTCGCGCCAAGCGCGGCAAAGATCGGCATTTGCTGACCGCCGCCGGAAGCTAGGCCTAGAATCTTCAAGCCTTGAAAAGGCAGAAACCAGCGATGCGGAACAGGAGTTAAGGGCGTTAAAACAACGTCCCAAATGCCCTGCTGGGCACTCAGAAAAACCTCATGGGTGATGGGCTTTCCCCATTCCCATCCGGTACTGCACCAATGGTCGATGACTTTCGAATTGATATCTTGATATCTTTTCATGTTTGTTACCCTGCCGCGATTGTTTTATTTTATCACAAACGCCACGAATAGTTTGACTGTCAAAACCCACTTTCTTATCTCCACGGTCCTAGAATATTGGTATACTAATAAATGGAAGCTCGCTTCCTGAGGCTGACCATCTGACTGGCGACCCAGAACCGAGCCAAGCGAACCGCTCAGCTTTTTCCAAAATTTGGAAAAGAGTAGTTCTCTCATAATGCCGAGGGGCAAATAAACCGATGGACATACGAAAAGCCACGCTAGACGATTTACCGTTTCTGATAGAACTCGAGAAAAATAGCTTTGATCCTTCGAGACGTTTCCATAATGCCGCCATCAAATATAGCATTAACAGCTTGCACCAAGACGTGTATGTTTTGACGTCTGAGGGGCATTCGGCCGCCAGCGCTATCGTCCACCTTCGGGCCAAGTCCTGGCGCATCTATTCCATTGCCGTTTTACCGGAATTCCGCAAGCATTCCTTTGGAAGACAGCTTGTCCGTTATATTATCGATGAAGCAAAAAAGAGCAATATCCATCAAATCACTCTTGAAGCCGACTCGAGCAATGCTCAACTGCTCTCATGGTACGAATCCCTTGGCTTCCGTTTCGTAGAGGAGCTGAAAGGCTTCTACGGACCCGGACAATCCGCCAACAAGATGGTGTTCGTCTTAAAAGAAGAACCCAAAGAAAAACATAATCTGAACAATATCGTCGTGGTCGACCAAATCGTTCCGTGGCTCGATGCCATCGAAGCGATTGACGTCATTACCGCCGAGCAATTTATCAACGACGAGAAATATCAAACCAATAAAGACCTCCGCATTTTTAACTTATGCTCTTCCTATGCTTATCAAACCATCGGTTACTATGTTTCCTTATTGGCATCGGCCAGGAGCCTCCGAGCTATCCCGAACGTTGCCACCATCGAAGACTTTACCAACGAGGTCATAACCGAATCCATCGGCGATGAAGTCGAAGACTTGATCCAAAAAACATTAAAACCGATCCGTGAGAAGAATTTTACCTTCCGTATTCTGTTTGGCAAAAACGGCAGCAAAAAGTACGCCGAACTGGCCAAAGCGATTTACAAATTATTCGAATGCCCATTGCTTGAATGCACTTTCTCGAAAAACCGCCACTGGCATTTAACGAAGGTTTCTCCGTTAACGCTGAATGATGTCGAATATAACGACAAACTGGAAAGCGCCGCCTGTCACTATTTTAACCAAAAACGTTTTACCATTAGTAATTTCAAAAATTACCGTTATGATTTAGCCATCCTCGTCGAACCGGAAGAACCGGCGCCGCCGTCAGGCCAAACGGCGTTAAACCGCTTCAAGTTAGCGGCCGAAAAAATCGGCTTTTACACCGAATTCATCACCAAAGAAGATTATCAGCGCTTGAATCAATTTGACGCGCTCTTTATCCGCGCCACCACGAACGTCAACGATTATACCTATCAATTCTCACGGTACGCCTTCGCTGAAGGCCTCGCCGTTATCGACGATCCGTGGTCTATATTGAAATGCGCCAATAAAGTCTATTTCTACGAAAGCATGAAAGTGCTGGGCGTTTTAACGCCAAAAACCGTCGTTGTCAGCAAAACAACCCCCTATAAAACGATGGCCGATACCTTGGGATTCCCAATAGTGCTAAAACGTCCTGACAGCGCCTCGTCGCTCGGTGTCTTTAAAGTCCGTGACGAAAAAGAACTTGCCAAAAAACTTAAAGAACTCTTTGAAACCAGTGAATTAATCCTGGCCCAAGAATATATCACTAGTACCTTTGACTGGCGGGTTGGTATCTTGGACAACAAGCCACTTTACGCCTGCAAATACTACATGGCTAAGAACCACTGGCAGATTTATAACTGGGGCACCTCAAAAAGTAGCGAACAAGTTGGCGATGTCGAAACACTACTCGTAGAGAACGCGCCTAAAGAAGTTATCGAAACGGCCCTCAAAGCCGCGGCCGCGATGGGCGACGGATTCTATGGCGTCGATTTGAAAGAAGCCAACGGAAAAGTCTACGTCATCGAAGTGAATGACAACGCCAGCATCGACCATCACTGGGAGGATCGAGCCCTCGGCGATGAACTCTATCTGATTATCATGAAAAGTCTCTTATCACGCATTGAAATCGCTCGCAACATCAAAAACAGAAAAGCGCAAACCAAATAATGACAAAAAAACATCCGTGCGAATGGATGTTTTTCTCTATACAGCAATCTTTCGATGTGCTGTCGCCATTGGGATGTTTTGAAGTTCGTCAGCGTCCACTAATTGATAGTCTTTGATTTCTCCGCTTATCACATGCGCGTGATAGACTTCCATGCACCACGTTAAATGCGTAAATACATGCTTATAGGATTTTGGTTTTCCATCAACTTTAACCTGGGCACCTAAACTCTTAAAATATTCGATGACATCTTCGATCGTCTCAAGATCAAACTGAGGATAGAGATACATGCCTTTAAGTAAACTTTGTTCTTTTTTACGTACATAATACCGCTCCCCATTTTTTAGAATCAGCGTGATGAAACGAGTCTCTTTTTTCACCTTCGCTTTCGACATCTCGGGGAACTGCTCGATTTGGTTGTTTTTATAGGCAAAACACGTCTTGTTCAACGGACAGTTCACGCATAACGGGTTTTGAGCTCGACAGACCATTGCGCCAAGTTCCATCACCGCCTGTGTGTAAACTTCCGGCGTGGCCTTTTCGATAAAGGCTTGATTGATGGCGTCAAGTTTCTTCCGGTTCTTTTCTTCTTTCATGTCACCTTGAACGCCCAGATATCGTGAGAGAACGCGGATGACGTTGCCGTCAAGGGCGCTATAGGGCTGATTAAACGCAATCGACATAATCGCTCCGGCGGTATATTTGCCGATGCCGGGGAGTTTTAAGACTTTTTCGTAAGTGTTTGGAAAGACACCATCATATAAATCGACGATTTGACGAGCGGCTAAAAGCATATGGGCGAACCTTCGGTAATAACCGATGCCTTCGACCATTTTATGCAGCTCGTCTTCCGGGGCTTTCGCTAAATCTTTAACCGTCGGGTATTTTTTAATGAACCGTTCGTAATAAGGCAAACCGGTATCTACTTGTGTCTGTTGAAGCAAGATCTCGCTGACCCAGATATGATAGGGATTTTTGGTCGCGCGAAAAGAGAGAATCCGTTGATTGACAAGATACCATGCCTCAAGCTTTTTGATTTCCATGTAGACCCTTTACCGGGTTTGCGCGTATGAATCGCGTATGACTTTCATCACTTCATCAAGGTTGGAGTCGTTGATGATAATCATCTGATAGTCGAGCGAATATCCAAAGTCGCCAGGATGTGGGCCGCCAAAAGATAAAAACCGCGGGTTTTTCGTTTCAATGATCAACCCTTCGTTTTTTAAACGGAGCGATACAAAATCCGATTTCTTTTTATAGGCAACGTATTTTTTGAAAAGGGCATATTCTTCGATACCGGTTTTAAATTCTGCCAAAATCCGGTTTCGGATTTCCCAAAATAAATACTTATATAAATCGCCCGAGGCCGTATCGACGTATTCGTCGATGTCTACTCTTTCGTTTTCCATAATTTACCTCATTGGCACATCTTGAAAATCTTGATGATGTCGTCTTTCTTTAACGGTTTAAATCCTTTGATCGTTTTCCCGTGGCAGGCTTTATTCGCCATCAGTTCAAATTTGGAATCATCGATGCTGATTTCTTTAAAGGTGCTCTTGAGGCCGAGTGTCTTAAAGAAGAATTCCGATAAGAGGGCAATGGCTTTTTTGGCCACCACCATCGGCGGTAAGCTCTTATCGATATCAAAGACGTTAACGCCAAATTGATAGAACTTGGAAACCGTCCGTTCATCAAGACAATATTCCATCCAGCGCGGGGTGATGAGCGCCAGGCCTAAGCCGTGCGTAATATCGTAATAAGCCGAGAGTTGATGTTCGATGGAATGGCAGGACCAGCCTTGGTTTTTTCCGCCTTCGATCAGTCCGTTGATCGCCCATGAAGATGCCCACATCAAGTTAGCGCGGGCTTCATAGTTCGTCGGTTCTTTAATCGCGATGGGAGCGTATTTAATCACAGTCTTGATGAGACCTTCCATAAAGCAGTCGAGCAAGTATAAATCCGGTTCCATATTGAAATAGACTTCGAAAATATGAGACAGGATATCCGCTGAACCGCACGCTGTTTGATAAGCGCTCACGGTGTAGGTATTGACCGGATTTAAGAAGGATACTTTCGGAAGCATGGACGGATGTCCGTTACCGATTTTATCATTGGTCTGCAAATTGGTGATGACACCGCCGGCATCCATTTCGGAACCGGTTGCGGAAAGCGTGAGAATCGTGATGATCGGTAAGCAGTTCGTGATCGGCGCTTTGCCCGTCACAATGTCCCAGATATCGCCGTCATAAAAAGTGCCGGCGCCGATGAACTTGGTCGCGTCGATGACGGAGCCTCCGCCCACGGCTAACAAGACTTCAATTTTCTTTTCTTTGCAGAGTTTGATCGCGGCGTTGACCGTCGTGTGACGCGGATTTGGCTCAATCCCGCCAAACTCAAAAAGTTCGATGTCTTGGTTCTTTAGGGCTTTTTGAACGTCGTCATAGAGGCCGCTCTTTTTGATGGAGCCACCGCCATAAGTCAGTAAAACGCGTTTCCCATATTTTTTGATTTCTGTCGCTAGGTTTTCCAGTTGTCCTTCACCAAAATAGATTTTGGTCGGGATATCGTATACAAATGTTGAATTCATTTTTATTCCTCCATTACGAAAACATATACCTAAGTATATTCTATATTAACTCAATCACTTATTTAGATGATTCCAAGCGGAATCAAAACAATCAATAATAGAGCGACTAACCCCCATGTAACGCCTAAGAATATCTTTTGGGTTTTAGGTTTGGCGTCATGCATTAAGAAAGCGGCTAAGAAGAACGGGATATAGGTGGTAACGAACACCGGGATCGCGCCCCACCACGTATAGGTCCAGATAAACGCCGGAGTGCCGGCAAGGAAGATTTCAAATAAACCGAAGAACGCGGCGTTGCCAATCGCAAAGACGACGCGGTTGTTCATGCCAAGAATTTTCATCTTGGGATCTGCGGGTAAAAGCTTGGACATCGCAAGACCGGCAATCGAGAACATCATCGATAATTCCCAGGAAACGCCGATGAGCAAGATAAAGGATGTGCTGCTCGGAGAGACGGTCCATAAGGCATAGCCTGATGCTGAACGGATCACCGCGTTGGCGATTTCGTATAGCCAGTGCACGCCGTATAAAGATAAGGAAGCAACGATACCTTTATAGTTTTTGTTTTTTAATTCAGTGCCGTAAATATAGATGATCACGGCGAATATGAGAATGAAGGTCCAGTTGAAGTTGACCGTGGAACGGACGAAGGCGTTAGCGATGGTCGCGTCGCCTTGATTCGCGATGTCGCCCCAGAAGACGAAGTAACTGCTGCCCTGTCCAAGAAGGGATAAGACGTACATCACGAGGCAGATGCCGCCAATCAAACCAACGATTGGCAAAACTTTGAAAAGAACGCTCTTTAAATCAGCTTTTTTCTTTAGTGTGTTTTCCATTTTTTTCATCCTTTTTTTCCATTATATCACCGGCGACTTGTTTTAAGGCATTGCCTGAGAGACGATAAATGGTCCATTCGCTTAACGGCTCGGCACCAAGGGATTTATAAAAAGCGATGCTGGGTTCATTCCAATCCAGGCACGACCATTCAAACCGTCCACAGTCGCGTTCGACGGCGATTTTGGCCAGTTCTTTGAAGAACTGTTTTCCGTAGCCGAGGTGACGGTATTCTTCTTTGATAAATAAGTCTTCTAAATATAAGCCGGACTTCCCGACAAAGGTTGAAAAGTTATGGAAAAAGAGGGCAAAACCAATCGGTTGGCCCTCGACGAATCCAATCAGGACTTCGGCTTTTTTCTTTTCGAAGATCCATTTCTTTAACGTAGCTTCAGAAGCGACGACATCACTCGACATCTTTTCATAGGCGGCGAGTTGTTTAATAAAAGATAAGATAAGCGCAGTGTCTTTTGCAGTGGCAAATCGTATCGTCATTTTGGCCATAAGGATTATAAGACGTCCATGTTCAAAAGCTTAATAAATTTAGGACCAACATAGGTCGGCGTGGTGAATTCTTCTTGGCTGATCTTGATGTTTTCCAAGGTCTTGAAAAGGTTGCCGCTGAAAGAGAATCCGGAAACCGGGATTTTCTTCGTGCCATCGTAATAATAGGCTAAGCGGACTTCGCCGCCGATATAGCTGCTGTAGATATCGATTTGGATACCCGAAAGCGAGATGATTTCAAGGTGCGGTCCCTTGAACATTTCTTCTTTGGCGGTTTTGCCTAAAGCGACTTTTAAACCGCCGAGGTTGCCGGTTGGCGTCACGCCTAAATACTGGGCAAAGCGGTTGTTGCCATAGTTGGCATGGACAACGCCGTCTTTAATGACGGTAACCGGAGTGAGAAGCACGCCATCGCCGTCGAATTTATCCGCGGCGTAGCGACGGTCGAGCCCGATGGTGAGTTTTTCGCCGTCGGTGACTTTTTGGAGCACGTCCCCGATTTTCTTATCGGTCGCATGGTTGTAAACGCCAGCATAGGACAAGTTGTCGATCAGGTCTTTGCATAAGGTAATGACTTCTTCGTCTTTGATGACGACATCATAGATGCCTTTAGACGGGAGTTTGGTCGCATTGAAGCGGGCTTCCACTTCTTCTAAGGCATGGACGGCGTCAGCATGGATGAGCGCTAAGTCGATTTTGCGGTAACGGAAATACTTATAGAGCTCGACTTTTTGGTTGGTGGGATCCGCGGGGTTGTGGCCATCAAAAGACGGAATGGCTTCGACTTCTAAAACCGCGTTATTCTTGGTGTAATCGACACCCTTGGAGTTCACGATGTGGACTTTGGTGGAAATAAGGAAGATTTCCAGCGCGTTAAATTTCTTTTTAGGGAGGACAACGCTTTCAAAGGCGTTACCGACTTCATCGAGCGTCTTTAAAGGATCCGCAGTGATTTCCGGGGTATGGAAGACATGATGTTTGCCATCACCGGTCGGGATCGTATAGGCTTTGTTGTTCACGAAAGAAGCGCTATAAAGGGCTTCTTCGATTTTCTTTTCAAGCGCTTTTTTGCTCACGACATACGGAACGATGAAAGTGGAAGAACCTAAGAGTTCTTTTCCGTCTTTCGTCATTTTCTTAAAAATAGTAACGGAATAGGAAATGACTTTCGTGTGGCGGGCGGTTTCCCGTTTGCCTAAGACAAAATAGAGTTCGTGCCGGTCATCTTCTGTGACCGTGATTTGGTAGTCGTCGACGCCCGCTACGCTTTGTAACGCGGCAATAATCCGTTTAATCATCCGATTTTTACCTCTGCTTTCAGGCTCGGTCCGCCATCGCTGACGCGGACCCATTCTTTATACCCCTTACCGCAATGTCCGGCACCGCTTAAATGGAAATCGCCGGAGATCATGGAAATGGACTTGAGCAAATCAAGGACAAAGCCGCTCATGACGACCGGTGAAATCATCTTGCCGGTAAATTTACCGTTTTTGATCTCGCGGCCATAGAGGGCGGCGCATTGGATGCCCCAGTTCTTCGGGTCTTCCATGCCGTTATTGGTTTTGGCGATATAGTAGCCATAGTCAACGCTCTTGATCATATCGTCGAGTTTGGACGTTCCTGACTCGAAATAGGTATTGGTCATTCTCGTATAGGTCTTATGGCTAAATTCTTGTCTACGGCCGTTCCCGGTGGGTTTTACGCCCAGTTGTAACGCGCTGGTGCGGTCGATGATGCCAGCTTTTAGAATACCCTTGTCGATAATGAGCGTGTCCTGAGCGGAGACGCCGTCATCGTCAAAGAAATAACTGGCAACGCTGTTGGCGGCATCGGCGCCATCATGCATGCTGATGAGCGGAGAAGCCACTTGTTTATTCATATATTCAGGAGCTAAGGCGCGGTCTTTAACGAATTGGTCCATTTCCACGCCATGCCCAAAGGCTTCGTGAACAATCAGGCCGGTGATGGACGGATCAGTGATGATCGTGTATTTGCCTGGTTTTGGCAGTTCTGCTTTGAGGAGTTCGATCGCTAACTTATAAGTGCCCTTGGTCAGTTTAGGAAGACCCTTTACCACCGCGGACAAGGAATTCTGATCAAGTCCGTCATAGGCATAACGGGTGACCTCGCCTTCACGGACGATGACATAAACACCGCTCGCGGAGTAATTATAGTATTGCTTTAAATGACGTTTGGCCGAGATGAAGAGTTTGGAAATCTCTTGGACCGAGACCATGACGGAAACGTTGGCGACATTCTTTTCGACCACGGTTTTCTTTACGAGGTCGGTTAAGATGCCGACGATTTTTTCGGTGGAATAGACTTGCCCGACGTTTTTCCGTTCATAGGATTTCGTGAGTGGTTCTTCCTTTGGAAGGCCCATCTTCACCTGTTTGCCTAAGTAAGGATGTGAGACGAGTTCGGCGATGGCCGCTTCGATCTCTCCGACTTTGGCGGGAGAAATTTCGTTGGTGGCGTACTCATAACTCACGCCTTTGTGATAGACGCGGAAAACAAACCCGGATTCCATCTCTGGGTTGTCTCCAACGGATGTGGAACTGCGGTTCGCGGCATAGTTTTTGCCGTGCACGTCAGTCCCTAAGACACTTGCGTACTCATATTTGGCGTTGAGCCGTTCTACCAAAGCTTGGAGTAACGGTTCTTTTTTAGCCAAGTATGACGAAAATTTATTTTTCATAATACTACCTCTAATAAGAATTGTAACGCATACGAGAGGTGTCTAGCACGAAAAAGCGTTACCAAATTCACCGGAAAAACGCCTAAAACAATAAAATTCATGAGTGAGATGATGAATTCAATGAAAAAAAGCCATTATAGAAGAAGCAGACAGTCCTTCGTTAAAAAGTCCAAAAGCGCTTCATCGCTTCCGGTTTCATAGTAGGTAATGAGAAGTTTTTTAAAAATGCCAATCGAGACTTCTGGAATAACAACAATGCCCAAACCTTTTGAAATCAATATGTGATTGGCGAATATCACGGCGGTTCGTTTGTTGCCATCAATGAAAATCTGCTTTCTCATAATAAAAAGAAGTGTTTTCAAGGCTTTGTCGACATCGCTGAGCGGAGCATCTAATATTTCGTTAAGTTCCTGGATAATGACTGATTCAATCGGAAAGGGTGGTTTCCAAGTAGTTCCGCCGATGGTCACGGGAACATTTCGCAATTCTCCGGCGTTGTAATAGAAGCCTTCTTCAACCAAACGATTGATGGCACGTAGAATCGAATAATTGCTTTTACTCAACAAAACGTCTTCACTGAGAATGAATTCCCAAGCATGCTTCAAATTCGTGACTTTGGATATATCATCCGAATTTAAATTACTAACTTTGCCTTTTTCAATAATCGTCTCGGTGTCCAAGTAGGTAACGGCGACGCCTTCCAAGCGTGCCTGCTTGTAGATGCTTGAAACCAGTTCGTGTTTTGCATAATCAACACACCGCCGCACTTTTTTGGATAAGACTTTTTCATTTCCATCATTCATGAGTGGCGTCATTTTTGCGTTAGTCTCTTTGAGTTCGTTTTTTAATTGCTTGAAGTAAACGTTGTTGTGCTTGATTTGAGCGATGAGTCCTTCGTTATATTCGCCCGCGTATTTTGTATAAAGTTTCCCAGAATCACGAAAATGAAGGTAAACATATCTTTTACCAGAAACGTCTCTTATTTCAATAGATCCTCTGAGCAGGTTTTTTATCTCGTTCTCAAGCGAGTTTTTTCGGACGAGCATATTTTCGATTGTTTTTATTTCTTCAATTCTCATGCTTATATTATAATCGTAATGTGAAACATTTCAAGTGGTTTATGTCATATTTGTTTCACATATTGCCGAATTTGTTTCCTAAAAGCCTTTTCGCTTGTCGTTAGAAAAGAAGTCTGGATATAAATATTTAGGCAATAAATGTTCCGAGTAAAATCATAGTCGAAAAGATGACAAAGTCTTGCATAAAGTGAATGATCCATGGGGCCACAAAGCCTTTGGTTTCATAAAGACTACGTGCCATATACCATCCGAGGAACGAACTCATGATGACACCGAGGATACCACCAGGAGCGCCGTAATAATGGAACGATCCGAAAATAAGCGCGGATAAGATGAGGACCGCTTCTTTAGGAAAGGCCGTAGTTAAAGAAGCAAGAACCCCGTTCCTAAAAAGGATACCCTCCGAAAAGGAATTGATTAAAGCGTAAACGAGAATTAAAGGCAGCATCCAAATGAAAAGCGAAAAATTCATGGACAAGCCAACCCCTGTAACGGTAATCATCGTTAAACCGATGGTCACGATGGCAATGAGGGCACCGGAGATAGGCGCAAGTCTGCCCCATGACACCCAGTTCTTGGATATGCCAAGCCATGGGATCGGTTCGGCTTTGACCCTTAAGTCGCCCGGTTTAATATAAATGGCGTCTGCCTTATGGAATAACGCAAACATGAGACCCATGATAAGCGCGGCGCTCAGCAGCTTTAAAATGACGTTGGCACCTACATTTTCGGCAAAGGTTGACGACTGCGAGAAATGATTGACGAACGCGAAGGTCTGGAGATACTGATTGAGGAGCGTGGTCGCGCTGATGCCCGCAAGTAATGCAGCATATTTCGCAATCGTCCTTGGGGCCTTTTCAAGGATAAAGAATCCAATGGATGCCAGGGCAAGGATGCCGAACTTAATCCAAGCAAGATAGGAGAGCGTTCCGATAAGCGCAGTCACCGTCAGATCAAAGTACAGCGAGGCGACGAGTGATAAAAACGTAGCAATAATGATGTTAATAACCACGAGGCGATTGATTTTTGTTTTCATTATGATTTCCTTTGTTAAAAGCCACTAATAAAAATAATATCAGCAGTTTTTACGGGAAAAAAGAGATTTTATTAAAATAGTTATGTTATGTAAAACGTTATTGACTAATAACCTCATCCACCGCAATATCCTGAGCGTTAATCGGGATATCTTTTTCATAGAGTTGTTCATTAAAACAAACGCCGATGGTGTGGACTTTGTTATTCACGAGATAGCGGTCATAAAAGCCTTTGCCATATCCTATACGGTATTTCTTCTTATCAAAGCAAATCCCGGGAACGATCATCAGGTTTATTTCTTCTTTATGAACCAAGTGATCTAGCGCTGGAACCGGTTCTCTGATATTCAGCGGCCCGAGCGTCGTCAGGTCTTTTAAAGCGGCGACTTGATAAAAGGCGAGTTCATAATTTTCCACTTTCGGGAAAACCACCACTTTGTGGTCCTTCAAAGCCTGTTGAACAAGCACGCTCGTGTCCACTTCAAAAGGTAATGAAGCATAGACCGCAATTACCTTGGCATTTTTATAATGGGAAGAAGCGATAATCTTCTCCATAATGGCTTTTGATTTTTCTTTTTTGTCCGTGATGTCTAAGCGTTTGGCTTTGAATAGTTCTCTGAGTTCGTTTTTGGTCATGAGTTTACCCTCGCTGCATTTTCTTTAATCAAAGGGCGAATCTTAATAAGGATAAAGCCCATCCAAAGGATTAAGCCCACATGGAGAATATCATTCGCGCTGAAGACGATTCCCCAGGCGTTATATAACATTTCAGTAATCCCAAGGAAGTAATAGACATAGTAACCGGCATTGACCACAAGGAAGAGAATCCATAGGATGATGAACTGTTTATGAAGCGCGCTTTTTTGTTTACGGTAGCTGATGATGTTCAAAACGAAAAAGAGAACGAACATCGGCATAAAGAAAATGGTAAATAGTTCATAGGAGATCAAGAACCGATTTTGCAGAATGCTTCCTAAAACCAGCAAGACCGTATAGACGCCGAGCTCAATCATGCCCAAACGGATGAGCGGTTGCTGTTTTTCTTTTTTGAAGGTCGTCAATGAAAACGCCACCGCCATAAAGGCCATGCTGATTGCGGTCATGAAGAGATAAGAGAGTTCAAACCAGCTTGTGAATAAGCAATACGTTTGTCCGGCGCATTTGAGTTGATAGCCGAGCCCTTGATAACTGGTTCCGGCCAAAAGCGTTCCCAGTCCCCAAAAGAGGAAACTGGCGGCCCACATATAAGATTTATCTTTATAGAAGAAATAGGCTAAGAATAAAACTAAAACACCAAGACCATAAACAATGATCGTGGATGAAGGCACAATCCAGATAAGACTGCCTCCGAATAAAGAGATATGAGGCGTCACGGCGAGATACTCAGCGGGTGTCATCAACGGGTCCATCAATAATCGGTTGGGCGGGAATAGAGCAAGCACAGTCAACACTAAAATAATTAAGGCGATTCCTTTACAAACCCAATATTTCTGTTTCATGATGTTTTTCCCCTAGATGTAAAAGAGCTTCTAGGGTTACTTTACCACCCGAAGAACCCTCAATCCAATAGAGGGTTGTCTAAAACAGCGTGATGCGAGACATTAGGAGGCTAATGCCCTCTTTTGTTTTTTAGTGTACACAATATAGATGATAAGTCCAACTGCAAGCATCGCTAACTCGATAGATGTCGCGATGAACATTCCGGCGTTGAATTGGATATTCGTGAGTGAGAAGCCGATTTTGGTAAATAAACCTAGGCCGATTTTCTGTGTTGGGTCAAAGGCGACGGGGATATTATCCCAAACGATCACATCGAGGATCCAATGGCTGAAACAAACGAGTCCAAGAATGAGGCCGCTACGGAGTTTTTTGCTTATTAATAACGCAACCAGACCCGTTAGAATCGACCAAACGATGGCCATCACTAAACTGTGCGACCAAGGGTCAAATTCAATCGTTTCAATGCCAATGGCTAGGAAAAGGAAATAAAGGAAGTCAATGACATAGGCTGCGACTAAAAAGACAAAGATTGAAACTTCAGGCGCCAATCTTTTAGCGGCCAAGCCAACAGCCAAATGTCCAGTCGGTGACACAGGGATGACCTCCGGATTATTTTAAAGTCAGCAAGGTAACGATTTCGATGTGAGAAGTCTGTGGAAACATGTCCACGGGAGTAACGCTCTTAACGTCATATTTGGTCGATAGGAACTTAACATCTCTCGCTAATGTCGCAGAGTCGCAGGAAACATAGACAATTTTGGCCGGGGCCAAAGTTAAGACATTCGAGAGGAATTTCTCTTCTGCGCCACTTCTTGGGGGGTCTAAGAACACGACATCGAAGTGTTCGTGGTTTTTGGCGAGTTCGGCGACAAAATCACTCGCGTCCGCGGTGACGAAGGTGGCATTGGTAATGCCGTTATTTCTCGCATTCTTTTTTGCGTCCGAAATCGCTTCTTGGACGACTTCCACGCCGACCACGGATTTGACGTGTTTGCTGGCGACAAGGCCAATCGTGCCAATGCCGCAATAGGCATCCAAAACACGCTCAATGCCTTTTAATTCGGCTTTCTCAATGGCTAAGCCATAAAGCTTTTCGGTTTGCGTGGGGTTAATCTGGTAGAAGGAACGGCTGGAGATTTGGAAGGTGATGCCACATAAGGTATCGACGATAAAACCTTTGCCCATCAGGGTGTATTCTTTCTCGCCTAAAATAACATTGGTATCCCGTGTATTGATATTTTGGACAATCGTGGTGATTTCCGGGCATTCTTTATGCAGTTCTTTGCAGAAGTTATTCCGTCCGGGGAAAGAGTCGACGTTGGTCACAAGGACCACCATGATTTCCGGCTTGTAATAACTGGCGCGTATCAGGATGTGTCTTAACACGCCCGTTCTCGCGTCTTCGTCATAGGGTTCGACACGTATTTCTTTCATCAGTTTTTTAATCGTCGTCAAAATATGGCTGGCGTTCTTATTCTCGATATAGCATTTATCGATCGGGACGATATCGTGGGATTTGGCTTTATAGAAGCCGGAGATGATTTTGCCTTGACGGTCTTTGGCTAAAGGCATCTGGGTTTTATTCCGGTAGTAATAAGGATTATCCATGCCAACAGGTTCGTCGACAACAATGATCATTCCACCGATTCTTTTGAAGGCTTCTTCGATTTTATGTTTCTTGAATGCTAACTGCGCAGGATAACGGAGATTTTGGAAACAGCAGCCACCGCACGCGGTCGCCACGGGGCATAACGGTTGAATCCGGTCCGGAGAAATCTTGGTGATCTTGACGATCTTTCCAAATCCATAATCACTCTTCTCGTAGGTCAGTTGGATTTCTGCTTCTTCGCCGAGGAGCAATCCATAGACGAAAACCGGCTTGCCATTATTTTTGACAATGCCTTGTCCGTCATGCGTGTAATCGACGCAGACGCCGGAAAAGCTAAGGAGACTGGGCCGAGGTTTATTTTCCATCATTATTTACTTTGCATTAAGTTATAAATCCAGGGAACTTCAATGGCGTTATCAAGTCTTGGGAATAATGGGGCGCCTTTTTGGACGTGGCAGCCGCCGACAATCCCAAACTTATGGACGTTCTTATAGGCTTGGAGCTTCTCGCTCACGCCAAGTTGGGCAAATAACGCTTTGGGCGCATGTACAAGCACCGGTTGGAGTAAGACGCCGGCAATGTATAGGACGCTGGCCAAATGGTTCATAACGCTCGCTAATTCGGCTTTTTTAGATGGGTCTTTCGCTAAAGCCCAAGGTTGGGTTTCATCGATATACTTGTTCGCGCGGCTGACCATGGCCAAAACACTGACATACGCTTCGGTGATTTTAAGATCATCGTTGGCCAGTTCATATTCACGGAGGGTTTTCTCCGCGGTTTCGCGTAATTCTTTATCAAACGGATTGGTGTCGCCTTTGTATTCCGGGATGACGCCGCCAAAGTATTTGTCGATCATCGTCACGGTTCGATTCAAGAGGTTACCAAAGTCATTGGCGAGGTCGGTATTGACCCGTTCAACGAATTGTTCGGGGGTGAATTGACCGTCAGAGCCAAAGACCGTCTCGCGGACCAGATAATACCGCACCGCATCGACGCCGAAGTGGGCGATGAGCGGAACGGGATCCACTGTGTTGCCGCGGGATTTTGACATCTTGCCGTCTTTCATCATCAGTAATCCGTGAACGAATTCACGGTCGGGTAAACGGAGGCCTAACGCCATGAGGAACATCGGCCAATAGATGACATGGAAACGGGTAATATCCGCACCGATAACATTGACGGTTTCGCTCTGCGGGTCTTGCCAAAACTTTTCGAACAGTTCGGGATGTTTGGAGTCATAGCCAAGCGCGGTAATATAGTTGGTTAACGCATCAAGCCAGACATAGATGACATGTTTTGGGTTTTCTCTCACCGGGATGCCCCAAGTGAAAGAAGTACGGGAAACACACAAGTCTTCCAAGCCGGGTTTGATGAAGGTATTGATCATTTCATTCTTCCGGGATTCCGGGGTAATAAATTTTGGGTTGTCTTCATAGAATTTCAAGAGACGGTCGATGTATTTGCCGGTACGGAAAAAGTAGGCTTCCTCGACGTCTTGGTGGACAGGACGGTGGCAGTCCGGACACAGATGTTCCGGCCCCACTTGCGTGTCGGTCCAGAAGGCTTCGTCATGCGTGCAGTACCAGCCTTTGTATTCACCGAGATAAATATCATCGTTGGCTAAAAGTTTGGAGAAAATATCTTGCACCACTTCGATATGACGTTGCTCCGTGGTACGGATAAAATCATCGTTGGTAATCTCAAGCGTTTTCCATAAGTCCTTGATGCCGACGACGATCGAGTCGACGAAGTCCTGTGGGGTTTTCCCCGCCAGGGCGGCGTTCTTCTCGATTTTTTCGCCGTGCTCATCGGTCCCAGTCAAAAAGTAGGTGGGAAACCCACGCATCCTTTTGTAACGGGCCCAGGTATCGCATAAGGTCGTGCAGTAGGCATGGCCGATATGGAGTTTGGCGCTGGGATAGTAGATTGGGGTGGTAATGTAGAATTTGTTTTTCATGGGGATGACCTCACTTTTTTTAATAAAAAACCGTCATCATGGCAGACGACGGTTTATAAATCCGAATTTACTTGTTTAGACCGTACTTCTTATTGAAGCGTTCAACACGGCCATCGGCTTGGTTAGACCGTTGCTTGCCAGTATAGAATGGGTGGCAATTTGAGCAAGTGTCTACGCGTATTTCCTTCAGGGTGGACCCTGTTTCGAAGGTGTTGCCGCAAGAAACGCAAGTCACGATTGCTGTGTGGTAATCCGGGTGAATTCCTTTTTTCATAAGCTTTTCTCCTTCCGCCTTGGGCCATGAATGGGGCTCAAAGTAAGTTGCTTTGTAATATTACCATTTACGCAAATATAATGCAATTATATTGTATGGTTTCTTTGCTTCTCGAACATTTCCTGCTGTTCTATATTTTTCCGCTGCCCATCAAGTACCGCCCAAGCGGATTTCAGAGACTTCAATTTAGAAGACACTTCCTCGGTGTTGGAAACCCAGTCGACCGCAAAAACAGTTTTGGCGGTGATGATCTTCACTCTTTTGTAGACTTTGAGTTCCTCCGCATCAGCAACATGAAAATGTAATGGGCGATATTGGCATTCAATGGAAACAATATCTCCGAAGGGAATGAATGTTTCTTTGATTTGTTTTTCAACGCTTTCGTAAATATAAACGCCGTTTTCATCATAAGCAATCAAAAGATTTGGAATATTTTTAGTTCGGTCGCGAATCGATAAAAGGAAAGCAATAATAATGACTTCGAACGCTATTAAGAAGATGGCCATGCCTATCGCTTCTGCTGCGCCGTGTCCCACAAAAAAACCTTGATTGCCAGCAATGATAAGAAAAACAATGGTTATGAGGAGAAGAACCAAAAGAACGACGATAGTCGCCATTGAAACATTGGATTTATGCGCTAATTCTTTTTTCTCCATAATGCCTGCTTTCCAAAACATCCACCACTACTTAGTCTACGAAATGTTCTTGTTTCCGATCGTGGTCGTCTTGCGCGCTCATCTTGAGCGTAATGATCCGTTCTGTCACTTCTTTGAGTTCGGAAACAAAGTAAATCGAAAAATCGCCGTTTCTAGTAATCATTCTCATTTTTCCAAAACTGTATGCATGCACATATCGAGCTCGGGCAGGACGGCCTTCGACGTTGACGATATCGCTGAAGGCAACGAAGGATTCTTTCTTGTGGTAATCGTAAATGTAGATACCCTTTTCGTCATAAGCGATTAACGTCGATGGGGTCATGAGTCCCCAAATAAGTAACCCCAGACAAAGCAGAAAAATGAAGGATAAACCTATCATATAAATCAACATGTCAAAGCCCGATGAACTTCCGGAGATAAATAAAGACACAGTAAGCACCGTGCCAAAAAGACTGACGATGGTGCCAATGAAATAGAGTGCGATTTCACCAACGCTTTTATGGGCTAAAGGATGTTTCATTTTTAGAGTCCGCCTTTAAAAACGATTATATATCTTTTTAATTAAAAGTAAAATATGGATAACTCTATTTTTTAGCGGCCCATTCGGCGGTTTTATTTCTCTTTAATTCTTCGTAAGCGGCTTTGAGTTGGATACCGACTTTTTCAAGGGTCCGTTCTTCCGCTAATTTGTAACCTTCATCGACCACCGTTTTGGTATCATGGTCTATGATGAAATGGAGTTTTTCATTGAACTCATCGTTATCTTTGGCTTTAAAGCAATCGCGTCTGTCTTTGAGCCAATCTTCGTAGACACCGATGTCGCGGCAAAGGACCGGGCAATGACTGGCCAAAGCTTCCAAAACGACGATGCCTTCGGTCTCTTCATAACTGGTGAATAACAAACATTCGGCGTAATGATAGGCGCCTTTGATGATGTCGTTATCGATGTATCCCGGCATTAAAGCATTACTCGGACGATTCTTAATCGCTTTTTTGATCTGATCGCTCACTAAAGCGTCGGCCAGATGGCCAAACCAGATGAATTTGATGTCGGGGTTCTTGCGGGCAATCTCAAAGAAATCGTGAATGCCTTTACGGGCAAACAAAAGGCCGATGCCGATAACGACTTTTTCGTCGGTAATCTTAAAGAAATCCTTGAAGGCTTGGACTTTCTTTTCGTCAGCGGCGTATTCCGATAGATCGATGCCATTACTGATGGGGATGACTTTGGTCCCGAGATGATAGTTATCGATTAACTTTTTTGAGTAAACAGTTGGAGTAATGATAAGGTCGGCGCTTTTGTACACTTTTAACAGTTGGTGGTTGAAATAAAGCGACATCAACTTGTAGCCTTTAAAGGAATTCTTAAAATCCTCTAAAGT
>Ga0079306_1000183_pt1 | contig 71835 bp, 59 predicted proteins | sample Methanotroph_Enr_FD_79181 | JGI IMG/M metagenome (GOLD analysis project Ga0079306, IMG submission 79181) | Enriched soil microbial communities from Old Woman Creek wetland in Ohio, USA - Methanotroph_Enrichment_5 | ecosystem: Environmental > Terrestrial > Soil > Wetlands | place: USA: Ohio... | reverse complement strand
TCCCCAGCAGAGCCTGTTTCCGCTTACTTGACATGCAAATTTATTTAAACAAATAATACCTTTTAATCATTGAGAAAAATAAAAAGCCTGAAAAATGTCCATTAGAGTGTATCTACTAAAAAACAGCCTGAAAAATGTCCATTACGCCGAAATTTAGTAATTATCTTCCATAATCTGCATGAAAGCTTTCGGATGAAGGCAGGCCGGGCAGGTTTTAAGTGCTTTGGCTGATTCGTAAACAAAACCGCAGTTCAGGCATTTCCACCATACTTTGCCATCTTTCATAAATACTTTATCTTCCGATAAATTCTGTAAAAGTTTCAGATAGCGTTTTTCGTGTTGTTCTTCTACTTTGGCAATCATTTTATATGCGGTGGCAATTTCTGTAAAACCTTCTTCAGCGGCTACTTCAGCAAAATTCTGATACAGAAGTGTCCACTCTTCGTGTTCGCCTTCAGCGGCGGCTTTGAGGTTTTCCATAGTGGTTCCTATTTTTCCTGCAGGATAAGCAGCAACGATCTCCACTGCACCGCCTTCCAGAAATTTGAAGAAACGTTTGGCATGTTCTTTTTCCTGCAATGCTGTTTCTGCAAAAATGTTTGCTATTTGTTCATAGCCTTCTTTGCGGGCTGCACTTGCAAAAAAATCATAACGGTTGCGTGCCTGTGATTCACCGGCAAATGATTTTAACAGGTTCTGTTCTGTTTTGGTACCTTTAATTGATTTTGACATAGTATATATTTTTTGTGTTAAACTTCTTCGAATTCTGTTTTTGGAACACCACAAACCGGGCACTGCCAGTCGTCCGGCAGGTCGGAAAATTTAATTTTTTCTAAGGCTTCGTCATAAATGTATCCGCAAACGGTACAACGGAATTTTTTCAAACCGGAGGCGCCGTCCTTGTTTTCTGATGTTGATTTGTCCATAAATGTTATAGCGTTTTTGTGAAAGTCCTTTTATAATTTTCTGTAATATTGATAAATCATCGGCTCTTATGTGCTGCCGGGGATTTCGCCCAGCACAGGTTTTCGATAACCATCACAGGAGCTTTTAGTCCATTCCTTTCAATTTTTTGTGCAATATACATAAATTTTTAATATCGAAAACGGCCCTGTATTGTTAAAAAAGAATAATTTTGCACAAATAACGAACTGTACTAAAATAATATATATGGAAGTGACTGATGATCTGAAATTAAAAATTAAACACCTGATAGTGGATACGTTGAAACTTAAAGATGTAAATGCACCTGACATTCTTGATGACCAACCGCTGTTTTCAGGAGAAAATATCATTACGCTGGATTCTATCGACGGCATTGAGCTGATCATGGCTATCCAGAGACAATTCGGAGTACGTCTTGATGATCAGAACCTTGCCAGGAATATATTAAATACGGTGGACAGCATGGCGGATTTTATCGCCAAGGAAAGAAAATAGGATATTTTGTCACGCTGAGATTCCTTATTTGCTGAATTTTTCTTCACGTTATTTGCAAGTACTAACCATGAACTTTAATAAAATACCTGCCATTGAACGCAAACCGCTTTCTGATATTGTAAAGTTTCAGGAAAGGCAACTGCGATTGGAGTTGAACTATTTGCAGGAGTATTCGAAATATTACAGGCGCCTGTTCCGGAAACACCAGATTGATATCCGCAAAATAAAAACGCTGGATGATCTGCAACGTATTCCGGTGACCACAAAAGATGATCTTCAGCGGTACAATGATGATTTTATTTGTGTTCCTAAAAAGAAGATCATAGATTATATGACAACTTCCGGAACATTGGGACATCCTATAACACTGGGCGCCACAGATAACGACCTGGACCGCCTGGCATACAACGAAGCCATTTCTTTTGCCTGTGCCGGAGCTACTTCCGCTGATATTTTTCAGCTGATGACCACCCTAGACCGCCGTTTTATGGCAGGGCTGGCCTATTTTATCGGCCTGCGCAAACTGGGAGCTGGTATCATCCGTGTAGGATCGGGCATGCCTGAACTGCACTGGGAGACTATTCACAGGTTTCATCCTTCATACATTGTCGTTGTTCCGTCTTTTATTCTTAAACTGGTTGAATTTGCCGAAGCCAACCATATTGACTATAAAAACTGCTCTGTAAAAAATGCTGTTTGTATTGGCGAACCCTTGCGTAATCCAGATTTTTCTTTAAACACACTGGGCGCCCGTATTCTTGAAAAATGGCCAATTCATTTATATTCCACCTATGCTTCCACAGAGATGAGTTCGGCTTTTACTGAATGCAGCTATGGTAAGGGCGGACACCTTCATCCGGAACTGATCATAGCGGAATTTCTCGATGAAAATAATAAGCCTGTTCCGGAAAATGAAGCTGGTGAAATTACGGTAACAACATTGGGAGTTGAAGGTATGCCGTTGCTTCGTTACAAAACGGGAGATGTGTGTTTTCACCACACTGAACCTTGTGGATGTGGCAGAAATACGATCCGTTTAGGGCCGGTTATTGGTCGTAAACAACACATGATAAAATATAAGGGGACAACCTTGTATCCCGCATCACTCTATAGTATCCTTGATGATTACGAACAGATAGAAAATTATGTTGTCGAAGTTTCAACCAACGAAATAGATACCGACCGTATTTGTATTTATATCGGCTGTCGCAAAACGATAGAAGGCTTTGATTTGAAAATTAAAGAACGGTTCAGAGCCAAACTGCGTGTGGTTCCTGAGATTGTCTTCCGCCCGGTGGAGGAGATTAATCGTCTGGCATTTCCTGCATTGAGCCGCAAACCGGTAAAATTTATTGACAAGCGCAAATGATTGTCTTTAAAATATTTTTGGAAATTCTTTGCAAATAACTTAACTTTACAACATAATTCAATGACGCAAATGAACAGCGTGAGTAATACTCAGCCCATAAAATCAGGTGGAAAATTTATTGAGGTTGAAAAGGTTATTGGTAACAAAAACCTGGGCCTGTTAAAAGTTTTGCCCGGCTTCATTATCAATTATCTGAAGCGAATTTTGCATCAGGATGAGATCAATGATTTTATTGATCGCAACAAAAGTGTTTACGGGCTTGAATTTGTGGAACGTATCGTAAATGAATTTATCAAGGAACTCAACACGGTAGGAATCGAAAATATTTCAACAGACAAACGCATCCTCATTGCTTCAAACCATCCGCTGGGTGGCATGGATGGAGTGGCCCTGATGCATGTTGCCGGGAAAATCCGCCCCGACATTCTTTTTCCGGTGAACGACCTGCTCATGAACCTTGAAAATATTAAGAACCTTTTTATTCCGATAAACAAACACGGCAGCAACTCGCAGAACGTAAAAATTATAAACGACACTTTTGCCTCTGAGGTCAGCGTTTTGTATTTTCCTGCCGGATTGTGCTCACGCAAACAAAAACACGGCATCATTGAAGACCTCGAATGGAAAAAAACATTTATTTCATATGCCCGCAAGTATCAGCGAGATATTGTCCCTACTTTTATTGACGGCCGGAATTCAAATTTTTTCTATAACTTAGCGCGATTCAGAAAAAAGGTAGGGATCAAACAAAATATTGAGATGCTTTATCTCGTTGATGAGATGTACAAGCAAAAAAACAAAACTATTAATATTATTTTGGGAAAGCCGATACCTTTTGAAACTTTTGACAAAAAATTTTCCGACCAGCAATGGGCCCAGAAAGTCAAGGAACATGTGTACCGGCTGCGTTCAAATAATCAGGCGGATTTTATTATTTAATATTATGACTATGGAAAATATCATACCCCCGATATCAAAATCCATTCTTGAAAAAGAACTTTCAGATAAGTTTTTTTTTCGTAAAACCAATTATGGGAATAACAGGATTTATATTTTTAAAGGCAACGACGCCCCGAATGTAATGCGTGAGATTGGGCGTTTGCGGGAAATTACATTTCGTGATGGCGGAGGCGGCACAGGCAAGTCAGTCGATATTGATGAATACGACATCTGCGAAAAACCATACGAACAGATGATCGTCTGGGATCCGATAGATATGGAAGTTGTCGGCGGCTACCGATACATAGAATGTAGTAAGGCGCAATATGATGAGAAAGGTATCCCATTTATCGCTACTACTGAGCTCTTCAATTTTTCAGAGCGTTTCCTGAAAGATTACCTCCCTTATACCATTGAACTGGGGCGTTCCTTTGTTCAACCAGATTACCAGCCGACCGTGAACAGCCGTAAAGGAATGTTTTCGTTGGACAACCTCTGGGATGGCCTGGGGGCATTAGTCATCGAATCACCAAATATCAAGTATTTTTTCGGGAAAGTCACGATGTATCCACATTTTAATCAAAAAGCACGCGACATCATCATGTATTTTCTTTTTAAATATTTCCCTGATAAAGATAATCTGGTAAAACCTATAACTCCCCTTGAGATAAAAACAGACCTCAAGGAATTGGAGCTGTTGTTTAACGGCGGGAATTACGGGGCAGATTACAGGCTGCTGATGCAAACCATGCGTGAACTCAATGAAAATATTCCGCCATTGGTTAATGCCTACATGAAACTTACATCCACCATGCGAAACTTCGGCACAGCCATAAATCCCGGTTTTGGAAATGTCCAGGAAACCGGAATTCTTGTTACTGTGGAGGATATCTACGACAGTAAAAAAGAACGCCATATATCCTCATACAGGAAATAATAAACAAATGCTGATAAAATCCGCCACATATATTTCGAGTTGTGTTGAACTGAAAAAATGCCCGAAGCCCGTATTCCCTGAATATGCGTTCATCGGCAGGTCCAACGTAGGCAAATCATCGCTGTTAAACATGCTTACAAACGTCAAAGGCCTGGCAAAGGTTTCGGCAAGCCCGGGAAAGACGCGTGTGATCAATCATTTTTTGATTAATGAAGAATGGTACCTCGTGGATTTGCCCGGGTATGGTTTTGCCAGAATTTCAAAAGAGCTAAAAAAGGAATGGCAAAAAATGATTTCCACCTACCTGATTCGCAGGCGAAGCTTGTTGTGTACCTTTGTTCTTATTGATATTCGCGTCCCGGTGCAAAAAAATGACAAGGATTTTATTTACAATATGGGCGAATCGCAACTACCTTTTGTTATTGTGATGACAAAATGTGACAAGGTATCAAAACAGGAAATGGTGACTACTGTTAACAACTGGAAAAAAGAACTTGCCGAAAGTTGGGAGGAGTGCCCGCAAATAATTGTATCTTCTGCAGAAACAGGACAGGGACGTGATGAGATCCTGAGCTATATCAGTAAAAATAATAAGGTGTTCACCACGCTGGAAGTAAAATAAAGAGCTTTTAAGGAATCTGTTGTTAATCGCAGATTGTATTTATCCGGATATGGTTATGGATTGGTTTTGGGATTTTTTCCCGGTTTGGTGTCGGTTTTGGGATTATTCTTCTTATTTTTCGGTTCCATCTTAAATCCACCGACGACTTTTTCATTTGTTTTCACAGTTTTTATTTCTTCAGGAGCCTGGCCTTTTACATATTTTTTTACTTCTGCAACTGTGCCATCAGCATTGTAACTGGTCCAATCTCCTTCGCGCAAACCAGCTATATATTCTCCCTGTGCTTTTATCTTACCTTTCGAACTGTAGTAAGCCCATAAACCTTCCCGTTTTCCGGATACATAATTTCCTTCACTTTTCTTCTCTCCGTTTACAGGGAAATACGTGGTCCATTTTCCTGATTTACGGTTGCTAGTATATTGGCCTTCTGAGGTGAGTATACCCTTCTGGCTGTAACGCCGGTATTCCCCATCGCGCTTGCCGTTGAAATAATTGGATTCTTCTATGATAACACCGGTAGCTGTAGAGCGGCGTGTACAAGGTCCGTGTTTTACATCATTTAAAAAAGTAATTTCATAATATAAAATTTGTTCACGGGTATAATATTTCCACAGGCCCTGCTTACGGCCCAGTCCATCCATTTTATTGCGATGGTCTTCCGAACGTGGCTGATATTGAGGCCTGATCAGAATTTCTTCGGCACCTTCTTCTTGTGAAAAAAGCGAAAAAGGAATAGCCAAAAGAAAAAATGTTAAGTATATAAAGATTTTATTTTTCACCAAACCTCAATTTACCTCAAAGATAATAAATAATAAACAAATTTTATTTAAACTTTATTACGAATTTTTATTAATAAAGTTATAAATTTCAATAAAATTTAAACGTAAAAAAGCCTGAAAGTATTGGGCTCCGATAGTATGAGGCTACTAAACAGGCTTTTACCTCAATGTTTATTTTTTTAACGGATATTTTTTATCCAGATAAACCCAGAACAATGGTTTATAACCAAGAATTTCCGAACTATCACTGTATGAAGTAATAGCGGGGGCAATGCCAACAACTTTTTTTTCCATTTTGAAGTTTTCTTCGTCAAAATACCATTCTTCCAAAAAGGTGATGCGGTGTATCAATTTGCGATCCAGCCGGGTGTTTATTACAGTATCATATTCTTCATACGGGGGTTTGGTCCGGGTCAGTAAGAGTGTGTCGGATCTGTTAAAAATTCCTTCTACCTGTTTTTTACTCAACAGGTCATCGGTAATGTAATCGTATGCTTTTACTTTTCCGGACAAGGCTGCATCAAGTATTATGTCTACAAATTTTTCACGTTTGGGGCCTTCCATATTTTCACGCCACCAGTCTGTCTCTTCTTCATAGGGGCTTTTAATGAAGACAGGGTATTGAATGCGTTCGGTAAGGATAAGCTTATTTTCATTATCCTTTTTTTCTTTGCAGGAAGTTACTGAAAAAAATAAGCTAAAAACGATAATTAATAAGATGGGTCGTTTCATAATAATTTTTTTGGCAAATTTAAAAATTATTGAGTTGTAATTTTAAATATCGTTTCCTTCAAAAAGCGTACTGATAATATCTTTATATTTTTCCTTGATATAATTGCGTTTTAGTTTTAATGTCGGAGTAAGTTCTCCTGAAAAAACGGACCATTCTGAGTCCATGATTTCCCAACGTCTTATCTGTTCAGGTTCTCCAAAAAATGAATTGTAATATTTTATTTCTTTTGTAAACTTCCTTTTAACATCTGGATGGTTGATCATTTCGGGGTTGGTCGTGTACACAATGTCTTTATTTTCACACCATGATTTCAGGTCATTGAAATCAGGGACTATCAGTGCGGCGGCATATTTTTGGTTTTCGCCCAGCACAATCATTGTGTCGATCATTGGAGACTCTGTGAATTTAGCTTCTATCTGGCCGGGGTTGACATATTTTCCAAATGATGTTTTAAAAATTTCTTTCTTGCGGCCTGTGATGCGCAGTTGTCCTTTCGGCTCCAACAGGCCGAGGTCGCCAGTATGAAACCAACCTTGTTCATCAATTACTTCTTTCGTCAGCGCCTCGTCTTTGTAATAGCCTTTCATTAAACCCGGGCCTTTACTTAAGATCTCTCCGTCACCGGCGATTTTCACCTGCACCCCTCTGAGCGGTGGTCCGACAGTACCGAATTTTACCCCGTCCTCATAGAAATGGCTGACAGCTATAACCGGAGAAGTCTCGGTCAAACCGTAACCTTCGAGCACATGTATGCGGGCTGCCCAGAAAATTCTGGCAAGCCGCGGTTGTAAAGCTGCTCCGCCTGAAACAGCCAGTTTTAAATTACCACCAAATACTTCCCGCCATTTGCTGAAAACAAGAATATTGGCTATTTTAAGTTTAAATTCATACCACCAGCCATTGGCTTTATCAAGTTCGTAATTTAATCCCAGGTTGATTGCCCAGAAGAACAATTTCTTTTTTATAGGTGGAAGTTTCCGTCCTGTCTTAATGATTTTGTCATAAATTTTTTCGAGCAGGCGCGGAACGCAGGTAATGATGGCCGGTTTGATTTCTTTCATATTATCGGCAACAGTTCCGAGGCTTTCTGCATAATAGATGGAAACACCTAAATACTGATACAAATAATTCAGCATCCGTTCATATACATGGCACAACGGCAGAAAACTGAGCGCCCTGTCTTCGGCGGTCAAAGGAGGGATGTTTGAAACAGCTATAAAATTGCTTACGATATTTGCATGGGTCAACATTACACCTTTTGGTGTCCCTGTCGTTCCTGATGTATAGATCATCGTGGCAATATCATCTTTGGCAATAGAATCTTTAATGATTTTCAGTTTTTCTTTTGCAGGATGTTCAAACCCGATTTTTATCAGTTCATTAAGATGTTTAAACCCATGCAGGTTTTTAAAAGTATAAATATCTTTCAGCGAGGGAACGTCGGGAAGGATATTTGAAATCTTACGATATAAATCTTCACCGGCAAGAAAAACATATTTTATTTCAGCATGATTAAAGATGAATTTATAGTCGGCTTCACTGATATTCGGGTAGATCGGAACATGGATTGCCCCAACCTGCTGAATGCCCATATCCAGAAAATTCCATTCAGGCCTGTTATGTGTAATGGTTGCTATCGTATCGCCTTTTTGTACACCAAGATGCAAGAATGCATAGCTTATGTAATTAGAAATTTCGATATACTGGTTGGTACTGTATTTTACCCAATCGCCTTCTTCTTTTCCGGCTAAAGCATCATCTTTTGTAAAATTTTCTGCATAACGGTCAAGCAAATCAAAAATCCGGGTTACTTCCATGGTCTGATAATTTTTATTTTAAAAAAGAATGGCGAAAGTATAAAAAAATTAAACACATGTTTAATTTTTTATTTTAACAATAATGGGCTTCTAAAATGTATGTTTTTAAAAGTCCGTGGTGACAGCTATTATGACGAAGTATAAAGATTACTTTCGTTTATAATGCACGGTATTAGCCTGTGCCGTTGGTGTGACGATGATATCGTTAATATTTACGTGGGGCGGGAGCGTGGCGGTAAAAAATATAATATTCGCCACATCACTACCATTAAGCGGTTGGTAGCCATCATAAACTTTTTTTGCAGCACCCTTGTCACCTTTAAGCCTGACCAGTGAAAACTCCGTTTCGGTGGCCCCAGGAGCAATCTGGGTAACTTTTATGTTGTGGTCCAGCAAGTCTATCCGCATGGACTTAGTTAGTGAATCCACCGCCGCTTTGGTGGCGCAATATACATTACCCTTTATATAAGCTTCCTTCCCGGCAATAGAGCCGATATTGATGATGTGCCCTTCATTTCTTGCGATCATCAGCGGGATGATGCATTTTGACACATAGAGGAGGCCTTTCACGTTCGTGTCAATCATGGCATCCCAGTCGTCGGTATTACCATCCTGTATAAGATTAACCCCTGAAGCCAGCCCCGCGTTGTTAATTAATACGTCAATCTTTTTCCACTTTTCGGGTAGGTTTCCGAGTGCTTTTTGCGTTTCATTCCTGTTGCGTACGTCAAAATTCAGTGCAAGTACTTCAATCTTATATTCGGACATTAAATTTTCACTTATTTTTAATAAGCGGTCATTTCTTCGCCCGGTGATGATCAGATGATACCCGTTTTTTGCGAAGATCTCCGCGCAGGCCAGCCCGATTCCGCTGGTAGCACCTGTTATTAATACAATTTTATTTTCCTGATTCATTTTTTATTTTTTTTAAATTAAAAGAATAACTCAATCCGCCGGAAACCCATATTCCCGGCATCTGAATATTGCCGAAATCATAATATGCTGTATTGAAAATATTATTGCACGATAGAAATATATCGAAGTTCAGGGGGCGCCAGTATATTTTGGTATCCGCAACAGCATAAGGCTTGTAATCTATTTCATTACCTGAAGAATATTCGGTATAGGTTCCATTCCTGTCAGAACAATTAAGCAAAATAGACATACCAATTTTTTTATAAATTTTAACATTGATATCCAAAATGAATTTGTGTTTTAAATAATCCATCAAATAATAAGAAATCATGTCACCGCTTTTTTTATCAGAATACAGGAATGTATAGGCTATTTTAATGCTTTTGAGAGGGTTGTTTCTTATGTTATATGCTGAGAAATTAACATCAGCGCTTAATTCCGCACCCCAGGTATCCAGGTTGGTGATATTATCGCTTTGCCATTTCAGTGAGTCCGGGGCTTTTACCCAATCGATGATATTTTTTCCGTAGCGGTAAAAACCCGAAATATTGGCGCTGATTCCCTTATGGATTAGTTTTAAACCCGTTTCCAGGGTGTATGCTTTTTCGGCTGATAAATCCGGGTTGGCGCTATTCACAGGCCCTTTATAATACAAATCGGTAAAAGTGGGTATTCTGAAAGATTTGTTTGCTGCGATATACCAGGTTGCCCAGGATGAGACCGGCAGGCTGAAATCAAGTCCCGGGCAAAAATCGAAGCCAAAATGATTGTTATAGTTGACAAGGACACCCATCGAAAAGCTAAATTTTTTGCCAATTATAGCCTGCCCAATGGCAATGCTGAAGTTATTCCGGTGGGCAAAGCGGGTGAAAAAACCGTCCTTGTCCATGGGGTCTGTTATCGTGTCGGAGCTGCTATTCCCCAAAACATTACTGCTGATTTTTTCATTGTAAAATTCCGCGCGTAAGGTGGTGTTTCCAATTTTCGGATGAAACTGAAGATTCATTACAGACCCTTGTACATCAGTCAGGTGGTAGTTATGGTTCTGATACCAAAGGGGAGGATCATCCCTGAAGAGTTCAAAACGATCATGGTGCCGTTGCCAATAACCCGCTACAGAGAAATTTATTTTTTTTCCGGTTGAATATTTTATGCTGGTAAAACCGGACTTAGTTTGCTCGTACTGGTCGGGGTATTTGGAAGAATAGAAACTATTGGCGCCGAAACCTTTATCTGCATAGCCGGCCTGGAGGTCGAAGCTGCCGAAGTTAAAGGCATACCTGCCGCTATAAAATGCTTTCCAAACATAATAGTCGGTGTTGGTTGTGTATCCTGAGCATTTCTTCCCTGAAACCGAAATAAAATTGTTTGTTTTCCGTGAATTGATATTCGCCGAAATGCCGCCTTCGTATTGCCCAAACATACCAGCACCGGCGTTCAGCTTCAAATAACTTTCTTTAGAGCCGGTTGTGATGATATTAATGACGCCGCAAAAGGCTCCTGCCCCAAACAGCCTTGCTCCAGGGCCCTGGAGTATTTCGATACGTTCCACCTGGTTTAGTTCTACCGGGATATCCAGATTGTGGTGCCCGGTTTGCGGGTTGTTGACTCTGATACCGTTGAGCAGTATCAGGGTTTGTTCAAATGATCCGCCCCGTATGCTCACATCAGACTGGATGTCTGCAGCGCCGCGTTTCCTTATATCGGTATTCGTCAGATATTCCAGAAGATCGTTGATGTTATTTACAGGAAGTTTGTCCATCTGGTCGCGGGTTATGACCTGTACCAGCCTGATCCCGTCGGGGTTTAACGTAGATAACCTGTCGGAACTGATGACCACTTCATCAATAAATACGGTGTCTTTTTGCCCGCTGGCATTCAAGGATATTAAAACAAGCATCATAAAAAAAAAACTGCCGGGTTTCATCCAATTATTTTTTTTAAAAAGGGCAAACGTTTCAATAATTTTTCCTTGTTCAGCATCATAAAGAAAAATACCATCAGAAAAGGCATGGCCGGAACCTTGTATCGCACCATGGCACCGAAAACCGGCGTGGTAAGCCCGGTGAGGGAGAATATTGCAACAAAGAACAGCAAACAAAAGGTAAAAACGGGTTTGTCAGTGATTTTCCACGAAGAAAACAGCAGACAGATCACCAGTACGGACAATATTAAAATATTTTCAAGTGCTGCGAAAAGAACAATAAAAGAATCCGCTTCAAAAATATACGGTCGTACGAGGGTATTATAAAAAGAAACAGGCAAATGAATTAATATGTCAGAAAGGCTAGGCTTTAATAATTCAGTACTGATCAGGCTTCCCGAGTTCATTGATTGGGCGAGTCCTACAAAATCATTTTGTTTCATCGCAAGTATCTTTAACATGTCAAAATCGGGAAAGAAATAATGAATATTAAGCCCGGTTAAAATACATATTACTATGATCAGTCCGAATTTCAGATAAAAGTATTTCGGGGAAGTGAGCCTGCACCAAACATAAGCAATGGTCAGCGGAACAATGATGATAAAAATGTAGTATTTTGTGTAAATGAGCAGAACCAATGAAAACAACAGCCAGAGGAGGTTTTGTAAAAAATTCTTTTTGTTCAGCAATTCGCTGGTGGTGAAAAGCATCATACCCATGCCGAAAAGCAAGATGGCTTCTTTAAGCACACCCGAACCCCAGAATAAAACCGATGGTATGAGGAACACGGAAAAAAATAATAAACGTTTTTTTTCCTTCATATAAGGCGCTAAAAACTTATAAAGCGCCACTAAACCGGTGAGCGATAAGAAACACATAAAAACCGTATGTACGTTGAAATACCCGAACGAGAATATCCTCATCAAAGCATTGATGCGGATAATGGTGTGGCTGTCGTTATATATGTTGCTTTCGTAAACCCGGTACCAGTGGTTCATTTGGTGGTAATACTGGTCAAAGTAAGGAGTATCGTTCTGTATGCTGAAAATCATTTTAAAAAAGTCCACCGGTTTATTCCATAACGAATCGTACATCACTTTGCTGTCGTCAAAATATTTGAAAATATCAGCGGTGGCCCTATCGCTGTAATAGTACGTGTAAATGAGATACATAAATACTCCTGCCAGTATTTTCAAAATAAATACGATAACAACAGCCTTGACGGGGAATCCTTCAATATGGAAGAACTTAATCTTATATATCAGAAAGATAAACAGCAGTGCATATAAAAACGTCAGGAGAATTTCCAAAATTTATTGATTTTTTGAAGTGAGCAAAGATAGAATTTTTTGGGAATCCGAAATCCGTAATTTCGAAATTGGAGGTTGATAATTTGCGTGTCGGTAACCATGGATTTTTCAAATTTTAAAACCCAGCATCAGCCTTAGATAACAATTTGATATTTCATTATAACCTGGATCCCTATTAAAACCATATTTGTAATCAGTCTTAATGAGCAGTTCGTATTTTTTTATCGGAATACGGAGGCCGATGCCCAATGAAAAGCCATAATTCACAAAATTCACCCCTTTTCCTGTATATTCAGTGGTATCACGACCGGATATATGCATATCCTGATCAAAAATATAAGAAACTCTTGTCGCTTTTATGCGGGAATATACGGGTAAATCAAGAAAAGTTCCAGGCTCGATAAAGAATTTTATTTTCTTACCAAAATTTATTCTTGCAGCCAGTGGAGCCGAAACGCTGCCCATGGTTAATGTTACATTGTGATCATCTGAAAAATGACTTACATACATATGATTCTTAAACTGGTTAGTAAGATTAAATTCAAGCCCCCAGACAATGTTAACCCTTCTTTGGTTCATAAAACAATGGTAAATACCAAGCCCAAAGCCAAGTCTGTCTTCGGCTCCTGTTTTTTTAAGTGTCGTATAATTGACCGATAAACTGAATTCGTTTGCTGCAAGGCTGAACTTTTTTGCAGCCAGGATGCTGTCGAGTTGCCCGATAGCCGGAAGGCAGAAACAAAGTAAACAGCAAAAGGAAAAAAGTTTTTTCATATTGCATTTCTCCTGACAAATATATAAAAATTGTAAATGCTAAGTAACCTTAGAATTTACGGGAGAATATAAAAAATATGATTAGAATGAAATGGATCAATTAAGAGTTAGTAACAAGCCTGAAAAGATGCATCGTTTGACAATTAACTGCTAATTTGGAAAATGGTTATTTTAAAGACTTATAGGATTAATCCTTTACGAAATTTCTTTTATAAGGCTTTTAAATTTCGCCCTTACTCTTTGCACTTTTTAGAATCAGTCAATCTTTTTTCCAAAAAAACATCGAACAGCCTGAACAAATGCTTTTGTTGCTTCTGTTTGATATTTTTCCTTTTTCCATATCATGTATAACTTTGCATTTAAAGCCGGCCCTTTCCATTTTAAACTTTTTAATGAACCGGTTGAAAGCTCCTTCTCGACAGCTATTTTGGGCAGTAAAGCAATACCCTTACATCCCAATAACAACATTTGTTTCACCGCTTCAGGGCTATTAATTTCCAGTGTTTTATTTAATTTTACATTAGCTTCAATAAGCATTTTCTCAAAAATCATCCGATAACTGCAATCGGACTTAGATAACAAAAGTGTCTTATCATGAAAATCGTTTACGGAATTAATAACGCCATTAAATTCATCATCTTGCGGATTACACACAAAAACAAGTTCCACCTTTGTCAGTTCTTCCACGTACAAAAGGTTATCACTGAAATTATCACAAAAAAGAAATGCGACATCCAGCAACCCGGCTTTAAAGATGTCGTTTACATTAAAACCGACGCATCCATCAAAGTCAAAACCAATATTAGGAAACTTTAATTGGAATTCCCTGATTATTGGCGGCAAATAATAAGCAGCAACCGAATGAGGAGTCTTTATTATTAGATTTCCCGTGGTTTCATACAAATTCTTAAAATTACTCAGAATCTCATTTTCAAGATTAATTAAGCGCTGAGTATATTTAAGCAACTTAACACCTGACTGAGTAAGACTAATTTTATTTCCTGACCTGATAAATAATGTTTCACCCAAACTATTTTCCAGCGACTGAATTTGCGATGAAACAGTCGATTGTGCATAATGCAAAACGTTGGCAGCTTTATTAAAACTTAATAGGTTGGCTACTACCTGAAATGTTTTTAATTCTCTAAACTCCATAGTTATCAAATTTTACGATTAAGGGTATCGGAAAACACCGTTTTGATTCTATTATTCGATTACATTACTTTGCAAAAGTAATTAAAAACTTAAAATCAACTATTATGAAAAAGTTATTATGTGTACTGTTTTTTGTGATGGTTTGTGCTTTTGCATACACGCAAAAATCAGATGAGCCCCAAACTCTTAAACCCATCATTGCATTTTCCGAAACCTCACATGATTTTGGAAACATTGTGGAAACTGATGGGAAAGTTAGTTATACCTTTGGAGTAACCAATACCGGAAATGCTGATTTGTTTATTACGCAGGTGCAAGGTTCTTGTGGTTGTGCTGTGCCTGAATGGAGTAAAACCCCAATTTTACCGGGCAAAAAGGGTTTTGTTAAGGTAACCTATAATCCGGAAAACCGGCCGGGAGCTTTTAATAAAACTATTACTGTTAACAATAATTCCACCGAAAGCCCTGTGACTTTAACAATTAAAGGAACTGTTGTTCAAAACCAAAATAATTCAGGCAGTTCCGTTGCTGTTTCAGACACCACCCAGGCACTCCTGACTATTGAGCAACTTATAAAAGTGTCACGCGAAGGAGTAGAATTTATTAGTAATGATGAACTAATACAGCGTATCAATGCTAATCCGAAGCTTATTTTAATTGATGTGCGTGGAGCAGATGAATATGCCGCAGGTCATCTTAAAGGAGCAACATGGATAGACAGAGGTGTCGTGGAATTTACATTGGCTCGCACTCTTCGTGATCCATATGCTGAAATAATTGTGTATTGCTTAAAAGGTAACCGCTCTGCTTTAGTTGTTAAGGCCCTCAAACGAATGGGATACAAAAATGTAAAATCCCATGTTGGTATGGAATATTGGGTTAATGCAGGTCTGCCTGTATATAATTTTTTAGGTGAAGTAAAAATTGTTAAACTACGGCAACTGAACGCAGCCACCAATCCCGTTGAGTTTTATTTAGATAAGAAATAAGAACATAAAAAAAAACTTGACTCATATTTACATTAGGTATCCGGGCATTTGGCTCCGCCTCCTTTTAGAAATTTTTTCTAAGAAGCTTTTTTATAGCAAACTATGGGCATGTATGCGTTGTGTTAACTTCTGTCTAAAGAATCAGTTTTTCAATCAAGGGTAAAAATACTATGGTGAAAAATTGATATGAGAACCAGGTTAGTAGATGTGAAAAAAAATAACAACCTGTCAATTACGAGTTTTGGTAATTGCCCGTACAATGATTATTCCACCATCACAGTCACTATAATCGTCGTAGAATCTTGACAGCAATGTGCCTGTAAGTTGACACTAACAATAATGTCAATCCGTTATAAATCTTTCTAATTTGCTAAATCCTGACAAATGGTATATTTTTGTCACACGCAGTTTTTATTATAATCCTGCAAGTTAATTTAATGGAAACAGAAAAAAATACGGTAAGCAAAGGTGTGGCATTGTTTGTTACCACGCTTTCTTCTTTTCTGACCACCTTCATGGCCTCATCCATCACTGTGGCGCTTCCCACTATAGCCAAAGAATTTACTATTGATGCTGTTACACTGAGTTGGGTGGCCGCGTCCAATCTGCTGGCGTCGGCGCTGTTTCTGGTTCCTTTTGGTAAACTTGCCGACATCTATGGAAGAAAAAAGATTTACATCAGCGGGATCATTGTTTTCAGTGTGGCATCTTTGATCTCCGCGCTGGCTCCCAATGTCATTGTACTCATTGCTGCCCGTGCGCTTCAGGGTTTGGGTGGCGCCATGATATTCGGCACTGCCGTAGCGATATTGACTTCAGTATTCCCGTTCAACGAAAGGGGAAAAGCCCTGGGTTTTAATCTTGCCGCCACCTATATCGGTCTTTCTTCAGGACCGGTGATTGGTGGCATACTCACGCATCAACTGGGGTGGCGGTCCGTGTTTTTTATGAGCACCTTGCTGAGTATCATCGTGATCATTTTTGTTTTTACAAAGTTGAAAGCCGAATGGGCCGATGCACATGGTGAGAAATTCGATATCAAAGGATCCGTCATATACATGCTGGGCCTTTTCGGTATCATCTATGGGTTTTCTTCATTACCGTCCCTTGCGGGTGCAGTTATACTCGGCGCCGGTGTCGTCGTTATGGTTATCTTTATGAGATTCGAAAACCACACCACGTATCCGGTGCTGAACCTGAGCTATTTCAGGAAAAACCCGGTCTTTATTTTTTCCAATGCAGCGGCATTCATTAATTACAGCGCCACTTTTGCGGTGGGATACCTGATCAGCCTTTACCTGCAATTCATCAAAGGCTTGAATCCTCAGGATGCCGGACTTATCATGATCGCCCAGCCATTGACCATGGCGGTGTTCTCGCCCCTGGCAGGCAGGCTGTCCGACAAGATAGAACCGCGGGTCGTTGCATCTATAGGCATGGCGCTGACGGCAGCCGGGCTTATTCCTTTTATTTTTATCAATAACGAAACTTCCATAATCTATATCGTTGGCACACTAATTCTGATCGGTATCGGGTTCGGCTTGTTTTCGTCGCCCAACACAAATGCTATTATGAGTTCGGTAGAACGAAAGTTTTACGGGGTGGCGTCTGCTTCGCTCGGCACCATGCGGCTCACGGGCCAGGCCATCAGCATGGGCATCGCTACCATAATTTTTGCTGTCAATGTGGGCAAAATAAAAATCACACCCGAATATTACCCCGAATTCTTGAAAAGCACGCATATCGCTTTCGTCATTTTCGCTATTCTTTGTACGCTGGGTGTGTTCGCTTCGCTGGCGAGAGGGAAGTTGAGGCAGAGCTAGTAAAATTTGTTTGCTTTCCGAAAGTAGTTTCACTGAAGTGAACTTGCATAATGTCTCCACAAAATTATAGGTGATAATTATTTAACAAAATATTAAATATTTATTTGGATGATAAATGTATTGACGGTATATTTGTCCCGAATAATAAATTATTAAATGTCAAATAAACCACATAGAATATTTCGTAATCCGGTGGAAGGAGTTACAAGGTTTCGGCAATTAACAAGACACGGTGACAATCAACCGGAAGTAGAAATTGAAGAAAAAGATTATAGCCCAAAAAGAGAAGATTTCATTAGGTCAATACGTCAGTTTTATGGCGAAAAAGCTAACCGCAAGGCAAATAGAAATGTTGATTTGCAGATACCAGCAAATGTTGAATTAATTGAAATTACATTTCACGATGTGTTTGATTCTTCTGTTTTTGAAAATCATTATAGAGAGAATTTTGGATTGTCTGCAACTCGGTATACTATATTTAATACTGTAGGATTGTTCGCAGTGGTTTCGGGAGATAAGTTTGTAAATTTTATTGATCAAATTAAAATATTTATTGATACTGTAGATCATTTAACCCCAAAATATCATCCCGACATAAAATATATCAAAGAATTTACTTTTTATTCAACCGAAAAAATTATTCAATATCGCCAACTAAAGCCTCATATTGTCATTGACCTTATTGACAATGTTGAAATATTTCAGGAATATATTCAACCAATTGAAAATAGTTTAATACAATACCTCAAGGAAAAAGGGATTGAACATTTTCATGATTTGAGCACTAATAAAATTGAGTTATTAAATGCCTCAGCAAATGAGGTGAAGGAAATTGCTGACAACTTTGATATTCTTCAATCAATTAATTCTTATGCGGCTGGTTTTGTTAAACCGAGTGTTTTCAATTTGCCGGACACATCTTTTGGATTTACAATAAGTAATGCAAACGACGAATTGCCGATTATTGGAATCATTGATACGGGAATTAGCGCAAATACTCCATTGAAAGATTTAATTATAAATACAGATAACAGATTGAATTTAACAACATCGCCAATAAATGTTGATGAGACCAATCATGGCACAGCTGTGGCAACCTTAGCCGCTTTGGGTATGAAACTTTATCCAAATCATATTGGAGTGTTTCAAGCAGATGCAAAATTGTTGAGTATAAAAATCTTAAATGGCTTTTCTGGCCATATGGCAGAAAGTGAAGTTGTCAGGCTAATTAGAGAAGCATATAATAATTATGGAGTTCAAATTTACACCCTTACAATTGGTTACGAAGAAAATAAACTAAACAACGAGGGGGTTTCAGAATATGCTTTTGCTTTAGATAAATTGGCATATGAAATAAATATCCTCATCTTTATTGCAATTGGCAATATTAATAATCTGACATTTTGGGATGGCAAGGAATTTAAAACTGTAACATATCCATTGCACTTTCAAGAGGAAAATACCAACTTGTGTTCCCCAGCAGAAAGTATGAACAATATTACAATCGGTGCTTCTGCGTCAAATATTGAAGATAATGATGAACTTAGAATATCACCTGCGGGTTCAGTTCCTGCCATTTACACAAGAACCTTTCACATCAATTGGCAGCACGATTCTCAATTAGGCAAAAGCGGTACAACAAATTGGTTCAGGGCAAATAAGAAGTTTTTCAAACCTGATGTGTGTAATCATGGTGGTGACTTTGATGAAAAACTTTATACAGCAAATACAGGTTTAAAAGTTCTTTCAACAGAGATGGGACTTTTCTTTGATCGAACAGTCGGAACAAGTTTCTCTACACCTTTAACTGCGAACCTGGCTGCAAAAATTATCAAAACATACCCGGACTTAAATAGGAATATGCAAACTGTAAAAGCGCTGATAATTAATTCTGCAAAAAATGACGAGATTGGTGACGCTTTTGAAAATCTGGATGATATGCTCCCTAATTCAATTCTAGGTCATGGAATTCCAGATGAACACAATTGTGTTTACTCCTCTGAAAATTCTGTTACTATTATTTTGGAAGATGATATTGTACCTGAAAATATAAAATCTTACCCAATAAAAATTCCAAAATACCTAATTGACCTTAATCGATCAAATTCTCTTTTAAAAGTAAAAGCTACTTTATGTTTTAAATTTGAACCATTAAAGCATCACTTCCTAGCATATTGTCCTTTACATGTAGCTTTTGGTGTATTTAGAAATAAAAAGCTTGAAGAATATGGCTTTGACGAAAAAGGTAATCAAATTTCTATTGGGATAAACAATAGCAAAACTTCCAATTTTAGGTTTTCAGAATCTTGGTCACAGGATTATTATTTCAAAGCGAAAATGTTGAGCAATACTCAGCGAATAAACTTCTCGATTTCTAAAAAGGTATTACTAGAAGAAAATTGTATATTGAAAATTGCAGTAAATGCAAAACTTCATAAACTGCTTAATGAACTTGATAAAAGTAAACTGAAAGACAGTAAAATTCCTTTTTCAATTGTTTTTACAATTGAAGAGAATACTGTCAAAAATACATATACGGGGAAATTATATGATGAATTAATTGCAATTAATGACCTTACGGCAATCAATAGTCTAGATGTTACAATAGAAGCAGAAAATGAGGCTTAAATTATTTTGAACGATTTTTTTTCTCTTCAATGATCAATTCTTTCCAAACAGAAGTGTTGATTTTGGGGGTAAGAGGTTTTAATTTTTCAACTTGATTAAAAATACTTCTCTTGATAGCCGTAATTAAAGTTTTTTGAATACTGTAATATGAAAGTCCTTTCGATAACTTAATAATTTCGTCAACCTTCGTTTTATTATCAAAAACAAATTGTCCATTTTTCAAAGTAAGAATAATTAATTCTTCAATTTGTTTTTTTGTTGGTAGATTAAACTTTACACTCAGGTCAAATCTTCTAAGCAAAGCATCGTCAACCATTTCTCTTTGATTGGTAGCAGCGATTATCATACTATTTTGTGGCAAATAATCAAACAATTGTAGAATAGTATTTACTACCCGTTTCATTTCTCCATGGTCTTGACTGTAATCCCTTACCTTTCCTAAAGAATCAAATTCATCAAAAAATATGATACACTCCTCAGATGCAGCTCTGCGAAATATTTTCGCTAAATTTTTACTTGTCTCACCCAATTTTGCTGACACAATTGCGCCTAAATTTACAACGACCATCATCTTTTGCAATTCTCCTGCAAGAACATAAGACGCTAATGTCTTACCACACCCGGACGGGCCGTAAAGCAAAACCTTGTTAGCAATCGGCAGGTCATATTTGCGTAACAAATCAGCCGTTTGATGTTCCTTGATAAAATAGGTGAGTTCCTTTTTTATCTTGCTGTCACAAACCAAATTCTCAAAAGTGTAATCACTAGTCAGCTTTTCTAAAATTAATTCGTTGACTTCTCGGTCTTCTGTTCTTTGTATGTAATTTTCCGACCCAACTTTTGTAAGACCATTAGCCTGCTGTTGACGAATTGTATCTTTTAAAATTGATTGAAGTTGTAATGCAAAATTGATTTTTTTGTTCTTCTTAGAGTATTCAATCAGCTCATTCAACACAGCCAATAGCCTCTCTTGGTCATTTTCAAGACCGTACTTTGCTATATCCTTTATGAATGAAAATTGACTCATTTTGAGGGTTTATATATTAGACTACAAATTAACTATATTTCACCTTCAAAGTTACAATTATTTTATTCTTTATTCCACTTAATATTGTTAATAAGTTGATTAAGCTACAAATATTGTTTGTAAAACTTTGTTTGCAAATATTATAAACCCTCCGTTGGCATGGAAATGTAATCCATTGCAATCAACTCAATATAATCACAGAAAGTTTAGGTTCAAATTTCATTCTGGTATCACAACAAACTGGCTGAATTCTTTAAGGCAGGATTCTGAACTTTGCAATAAAAACCTTTCTCATTCAATTCCCCCCAAACAACAAATTTTACTACTTTTGATTTTGTATTGCAGTATAGAATTTCAAAATTTAACTTATGTTCGATCAATTAGTAACCAACCAGATAGTAGTTCATTTTATTGGGAATAAATCCGAAGAAGAAGGCGTACGGACTTCAAACGACAAATTAACGATTGACAATGATCTGAAGGATCTGTTTTCAGCTTATTTCACCGGGTCATTCAAATCTACCGAATTTTATAACCTTTCGCACCCGGATGACCTGAAATTCAATGAAGTGTTCAATTATGTATCGGCCATTTTTGATAATCCCGGTAATTTGTACAAACAAAGCGTAAACCTTGCAAAACACCTGTATGAACATTCCACACATCCGAAAATAAAAGCCGGGGAGTTTTACACGGCTTATTTTTATAATTGCGAAATAGAAGGTGAGACGGTGGATGCGGTGGGGCTTTTTAAATCGGAGAACAAGGATACTTTTTTAAAAGTGCAACATACCGAAGGCGATTTTGTAATTAACAGCGAAGAAGGAATAAATATTAACAAGCTGGATAAGGGCTGCCTCATTTTCAATATGGAAAAAGACAAAGGATATCTGGTAGCCATCGTGGACAATACGGGCAGGGGCTCTGAAGCCCAGTACTGGAAAGACGATTTTCTGCAGTTGCGACCGCGCGATGATGATTACCATCACACACAGAATTTGCTGAGCATGTGCAAGAATTTTGTGGTGGAAAAACTACCCGAATCTTTTGAGGTGAGCAAAGCCGACCAAGTGGATATGCTCAACAAATCGGTAAAGTTTTTTAAAGAAAAAGACACCTTCAATATGGAAGATTTTGCTTCGGAGGTGATCCAGTCACCAGAGGTGATCTCAGCCTTTCATGATTATAAAAAACAATTTTCCGATGAGCGGGAGTTGGATATTTCTGATGAATTCAGCATTTCAGACTCCGCGGTAAAAAAGCAGCAGCGTATTTTTAAAAGCGTGATAAAACTCGATAAGAATTTTCATATTTACGTTCACGGCAATAAAGAGCTTATCGAACGCGGCTTTGACGAGGCCACGGGCATGCATTATTATAAAGTTTTTTTCAAGGAAGAAAATTGAGTTGCACCAGCTCTTGTTTTTTTGTATCTGATTTTTCTCTCATCAGTTCAAAAATAATACGGACAAGAATTTTTTCAACATGATATTTTTTTACTTTTGTACAGTAACAATTACCTCAAGATGAAAAAAGATAAATCAGAAAAAGCAGTCGATCTCGAAACAGCCATATTGCTTGGCCTTAATGCCGAAGAATACGAAAAGATAAAAAAAGTGCTGGGCCGAACACCCAACTTCAACGAACTCAGCGTGTATTCGGTGATGTGGTCGGAACATTGCTCCTATAAAAACTCCATTTTCTGGTTGAAGAAGCTTCCTAAGGATGGTCCACAGATGCTTGCCAAGGCAGGAGAAGAAAATGCCGGAATGGTTGATATAGGCGAGGGGATGGCCTGTGTGTTTAAAATTGAATCGCACAACCACCCTTCGGCAGTGGAACCCTATCAGGGCGCAGCCACCGGTGTCGGCGGCATCAACCGTGATATTTTTACTATGGGCGCACGTCCTATAGCCCAGCTCAATTCACTTCGTTTCGGTGATTTATCGCTCGACCGCACCAAACGCCTGGTAAAAGGCGTGGTTAAAGGTATTGGCGATTATGGCAACGCGTTTGGCGTGCCTGTGGTTGCCGGCGAAACCAATTTCGAAGATTGCTATAATCAGAATATACTCGTAAATGCCATGTCTGTGGGTGTTGTAAAAACAGGCAACACGGTTTCCGCGACATCGACAGGTGTCGGCAACCCGATATTTATTGTTGGCTCTGCTACCGGCAAAGACGGCATCCATGGAGCCACCTTTGCTTCGGTTGAACTCACGGAGAACTCTGCGGAAGACTTGCCATCAGTACAGGTGGGCGATCCGTTTCAGGAAAAACTGCTGCTCGAAGCTTCACTGGAGCTGATAAAATCGCGTTGCGTGGTGGGCATGCAGGACATGGGCGCCGCAGGCATCGTTTGTTCCACTTCCGAAATGTCGGCCAAAGGCGAGCACGGTATGGATATCTATCTCGACAAAGTCCCGCTGCGCCAGAAAAATATGAAACCATGGGAAATCCTGCTTTCTGAATCGCAGGAACGGATGCTCGTGGTCATTGAAAAAGGTAAAGAAGATACCGCACTGCAGATTTTTGAAAAATGGGACCTGAATTGTGTTGAGATCGGTAAGGTGACCAAAGGCGGTATGCTTAACTTTTATCAGGACGGCGAGATTGTGGCAAAAATTCCCGCTGAATCGCTGGTGCTTGGAGGCGGAGCGCCTGTTTACGAACGGGAATATAAAGAACCCGAGTATTATGCAAAAACAAAAAAATTCAATATCAATTCCGTTCCGGAACCTTCTGATTTGAGGCAGGTGGCCAAGCAACTGCTTGCCAATCCGAATATTTGTTCAAAACGATGGGTTTGGGAACAATACGACAGTATGGTCGGGACAAAGAATATGACGACCAACAGTCCTTCCGATGCCGCCGTTGTGAACCTGAAAGGCAGCCGGAAAGCGCTCGTGATGACCGTCGACTGTAATGCACGTTATGTGCATGCCGATCCTCGTATTGGAACAGAAATCGCCGTCGCCGAAGCAGCCCGTAATATTGCCTGTGCAGGCGGTAAACCGCTGGCTATTACCAATTGCCTGAACTTTGGCAACCCTTATAGTCCTGAAGTGTTCTGGCAGTTTGTCCACGCCATTAAAGGCATGTCGAACGCCTGTAAAAAATTCGGAACTCCGGTTACCGGCGGTAATGTGAGTTTTTATAATCAGTCAAATATCGATGGTAACGTGGTTCCCATCTTTCCGACCCCGGTAATTGGAATGCTGGGCGTTCTTAACGACAAGGACCACATGATGACTATGGACTTCAAGAGCAAGGGCGACCTGATCTATATGCTCGGCGAAGCCCGTAACGACATCAATTCGTCTCAATACCTGGTCAATTATCATAAGGTGAAGCTGTCACCACCGCCCTATTTCAACCTTGACCGCGAATTTGTTACCCAGCATCTTTTGCAGGAACTGATAAACAGTAACCTGATCAATTCGGCACATGATATTTCTGAAGGCGGGTTGTTTGTTACGCTGTTTGAATCGTGCATGCATCACGATCTTGGTTTCGATATAACCACTGACTGTGAGATCCGTGAAGATGCTTTTCTGTTTGGAGAAGCACAGGGGCGCATCATTGTGAGTGTGAACGAGGATAACGAAGGAGAATTTATTGATTTTGTTAATGAATCAAAAGCAACATTTACCCTTCTCGGACATGTTACAAAAGGGGATATGCGTGTGGATGATATTTCTTTCGGTAATGTGAGAGATGCCAAATTGATCTATGAAAATGCACTGGAAGGTTATCTGAAATAATTCAAACATTCTTTTGCGTTCCTGTTCCGGCAAACTGAATTTTTTTTGGCCTTTAAATAAGAACTTATGTTTGAGAAATTATTCAGCCTGAAAAAAAATCAAACAAACATCCGTACGGAGATACTTGCGGGCATCACAACCTTCATTGCCGCGATGTACATCATTATCGTCAACCCTGCCATGGTTTCGGCCACGGGAATGCCATTCAGCGCGGTGCTCACCGGAACTGTGCTGCTAAGCGCTTTTTGTACGATCATGATGGGATTGTATGCCAACAACCCTATCCTTGTAGCTCCGAGCATGGGACTGAATGCTTTTTTTACCTATTTTGTCGTTGTTGGCCTGAAGGTGCCGTTTGAAGTAGCGCTGGGAGCCTTGTTCTGGGCAGGTATACTTTTTTTTATACTTTCTATATTTAATGTCCGCACAAAGATTGTTAAGGCGATACCAAAACAGGTGAGGTTTGCCATAGCCGGAGGTATCGGGCTGTTCATCGCGTTGCTGGGCTTTGTCAATTCGGGTTTTATTGTTGTGAAAGAGCCTTTTATCGGCCTGGGGCAGATGAATACTGTTACGTTGATATTTGCCGGAGGTATTTTGCTTACTTCAGTGCTGATGGTGAAAAAAGTAAAAGGCGCCATGATGATCAGCATTATTGCCATCACCTTGTTTTGTATCCCGGTTGGCCGGTGGTTTGGCGATGCTTCCACGGTGAACAATGCTGTACCAACGTTGATAAACTGGAAGGGATTTTATCAGGCGCCGGATTTTAGTTTATTCTTCAGGCTTGATTTGGTAAACTCCCTGAAGTTTGCAATTTGGCCGGTGATTTTTGCGGTAGTGTTTACGGATATGTTCGACAGCCTTTCGACTTTTGTGGGTGTTGCTGAAGCCGCCAATCTGAAAGACAAGAACGGAGAACCCCGCAACATCAAGCAATCGCTGATCGTTGATGCCGTGGCTACCGGGATGGCAGGTGTGATGGGAACTACATCAGGCACTGCCTATATCGAATCGGCTTCCGGGGTTGCCCAGGGCGGACGTACCGGGCTTACCGCTGTCGTGGCGGGTTTGTTGTTCATCCCGTTCATGTTTTTTTCACCCTTGCTTTCCATGATACCTTCGGTGGCAACGGCCCCGATACTGGTGATCGTTGGGGTGTACATGATGAAACCTATCATGAAAATCAGCTGGGACCATCTGGATGATGCCATCCCGTGTTTTCTGGCAATGATCCTGATACCGCTGACATACTCAATCACCCAGGGAATCATCTGGGGACTGCTGTCGTGGACCTTGATAAAACTCATCACCGGCAAGTTCAGGGAAGTTAATTTCACCCTGATCATTATCGATATTTTTTCAATCCTTTTGTTGATCTTTGAGTAAATAAATTGATAAATGAGAACATCCGGCACTTTTTTCCGATTCATTTTTTTTGTTAGCTTTTCATTTTTTTGTTTTCAGTTACATGCACAATTCAGCCGGGCTGAAATAATGGAAGACAACAGGAATTTCAGAATTAAAATGAACAAGGAGTTTGCTGATACAGCCGAAACACCGCTCACCAAAGAAGGGTTGAAAAGTTTTAAGGAGATCAGCTTTTTTCCTGTTAAAGTCAAATACCGTGTCAAAGCCAAACTGACACGTACCCCGGATGAAGTGCCTTTTGAGATGCCTCGTTCTAAAGGCAATACAGGCACTTACCGTAAATATGGCGAAGCTACATTTACACTTAATGGCAAAGAGTGCAAAGTGAATGTTTATCAATTTATGAAATTGATCAACGATGAAAAATATAAAAATGATCTGTTCCTTCCGTTTAAAGATCTTACAAACGGCAAACAGACCTATGGCGGAGGCCGATTCCTGGATCTGGTGATTCCGGAGGGTGACGAAATTATTATTGATTTCAACAAAGCCTATAATCCGCTCTGCTGTTATGGAAATCCAAGGTATTCATGCCCGATTCCGCCGGCAGAAAATCATCTGGAAATAAAAATATCAGCGGGTGAGAAAAAATATATGGGGAAGGAATAACCTGTATTTTATTGAAATCAGCGTTTTGGCTGATACCAGTAGATTTTGTAAATTTCAAATATCGGATAGCTCTTTATCAAAACGTGAGTAGAATTAAGTTCACTCAATATTGGGTTTTTGCCGAACGCAAAGTCAGTACCACAATCTATAAATATTACTTTTTTGGCAACAAGTTTAGTTTCGTCGAAGGATGAAAAATCACGTAAAGGAAAAATATTTTCTTTATTCAAAAGATTTATAGTGTTTTTGTAATCTTTAAAGTAACCGATGTTATAATGATAGGTAAATTCCAGATAACTGTATTCCGGTGAAATTATCACGAATGAATCAGGATCTTTTGCCTTCAGGTCATTTACAACTTGTATAACCTGATCAACTCTTCGATTGTTATCAGGCGAAAGACTAAGGTTGAAAAGCATCACAATCAACAAAAACATCGCTGCAACAAAACGGATAATTTGATTATCAGTGAATTTTGCAATAAAAACAGCAACAAGCAGGTAAAAGCTGATAGAAATATATATTATGTAACGGTCGAGAAACATTGGCACCCAATAGGAGGTAATGAACATGCCCAGATAAGGAAAAATAAACCAGATTGTTAAAACACGGGAGGAAGGACTTCGGAGAAATTCAGATAGTTTTGGTAAAAGCTGATGTTTCCGGATAAGCAGCACCACATAAAGAGCAACTACCAGAAGCATTGCAATCATCACAGTCCTGGAATTCAGAAAACGGTTGAGGTTGCCATACAATTCAGTAATTTCAGGCTTTTTGACCCAGGTGCCATGTTCAACAGAAACACCAAGCCTCTGCATAAAAACTATGATATTTGGGATATAGGATATAACGAGCAATACAAAAACGAAAAGCATTTTTTTCCAAATCCTGCGAAAATTTCCTACAAAAAATATGCTCACAAATTCAGCGGCCAAAACAAAAAAACCAAAATAATGCGCGTAAATCAATAATACATTTACTACCAAAAGCGATATATAAGGTTTCCACTTTTCAGGATTGTTGACCAACGAAAGAAAATAATATAAACTAAGAGCTGTAAGAAATACAAAAAGAGGATATACCCGTGCTTCGTGAGAAAAATAAATATGAAACAATGAAAAAGTAAAAATTAAAGCCGCGATTATTCCGGTTTGTTTTGAGAAGAATTTATTACCGCACAGAAAAATAACTGATGCAGTTAATGAACTGAACAACACTGATAAAAAACGAACTGAAAATGGGCCGATCCCGAAAATTTTTATCCAAAAATGTAACAAGATAAAATGCAGAGCCGGGTTGTTTTCTGTTTTTAGCATTTTGAAAATTGAAGGAAGATCCATTTGTGCATAAAAAATACTGAACGGCTCATCCATAGCGATCTCGTTCCTGGAAACGAAAAGTATTTTCAATACAAAATTTATCAGAAAAAAAAGCAGCGCTATGAATAAAATATCATACTTATTAAAAAAAGTGAATTTAGGCATACTCATTCGTGTTAAATAAACTCAATGTGAATTCAAAGTTTTATGATTTAATATCAGTCGTTTATGCATTATCTGCCACGTTTAATTACCTTGAAACTGCTGACTTTCTTCGAATCCGATACTGTTATGAAATAAATTCCATCTGCTTCGTTAGAAATGTCAACATTATAAGACCCATAAAAATTATTGCCGGTTATATCGGAACGTATTATCTGGCCATATAAATCCACTATCGTTATGACGGCACTTTCTGATAATTTGTTTTCAAAAAAAGATATTTTATACGTGCCATTTGAAATAGTAGGAAAGATGCCAAAAAGCTCATTTCCTTTTTCAACATCAGTTTCTTCAACATCAAGAATATGCTCATCGGTATTAGCATAACTGCAATCGTTCCCAATTCTCAGGACATAAATGTTTGATATTCCGATTCCCAATCCCTCTGAAGTACCGACACTAGCATAGCCTTTATCAGCTGTTTGTATTGTTTCGTAGCCAACATCATCTGCTATTGAACCGTCTGTATGGCTGCATTTAAAATTTACATTATCTCTCATGATCATCACGGATAAGTCTTTGGAACCGTCAATAAATGTTGTATAACCGGTAATTATAAAATGCGCAGAATCAGTAATATTTACATTGTATGCAATATCATCTGCAGGACCAATATCCCAGAATTCGGGCAATCTCCAGATATAATTAAGACCTTTATCAAATTTCATCAGCCATACCTCGTGCTGGATTGCATTATAACTCATGGTGGAGCCTACAAATACGAATCCCGTGTCGGGCGTTTGTTTAATCGAATAAATAATATCTTCTTTTTCCTCACCGTAATTTTTTGTCCAGATAGTATCACCATCCAGGTCCAGGTTTAATACATAGCCATCGTAACTTCCAAATCCAAAACTATTGGTAGTGGCGCCGATCAGGTATGTGCTGTCATAAAGGACATCCACTGAAGTTGCATAATCGGTGCTGTCGCCGCCAAACGTTTTTGTCCATAACGTATCACCATGATAATTGGTTTTTACTATATAAATATTTTCATTTGCGGCACCATAGCTATAAGTTTGTCCGGCAATCAGGTAAGCGCTGTCTTTAGTTTCTATTACAGCATTGGCAATATCCCAGTCCATGCCACCGTAGTAATGTTCCCATTCCACATTGATATTCGAATCTGTTTTGATCAGCAGCATGTCATAACCTTTTTCAGGAAGTTTGTCCGTTAATCCGCAGAAGAGAAAACCATGGTCGGAAGTGCGGATAAAATCGTTAGCCCAATATACCGGCCCGTCTCCGAGGTTTTTTTCGTAAAGGATAATACCCAGTGAATCGGTTCTTATAATATGTATGTTTGAATTGCCGCTGTTTGCGCTTACATTTCCCAAAATGTAAAAACCCTTGTCCCCCGCTTCGATGATGCGCCTGCCGTAATTGTACTGCCCGGAGCCATAGGTGTGATTAAATAACACAGGCTGGGCGTTTGTATTGAATCCAAGACACAACAAACTTAGAAGAACTATCAGGAATATGTCTGCTCGTTTTTTCATTTATAGTGTTTTGATAATGGAAATAAAACCACCCAGTCCGGCTGATTTTTTTGGGAACAAGTACGAATTTATATAGGCAGTCTGCAATTCGATATAAAACTTTTTGTTTACTGCGGCCGATATGCCCAAACCGTAATTATACCGCCCGTATCCGCCCGCTTCTATGGAAGGGGAAATGCTGATCACAGAATTTTTAACCGGGATATTCAGTGCAGGGACAAAACGAACCTGCGGCCGGTAAAGTGAGAAAAAATAATGGTTAAAACTAAACGACAAGGAAAGCCACCGCTTGAAAAAATATCTTTTATAACCAAGGTACATTTTCATGGGTATCATTTCGGTAAAGGCTGAATTTGTTTTTGCATAAGCAAAGGCGTTTAAAATAGTGTCGACGGAGCTTCCCGAAATTGTTTCCCCGTTGATATCAATAAGGTTATTGATTTCAAGGCCATCAAAATAAACGATGGTGTCTTTATCATAGCTTTGCGAATTTTTTTTCCACCTGATAAATCCAATATCTTCCAGTTGGCATTGAAATAAATTTGATTCGTCCTGGTAAGTATAGCCAAGATCTGCAGAAAATCCCCAGCCGTTTTCAGCCCCAAACTTTGAGTTGAGGGTATCCGAGCGTTTCATTCCCAGTTCCATTTGAACGTTGATGAATTCAGCATCTTTCTGCGTGTATATAGTGCCATAGGGTAATTCATATTGCTGCAGGCTCTGGCCGTTGTTAAAACCGATACCGGCAGTCAGCACATGTTTCCTGCTAACTTTTTGCCAGGTCTTGTTTATACCTGCCTTGATCTGCTGAAAATTTAGGTAATTCAATGAGAGATTTTTAAGTACTAAAAACTGGTTCGTAAAATCCTTGTTGCCGAAAAAAAAGAGGTGAAAGAAATTTCTATTAAACCGTAATTCCATCAGGTTGTGGTTTTCAAACCCTGCGTAATAATTTATCCGCCGCGGCGGATTGTTTTTTTTACCGGGGATGTTCACATAAAGATCGGTATTGAAATAATACCCGAGAATATTATAGGTTGTATTCAACCCATTCATGGCATCAGTTTTCATTGTGTAATCGAGAAACTGGCCTTTATAAAACGAACCGGCAAATTTGTTGGTAAGCTTGTTGGAATTGAACCCCAGTTCTGAATTCAGGGAGAGATAATATTTGTTTTCATCAATGTTTTCGGAATAATATAACTGCGAAAAACTTTGTTGTGCTGAAACGCACAGGAGGAAAGCCAAAAGCCATAGGTGATTATATGTTTTATTGAATTTGAATCTCATAACATTACAACTGTATCAGGTAATTAAAATCCCCTGTGAGCTTCAGGTCAAGTTTGTAATGATCGTAGATCTTCACGTAATGCCCGGCACCGCTGGTATTAAAGTGTGAAACGATCAGCATTTTTTTTGTTTGGTACAGCAAGGGGATTTTGTTTTCGGGTAAGGGAATCGTCAACACCGAACGTTTAGGATGAACAACAGTATAGTATGAGTTCATGAAAGGAGCAGCAATCAGATCCGGAAATAAAAGTGAATCCGTTATCTGTTTGTTTTCGTCCAGCAGATACAACTGAATCTTTGCGCTGAAAGGAAATCCGTTATCAGCCAGCAGGCTTAGCGTACCTGATTTAATGGTATTGGAATTTTCACCCAGATCAAAATCAACGGTGTCAGTCAGCGTCAGGTCATTGGCGATGAGCGACAGTGGGATCTCCATGTCTAATGAGGCGTTCAGGTAATTACCATAATAATAAAAATCATTACCTGATGAAACATTCCCCAGCGGATTAGACAGCACTTTTATTTTATAGGAGATCATATCCGGAATATTTTCTATCAGGTCAAGCACATTGGAATTGCTCAGTGCGTGGCTGTACTTTGAGGGGTTCACAGGTTCGTCCGAAATTCCTGTTTCAGTACCGCGTGAAATATTGATGGTTTGTCCAATGATCGGGTCGTCAAGAGAAACCGAATGGCCGGTTTTGGAGTTTATTGAGGTGATATTATTGAACACCACCTGTGCATCCACGCCGAAGCCATTCTCAACATTAAGATTCATTATGATGCTCTCAAAATCGAACGTGCCGGAGGTGATTTTGTCGAAAATATCGATACTTGTGGTATCGGGCCCAAAAGAAAAATCAGCGCTGCCAAAATATCCCTTAGCATACTGCATGGAAATGTCCTTGAAACGTACGTTAAAACGAAATTCGTCGAGGCTGTCCAGCGTATATGCATTCCCTGAAGGATCAAGCTTTGCGGTGGTGGTGCTGGTCAGAATATTTGAGCTGAGTCCTGTTGGGCCTCGCAAATCCAAACTGTAACCTGAGATGTCATATTGTTTTTCAAAATGGAGCACGGTGCCCGGCAGTGCGGCAGGAATGATTTCTGTGACCTGAAAGGGGCTGCCATACAATGTTGCATAAGGAATTTTGTAAGAAACTATGGTAGGCTCTGTAATAGAGGAAAAAATTTCAAGGGCCAGAAATCCTGAATGAAAATCAACCCTGGATATTTCTGCATCATGCACGGAAAGGGTGGTGCTTTCAGTAAAATTTAAAAATGTTTGTCCCGGATTTATCACAAACCCGGCCAGCGGTGGAAGGTATTTGTGTGAAAGCGTATCGGGCATATCCACCAGGGAATCCAGTGAAAAATTGTAAAATGAATATTGGTAAACCAGGCTTAAGGAATTATCATTATTCACAGTGAGCAATGAATCAGGAAGTATATTTCCCAGTCCCATGGTTGATTTCAGCAACGGAGCATTGATGTTTACTTCCCAGCTGGGATCAATTTTTCTGCATGAAACCATGGAAAAGCAAAACAAAACTAGTAGCAGGATTTTTTTTGATCTCATGGTTTAATACTTGTACTTGTTTTTCCACCTGATTTTTAGAAAATTGCGAAGCTCATTCTCGCGTGCGTTGGATTGAGGGTCATATAATTTTTTACCTGATATTTTTTCAGGCAAATATTCGAGTTCGGTAAAATTGTTTTCAAAATCATGGGCATATTTATAGCCCTGGTGGTAACCGATTTCCTTCATTAGTTTTGTAGGAGCGTTTCTGATAGGCATGGGAACAGGCAGATCGCCGGTTTCCTTAAACAGGGCATGGGCATTTTGTATAGCCTTGTAAGAAGCGTTGCTTTTGGCTGAACATGCGAGGTAAATGGCTGTCTGCGAAAGTATCAGCTCACATTCAGGATAGCCGATCATCTGGACCGCCTGGAAGCAATTTGTGGCAAGCAGCAGGGCATTCGGATTGGCATTGCCGATATCTTCAGAAGCGAGGATCAGCATACGCCGGGCAATAAATTTGGGGTCTTCGCCGCCTTCTACCATGCGGGCAAGCCAATACACGGAGGCGTTCGGGTCGCTGCCGCGCATCGATTTTATGAATGCAGAAATAATATCATAATGCTGTTCGCCCAGTTTGTCATACAACGCAATATTTTGTTGAATGATTTTCAGTACGATGTCATCGGTGATTATTAGTTCTTTCGCATTGTTATTCTCAGAGTTGACAACGAGTTCAAGAGCGTTGAGCAGTTTGCGTGCATCACCTCCCGAAATCCGTAACAATGCTTCATTTTCTTTAATAACAATTTTTTTTCCTATTTGCTCCGAAAGTAAACTCCTGCCTTTTTCAATTATTTGCAAAAGCTCCTTTTTCTCCAGGTTTTTCAAAATGTACACCTGGCATCTTGATAACAGTGGAGAGATTACTTCAAAGGAAGGGTTTTCAGTTGTGGCGCCAATAAGGATGATAACACCTTTTTCTACGGCGCTAAGCAGCGAGTCCTGCTGGCCTTTATTGAAACGGTGGATTTCATCGATAAACAGTATTGATTTTTCTTCGTTCTGGGTAGCTTTTTCAATTACGCTTCTCACATCTTTAACCCCGGAATGAACAGCACTCAGCGTGAAAAACGGACGGTTCAGCTGTTTTGAGATTATATAGGCAAGCGTTGTTTTACCAACTCCCGGAGGGCCCCAGAGTATCATCGAAGGAATGTTGCCCGACTCGATAGCCTTGCGGAGTATGGCATCATCACCAACCAGATGCTGCTGGCCGATATAATCCCCGATGGTTGCCGGGCGCATTTGTTCTGCAAGTGGAGCGGTTGTCTGCATGTAGTTTTAAAATACGAAAATACAAAAAAGTAATATTATAGCATCATAAAATAAAGAGGCTGCCCTTTTGGGACAGCCTCTTTGTCAGATTAAATCTTGTAATTAACTAGCGGACAATATTGATTTTTTGTGTAACAACCTTTGAGTCGGTAATAACTTTTACAATATATGTTCCGATTGACAAATCAGAAGTATTTATCATCTTTACATTTCCAAAGGAACCAACAATTTCTCCCATAGTGTTAAATATCTCAATTGATTTCACATTGGTGGCAGCAACATATAATTTATCGCTGGCTGGATTAGGGAATATAGATAATAAATCTTCTTTTATATCGCTAATGCCAGAAGCTGCATCAATTTTCACAAGGTCAAGTCCGATAAAAGCGCCATCATTTGCATTATCAGCAACGTGTTCGTTGAAAGCCAGATAAATATTCTGACCTGCATATGCTGATAAAGGAACGGTGAATAATGTCCAGTCACTTGTTGTGAATTGTGTTGTATCTGTTGTTAAAAGTGTTGTTGTAAAACTTGCGGATGCATTAGTTGTAGTTGATACCTTTACATCAACAAAATCCTGAAAACCACCATTCCAGAATATGTAATAAGTTAATGCCTGATTGGCTTGTACAGCAATTTGCGGAGTGATAAGCCACTGATCGTTTGATGTTGCTCCACCAGTGTTCCAAGTGCAATAAGCTGCATAATTATCCCCACCTGTCGGTGTGGTCATTGTGCCACCGGTCCAACCTGGTAAAGGTGTAGTGCCTGAAGCTATCTGAGCCCAGCCGGTACCTGCATCAGGACTTTCTATTGTCCAGCAAGCAGGAGGCCAAGTTGTGCTTTCAAAACTTTCAGTCCACGGGAAAGTATTAATGGCATCGCAGGTAACAGCAGTTCCTGTAAGAGTGATACTGATGTTACCGCCATTGGTGGCAATAACAGCTGTTTGGTTGGTTGTGCCAGCTACAGTCGGGGTGTAGGTAAAAGTAAAAGTTGCAGAAGCGCCGGCAGCTAAACTTACTGATCCAGGTACTAATGTGGTTGTAAAAGGAGCGCTGATTCCACTGATTCCACTGCATGTCAGAGGTCCAGAAGTGCCAACATTTGATAATGTAAATGTTCCTGAAGTAGCCGTATTAGGTAATTCAAGTGTGCCTGCATCCCAGGTTAGAGGTGTGCATCCTGCCGTTGGTACAGAAGGTGCAGTTCCGCACATGGCTCTGATATTCCAGTTATAAGTTAATCCAAAATCAGCCAGGTGACCCCATGAATCCAGCCAGATCCAATCTGCGTTTGCGTTTGTCGGGCCAGCATCACAACCAGCAGGGTAACCAGCTGTTGTGGTTAAATGATAACCAATAAAAAGGTCACCGGTTGCAGGAATTGGAAAAGGTGTTGTCAGCAATACGTTGTTCCATCCTTCAACAGGTGTAAAAGGCTGGCTATAAAGCAATGTATTAGTATCAGAATAAATTCTTAATTCTATTGCTGTTAAATTGGTAACAACATTAATAAATAATTTTTCTGAAAGAATTGAATGCCCGGCTGTGTAATGTGATGCTAATGTTGCGGCCGGGAAAAATGCATAAACGCCAAAAGTTGCAGGTCCGTTAACGCCAATAGCATCATAATTATCGGTATCATAGTTTAATGAGTCAACCACAGCCTTGGTGTTGTTCTGCTGCATGGTATTGATTCCCTTAATTACTCTTACCGCCTGAAGTGTGCCTACATCGGCTTTATGCACTTGGGCAAAAATAACTCCGCTAACAAGAAGCAAAGTCATGAACATGTAAATCTTTTTCATAATTTGGTTTTTGGGGTTAGTAATTTTTTTGTGCAAATATATAAAAAAATAAACAACAATTTGATTTTTATCAAACATCTTTTTCACAACAGAAGTTGATTATTTTCATTTATAAACTTATGGCTCCCGCTGCTTATAAAACATGAGGCATTTTTTGAAAAGCCTCCTTGTTAAAATTGTATGTAGTTGGTGGTTACCGGACAATAGTGATTTTTTTGGTGTCTATCTTGGAATCAGTTATTATTTTTAGGATATACGTTCCGGCCATCAGATCAGATGTGGTTATTAAATTTTCGTTTCCATAAGAAGCAACGACCTCGCCGATCAGGTTATAAATTTCCACCGAGGTAATATTGTTTGCAGTGATGTATAATTTATCGTTTGCTGGATTAGGAAAAACAATGATATTATCGCTTGTTTCTGGCATATCAATTCCGGCCGATGGGTCGTGAAGAATTAGGTCAACAATAGGAACAATGCCTGTTATGGGGTACCAGCCCCAGACACTGTTAACCTCAAGATATGCGGCACCTGCCACCGCGGCGTTGCCAAAGTAATCCTCGTCTGAACCAACATAAATAGTATCATTATTTGCAATATTCACGGCCATGGATATTGTGGCACAAAGCGTAGTGCCTGCTGCAACGTTGTAAGGGGTCGTAAGACCCAATGTAATATATGCCGGTAAATTAGCTGGAACAAGAGTAAAAGGTAATGACTGGCCAACAAGTGTATGAACATTTACCCCGGTAACCGTGTACAATTTAGCTGTAATGCTGGTATTGGGTGTAGCATCATAAATAATTGCCGATATGCTGTCAACCAGATCAGCATTTGTAAACTTGTAATTTGCACCAAATTCCATTCCTGTGGTTGGAGGGGCATCGGTTCCAAAACTATAGGGAGTCAGAAAATTGTCAAAATCCTGTGTCCGTGAAAAATAATTTGGGTTTGCCAAAAAAGAAACTGAATCGCCAACATTGTCGGCAAGGTTTGCATCTGTTTCTGTCTGGGTAACTGATAATTTGGCTTTATAAAGTGTTGGTGTATCCGGAACCGATATGGCAGGTTGTGCCCATAACGTATCATTGGCAGTTGCGGCCAGTGAAGCTATAGCAGCGCTATTTACTGTAATTGCGCCATTGTTGATGTCCAGATTCAGTGTTACATTTGTAAGAGCGGAGGAACCGTTGTTCATGACATCTTCACCGTAACTTACAGTGCCCATTTGACTGTATGGAATAACTTCATAATAGCCGTAACCTGTACCATCAAGGTCTAAGAATGATTTTGTTGCTGCAATATCGTATGGAACAAGATCGATGACTTTTACATCATCAACCATCCATGCATAGCCGCAACCGGGATTACCGCCCATGCTGAACGGGCTGTAAAATGTAAAACGGATCCAAACAGCAGCCTGATTGGCAGCCACAGAGCTTATATCGACAGATGTGTGCAAGGGATTGGCAGTAAAATCTTCATGTCCAAGGGTATTGTTAACAATAAATTTTGTCCAGAAGGCACCATCAGTACTTACGTAAACAAAAGTACTGTCATTATACTTTTTATAATACTGTTCAAAGGTGAGCGCCACACTTGGATGTCCCGTACAACTAAAATAATTTGTTGTAGATAGATTTGCAATTTGGTTCCCGCTGCATATATCATCCGAATCAAACAAGGCAAAACCATTGGCAGCAGTTGTTGATGCAATACCTGCAATTGGGTTATTGCCAGAGGGAACTCCGGTTCCAATAACCCAGTCACCGGTAGTGCCTGCATTATGAGATATGATCCAGTCTGATGGTACGGAAAAATCGCTTTGCCAGATAATGGCTTTAGCCTGTGACGGATGGTAAATGGTCGCCTTTTTTGTGATTAAAGGTTTATGCTTAAGTGTGTTAACCATTGCATTTTGAGCAAATACGATCACACTAAAGGAAACTGCAATAGCAAAAAAGAAAAATTTTTTCATTTTTAATAATCTTAATGAATGGAAAATTATGCAAATATGTAAAAAAAATGCATTGCAAAAAATATTTTAACATACCAAATATAAAGATTCCGGAACAACCTTTACTTCTATAGATTTTCCCAGGTCAATCTCATCACCGTCGATATGAGCAACATTGTTTTTCGACTGAATGATTTTAACATTCGTGGTTTTAATGATTTTTACAATGGGCGTCTTATGCAACAGCCCCAAAAAGAAATGTGGAATTAAAAAAATGACATAATAGATTCTTGGCTTTCTGACAATACAGAAATCTATCAAGCCGTCATCTATTTTTGCGGTCGGGGCTATGCGTGCATTAAATCCAAACTGGTCGGAATTGCCGAAACTCAGCATAAAAGCACTTTTTTTCATTACCTTCCCGTCCACATAAATTTTAAACCGTTTTGGCTGGTAGGTAATATATTCCAGGAAAATGATTTTTGCATAAGACCAGAACCCACGTGTACGGCTGGTCGAGAATTTTTTGGCTACATGAGCATCAAATCCTATTCCTGCTATGCTTACAAAAACATGCCCGTTGATCAATCCGGTATCAATGAGCTTAATTGTAAACCGGTTAATTATTTCCAGCGCTTTCCTGGTATTCAGTGAAATGTTCAGAAAATGGGCAAGCCCGTTGCCCGATCCTGCAGGTATTATTCCTAAAGCAGTTTGTGTACCAATGAGTCCGCGAGCTGCTTCATTGATGGACCCGTCGCCTCCGACAATAATCACCGCATCAAACTTTTGCGCTGCTGCCTCCCTGCTCAGAACCACTGCATGTTCTCTGGCGTTGGTATAACAAACCTCATATTCAAATTTTGATGTGTCAAGGTTATCACGTATCAACCCTTCAACTTTTTTTTGCTTGCCGATACCCGATTTGGGATTGATTATGAACCGTAATTTTTTCTTTTGGTCATTCATTGGTGTCTGTCAGTTTGTTTTTTATCATCCTGTGGTTGTATGATTGTATGTAAGCTTTTAAAAAATTTTCCAGCGCAGCGCGTTTTCCCGGACGTGTATACAACAGACCCTTTTTCAATAATTTATCCTCGATAAAATTATACAAAGCATGGCTTTTGTCGCCGTCAAACTGAATCAAAAAACTGTCTTTCAGAAGCTGATAAGAACCGTTATAATAATTTATGGAGAAATGTTCCGCTGTTGTATCAAACACACTGTTCCCAAAAGAAATGTATGGTTCATCATAATTTAGAAAATCCAGTACGGAAGGCAGAATATCTGCCTGCTGGCAAATGGTCGGATTCCTGCCTTCAAGATTGCTGTTATGCAAGTAAAAAATCAGCGGAACAGCAAAAGAACCCGCATTGTTATGATAATAGGCCGAACCGGCCAGCGATGAATGATCAGAGGTAATCACAAACAAAGTACTGTCGAACCAGGGCATTTTTGAACAGGAATTAAAAAATTGTTTTAATGAATAATCTGTGTACATAATACTTTCGTGAATCTCCAAAGAACCTTTTTTGAATTTATTTTTATATTTTTTGGGTATCGAATACGGATGATGAGAAGACAACGTATAAATGGAAGCAATAAAAGGCAGGTTGGTTTTATTCATAATTTTCACGGAGTACTGTAAAAACTCTTCATCATAAATACCCCATTTCCCGTCATAATCAGCGTCGTTGTTGTATTCATTTTTTCCTACATAACTCTCAAAACCAGCCATTTTGGCATAGGCGTCAAAATTCAGTGTTCCGTTTTTCCCGCCGTGAAAAAATACCGATTGATACCCGTATTTTTTTAATAACAGCGGCAGCGAATTGATCTTATTGCCCGAAAAGGATGAGGTGAGGTAAGAGTCATCCATCAAAGAAGGTAGCCCCGAAAGTATGGATGGTATTCCTTCTATCGACCGTTTGCTGTTGGCAAACATTTGTTCAAAACAAAGACTATGCGCAATCAATGAGTCCAGAAAAGGTGTGTACCCGGTATATTTTTTATCATCAATATCCTGGTTTAGAGTACCTATATATTCTTTTGAAAGACTTTCAACTATAATTATTACGACATTTAGCTTTCTGAACGGCTGGTCTTTTTTATGCCCGACATTCTTTAGCGGGTTATAAATTTTTTCAGATTGCTGCTCATCAAAATAATTTTTTTCTTTAAGGACCTGCATTTTTGAAGTGCTGTAAATGGAAAAAGGTGTATTTATGACCAGAGGTACGTTGTCGGCTGTAGTATATTCTCCGGCAGTAACCAGGCTTATAGGCCTTAACTGAAATCCGCCCCGGAAAAGAAGAACAGACAAACTTATGGCAATCGCAAACCAGGAAAAAGCTAACAGGTATTGAATAAATGATTGGTTACGGATCGCGTACGTGCGTTTTGTTTTTTTAAACAGGAATACCAGAAGCACAATCAGCGCGATCCATATAAGAAGGATGTACCAGTAATCGGCAACATATTTCCAGAAAACTGTTCTGAAATCATCACCGATAAAAATGGATTTAATAATGTCGTAGGTGGTCCGCCTGAAAACATACCTGAAATAAACCGCATCAACGCAGTTTAGAAGCAGGGCGATGGCATTGGTCACATAAAATATTATTTCAAGGGTTTTCTGGTATGTTTTATTACCCCGGAAATTAAAAGGGATGGTCTGAAAAAATATATAAATGATATTTACCAGGACAATGGCAGAAATATCAAACTTCAATCCGTATATGAGTATAAAAAAGAACTCTTTAAAATCAATGGTAAAATAATTTGAATTGAAGAGGTAAAAAACTATCCGGGTGAAGGTGAAAAGAATAATTATAATAACTATCCTGGAAATCAGCGCAAAGTATATATTATCAAAACGGAATAGTTTTTTCATGAATTTCAACCCTTCATAAATTCTTGCAAATATACATAAACCTTAAATTAAACTATGAATTTTTAGAGATCCCTGGATATGCTGTGTTATCCGACGGATCTTATCTTAATCAGATGGGCAGCCTTCATTTATGAAAATGCAGCCCTGTCAAAATGATCTTAAGGTTTAAGAGATTGTTTAAAAAGGTGGCGCTTCAGAGCAATAGTTTCTCAGAAAAATAAGAAAAAAGAAATCAGAAAATCTTGACTTCAACTTTACGCTTTACCTCAACAGCATTATTTCCGGCATTGTCACTGACGTTATACGTAACGTAATAAGTCCCGATAGTATTTATATCCACCGGATTGTAAATAACAATCTCCGAAGTAATATCGCCGTCAGTTTCATCAAGGGCCGTAGCTCCTGCATCGGTATAAGATGTTCCCAGCTCGGCATATACCTGTTGCGAACCTATCAGCGTAATAACAGGAGGCGTTTTATCTTCAGATGAATCTTTTTTACACGAGACAAAACTAACTGTGACCAGAAATAGCAGTATAAAAAATGATTTTTTCATGATGTTATTTTTTAAAGACCATAAATCCGTTAGTGATAACGCCTGATACTGAGTCGGTGAAATTGACCTCGAATATAGTCGTATCGTTGATAGTTTTGACCAGGCCGTTACCTTCAAATTTGTGAGAAACTGCAGGGATGCCGGCTGTTGAAGTCTGGGAAGGAAAGCGGATGGTGTCGTTTGAAATATCAGCAAATACTGATGCATTTTGATAACTGGCAAAACCGGCAATCCAGATACGTTTGTTTAGTATTGTCGATACGGTTACTGCTGATAATTGGTTTGTTGTATCAGCTGCGGTGTAACAGGTTCTTGTATATTGCCCGTTGTATATTTCAGCTTCATTACGGACAACGACGGTGCGTATGGCCTGTCCCGAATTACCTGCAGCATCTGATGCAATGTAAACGATATTATAAGTCCCGGCAAAATCCGTGTTAACTTCACCTGAAACTTCAACAGTTAATGTTCCGTCGGTATTGTCATAAGCGTCAGCCCCGGGATCTGTAAATTCAGAATTAAGAATAATTGTAATGAAGGAATCACCCCTGAGGGTTACTACAGGGTTTTCTTCATCTTTTTTTTTACAGGAAAAGACTGAAAAGACCAGCAGGAGCATTAATAGAAATCTGAATTTGGAATTCATTTTTTATAAGAATTATCCGGTTATTGTCTTGTATAAACACCATGTCCTGAGTATTCTACCGTGCCATTGTTTATGGAGTAGTTTATCGTAAAAACAGAATCGGAAGAAAATGTTCCCGAACCCGAAAAAGTCTTGTTTTCAGGAACAGCACCGCAGTTTATTGTTTGTGACGGCACAACAATGCTTGTGTTGCTCAACGTAGCATAAACCACCGCATTTTCGATTCCTCCAAACCTGGTGAAATATATGACATTGTTTGAAGTATCGGGGGCAGAAACCGTATCATTATAAGTAATATCCGGTTCAACACCTATGAAATTATCTATTTGAAAATTCCCTGCAAGAAAAGGCCCTGCATCTACAATAACGGTGCGGGTTTCGCTGACCTTGTTTCCGGCAGCATCTTCACATGAATATGTTATTGTATATTCTCCGGCCGAAAGTGTGTCTACACTACCTGTAATAGAAACAGTAAGGGTTCCGTCAATATCATCCGTGGCTACGGCACCTGCTTCGGTATAGGGAGTGCCAAAGATAATTACCTGAGGGTTGCTTCCCTGTATTGTAAGGACAGGAACAGTGGTATCATCTTTTTTGCACGAACTGGCACATAACAGAACCGTAAAAAATAGTAAAGTGTATTTTTTCATTTATTTTCAGTTTGAAACTATTATTAATAATAATGTCAAAAGTACGATTTTATTTTTTTGCAGGGTAAAAAAAAATCCCGGCTGTTTTCACAGCCGGGATTTTTAATAAAAAAATATCAATTAATTTTTTGTAAAAACATCAATTCCTGTATAAGTTTGTGCAGGTGAACCTGAAACTTCAGTTAAGTTAACAGTAATTACCATAGGTGTTGTGGTTACGGTACCGCTACCTGTAAAAGTACGCATTTCTGCAGGTGATCCGCAGTTAATACTCTGTTGCGGCATATTGATCGTTGTGTGAGCTGCATTCATGTCAGCATAAGGATTGCAACCGGTATAATAAGCAAATCTGCTGAAAACAATACGGTTGTTAACAGTTGTTGAAGCAGTTATTGTTTCTGTCCATGCAAAATGCCATGTTCCGCTTATTCCATCATCAGTTGCAGCATAACTACCTTCATAATAGCGGGCATCGTTTGCAACGATAACAGTCCTATCAATATCGCCTGTATTTCCGTCTACGTCGGTTGCGGAATATGTATAAACATACGTTCCAGCAATATCTTTGTTAAAAGCAGGCACACATGTAGTAGTAACGGTCAGAATGGTTCCGTCTTCTGCAGTTGCAGTTGCACCCGGATCAGTATAGGCAGCATTCAATGGGGTAGTCACAGATGCATCACCAATTAAAACAACAGTAGGAGCCACTGTGTTTGTTTTGTCGCAACCGGTAAATGTAATTGTGCCAGCAACCAATACGATTGAAGCAAAAACTAAAGCAATCTTTTTCATGATTTTTCGATTTTGGTTAATAAATTGTTATTTAAATGGTTAAATAGTGAATTCGGTACAAAAGTATAAAAAATAAAGGAGAATTGCATTTTTTTTTTAAAAAACTTTTTATTTTAAAATATTGTATTACTTTTGTAACCCAAAATCAATTATTTAAAACCAAAAAAATGAAAAAATTATTTTCAGTATTAGTAGTCGCTGGTATGGTAGCTCTCGTAGCTTGCGGTCCTAGCGCAGAAGAAATCGCTGCTAAAGCAAAAGCAAAAGCTGATTCAATCGCTGCTGTAGTTACAGCTGATTCATTGAAAGCTGTTGCAACTGCTGATTCAATTGCTGCTGCTGATAAAGCAAAAGCTATTGAAGATTCTATCGCAAAAGCAACTCCAGTAAAAAAGAAGTAAGCGATTGTTCATTATTTTAAAAGAGGCGGAAATTTTCCGCCTCTTTTATTTTATGCATCAGGCAGGTTTATTAAGTTAAAAAAAAGTTTTTATTCATATTCCTGTTTTTTTTTATTAATTTTGCTCCCGAATTAATAACCAAAATTTAAAAAAAAATGAAAAAATTATTTTCAGTTTTAGTACTCGCCGGTATGGTGGCTCTTGTAGCTTGCGGACCGAGCGCTGAAGAAATTGCTGCAAAAGAAAAAGCAAAAGCTGATTCTATCGCTGCTGCTCAGAAAGCAATTGACGATTCTATCGCTGCTGCTGAGATCGCAAAAGCTGATTCTATCGCTGCTGCTGCTCAAAAAGTTGCTGATTCACTAGCAGCTGTTGCAAAAAACACAAAAGGAACAAAAGCTCCTAAACAAACTACTTATCCTGGACAAACTACCAAGAATGCTCCTAAAGGAAAAGGTTGATCTTTTTATGAAAAATAATAAAAAAGGGCTGAGTTTTCAGCCCTTTTTTATTTGCCGCATATTTCATTAATAAAACTGATAATCCTGTAGAGTTCAACAGACGCTTCATCCGGGTAAACAATATGTGAATCATCATTACAGCCGCTTTTTGAAACAATAAACAAACTGTATTTCTGTGTATTATTATCAGGAGTTTTAACTATTTTGTTTTCAAGTTTTTTCCGTTCACTATAATATTTTTCAATTTTTGCCTTATCCTGATCATTTTGTGGAGTATAAACCGTATTCCCTTTTGCGCTGAGTTTTGTATCCTTAAGCTGGCTGATCCCAATTTTTTCAGGTAAAAGACTTATTTCATTGTAAACAGATGAATTATTTAGGGATGCTTCCTGAAACTTCAAAAAGTCCCATTTATCCTCATACCTTATTATTATTTTTCCAACGGCCTTCTTTCCATTTTTAATGATCCTGTTGTTTTTTGCTTCTTTTTTCTCAACAGGTACATTCAATGTGTTTTCATTAATAACTAAAATTGAATCTGTCCGTTGTATGATGAAAAAACCGTTTGATTCCCGGAAAGTCCAGCCCTTTGGAAGGTATTCAATTATAATATTTATAATACCGTCTGAACGATACCCGGTTGTTACAATTTCTTCTTCGCTTGCCTGAGCTGAAACTTTTGATATTTCTGAGTAAAAAATTATGAATGTTGCAACTAACAACATTAATAAAGATTTTTTTATTTTCATGATAGATTAATTTGAGTCGGTGCTTTCAAAAAGCATACCATAAAAATAATAATTTTTCAGGAACTATTTTGAGCTGTAGTAAACGGATGATAATTGACTGTAAAAAAACAATTTCAAAAATATTCAAGATAATATTTAATGAATGACTAATTTTGTGAAGCCGATAAATAACAGAAAAATGGAACAAAATAAAACAGCAACTATTGGAAACAAAGGCAAAGGTGTCAGGTCTGATTGCCAGGTTTTTTTGGAGGTATTAGATTCCGGTGGGATTAGTATTGAGCAGGTAAGTAAAGTCAATGCACTTTATGGCAAATCAATACGCAAAGGGATTGAAGAAATCCTTGGTTTTTTTGACATAAAAAATGCAAAGGTGGTTATCGAAGATTCGGGGGCGCTTCCTTTTGTGATGGCTGCCCGTATGGAAGCCGCGGTGAAAAAACTGATAAAAACGGACAAAGAATTTCTTTTGCCTTTTTTACCACAAAATAATTATCAGACCGAGCAGGAGAAAAACAGGATTTCCCGTTTGTATCTGCCGGGCAATACACCCAGCCTAATGATCAATGCCGGGATACATCATCCCGATGGTATCATTCTCGACCTTGAAGATGCCGTTGCTCCTGATAAAAAATTTGAAGCAAGTTTCCTGGTTCGCAATGCATTGCGCAACCTTGATTTTTATGGCGCCGAACGTATGGTCCGCATCAATCAGGTGCCACGGGGCCTGGAAGACCTCGATTATATCGTGCCGCACAATGTGAACCTGCTTTTGGTGCCGAAATGCGAAAGTGCCGAGCAGATACACCTTGTCAACAACAGGATTGCTGAGATAAAAGCAAAACAAAAGATTACAGGAAATATATGGCTGATGCCGATCATTGAAAGCGCCCTGGGTGTTATAAAGGCATACGAGATTGCTACTGCTGCAGAGAATGTGGCAGCTCTTGCCATTGGCCTTGAAGATTACACCGCTGACCTCGGGATCAGGCGCACCGCCGAAGCTACAGAATCATTTTTTGCGCGCAGCATGGTTGTTAATGCATGCAAAGCCGTCGGAATACAGGCTATTGATTCTGTATTCTCTGATGTTGCTGACATGGAAGGGCTTAAGCAGAATGTACTCAGATCCAAGGCGCTGGGTTTTGATGGAATGGGGTGCATACATCCCCGTCAGATAAGGGTTTTACATGATAATTTTGCACCGGACGAAACAGAAATAGCTAAGGCTAAAAAAATCGTTAATGCTTTCATAGAAGCAAAAGAAAAAGGTTTGGGTGTGGTTTCTTTAGGTACAAAAATGATTGATGCGCCCGTGGTAAAACGTGCGCAAAAGACCATTAACCTTGCAATTTCAACTGGAAAAATTTCGAAAAACTGGAGGGAAGAAGACAATGAAAAAATATGATAAGCTTGTAGTGAATGCTATTGGACGTACGGTACCGACCATTATCAACGGAAAACCTGCTATTCCTTACATGGGGGTTGGGAAATATAAACCTACAGGAAACAAACACGCTCCTGCAATTGCCTCCTGTGCTGATTACCCTGCCGATGGAAATAAAACACTGACTTCCCTGAAAGAGGCCCTGGTAAAATGCGGGATCAAAGACGGAATGACCATTTCGACACATCATCATTTCCGTAACGGCGACCTTATTGCACAACAAATTTTTGAAATCGCTGCAGAAATGGGAGTGAAGGACCTGATGTGGTTCCCTTCGGCATCCTTTGAATGTCATTCACCAATGACAAAATTTCTGGAAGACGGAACGATACATCATATTGAAGGTAGCATGAACGGCTCCCTCGGACGGTTTACTTCAGAAGGAAAAATGAAAGGACTAGGCGTGTTGCGTTCGCATGGCGGCAGGTATCAGGCTGTGCAGGACGGTGATGTACATATTGATATTGCAGTCATTGCTGCTCCTACGGCCGACGCTTTCGGGAATGCTACTGGCGACCGCGGCCTTGCAGCCTGCGGACTGCTTGGCTTTGCCCTTGCCGACTCACAATATGCAGACAACGTCATCATTGTTACGGATAACCTTGTTCCTTTTCCTTGCATACCATGGCAGATCCATGGAAATTATGTGGATCATGTTGTAGTACTTGACAAAATAGGTATCCCTGAAAAAATCATTTCGGGCACCACCGAGGTAACCAAAAGCCCCGACCGTTTGCTTTTGGCAGAATGGACCGCGCAGTTTTGCGATGAGGCAGGCATCATTCATGATGGATTTTCATTCCAGGCCGGTGCCGGCGGTACCGCGCTTTCGATAGGGATTTATTTTGCTGATATCCTTCGCCAGCGTGGCATGAAAGCCCGTTTTGCCCGCGGAGGCAGTAATAAATACCTGGTTCAGATGCTTGAAGAAGGGTTAGTAGATTACATCCTCGACGGACAGACGTTCGATCTGGAAGGTGTCCGTTCCATGCGCGAAAACCCGGGACATATAAATACCAGCCCTTTTACAAGTTACAATTACCACGGAAAAGGAAACTTTGCATCCATGCTGGATGTAGTGATCCTGGGGGCCACCGAAGTTGATGTAAACTTTAATGCCAATGTGGTGACACATTCAGACGGAACGTTACTCCACGGCATAGGTGGATGGCAAAACTGCCTGTTCTCGAAATGTACCATACTTCCGGTTCCCTTGTTCCGTGACAGGATTCCGGTTATCATTGATGAAGTTGCAACGATCTGCGGGCCGGGAGAACTGATAGACGTAATTGTCACCGAGCGCGGCATTGCGATCAACCCGTTGCGCACCGATCTTATCGAAAAAATGAAGAACACCTCGCTTCCGATAAAAACAATTCAGGAACTGAAGGCAGAAGCTGAAGCAATTTGCGGAGTCCCTGAAAAGGTTGAATATGAAGACGAAATTGTGGCCGTGATCAAATGGGTTGACGGAACAGTAATTGATTCGGTGAAGAAGTTGAAGGTCGGTAAATAGCCACTAAGCCACGAGCCACGAGTCACGAGCCACGAGCCACGAGCCACGAGACACGAGACACGAGACACGAGACACGAGACATAAGCCAATAGTCAATAGTCTTAGTGCATCCTATCTAATTAGTTTTCTTTATTACTGAAGGTCAATAAAATTCCTTATTGAAGCAGAATTTTCCCGTGTTGCAATTCTTTCTCAGTATTGGTGATTCTATAAATATAAATCCCTTTATCTTTGTCTTTCAAATCAATTGTCTGGAAATTTTCATTTGAAAAGATTTGGTAAATCAACCTTCCGGTAATATCGTAGATTTCAATTCTGTTTTCTTTTTTCAAACCTTTGAAAATAAATTTTCCGTTACTTGGATTCGGATAAACACTAATAGCATTTTCATTTAAGGTGTTGCTTAATCCAACCGGGATAAAATAACTTTCAATTAAAGTATCTGTGCAATAAGACGAATCGGATGGTGTGCAACTGTTGACAGGAGTAATACTGGCATAATGAACGTAGGGTATCCATAAATAATTTGAATTTGTACATGTTACCGAATCATTTATGGTTATAGAAGAAAAGCTGTTTGGTGGAATAGTTCCAAGATTAAAAATCAGGGTTGTATCACCAGGTACATAGCTAGACCATGCCGGTGAACTTGAAACTGGAATAAAAGCTGAAGAAAATTCTACTGTAAGTTGAATATTATCCGCGAAAACTAAACCATAATTCGTAATCGTTATATTTGTTTGTATAAAGTTATCACAAAGAATGCTGCCTTGCTGGTTTCCAAAAGAAATATTAATTACCGGGCAATCCGAAACATTGTCGGCAAAATCATAACCTGTATAAATTGTATTTGATGAAAATGCATTTACAGTGTAACTTCCATTTAATGCAGGACATATCTGACTTGCATTAACTGAATGAGAAACCGGAAGTAATTGAGAAACAGCGTATGCACCTGAATCGGTTCGTAATGTATAATTTCCGTCAATATCGGAAACAGCAAAAATATTTCCCGGTTGTGCCATTACAGAATAACCAACGATGCCGTTCTCACCAGCATCCTTTATACAATTATTATCTATATCGTTGAAAATATTGCCTTTTATTAAATTATTATGAGTTGGAATTATTGAAGTATCATTTAACATGGTGATAAATAAATTGGGCCTGTATTCCAAACCCATAAGTAAATCCTGGCCGAAACGAACACTTGAAATAAAATTTCCTGTAATAAATGAATTACCCTGGGGAGAAACAGAAATGTCACTGGGCGAATTCCATTCTATATTAGAATTGATTGTTATCCAAATGGTATTCCCATTAAGGTCCAATTTTCCTGCAACTATGGATGTTTGTTGGGGAACTAAAGTATCATTATTCAAAATAAAACTACCATTTAAATTACCGGTGAAATAGATATTTCCCGTCTTGTCTGCTGAAATTGCCCTACAGTAGGCGCCACTTGTGTTTTTCATCCAAATAAGATTACCGGTAGGATCGTATTTTGAAATCATAAAATCTAAGTGTTTCCCAAATACTGAATCGTCTAAACTTCCTGCAAGATAAATATTATTAAGTGAGTCAACTGCCAAATCATTTCCTTCATCCATATACCACCCGTTACCTATTGATTGAGCCCAAATAGGCATTCCTTCAGAATTATATTTTGCAAGAAAAATATCCGTATAAGCGTGTGAATAAATTGTGTCTGTTCCAAAAACAGCCGGTGTACTACCTGTAAATAGATAATTGCCAATACGACCAGTTGAATAATAATTTCCTGCATGATCAGCAATTACAGAATTTACACAGATTCCCACATCGCATATACCCATTGAAACCCAAAGCGCATGGCCACTACTATCATACTTTGTCGTGAAACCGCCCTGATCAATTATGGCAATGGTATCGAATAATGTTGTTGCGTGACCGTATTTCATTCCACCCATTATAATATTACCACTATCATCAGCATTAATACTATAAATATAAGCGGTTGTCTCGGATGAAAAGTTTCCCGATATTGTCCTTGCCCAAATAAAATTTCCTGTTGTGTCATATTTTACAATAAATGAAGAGGCAATCCCTGTAACTTCGTTGAATGTTGTAGAGCCAAAAGTTGCTGTTTGCTGAAATTGCCCAACAATGTATATGTATCCATAATTGTAACAAATAGCCATAGGTTTATCTTCCGATATTCCACCATCCTGAATTACCCATTTCAAATTTCCTCTTGAATCATATTTAGAAATAAAGACGTCAGCTAAGCCTGTAGTATATGATGTTAACAAAGTTGTGCCGAATTGCATTTTATCAACAAATGCTCCTGCCGTATAAACACTTCCCTTTTCATCATTTGTAACACAATGAATAGATGGCGTACCATAGTGTGCTTCTCCATCCCCAATTCCACCTCTAGACCAGATAAAATTCTGAGAAAACGAAATAGAGGAAATAAATAAAGGAATAATCAATAGAAAAAGATTTTTTGTTATAATTTTCATATTTGAACCTATTAAATTAATATTTCTTTTGCATATAGCTCGCTTTTTGCCATGTTCATAATTTGTTGCTCCCTTCACCATTTTACAACACTATTTCCTGCGTTTAGGCAAATAGCTATAACATTTCTACACTGTCAAAATGCCCTGTAAAGTTATTATCTTATCAGCGTAACATTCCCTTTTTTAATGTACTGAAGTTTGTTGTGGCAGGTAGCATCAAGGTAATACACAAAAACACCGGGATCGCAGATTTTGCCTTTGTATTTTCCGTCCCAGCCGTTATTAACATCCTTGGTTTCAAAGACTTTTTCACCCCAGCGGTCATATACCAGAAAATTAAATTCAGAAACCATCTTGCTGCGCACAAAAAGCACGTCATTTTTTCCGTCGCTGTTGGGCGTAAAAGCATTGGGAACGTAAATATATGTTTCGTTGCAGAAAACTTCAAGCACGATAATTTTCAACGTATCAGTATAAATACACCCATATTGGTCTGAGATGGTTAGGTAATAAGTGGTCGTTTCTGTTGGGCTGGCAATAGGATTTGGCGAATTCGGGTTGTCAAGGCCTGTAGCGGGATACCAGGTATAGGTACAGTTCGTGATGTTGGTGGCATGCAATCCGGTGGACTGCCCCTGATAAATAGTGTCTTTATCGGAATATACACTTACGTGTGCAAAGATAGAATCAACAATTATCGTAAAAGAATTTGTAACCTGACAAAGTTTTGAATCGCTAACAGTTACATCGTAAATGCCAGCACATAAATCTTCGAGCGGGTTTGAGGTTTCATTGTTGCTCCAAAAATAAGAATAGGGGGGTGTGCCTCCGGATGGAATCAATGTAATGTAACCCACGCAGGCCTCATCACACGGGATATTCATCAATTGTACGGTAGTTGAAAGTTCGTCCGGGTCGGTAATGGTGACAGAAGAAATAGATATGCAGCTCGAAGCATCAGTGACAGTTACTGAATAGGTCCCGGCACAAAGGTTGAAAGCCGTGTCGTTGGTCACACTATTGTTCCAAAGGAATGTAAATGGCGGATTTCCGGTGTTAATCAGCACAGCAGCACTGCCATCGCAGGAATCATTACAGGAAGGTGTGGAATACTGAAGTGAATCCAGCACAACAACAAAACTGACGTAAATACTGTCAAAAACAGTACAATAGCCATTGCTGACCTGAACATAAAAATAACCAGGGGTTGTGATAGTCGTGGACATGGTAGGGTTAGAGGATGGACTGTTCAGCCAGTCGGTAAAATCATGGTTCGATGACCAATGGAAAAAATTGGCACCTTGTCCGGCGGGTACCGTAAGCACGATATCTCCGTTGCAGGTGGTGGTGTCTATGCTTGGAACAGCATCCAGCATAAAAATTTGAACTGTCTGACGCAAGGTGTCCGTACAGACACCATTAGAGATTAACAGCGTATAAGTGGTTGTGACGGGCGGATTCGCTATTGGGTTACAACTGTGCGGGTCTGACAGATACGATGTCGGAATCCAGTCGTAAGTTAAGGTGGTGTCACCGGATGTAAGTATTCCAATCTGAGTGAAATCTCCTGAACAGATGTACTTTGTTGGAATGGTATCACTGGAATTAGATAAAATAAGAATTTGTTTTGCTATGGTGTCTGCAAAATTGCAGGTGCCTGTGTCGGTTACGGCCAGCGTAATGGTATATAATCCTGAATTTGGATAATAATGAACCGGATTAGTGGCTGTTGATGTGGTATTATCGCCAAAATCCCAAACGTACGTCATGCCGACTCCGCCGGAAAAAGAGGTATTGATAAAATGCACGGAATCCGGAATACAGATGACCGGAGGGAGCAGAAAATCTGCAATAGTTACAGGAAGCATGAAATCGAATTTGAACGTGCCGTTGTTGCAGTTGGAACTGTTATTTGTATTGGACCAGGCACCGGGAGTGGTTGGAAAATCATCATTTCCGCCGCATCCGGCACAAACCGACTGGTAGATTTTTCCTTTTCTGTCGAATCTTGAAGTTCCGCCATCCACATGCTCTGCACTGATAGACCCGCCGAAATAAGTCCCATATTCCATGGCCGACGCGTCATCTTTAATAACGAGTAAATAAAAATCGTTGTTGTCGGTGGTGGCCTGAAATGCATTGCTTGAAATTGGTAAGCCGCTTGTGCCTCCAGTCCCGTTGAGTGAACCTCCCCAACCCGATAAATAAATTTTTGAGCACAGGTCGACCAGGAAAGCAGTTGGTGAAATATCGGGGCCGCCGTTACCTGTTCCAAAGGCGGTGGACCAAAAACGGCTTGCAAGATTCGGATAAAATTTTGTTATGAACTGCCCGCCCCCCGGGTGATTCCAGATGGCATTCTGAATAAATGAGTTTCCGGGATCGGAAGTCTGGCCGTAAACAAAAATATATCCCTGCTTGCTGCGGTCCATCAGGTAAGTTTGGTCATAGTATGCTGATCCGTAATAGGTGGATGCCGTTATGGAGTTTCCGTTTGGGGAAATTTTTGTAATGAAGCCGTCGGCAGTACCACCGTTAAATGTTGGCTGGTAAACTCCTGTTGTTGTGGGGAAATTCAAAGAAGTGGTTCCGCCGCACACATAAACATTCATGGTGTCGTCAATCACAATTCCGTACACGGCATCAAGCAACGATCCACCGAGAAAAGAGGACCAGATAATACTATGGAAGCTGTTGTCGAGCACGGTGATACAACCGTCAAGCGCTCCACCGGCATACGTTGTCTGAAATGCATTGGATGTCACGGGAAAGTCATCGGAAGCCGTGGTGGAAACTATATAAACGTTGTTGTTTTTATCGATATTTATTTCACCCCTGGCTCCGTCCGCGTAATTATTGGATAAAGGTGTGAAAAAATTTATACCGTCGTTACGGGTGCCGCCCAGGAAGGTTGATGAAAGTAACTGATTGCCGCTGGAATTAAGCTTTGCAACATACATATCCACACCCAGATTGAATGTGAGGACGTTATCATAGGTAATGTTGGTTCCCCCGTTGAATACCGGATCATAGGCGTTTGAAGTCACAGGGAAATTTGAAGATCCTGTAGTGCCGAATACCAGGAGGTTGCCGTTCAAATCAACAATGATACTGTGCGGAAGGTCATTTCTTGCTCCGCCTAGATAAGTCGCGTAAATACGGTTATAACCAGTTGTGTCGTATTTTATGATTGAGACATCACAACCTCCGTAATAAGTTCCTTCTCCTCCGGCAAAATTGACCTGAAATGCCCCCGGAGAAACAGGAAAACCGTTGGTAATATCATTAAAACAAATTCCGCCGGAATAAGTGAAGCCCAGTTCATCGTAGGTGGCTGTAAACCCCCAGTTGTCTGCCGTTGACCCGGTAAATGTGGAGAAAATCAGTACCGGATCGATAACTACTTCAAACTCCTTATCATAACCTTCAGGAAACTCAAAACTCACACGGTTTTTATGCAAAACAAACTTACAGGGAATAATTTTTTTGCTGCCATTGATCACCTGAAATGCCACCGGAGCAAGCTCTGTAACCTGGTTCACGCTTGTCTTTATGATCAGGTTGCGCTGCTGAATGGAAATATCATTCACACCCTCATATTCAACACTGATTTTGTTCGGATTCCCGCCTTTGTGAATAATAAACTGGTATTTCAATAATTGGTTGTTCTCGAGCAACTCCATATCAATATTGTCATACAGATTGATGTACGATATTTTTTTATAATTATGGACATTCGATTTCCATTTCGATTTATCATTCCCGAGAAAATAATTTGAATAATCTGGTCCAATTTCAGAAGGTATAATTTCAACATTTTTGTTGGAATTAATAAAGTTGGCCGAATACGCGTGGTAGTTTATAATAAATTCAGAAGAGTCAACAGTTACCTGTTTGTTAACCGGAGTTAATTTATGTGATAAAAGCCTGTCGTATTGTGCCTGGTCGCGGAATACGTAATTCAGGCTGTTTTGCATGCACTGCAGGTATCCTTCGTTCAGATCGGCATTGAATTTTATTTTTTGGTCCCATTGCCCTTTATTTTCAATGAAGCGCAAATGTTTAGAAGTAACCGAATCTTTTTCGTGAGAAATGGCTGAAAAACTCAAAAGAATAAAGGCAATGAAAAGAAAAAACTTCTGCATTTATTTAATTTGAAAACAAATATAATCAAAAAAATCCGATTATGTAAATATTAAACAGAGAAAATAGCAGCTTTTTACGTCGTAATATTTTTTCAGGCATTCGATGAAATAATTCAAAAAAGCTATGGCTCATTTATTCAAATTATATACAGAATTACTTCAAAGATAATTATTTTGCAGCAGGGAGTTTTTTTTATTAAAACGCCTAAAGTTATTCTATCGCTATATTGAGTTACGTAAAGATATGAAAAAAATGTTTTAGATTCAAATTGAGTTTTTTTATACCTTTGTACCCTTAAACCATTGGATGTTTATTATCAATTCGGATATTGTTCTGTAAACAATCTGTACTTTTTGGATAGATTGAATCTTTGTTTGTTCCCGGATAATCCTTTTCGAGAGCAGTTTTCTATTAAATTAATTTAAGTTTTAACCTGCTTACAATGATGAAAGTATTCTGATGCTTTTCGTGTATGCAACAAAATAAAAAAAAATGAATAACGAAAAACAAACAATTCATGAATTTGACTTGAATATTATTTATGAGTTTTTTTCAAATACAGAACGTCAAGGTCCCGGAAGTGCCGAAGAAACGCTTAAAGCATTGAGTTTTATAGACGGCCTTACCGAAAAGTCCAAAATTGCCGATATTGGTTGTGGAACAGGTGGCCAAACAATGGTATTAGGAGAAAACACACCGTGTGAAATAATTGGTGTTGATGCTTGTCGCAATTTTATAAATCAATTCAACCAAAATGCCCAAATTAAAAATCTTCAGGAAAGAGTGAAAGGCATTGAAGGAAATATGGAAAATCTTCCGTTTCAAGAGGAAGAATTTGACTTGATTTGGTCGGAAGGTGCAATTTATAACATTGGATTTGAGCATGGACTGAACGAATGGCGAAAATTTCTGAAACTGGGTGGATATATCGCAGTTACAGAAAACACTTGGTTTACCGAAGAACGGCCTGCCGAAATTCAGGAATTTTGGCAAAAAATATATCCCGAAATAGATACCATTCCGAATAAAGTTGCTCAAATGCAAAAAGCAGGTTATCTTCCTGTTGCCACTTATATCTTGCCCGAAACTATTTGGACAGACTATTATACCTGGCAAACATCGAGACGGGAATATTTTCTGGAAAAATATAAGGGAAACAAAACCATCGAAGGATTTATCGCTTCCCAGCAATATGAGGCAGAGTTATACGATAAATATCAAGCCTATTACGGCTATATGTTTTATATCGGAAAGAAGATTTAAAGTATGATTAAATCAGCCGTAAATATGCGGTTTGATAAAACTGTGTAAATGAAAAAACCTTTCGTGTGTGAGCTTTTACGCACGAAAGGTTCTTTAACTAATTTTGAGAAATGATAAGACAGAATACCAGTCTACACATTTTGTATAAGTAATGGCAGGCAAAGTGCAAATTATCATTCCCCGGCCAGGTTCCTAATCATTATTCCAGGTTCCTACTCATTATTCATAAACCCTTGCTTATGCAGGACAGACAGAAAGCTCTTTGAAAAATATACATTGTCGTTTTTTGAATAACGCTTTTGGGTGAATATCTGCGCAAGGGTTTCCAATTGGTTTTCGATCAACAGGCTTTTTGTGAGCGGCAACGCTTCTTTTTCTTTATAAACTTCGTTAATTTTTTCTGGAGTAAATGGTTTGTAAATTTCATAATGAACGATAGCCTCTGCCGGCAGGCGGTCGGTGAGTTCTGGCATTTCATCAGGATACCCCACAACCAGCGTGGTTACAGGCACCACACCTTCGGGACATTCCAGAAATTCAATAATTTTATCGGCGTTATACGTTGTAGTACCCAGGTAACAAATTCCTAGGCCGCTGGCTTCTGCAGCCAGAGCTACATTTTGTGCTGCCAGCAGTGCATCGATGGCGGCAGTCATAAACGAAAGGAAATTATCATAACCCGGCTCGGCGTTACGCTGACGGCACCATTGGTTGAACCTGTGGAAATCGGCACAGAATGTCAGCAGTACTGGGGCCTGTAAAACCATTTTCTGATTGAAATGAAATTCGCAGAGTTTCTTTTTTTTCTCTTCGTCGCGGGTGACAATGATGCTGTATACCTGCATATTGCCCGTGGTGGAAGCGCGGGAACCGGCTTCAAGTATCTGTTTTAGCAGTTCGTCGCTGACGGGTTCATTTTTGTATTTACGGATGGAACGGTGTTCGATTATAGTTTTAAGAGTTTCCATATAGCTTATTTTTCTTTTATTCTTTTAATGATTTTTTCATTTGTAAGTTCTTTATAGGCGTCTTTACCGATCCACTGAGCAGTTTTATTTTCGGATAGCACCAATTTTTGAGCAAGGCCAAGAGCTTCCTGATGCAAAAAGATGTTTCTTTTCCCTATCTGTCGTAACGCCCAGTTGACGGCTTTACGAACAAAGTTACGGGCGTCGGAGGATTCGCGAACTATCAGTGGCAGGAATTCAAGAAATTGCCGGTCTTCCATTTTTTTTGCATGAACAGCAAGGCAGGCCATCATGGTAAATCCGGCCCTTTTCACAAATTCTTCCGGACGTGCGGTCCATTCGATGGTTTTTTTTATGGCAAATCCGGTCTTATCAAATAAATTGCTGCAACATTGGTCGCAGGTATCCCAAGAATCAAAATCATTGGCCCATTGCTCCATTTGTATTTCCGTCACTTGTCTGTAATCATCTATCATGGTCGCCATGATCCGGGCTTCATGAAAACCGCTTTTCCATAGCTCCACGGCGAGAGCGTGGTTTTTTTTATAAGATTTTGCATGCAACCTCAGCACAGGAAGCGGCACGCCGAATGCTTTTCCGGTAACTATACCAAAGCGGGCCATACCATTGCGGCGGGTTTCGTCGGTTTGGCTTATAAGGAATTGAATTATTTCTTCAGATTCTTTCATTTTATTCGATCATCATCAGCCCGTCGTTGGTGGCAACCCATTTATGGTTTTTGGAATCAACGGCAATTTTATTCACAAAGAAGCTTAAAACACAGGAATTTAATGGTGTGTAGAGTTTCCAGCCTGTTTCGGTCCATCTGATCAACCCCGTATTGGTGGCCATCCAAAAAATATTATTATCGTCCTGAACCATTTTATAATCACAGAACTTGGGCAGGCCGGTGTTTTCAGGATCGTAGACCGACCATTTGTTATCGTCTATTTTTATGAACCCGCTCCAGAAAACTACCCAGACCAACCCTGATTTATCAGCATAAACATAATTTACCTGGTTGTTTGGAAGCATTGAATTATTTTTCTGAAATACCGTCCATTCGCCGCCGTTAAACTTTGCGAAACCATTGGATGTCGCCACCCACTTATTGTTTTTTGTATCAACAGTTACGGCATTTACTATATTATCAGGCAGGCCGGAGTTGGTGGTAGTGTACACGCTCCATTCTTTGCCGTTGAAGGAGGCAATGCCATCATCGGTAGCAAACCAATAAACATCGTTGTAATCCTTTGCAATGCTGTTGATATGAGGGCTGGTTAAGGCGCAGTTGGCCGGCGAATAGTTTATCCATTCATGGTCGTTGAATTTGTAAACCCCGTGATACCTGGTGCCGATCCACTTATTATTTTCCTGATCGATAAAAATGGTGGTGACAAATTTATCCTGCAAACCTGAATTGGCTGAATCGAAAACCGTGAAATCAGTTCCGTCAAATTTTACCAGTGTCCCGCCAAAAAAGCAATCTCCGGTGGCAAACCAGATATTATCGTCGTTGTCTGCAGTCACGGTTTTAATTATGTTGTCCGGTATGGCAGAAGTAACAGTGTCGTATGTTTTACAGCTGAAATCGCTATTCTGTGAAAACGAAATTCCACAAAAGAGCAATAAGAGCATTGTAAAAAGCGCAGTATTTTTCATCAGGGTTTCTTTGGTTTGTATTTCGATTGAGACAGTATCTCCTGCGAATTAGTGTTTCCGATCAGCTTTGCCATGTTGTTGTTTTTATCCCGTTCCATATATTTGCTGACAATGCGCCAGCCGATCCAGCTACCGGTGCGAGGGGGCGAATTTTTCGAAAAAGAAGTGGTGAAGGGAGCTTCAGCGAAAAATTTGTTGATAGCATTATTATCTTTGCTGTACAGAAGCTTGTTGTCAATAAAAAAGGCCCACATGTTGGACTCGTTTTCATTACACCAGTCAAGCTGGTTTTTTGAATATTTGAATTTTATGGTATCGCTTTCTTCAGGCATCATCACATCAATAAAATACTGTTTTTTTCCTTCATAGATCATGTTATCAAGGCAGGTTGGATCTTTCATTTCGGTATAACAATGATATTCAGCCATGGCTTTCATGCAATCCCTGACGATATATTCTTCCGACATTGTTTTGCGGATAAACAGCGGCAGCCCCATTGCCTGATAAAGCGGATAGTCGCTGCCGAGGTACATATCCAATGCGATCAATAGTACACTGTCGGCATAAATGATGGGGTGTTCAAAGTCCATCCCGCAGATATAGGTATAAACTTTGGGCGTTTTTTTTCCGGGGAAATAATAATTGAAATAGGTTAAGGCTGACGAAAGCTGTTTTTCCAGCCTGGAAATATCTGAAAATTTTTTCTGGCTTGTTTCGTAGTTTTCCGCCATCTGTGGGTCGTTCAGGTAGTCGCGTATCTGAGTGATATTGTTCAGGTCATCAAGATCACCATCAAGAAAAAAACTGTACTGCGGTTTGATCTTTTTCAGCCCGTTTTGAAGGCTGTCTTTATTGATGGTAAACAGCGCTTTTTCGTAGCGGTCTATACTGACCTTGATGGTAGTGTCTTTTAGTTCAGGCAGTTTTTTTTCCTTGCTTCGGTTACAGGTGCACGAATAAAAAAACAAGGCAATGAAGGTTATATTGACCAGGATTATCAGCCGTTTCATAAGTGGATGAATTTGTTTAGGAACATGATGGATTGCGAATATTGAGTCGACATTTTTACAAAATTATTAATTTTAATGGTAAATAATTGTTTAATGTATTATTTTTGTATAAAAAAAGTTATGAAACAATCAGTAAAGTATTTGATTTTAAGCGCTTTATTTCTCTTAACTACAAGTGCTTACACACAGGCACAGGACCGCAAATTTAATTTCGGTATTCATATTGCCCCGAACGTGAGTTGGGTAAAACCCGATGTTGACGGTGGAGAATTTTATAAATATGAAGGCGATGGCGCGAGGTTTTTGATGGGTTATGGCGCTGATTTCAACTATTTTTTTATTGACAATATCGGGATTGGTACCGGCGTCAATGTAGTTTACAACGGCGGAAATTTAAAATATCCTACCGTGTATTATCCTACAGATCCGGCTACCGGGTATACTACCGATACCATTGAAAGTAATTTATTCCGCAAATACAAACTGCAATACCTTGAAGTTCCTTTGGTTTTGATTGGCAGTACGGGCGACCTGATGGGGAAATTTTCCATTTACGGCAAGTTCGGAATCGGCACTTCATTTAAACTGAAAGCGCGTGCTGATGATGAATACAAAGTCAGGGTTACACCGGATGTTTCCTATACACAAAAAAATACGGATATCAGCGACCAGGTGTTGTTCATCAAAGAATCCATGATTATCGGTGTTGGCGGGACGTATAAATTTGCAAAAGTAATTTCCATTAATTTCGGATTGAACTTCAACAGCGGATTTACCAACATATTCCATAGCGCTTACAACGAAGAAGTTGAACTTAAATACCAGGCCGACAATAACATCAAACGTATACAGGAAAAAGGCAAAGCCAGTTATATTGAGTTATATGCCGGAATTTTATTTTAATTATATTGGCTGAAAATCGCGGCTAATGAAAATCGCTATTGCTCAACTCAATTTTCATATTGGGAATTTTGAGCTGAACACCCGTAAAATTATTGACGCCATTCATCAGGCAAAGTCAGAAAAAGCTGACCTGGTGGTATTTGCCGAACTGGCCGTTTGCGGTTATCCTCCGCGTGATTTCCTGGAGTTTTCGGAATTCATTGATTCTTGCGGCCAGTCCATAAATAAAATTGCTGCTGAATGTATTGGTATTGCTGCGGTTGTAGGTGCCCCGTCGCTCAATCCCGAAGTGGCAGGCAAGAACCTTTATAATTCCGCATATTTTCTTGAAAACGGCAAGGTTCAGTATATTCAGCATAAATCATTGTTGCCGAATTACGATGTCTTTGACGAATACCGGTATTTTGAACCAAACCGCACCTTTGAAATTGTTGAATATAAAAATAAGCGCATCGCGCTGACCATCTGTGAAGATATCTGGAATGTTGACCCCGACCCTCTGTACGTGTTGAAACCGATGGAGGAACTGAAAAAATTCAATCCGGACCTGCTCATTAATATCGCGGCTTCGCCGTTCCACTATGCGCAGCATGAAACACGCAAACAGATTCTGGAAACCAATGCCAAAGAATACCACCTGCCGGTTGTTTATGTGAATCATGTGGGAGCGCAGACCGAACTGATCTTCGACGGCGGTTCGATGGTGCTGGACAGCAGTGGCAAAACCCTGCTGCAACTTCCTTTTTTCGAAGAAAATATTTCTTATTTCGACACAGAAGATGCTGCCCGTCCGGTGGAAAACATAGAAGTAACTTCAAAAACGGAACGGATTTATAGCGCTTTGGTAATGGGCATCAGGGATTATTTCCATAAAATGGGATTTACAAAAGCCATCCTCGGACTCTCCGGCGGCATTGACTCGGCCCTGGTACTGGTGTTGGCTGCTGAAGCACTGGGGAAAGAAAATGTGCTGGCGGTATTGATGCCTTCGCAGTTTTCATCTGAACATTCGGTTACCGATGCCATGCAACTCGTTGAAAACCTCGGTTGCAGGTACGAAAAAATACCTATTGAATCGGCTTTTCAACATATCAATTCCTTGCTAACACCGGTTTTTAAAGGCCAGCCATTTAATATTACCGAAGAAAATATTCAGGCGCGCCTGCGTGCTTTATTGCTGATGGCGGTTTCGAATAAATTCGGGTATATTTTATTGAACACCTCCAACAAAAGCGAGGCTGCTGTGGGCTATGGTACGTTGTACGGCGATATGTGCGGCGGATTATCCGTTTTGGGCGATGTTTACAAAACACAGGTTTATGAACTTGCAGCGCTCATCAATAAAAACAAGGAGGTCATTCCGAAGAATACGATTTCCAAGCCGCCTTCTGCTGAACTGAGGCCCGATCAAAAAGACTGTGATTCACTGCCTGATTATTCAATTCTGGATGAAATACTTTTTAAATATATAGAACAAAAAAACGGCCCCAAAGAATTGATCAACATGGGTTACGATCCCGATACCGTACACCGTATTTTAAAGCTTGTCAATACCAGCGAATATAAACGGTACCAGACACCACCCATCCTTCGGGTATCGCCTAAGGCATTTGGAATGGGCCGCAGAATGCCGATAGTCGGGAAATATATTTCATAAACATTAGCATTTTATAGGCTTGATTGACTGACAGACAATGCAGTTAGCATTCTTGAAGGTGGAAGAATACAGCCACCATCAAAAAATCATACGCTTGCGGGGAAAATAAAATCTCAAATAGACTACCTTTGCAAAAAATTCATTCATGCTTTCTTATATAAAAATGTTCCGTCCGGTCAACCTGTTAATCATAGCTTTCACACAATACCTTGTGATGTTTTGTGTCATCAAACCTTTTATAGCAATGAATAATTGGAGTTTGCAGATGAGCAACTTTGATTTTGCCCTGTTCGTTTTTGCAAATGTGCTGCTGGCTGCAGCCGGGTATGTGATTAACGATTATTACGATACCGATATTGATGCCATCAACAAGCCGGGAAAAAATATGGTGCTAACAAAAATTCCCCGCAGGCAGGCGTACTTGATGAATATTATTCTGAATTCGATCGCCTGTGTCATTGGTTTTTACTGCGCCTATAAAGTCGGTTCCTTAAAACTCGGATTTCTTTTTGTCATCATTTCACTGGTGTTGTATTACTATTCCTTAAAATATAAACGGCAGTTTGTTACCGGCAACATTGTGGTGGCGCTGCTGATGGCTTACGCGGTACTTTCCGTGTGGCTGTTTGAGTTTTTCGCGATCAGGTCCGATCCTGATGCTTTTATCGGCCTGATGAGTTCATTCCGCAGTATTACCGTTATAGTTTTTGGCATCGCTGTGTTTGCTTTTTTGACCACACTGATACGTGAGATCATAAAGGATATGGAAGACTACGAAGGCGACAAAGCTTGCGGATGTGAAACGATTCCTGTAAAAAAGGGGATCGGCTTTGCCGGGAAGTCCGTGGCAATAATTACGGGTTTCACCGTGCTGCTTTTAGCTTTGGCCCAGTTCCTGGTATTTAAAGATTATCCGATGCTTACCTGGTACCTCTGCGTTATTCAGGTAATGTTTATCTATCTTATCGTTAAGATTTTGAAATCAAAGGAAAAATCAGAGTTTCATTTCTTAAGTATTTATACCAAAATGATCATGATAGCCGGAATACTTTCCATACAAATACTCTATACTTATTTCTGATATGACCTTAACTGAAAAACTTCAAGACTACCGTATCATCCTGGCTTCAGCCTCGCCGAGACGCCACCAGTTGCTGGAAGGGCTGGGCTTTGATTTTGAGGTAGTTGTCCGTGAAACAAAGGAGGATTACCCTGCAACATTAAAGAAAGAAGAGATTCCCGTTTACCTTGCCTCATTGAAAGCGGATGCCTTTGATCCGGATGAATTTGGCCCGAAAACATTGATCATCACCGCCGACACCATTGTCTGGCTTAAAGATCAGATCATTGGCAAACCAGATAATAAGGAACATGCCATCAGCATGCTGAAACAATTGTCGGGAAGTACCCACGAAGTATTCACCGGTGTTTGCCTGAAAACAAACAAGTCCGGCCATTGTTTTTACAGTTGTTCAAAAGTTACCTTCCGGCATCTGAGCGATGCTGAAATAAACTGGTACGTCGATACGTATAAACCTTATGACAAGGCCGGCGCTTATGGTGCGCAGGAATGGATCGGCTTCATCGGTATCGAACATATTGAAGGCTCGTTTTATAACGTGATGGGCCTTCCGACGCAGAAGCTGTATGTCGAGCTGGACAAGTTATTATAATTTTCAAAATCGTTACGTGTTTAAAATAGTTTTTATGTCTCCAAACAAGCAAAGCCGATGATATCCGTCAACCAAATATCCGTTCATTTTACAGGGGAATATCTTTTTGATAATGTTTCCTTTATCGTGAACGACCGCGACCGGATCGGCCTGGTCGGGAAGAACGGTGCCGGAAAAACGACGCTGCTTAAAGTTTTTGCCGGGCAGCTCGAACCGGAAAAAGGTTCCGTGGCTTATCCTGCTGGCACTACCATCGGTTATTTACCACAGGAGCTTGTCACCGACAGCCGTAAAACGGTGATCGAAGAGACACTCACGGCTTTTGATGAGGTGCGGGACATTAAAAACACCATTAAAAAAATCTCTGAAGAGCTTACCAATATTACCGATTATGCATCTCCGGAATATGGAAAGCTGGTTGACAAGCTGAATCATGCCAATGAACAATACAAGATCCTTGGCGGAGAAACCATCCAGGCCGACGTGGAACGCGTGCTGACGGGGCTGGGCTTCGACCATGCAGATTTTGAGCGCGGCGTGAATGAGTTCAGCGGCGGATGGAAGATGCGCGTTGAGATCGCCAAACTGCTGCTGAAACAGCCTTCATTACTGTTACTCGATGAGCCTACCAACCACCTTGATATTGAATCCATCCAGTGGATGGAAGATTTTTTATTCACTTATAAAGGCGCGGTGATCCTGGTTTCGCACGACAGGGCTTTCCTTGATAATGTCACCAAACGCACCGTCGAAATTTCTTTAGGCAAAATTTACGATTACAAAGCGGCCTACTCCGATTATGTTATGATGCGTGAAGAACGCCTCGAGAGCCAGATCGCAACGTTTAATAACCAGCAGAAACAGGTGGAACAGATCGAACGTTTTATCACCCGTTTCCGCTATAAATCCTCAAAAGCGCGGCAGGTACAGTCGCGGGTGAAAATGCTCGAGAAAATGGACATGGTCGAACTGGACGAAAGTGACGCTTCTTCTATTAAGTTTTTATTTCCACCGGCTCCGCCATCGGGCAGGGTCACTGTAAATATTGAGAAAGTCTCGAAAAGCTATGGCCCCAAACACATACTGGCCGATATCGATCTCATCGTTCCCAAGGGGGAGAAGATCGCTTTTGTCGGGAGAAACGGCGAAGGTAAAACCACGCTGGTGAAAATTCTGTTGAACCAGGTTGAATACACAGGTAAAGTTTTGCTCGGGCATAATGTTATTGCAGGATATTACGCGCAGAACCAGACCGAAATGCTGGACGGAGAAAAAACGGTGTTCCAGACCATTGATGAAGTCGCGGTGGGCGACATCCGGCCTAAAATCCGCGCGCTGCTGGGTAGTTTCCTGTTCGGAGGGGATACCATCGACAAAAAGGTGAAAGTGCTGTCAGGCGGCGAAAAATCAAGGCTGGCGCTGGCAAAAATGCTGCTCTCTCCCGTAAATATGCTCGTGCTGGATGAACCGACCAACCACCTCGATATGGTATCGAAGGATATTCTTAAAAATGCATTGATACGGTATGACGGCACACTGATCATTGTCTCGCACGACAGGGATTTCCTTCAGGGACTTACCAGCAAGGTCTATGAATTTAAAAACAGGACGATCAAAGAATACCTCGGCGATATCTATTATTTTCTCGAAACAAAAAAAATAAGCTCCCTCAAAGAACTCGAAAGTAAAAAGGCGCACAAAGCCACCGAAAGCAAACCGGTTATTGTGTCGGACAATAAGCTGAGCAGGGAAAAGAAAAAGGAATTTGATAAAGAACAGCGCAAACTATTAAATAAGATCAATTCGTCCGAGCAGCTGATCGAAAAGCTGGAATCAGAAATAGCGGAATTGGATAAAGTGCTTACAGATCCCGAAAAATATAAGGAAGCGCTGAATGATCAGAAAATTTTTGACAATTACCAGAAACTAAAATGGCAGCTGAAATCCGAAATGGATAAATGGGAAACCCTGCAAAAGGAACTGGAACAGTTTAATTTGAGTTCGGGATAATTGCCCAATCTTTCATTAGAGGCTGTCTCAAAAGTCCTTTGTTCACCTTAGTGCAAACCTTTGCGCTTCTTTGTGGTAAATATAAGTAATTGAAACACAAAGTCCGCCGCGGCGGACACCAAGTACACGCGAAGGTTCACCAAGGCTAAATACACACAAATTACAACTTTTGAGACAGCCTCTTATTGATCCAAACTAATAATCTGGACTTTAGTCCAACATAAGAATTAATCTGGTAAAACTCTTGACGGAGTATTTGCAGAATATTCTAATTCCGAACTCAGGTTTTTTAATTCGAAAGACCTTTAAATAAAGGATTTAAAAAGCGAAAAAATACAGTGTGGTTATTACAAATGACCACAAAATCACCGAACCGCTGAGGTATATTAGCGTGTATTTGTTTTTGGAATAATATTTATTTGCAAAAAATGAAACAAGCGGAATGGTGAACAGGGTGAAGGAACAAATCCCGATAAGGCCCCAGCGTTTATCAATTTTTTTCAGAATATTTTTACTTTTCCATTTTGACGCACCTTTTATTTCAGCATTTCTGACCATTTCGCGCAAAGCTTTGCGATCCCTTTTTTTGCCGATCATCCTGTTGACAAGAGGTTTGACGTGTTTCCGGTACCATTTTATTATCAATCCGCTTAAATGGTAAAATATGAAAATCCCGATGATCCCACTGATGGCAGTGATGGCTACCGTTTCAAAATAGCCCAGGCCCATCTCCAGGGAAACCGGTGGTGCAACGATAAGTTTTACAATGCTGAGAAGTACCAGCTGGATTACCTTGAAAAATGTATCTACTTGAAGTAATATGATTAATGAAGGCATTTTATGTATGAACTTGTAAAAAACAAAGACAAAGTTACGAAAAAATAATCACAAAGCCAAACTTCTCTAATTATATTTTGATACCGTACGCCAAATCTCCTGCATCGCCCAGTCCCGGAACGATATAAGCCTGAGCCGTCAGTTCATCATCAATGGCGCCGACCCACAAGGTAGTGTTTTTTGCAGAAAAATTCTTTTTGATATATTCCACGCCTTGAACACTGGCGATTATAGTGACTATATGTGTATGGGCAGGTTTTCCTTTTTCAAGCAATGATTTGTGCGTGAGGACCAGCGAAGCGCCGGTCGCCAGCATGGGATCGGCCAGGATCAATACTTTATCTTTTAGGTCGGGGCTCGAGGTGTATTCCACCCTGATGTCGAACTGCCCGTCTTTGTAATGATACCTGTATGCGGAAACAAATGCGTTTTCGGAACCGTCGAAAAAATTCAGCAAACCCTGGTGTAGCGGAAGCCCGGCACGGAGAATGGTGGCAAGCACCGGGTACGTTTTTAATTTGGGAACCTCAGCAACGCCCAGCGGGGTGATGATCTCCTTTTTTTCGTATTCCAGCTCTTTGCTGATCTCGTAAGCGAAAATTTCACCTATGCGTTCGAAATTTTTGCGGAAACGCAGGCTGTCTTTCTGGATCTCAGAATCGCGGATCTCAGCGATGAACTGATTTATGATGGAATTTTTTTCTCCTAAAACATTTACCATTTGAATAATTTTATTTGTGTTGGTTAAAAGGGTTAGTACCCAAAGTTCCCGAGATTCTTTGCTAAATTAATAATTTTTATAAAAAAAACATTTTTTTCTTTTTCCTTTTTGTCATAACTATTGGCCTTCGGGGAGAAATAGGCTAAAATAATATCAAATACTAATCATTAATCCCCATTTGAAAACTTCAAAAGAAGTAGAATAAAAAATCTAACCTATAAAAAATTTCATTTTTTGATTTGGGTGTTCATTTCTTTTGCCGGTCCAAAAGAAACGAACCAAAGAAAAGTACCACCCAGACGATGCTTCAGCCCGCTCTCAGAAACCATTGAAAATCTAAACAAAGTGGTCCCGCCCGCCAGAGCGGGCGGGAAACGCCGTTGGCGACTTTGCAGATTTTCTAATGTTTTCTGATTCACCCCAATACTGGCCCGCCGTCTGGGCAGGCCTGCGCTCCGCCACCCTGGCGGTCTGCTGCGGCGAACTTCAAAGCAATAAAAGGTTACATTATCGCTCTATAAGTCATAAGTTACCTACTGCGACGATCAGTAAAGTTTCTTTTTTATTATAAATAAATATTTAAAAAATTTAATGATGCTACCGGGTAACCTGCTGAACTCAATCCCAGAGTAAGGAAATTCAATGGCACCGAAACTCCGGTAGAACCGTGCCAGGGATTCGTTGTCGGAACCTTCAAAATCGAGGGTGAGGCCGCTGCCTGCGTTTTCACTGATAAAACGGTCGATAAGGTAATGCATGGCATAGTGTTCCTTTCCCTTATCATTGCTGGCAGAAAACAGGAATGTGGCTTTATGGAAACCGAAAATAAACAGTACGCCGGCACAAAGTTCCTGTTCATAAAATACCTGCCACAGCTGCATCTGGTTACTTTCCTTTGAAGCGCCGGAAATTTTTTCCAGCACCCGGTAAAAATCCTTAGGCAGTGAAGCTATTTTTTTCGCCTGATAATTTTTAAAAAGTTCAATCAGATCATGCGTGTCGCCTTCTTTTTTAATGGTGAAAACAGTTTCGGGTATTTTTTTCAGTGTCCGGCGGAGGTTTTCGGAATAGTTTCGCTGTAATTCAGCATAAGGTTTATGTAGGCTGAGCTCCAGGTTGACGTGCGATTTTTTAGTAACTGTAAGCGCTTCAACTGGATTGTCGTGGTTCAGGTTGATCTCCGCGTATTTGAATTTGGAGGGGATTTCATGAATGAATTCAGCCACTTTTGAAGCCGGGATTTCTTCAACAGAAAAAATCCCCAATTGCTGCACCAGCGAAGGCGGGAAGATATACTGAAAGCCGGCCTTTTTCCGGTACGGAAGCGGCATCACGCTGCGGTAATCATCTTCCACCAGCGCGTCCCAGCGTTCGCAGGCGCTGTCGAGGTACCAGCTACAAGCATAAATATTCCCGTTGACGGAATTCCCGATACACACGTCCCATTTGGCTTTATCAATATCGTTATTTGGCAGGTATCTGATCATCCGGGTTGTATTGTTTATTCGGTTAACAGTTTTAGCATGTCTTCGTAAATCCTGCGCCAGTGCTTCATTTCAGGAGTATCACAGAACGCGTTGTTGTGGAACAGGCTGATGAACGTGCCGTTCAGCGCTTTTACCTGCGCGATCAGCGGCATTATTTTCTTTGCGATTTCTTCGGCCGGGGCGGGGTGGTACTGTATGTAAACGCCGTCCATCAATACAAACGGATGAATTTTTAGTTTTGTTTCTTCATTTTTCTGCAAGTCGAAAAAATAAAAAGGCTCTGACGTGCCCGCCCTGAAACCCGCTTCGGTGGCGTAACCCATCGAATAATCATCGGTGATGCCATGAAGAATATAGTTGCGGTACGTTTCCGGAAAGCGGATGCGGATGAAATGCTGCCGGGCTTTGGTGATCTTTTTCCCGGAGGCTTTTTCGAGTTTATCTATCTCTGAAGCAAGCAGGCCGGGGTTTTCGGTGGACAAGTAGGAGGGATGCAGGCCGAGTTCCGCATAACCGGCAATCGTTTGTATGAGTTTGCGGATGTTCTTATTTTCCGGCGCACAGTTTTTATCGTAGCTGCCGTAAGTTCCCGGATGGAAAAAATAAATGGGCTTCAGCTTGTATTTTTCCTGAAGTTGAAACTGGTACTCATACGTATCGAATGGATCAGGTTTCACATGCAGTAAAACTCCAATACGCTCGAAATACCGTTTTAATTTAAATGAAACGGAATCCTTCATCAGGCCGCCCAGGCTGCGGAAAAAACCTTTGTGTTTATATGCGTAGGCATTATCAATATCGTAAGTCGGAACAAAACTGAACTTTTTTTCCGTGATCTTTAGCCCGGTAAATGCGGATTTTAGAATATCGGCAAGTTGTGTGATCCAGATGTCGGCAACAGGGCTTTGCAAAAAATCATGTTGGTATGCGATGCTTTGTGCAGCTTCAAAACGGCCGTATGCATCGGGTGTAAAAGGTAGGTATTCTTCGTAGCGGCTGAGCAGGTAAAACACCGCCGAAAAAATATCGTAGGGCAGGGCAGAAGCCTTTTGTTGATGCGGGAACAGCGTTATGACCGACTGGTAAGTCCCGGTTTCAGGAACGAAATTTTTTATTTCTGTTTCCCCGAGCAGGCCGGCAGCATGGAAATGCAACTCATTATTTAAAGGAGCATCTGCATAACTGAATTTCAGGTTGTCGGATGCAGAAAATTCTTTAGCATCGTTGGTGATGCGGTATTCAATACCGAGGAACGTAAAAATATGCGAAAACACATAATGGTGGCGGGGCGTGGTTTTCGGTAAAAAGATGAGCAGCATATTTCGGTTCCGGGTTTGAAGATATTATCTTCCAAATATACGGCTTCTTTTTAGATGGGCAAAAGAGATTTGTTCAATTAAAAGAAATATAAAGAATCCTAAATTTCTAATCTGATATTTCTTATTAGGCCTGTTTTAGATGGTTTACGTCAATTGAGTGATGATGCAAACGGGATATTTTTGATTTAAAGCTTGATATCGAAACCAGTCACCCGCTTCTAGCAGTAAGAGGTTGTCGGCCTATGAATTAATAAAATTTGTAAGTAAAATAAGTGTACACCCACCTATTTTCATTTATTGTATGATACATTGTCAATTTTGGCAATCCTTTCTCATCATAAACATAAATAGTTTCTGATTTATATAGTAGTTCTTTATTTCCACTATTATAGGATTCTTCAATTTTTGTTACTAATTTTCCGTTCTTATAAACATATTTTATGGTTCGTTTTGCCCAATCAGGATTTTTGCCTTGAACTATGCATTGATTTAAAAATCCATTTGTGTCATACGAATACACTTCATACTTATCAGATTTTTCATTAGTTGTTCTTAAAAGCTTTCCAACTTGATTATACTCATATAAAGTAGTTCCTACTCCGATAAGGTATTGCACACAACTTTTATCTATAATCTCTTTTTTAATGAGTAATGTGTCATTATAATCGTATTTGATTTTTATTTTATAACAATTACCCCCTGAAATATCAACATTTTGAATCAGCCCATTATCGCTTAAAGTATAATCAAATAAAATCCAATACAATCCATCAGCATTTAACTTCATTTTTATTCTTTTCTCAGAAGGATATGTGTATTTTTCACGTGGTACAATTTTGTTGTAATCAACATTAATATTTTTTGTAATTTGATGATGTTTATTAAATCTTAAAATACGCAATTTTTCTTTATTACTATATACAGAATCAAAACAAAACCAAAAAGATATTTCTTTGATATTATAAGCTTTTACCTCATTATAAAATTCGTCATTTAATTCATATGGATTTTCTTGAGAAATAACCTTCCTGGAAATTAAAATTAAAGTAAAAAGTAAAATGCACTTCAAATGAATCTTTCTACTTTTCATTGTCAATAACGATTATGTTGCTCCATTACTGTTATTTTTACAATAGTTTTATTTTAGCAGCAACCCTTTTCTAACCTTAAATCATTTTACTGCCAATGATAAATTGTATTTTTTCATCCCTCTCATTTCATCCTAATATCCTGACTCAAAAAAGCGTGGTTGGGTGCAGCGGGGAAAGTCTTAATTCTTCAATCGACTTAATATAGATAAAATAGATTTCAAATGTAGAAGTAATAATTATATGATTACAATTTTTTGTTAAAAATTTTTAAACTTTTTTTTGGCTGTGCTCAAAGCCTTGTTAGCCGCGGGGCCCAAAGTCAGTCAGAGCCATTGTTCCGGTTGAATTTTTAATAGAAGTTATTAATTGAACAATGTGTCGAAGACTGACTGATCCAAACCTGTCCCACTTCGACGCGATTTTCTTCAGTTTAATTGCTAAAAAAAATCAATCTGAAAACCGGCTCTGTGTGACGCTAGCGCAACGTCAGTCAGAGCCATTGTTCTGGCTGAATTCTTAATAGAAAATATT